>Ga0068858_100007916_pt1 | contig 10241 bp, 11 predicted proteins | sample KBSSwiS12_FD_66589 | JGI IMG/M metagenome (GOLD analysis project Ga0068858, IMG submission 66589) | Switchgrass rhizosphere microbial communities from Kellogg Biological Station, Michigan, USA - KBS Switchgrass S1-2 | ecosystem: Host-associated > Plants > Roots > Rhizosphere > Soil ... | reverse complement strand
GCGGGCGACCGGCGGCTGGCCGATGCCTTCCAGCTCTATTCGATGGTGGTCAACGGCGGCGCGTTCATCGCCCCGCTGGCGAGCGGCGCGGTGGCCAAATACTACGGCTGGCACGCCGGCTTTGCCGTCGCAGGGTTCGGCATGCTGATCGGGCTGGTCTGGTACCTCGCCGGGGCGAAGCACTTGCCCCCCGATCCGCCCAAGGGCCTTGCCGTCCACCGCGCCCCGCTCACCCGCCACCAGCGGCGCGACGTGCTGGGGCTGTTCGCGATGTGGCCGGTCAGCCTCGGCTTCTGGACCGCGCAGGCGCAGATCTGGAACGTCTACAACATCTGGCTGCGCGACCACGTGCAGATGAACGTGGCCGGCTTCACCGTGCCCGTGCCGTGGCTCCAGGCGCTCGACGGCCTTGCGCCGGCGGCCTACGTCCCGCTCGTCATCCTGCTGTGGCGCTGGCAGGCGGGGCGCGGGACCGAGCCCGATCTTTACACCAAGATGGGCGTGGGCTGCGCGATCTTCGCCGTCGCGACCCTGCTGCTCGCCGGAGCGCCGGCCTTCGCCGGAGCCGACGGCCTCGCCCCGCTGTGGCTCCCGGTGCTGTTCCACATCGTTTCGAACTGGGGCGGAGCCTACTTCTCGCCGGTGATGGAAACCTTCTACGCCGGCCGCGCCCCCGAACAGTGGCGCGGCTCGCTGCTCGGGGTGGATGCGCTGTCGGTCTCGGCGGCAAGCATCCTCTCGGGCACGATGGGCTCGTGGTACGAGACGGTCTCGCCGCCGGTATTCTGGCTCGCCACCGCGGCGATCGCCGGGGCGGCCGGGCTCTATGTGCTGGCCCTGCGCGGCGTCATGCGGCGCTGGCTGGGGGATGAGGTGGACGACGAGGTCGCGGCGGTGGCGGCAGCGTGACGCGCCTAGCCCCTCCCCTGCAAGGGGAGGGGCTGCGACTACAGGATATACTTCGACAGGTCCGTATCGCCCGCCAGCCCGGCCAGCCGCTCGCGCACGTAGGCGGCGTCGATGCTCACGGTCTCGCCCTTGCGGTCCTCGGCCTCGAAGCTCAGCTCCTCGAGCAGCTTCTCCATCACCGTCTGCAGGCGCCGCGCGCCGATGTTCTCGACCGCCTCGTTGACTTGCGCGGCGAGCTTGGCGACCTCCCGCACGGCATCGTCGGTAAAGGTGACTTCCACCCCTTCGGTCTTCAGCAGCGCGCGGTACTGGGCGATCAGGTTGGCGCGGGTCTCGCCGAGGATGCGGACGAAGTCCTCCTCGGTCAGCGCTTTCAGCTCGACGCGGATCGGCAGGCGGCCCTGCAGTTCGGGGAGCATATCGCTGGGCTTGGCGACGTGGAACGCGCCGCTGGCGATGAACAGCACATGGTCGGTCTTCATCGGCCCGTACTTGGTGGCGACGGTGGTGCCCTCGATCAGCGGCAGCAGGTCGCGCTGGACGCCCTCGCGGCTGACCGAACCGCCGCGCACGTCGGACACGGCGATCTTGTCGATCTCGTCGAGGAACACGATCCCGTTGGTCTCGGCGTTGACAAGCGCGACCCGGGCGACGTCGTCCTGGTCCATGCGCTTCTCGGCTTCCTCGTCGACCAGCTTGTCCCAGGCATCGGGCACCTTGAGCTTGCGCCGCTTGGTCGGCGCGCGGCCCATGGCCTTGGCCATCATGTCGGAGAGGTTGATCATGCCGACATTACCGCCCATGCCGGGAATATCGAACGGCATGGAGGGCGCTTCCTCCACCTCGATCTCCACCTCGACATCGTTCATCGCGTTCTCGACGATGCGCTGGCGGAAGCTCTCGCGGGTGGCCTCGCTGGCGTTGTCGCCGACCAGCGCCTTGAGCAGCCGGTCCATCGCCGCCTTGCTTGCCGCCTCGCGGACGGACTCGCGGCGCCGGTCCTTCTCCAGCCGGATCGCTTCCTCAACGAGGTCGCGGGCGATCTGCTCGACATCGCGGCCGACATAGCCGACCTCGGTGAACTTCGTCGCCTCGACCTTAACGAACGGCGCGTCGGCCAGCCTGGCCAGGCGGCGGCTGATCTCGGTCTTGCCGCAGCCGGTGGGCCCGATCATCAGGATGTTCTTCGGCGTCACCTCGTCGCGCAGCTCCGGGCTCAGGCGTTGCCGCCGCCAGCGGTTGCGTAACGCGACGGCGACTGCCTTCTTCGCGTCGGCCTGGCCGATGATGTGCTCGTCCAGCGCGCGGACGATTGCCTTGGGGGTGAGGGTGTCGGTCATTCCGTTTCTCGGTTCCCCTCCCGCAAGCGGGAGGGGCTAGGGGTGGGCAAATCCCGAGGGTGCGGTGCAGATCCCTGCCCACCCCCGGCCCCTCCCATCTGCGGGAGGGAGTGATAAGCGCCCCTCCCGCAGATGGGAGGGGATCGTTGCGCTAAATACTCTCCACGGTCACCCGGTCGTTGGTGAACACGCAGATCTCCGCCGCGACCTGCATCGCCTTGCGGGCAATCTGCTCGGCGTCGTCCTCGTAGCTGTCGATCGCGCGAGCAGCGGCGAGCGCATAGTTGCCGCCCGAACCGATCGCGGTGATTCCGCCTTCGGGCTCCAGCACGTCGCCGTTGCCGGTGAGGACCAGCATGGTCTCGGCATCGGCCACGATCATCAGCGCCTCGAGGTTGCGCAGATACTTGTCGGTCCGCCAGTCCTTGGCCAGCTCGACCGCAGCGCGCATCAGCTGGCCGCGGTGCTGCTCGAGCTTGCGCTCGAGCCGCTCGAACAGGGTGAAGGCATCCGCGGTCGCCCCGGCAAACCCGGCGATGACCTTCCCGCCATCCCCCAGCCGCCGCACCTTGCGGGCATTGGGCTTCATCACGGTGTTGCCCATGGAAACCTGGCCGTCGCCGGCGATGACCGTGCGGCCGTTCTTCTTCACCCCGATGATGGTGGTGCCGTGCCACTGGATCAGGCCGTGGCTGCCCCTGCTGTCGTCCATGCGCCGGCATATGGGGTCCGGGCGCGCGGGATCAAGTCGTCAGGGGCGCGCAGGACAGCGGGTGTAAGTGCGCGGACCCGGAACGGCATCGTCGCCGAACTCCTCGAGGATCAGGGTCCGTCCGCCATCCGTGAGATCGAGCACGGCATTGCGGGTCCACTCCATGCCTTCGCCCGAGTAGGCGAAGTGCGCCTTGAGATGGGTAGCCGTGCTTTCCCCGACATCGCGCAACAAGGCGACGGATTCGTAGAACTTGAGGCTGTTCGGGCCGACCGTGAGAAGGCCCTTGTCGTCGCCGCGAGTGGCGGTGCAGTCCGCCGGGACCAGGCCGAAGCGGCCGCGCATGCCCTCAGGGATGGACTTCGCCGCGGCGGGAACGCCCGGTTGCGCCACAGGGCCGGCACTCGGCGAGGGCGGCATCGGCTCAGGCGCGGCGGTCTGCGACATGCTTGCCGGGTCGGTCGGCCCTTCTGCGGAGGGAGTCTGGCGCGAGCATGCTGCCAGTGCGGCCACCAGCGCGGTCATGGTCAGTAGATTGCGGATCATCGTCGCTAAACGCGATCAGCGACAGATCGTGCCGGCTCCAGCGGGCCTCAGCTGCCGTTCGGCCCGCCGGGGCCTTCGCCGCCGCCGCCGCCACCCATGCCGGGCGCGCCGACCGTGCCGATGTTGCCGAACAGGTCCTCGAGGAAGCCGCGATGGCGGCCGAGCGTCGGGGTCTTGTGATGGTCGGGGTTGAGGCGAACGACCTTTTCGACCCCTGTACGGTCAACCCGGGTGACATTGCCCGCACCGTCGAAGTGGACCTTGAGCAGGGTCTCGGCACTAGTGCGCGGACGGGTGAACGCGGCCTGCTTGGTGTCGATCGAGACGTAGTACCAGACCGGCTCGCCGAACTGGGCGACATAAGTCGGACGGCCGAGGGTACGTTCGACCGAGATGCGGTTGTCGATCCCGGGCTGGACCGAATCGACCAGCGCCTGATCGATCAGATAGCCGCGGTGATCCTTGATCGAGGAACAGCCCGACAGCAGCGCAAGCCCGGCCGCGAGAACCGCCCCGCCCATGACTGCCCGCGTGAATACCCGCATGTTGACTCCGCTTCTTCGTACAGCGCCGCGGCTGCCCGGCTGTTGCCAAGCTTCCGCCACCGCCTATATCGCGCATGCCTTAGGCTGCGCGGGCCGAACCCGCAAGGACCGTGGCCACGCCGCATTTAATGCCCCCTGAACGTTCGAAGGCTTGCCCCCGCGATGTCGCTGCTCTCCCGCCTGTTCAAGCCCCGCCCGGACGACCGCCAGCCGGTCCGCCCGTTGTGGCACCGCATCGTCGAGCTGGCGCGCGATCCGCGCTGGTATGCGGCGAAGGACAACGGGGGCGGCGGCGTGGCTGACACGGTCGCGGGTCGGTTCGATGCGATCACGCTGGTACTCTCGGCCGTCTTGCTGCGGATGGAGCGCGAGCGGGCGCTGGTGCCCTCCTCGGTGCTGCTGACAGAGCTCTTCGTCGACGACATGGACGGCCAGCTGCGCCAGTCGGGCGTGGGCGACCTCGTGGTCGGCAAGCACATCGGACGGCTGGTGAGCTCACTCGGCGGGCGGCTGGGCGCGCTGCGCGAGGCCTTCGCCGAGGATGGCGATGCCGGACTGGTCGCCGCCGTTGAGCGCAACGTCTCGATGGGTGAGAACGGCGATCCGGCCCGTGTCGCCGCCCTGCTGCGCGCCTTCGCGGCGGCGCTGGCCGGCGCCAGCGGCGGCGACCTGCTCGCGGCGCGGATCGCCCTGCCATGACTCCTGAATTCTCGAGGCTGATCGACCTGCGCCAGATCGGCAACGCACCGGTAAAGCTGGTGGCCGATGAGGCTGAGCGTGCGGCGCTCGCGGCGCGGTTCGGCCTCGTCTCGATCGCGCGGCTCGAGGCGAGTGTGGAGCTGGCGCCCGAGGGCCCGGTGGTCGCGGCGAGCGGCCGGCTCAGCGCCGAATGGGTGCAGCCCTGCGCCGTCTCCGGCGAGGATCTCGCCCAGGCCGCCGACGAGCCGATCGCCCTCCGCTTCGTCCCCGCCCGCACCGATCACACGCCCGACGAGGAAATCGAACTGACCGAGAGCGAGCTCGACGAGATCGAATATACCGGCACCGCGTTCGATATCGGGGAAGCGGTCGCCCAGTCGTTTGCTCTGGCGATCGATCTCTTCGCCACCGGCCCCGAAGCCGAGGCCGCCAGGCAAGCCGCGGGGATCGTCAGCGAAGACGAAGCCAGCCCGTTCGCTGCGCTGGCGGGGCTGAAGCTCAAGAAGGATTAGGTTGGGTCGTGACCTCGCAGTCACCCTCATCCGGCTACGGCCAGGCAGCAAGCTGCCAGGCGCGCCAGCGGAGCCTGGATGGAGGTGAAGCTGCGGTCGTGAACCGACCCTCAGAACGGAATGTCGTCGTCCAGATCGTCGGCGAAGCCGCCGCCGGAGGAACCGCCGCCGCCCTGGTTCCAGCCCCCTGACGAGCCGCCGCTGCCGCCGCCCGAGCGGCCAGCGCCGCCCTGGTTCCAGCCACCACCGGATGCGCCGCCTTCGTTGAAGCTGCGCCCGCCGCCGCCGCCGGCACTGCCGCCCTCGCGGCCCGCGCCGCCCGAGCCGTCGAGCATCGTCAGACTGCCGCCGGGACCGACCGAGATCTCGGTGGTGTAGCGGTCATTCCCCGAGGCGTCCTGCCACTTGCGGGTGCGCAGCTGGCCTTCGATGTAGACCTTGCTGCCCTTGCGCAGATAGCGCTCGGCCACGCCCACGAGGCCATCGGACTGGAGCACGACGGAGTGCCACTCGGTGCGCTCCTTGCGCTCGCCGGTGTTCTTGTCCTTCCAGTTCTCCGAGGTGGCGATGCGCAAGTTGGCAATGCGCCCGCCGTTCTGGAACGATTTCACCTCCGGGTCCTGCCCGAGGTTTCCGATCAGGATCACCTTGTTGACGCTGCCTGCCATCGAATCGCATTCCTCTTGAGTCTTGAACGGCGGGGTAGCGCATCGGTTGCCGGTGGGGCGAGTCTGCCCGTGGGCGCTTTCCCCCGGTTTGGATCGTTCGCGGCGGCGAGACCGCTACAGCCCGAGCGCCACCGCGCTCCAGTAGGTCACCCCGGCCGCGATGTAGGCGAGCGCGAACAGGTAACCCAGCATGAACGCGGGCCATTTCCAGCCGTTGGTCTCGCGCCGGGTGACGGCGATCGTGCTCATGCACTGCGGCGCGAAGACGAACCAGGCGAGAAAGGCGAGCGCCATCGGCAAGGTCCACTTCGCCCTCAGGCGGTCACCCAGTTGCTGCGACCCGGCGGCATCGTCGGCCGCGGCCACGGCGTAGGTCGTCGCCAGCGAGCTGACCGCCACCTCGCGCGCGGCCATTGCCGGGATCAGCGAGAGCGCCATGTCACGGTTGAACCCGATCGGCTCGACCACGACCGCCAGCCCGTTGGCGATGTGCCCGGCGAGCGAGGCATCGACCTGGTTCTGGCCCTCGTGCGCGCGGGGGAAGTTGAGCAGCAGCCACAGCACCACGGTCACCGTGAAGATGATCGTGCCCGCGCGGCGCAGGAAGATCCACGCGCGCTGCCACAGGCCGATGGCCATGTCCTTGAGGCGGGGCATCTGGTATTTCGGCAGCTCCATGATGAACCCCGAGGCTGCGCCCTTCGTCACCGAACGGCGCAGCACCAGCGCGACCACCATCGCCCCGACGATCCCCGCAACATACAGCGCGAGCAGCACCAGCCCCTGCAGCCCCACGCCCAGCCCCACCGTGCGGTTGGGAATGAACGCGGCGATGATCACCGCATAGACCGGCAGGCGCGCCGAGCAGGTCATCATCGGGGCGATCAGGATCGTGGTCAGCCGGTCGCGCGGGTCGGTGATGCTGCGGGTCGCCATGATCCCGGGAATCGCGCAGGCGAAGCTGGAGAGCAGCGGGATGAAGCTGCGGCCCGAAAGCCCGACGCCCGCCATCATCCGGTCCATCAGGAAGGCGGCGCGGGCCATGTAGCCCGAGGCTTCCATCGCCAGGATGAAGAAGAACAGGATCACGATCTGCGGCAGGAACACCACCACCGAGCCGACACCCGAGATGATTCCATCGGTCATGAGGTCGCGGGCGAGGCTTGGCGGCATCGCGGCGCGCACCTGGTCGCCCAGCCACGACACCCCGCCGTCGAGCGCATCGGCAAACGGCGTCGCCCCGGCGAAGACCGCCTGGAACACAACGAACAGCAGCGCGAACAGGATGACCGGCCCGATCCACGGATGCAGCAGCAGCCGGTCGAGCTTGGCATGCAGCCGATGCCGCCGGGTTTCCGAAACGATCGCCGCCTCGGCGATGGCATGGGCCGAAAGGCGGCGCTCGGTGAGATCGATGTGCGGACGCGGGTGATCGGGATGCGGGGCGGCGGCCCGCGCTTCGGCGCTGGCAATCGCGGCGGCGAGCTCGTCGAGCCCGCGGCGGCGGACGGCAACAGTGGGGATCACCGGCACCCCCAGCGCCCGCTCGAGCGCTTGGGGATCGAGCACCAGTCCGTCGCGCTCGGCCAGGTCCACCATGTTGAGCGCGACCACCGTCGGCCGCCCCAGCGCGATCACCTCCTGCGCGAAGACGAGATGCTGCTCGAGGTTCGAGGCGTCGAGCACGACGACCAGCACTTCGGGCGCGGCCTCGCCGGGGAACTGGCCGAGGATGACCTTCGCCGTCACCGCCTCGTCCGGGCTGGTCGGGTGCAGCCCGTAGGAGCCGGGCAGATCGGTCAGTTCGACCGGCTCGCCCGAAGGCAGGACCAGCCGCCCGGACTTGCGCTCGACCGTAACCCCCGGATAATTGGCGATCTTCTGGCGCGCGCCGGTGAGCGCGTTGAACAGCGCGGATTTCCCGGCATTGGGATTGCCGACCAGCGCGGCCGAACGCAGCCGGGTCATGCCACCCGCTCCCCCTCATGCTCGGGCACCGGGTCGACCACCATCGCAGCGGCATGGACGCGGCGCAGCGCCACAGTCATGCGCCCGACGATCACCGCCAGCGGATCGGCCCCGGCAAACACCCCGCGATGCGCGACCGCGACCCGCGCGCCGGAATCGAGCCCGAGCGCGCGCAGGCGCTGCGCTTCCTCATCGACCAGCCGGTCCCAGTCGACGCGGACGATGCGTGCGCGCTTGCCGATCGGGAGTTGGTCGAGGGTCATCGGGGCGCAGTGCCGTATGTCACGGCTAATTGCAAGCGGTTCTCAATAAGCATCGGCAAAGTCTCCCGCACCAGTCACTGCGCGAACCGTTCGCAACAAGCCTTGATCGAGATCAAGCGAGACAGACGTCCTGAAACCGCATCGGCCCGCGCCGGCAGGTGCCCATTCGGGCCTCCCCTTCAAACGCCACCGCTTGATTGGGGAAGCAGAACCCTCAGCTCGCCGGGTAACGCAGCCGCCCGAGCAACCGCATCACGCTGAAGCTCTCGTCACGCGGGCGCAGCAGACGCGCCTTGGCTTTCTCGAACCGCATGACCCCGGCGATCCGCCGGTCGAGGAAGGCGCGGGTATCGGCCTTGCCCTCGCTCTCGTCGGCCGCCCATGCGAGCAGCGTTGCGGCATAGAGCGCGGCCAGCGTGGCGCGCTTGGTGTAGTGGTTGAAATCGGCCGCCGTGTCGCCGGCCAGCCGCCACATCTTATCCGCGCTGGCCCACGAGAGCTTGGCCGTGCGCGCGGCATTCTGCGGCATGGCCATGATCGAGAGCGCGCGGCGCAGCGCCTCCTCGCGGCCCGCCAACGCATCGAGCCGGAACTGGACAAGGCTGCGGATCCGCTCGCGGATCGGGAGATTGCCCAGTCGCTCGGCCGGGAGCGCCTCGGCCATGTCGGAGTCGATCCTGGCGATCCACGCCGCGATCAGGTCCATCGCCCCGCCCGGGAACGCGAGCCGCGCAACCTCGGGTTTGACCCCGTGCGCGGCTGCGGCGTTGGCGATCGCGTCCTTGCTCCAGCCATCGAATATCGCCGCGTCGGCCAGCGAAGGGGCCAGCGCGAGGCGCAGTTCGTCAAGCGTGAGATCGGAAAAGTCCATCGCCGGATCCCCTGTCAGAATGAGGGCCCATAGCTGCGCGCGCGCTTCGCGGCGGCAGCCTTGGCGGCAGTGTCGAGTTCGGCCACCAGCGGGCTGTCCTTGCCCAGCAGCTCGGCATAGTCGTGCGCGGAACGGCCCGAATTGTCGGCCCGGAGGGGATCGGCGCCGGCTTTGACCAGCAGCCTCACCAGATCGACGTTGCGCCGGTGGACCGCGGCGATCAGCGGGGTCTCGCCGCTGCCGTCGGGATCGTTGACGCGCGCGCCGCTGGTCACCAGCTCCTGCACCCCGTCGGTCCAGCCCAGGTTCACCGCGATCGCCAGCGGGCCCACGCCCTTGTCGTTGCGCAAGTTGGGATTGGCGCCCTTGGCGAGGAGGAACCGCAACCAGGTGAGATCGCGCCGCTGCGCCACAAGGTTCAGCGCGGTATCGCCGGTGGTCACGTCCTTGGTGTTCACGATCGTCGGCGTGGCGCCGATCGCCTTTTCCACTTCCTCGCCATCGGCCTTCTTGACCGCATCGAGGAACTTGTACCCCGCGCTCATGAACTGCGCCGCCGCCGGCGCCGGCGCCAGCGTCACGGCCAGCGCCGCGCTCGCGAGGCCAAGCGCCGCGGCCATCCGCATTCCACCCAGTGTGCCCAACCGCAGCCGCACGCCGTAACTCCCTGTAGCATGGCCCCAAGCGGACCCTTGCAGGCGGCGGTTTAGCAGAGCATGAACCGGCGCGCCATGACGAAGCCCTATGTCCACCCTGCCCGAACGGCGCGTACCACGCTCGGCAATCGCCTCCTCGCCGCGCTGCTGCTCGTCGCGGCACCCGTTGCGCTGGCCGGCTGCCAGCAGCGCGAGACTCCGCCGCTGGCCGGCGCCGCGATCGGCGGCCCGTTCACGCTGCAGGACAAGGCCGGCAAGCCGGTGCACTGGTCCGATTTCGCCGGCAAGTGGCGGATCGTCTACTTCGGCTACACCTACTGCCCCGATGCCTGCCCGACCGACGTCGGCATCTTCATGAAGGGCTTCCGCGCGTTCGCCGCCGAGCATCCGGACGAGGCCGCCAAGGTCCAGCCGATTTTCATCTCGGTCGATCCCGAGCGCGATACGCCCGCCCGCGTCGGCGAATTCGCCGCCGCCTTCGGACCCCGGCTGCTCGGGCTGACCGGAACGGTCGAGCAGGTGGACCAGGCGGCCAAGGTCTTCGCGGCCTAT
>Ga0068858_100007908_pt1 | contig 10246 bp, 21 predicted proteins | sample KBSSwiS12_FD_66589 | JGI IMG/M metagenome (GOLD analysis project Ga0068858, IMG submission 66589) | Switchgrass rhizosphere microbial communities from Kellogg Biological Station, Michigan, USA - KBS Switchgrass S1-2 | ecosystem: Host-associated > Plants > Roots > Rhizosphere > Soil ... | reverse complement strand
CCACTGTCGAGCCAGGCGCAGCCACATCCAGCCAGTTCCGAACTCGCCGATTGCCCGACTGCGCCGGAGGGACTTGTACTGCAAGCGGATCCTGTCCTCAGGTGTCTGTGGCATGGCGTTACTCCAGGAAGTCGTTGTTCGTGCGCTCCGGGCCGCAGGCATCGAACAGCGGCTTGAGCGTCTTAGGTAGTTCCATCCGTGGCATGGGCCTTGTGCCACGCTGTCTGGCGCAGAACAGGAGTGGTCCCATCCACTCGTCGGCGTCAGGGTCAGCAGTCTGGACATCGGCAACGGCCTGCTCCAGGTCCTCGATGCTGTCCTGTGTGACCTCTTCGCAGTCCGCTGTGGCCCAAGTGAAGGTGTCGTTGCAGATCACGAAGAACCTGATGGTTCCGTTGTCCATTCGCCAGAACAACATGTCGTGGCTGTCCAGTTGTGCGAACAGATCCAGGACCCGAGTCATGAAGACCTCGTTGTCGGTGACGATGTTGCTGATATCAATGGTTCCGGCCATGATCTTTAGTCCTTTGCTCCTCGACTAGGATTCGAACCTAGAGTCTTCCCGTTAACAGCGGGTTGCTTTTGCCAAGTTAAGCTACCGAGGAATACGGGACCAGTCACTCGCGTGACTGGTCCCTAACCTGGCCATTGAACTTATTCGAATCTGTGCGGCAGTATCCGCTTCAGTGGAATGGCCAGGTGGGCACTGGCTTCAACGAGACCATGCTTCCGCGCACGGGTGAATCACCATGTTGCTGCATCTGCCAGTACCCCTTCGAATGCAGCTAGGGCCATCACTAGTCCCATTGACAACTTTTCAACTCTTCGGCGTCAGGTACCAGTAGGACTCGCCGGAGCAGAAGTTCATCCTGACGTACACCCCAGCAGTCGAAGTCTTGCTGTCCATGCACAGGGCGTTGTAGATGTTCTGGAGGCTTCTGGCGTTGAGGTTCGTCTCTCTCGGGAACCCGAGGTACCAGATGAACCTGCTCGACGAATAGTCACAGGTCCACAACACGATCGTCGAGTTGTACAGGTCCGCGTTCCCCGGCACCAGGCAGTACGCGCTTCCCTCGACATGAAGGAAGTACTGATATGCGCCGGTACCCGAGTCCTCGAAGTTGATGTGCTGGTTGTGAGAAGCTGGCCCGCCGCAGTAGTTGAGAATCACCTGCTGGCCCAGATTGGAAGTCGGCGCCTCCATGCAGAAGAAGGACTGGTGCGTGAGTTGGTACGGCCCGTAGGTTGCGGCAGATGCTGGGCTTGCCAATGCAGCAGCACCGACGACTCCCAGCAGTGTTGCGGTGAGGACTGCCCCCACCCTTGCGCGAATCTTCATTAATCCCTCCGTCTTGACCGGTAAACGAGGTCGTGCAGCCGACGAGATTTGAACTCGCACCCTCCGATTTGAAGGACCGGCGACCTGACCAGTTAGTCTACGGCTGCGTGCCCGAGCCAGGATTTGAACCTGGAAACCTTCTCCGTGTCATAGAGATGCTCTACCAAGTTGAGCTACACGGGCGTGGGGTGAGAGTGGGGGCACACCCCGGCTCCCAGGATGTGCCCCCTCGTAGCGGGGGGAGGATTTGAACCTCCGACTTCTGGGTTATGAGCCCAGCGGGCTGTCCGAACTGCCCTACCCCGCGTCGCGCTACCTACGGTAGCACAGGCTGAGGGTCATGCTCCTCAGCAAACTTGTTGAGGTACGCCAGGATCTCGTCCTTGGTGCGACCCTCGTCGTCGTTCCAGTCGGCCAGGTTCAGGTCCTCGTTGCCGTCCTCGGGAAGGAGGCCGAGTTTCGCCATCCACCTGGTGAACTTCTGCTCCTCGGGGCTCGGTGACATTGCGACGATGCCGTAGGTGGCAAGGTTGAAGGCGGCCCGGATGCAGACTGGGTTGGGTTCACCGGTGGGAACAATTGGGGTCCCGACCCAGCCGCCCTGATTCCAGCCGTGCTGCTTGATGATGGCTGCTGCTTGTCGAGCAGCCCGTCCCGCCTGCATGCTCATAGCTTCCCTCCAGGGGTTCTAGGCCAACGTGATCCGGGTGGGATTCGAACCCACGTAACTCTGCTTAAGAGGCAGGCCCATAACCAGGCTTTGGGTACCGGACCGTACTTGTTGCTGCGTGGATCCCCGGGGACTCGAACCCCGACACCTCAGCTTAAAGGGCTGCTGCTCTGAACCATTGAGCTAGGGATCCGTCCCCCAGGCACGACTCGAACGTGCAACCTACCGGTTAGAAGCCGGTCGCTCTATCCCTTGAGCTACTGGGAGATGTTTCGTTCGTTCCGAGGGCGCCACACGTGCGCGATTCTCCAGTGGGTCAGAGCGCCCTCGAAGGCGCCCTGCTGGGTGACGTACCCGGCACCTGAGGTGCGGAGGGTTCTGGTGCAGGGCCGGCACAACCAGTTCCAGCCCCTAGGATCCATCTTCTTTACTCGTAGTGGATTCACGCGGAAGGGAGGAGGGTCGAACTCCTACGGGTTGTTAGCCCCAACTGTTTTCAAGACAGTGGCCGGCGCCATCTGTCGGCTGGCCCTTCCATTCACTTCTTACCTACGTTGCCGTAGTGGAATCCCCATCCGCTCGGGCACGTCCAGACGGGCTTGTCGCCTGCGCGTTCCCTGGCGCCTTCCTCGGTTCGGTAGCCCATGCACTTGCATGTACGGCACCAGAACCGAGCCTTATTCTTCTTGGACTTAGTCATCACGTCCTTGATGTCTCCAGCACCGACTGTCGTTAGTCTGGATCTTAAGGCACCAGGGCCTCAGGCATAGACGGTAGTACGGGAACTGCTTGTTGAACCAGCGTTTCATGTACCCGCAAGAGGATTCGAACCTCCGACCTCCGCATCCGTAGTGCGGCGCTCTAATCCGCTGAGCTATGCGGGCTGGGAACTGCCGCCAGGTAATCAATAATTCACTAACAGGACCCGGTCGAAGAGACTTGATAGGAGTTGTTAATCGTCCTGGCGGCAGTTCGTGGGGATGGAAGGATTTGAACCTTCGGCCACCGACGTATCAGATCGGCACTCTAACCGGGCTGAGTTACATCCCCAGAGCGGAAGTGCTCGGATTCGAACCGAGGGACCTTTTTAGGGGCCACAGTCTTAGCAGGACTGCGCGATAGACCGCTCTGCCACACTTCCTTATTGCTAGATCGGTGTGTACCTCAACCTGTAAGGGATGAGGCCCTCGCCACGCTTCCTCTGTCGAGGAGCGTAGTTCTTCTCGCGACTGCGCCGCAGCCCTCGTCCTGACCTGACATCAGATGGGGTATGGAAGTCCCTAAAGGACGGACACTGACAGAAGACCCACCTGCCGTCGCTCCTATTGCCGGCGTACCAGCAGTTCGGGTGGTGCCTGGGCGCCGAGACTGCAAGCTCGATCTTCTTCCACTGCGACTTGTTGCTGGCCCGTGGTGGCCTGAAGTTCTTGCCCATGTAGACCAGAGCCTTGCCGCAGTGAGGGCAGGGACCTGGCTGGTACTTGGTTGTGTATCGGCATGCAGGACATGCCGAGTGGGTGTTCTGCATGCTGATTCACCTCCTCGGTGTGTCGGGGTAACTGGACTTGAACCAGCGACCTCTGGTCCCCCAGACCAGCGCTCTGACCAAACTGAGCTATACCCCGAGACTTACTTGGATCCTCCGCGCTCCCGCTCCCAGACGATCTCCATGGTGCGGGCCTTCTTGGATCCCTGCCCCTCGAACTTCCAGTTAGTCGTCATCCCTCGTATCACCCAGCCCCAGTTGATCCTCGGGGCAGTCACGTTGGAACCTGTCATTGGAGAATCTTCTTTCGTTTCGGTACTCCTGCTTGATGAGCCAGTCGTAATGCTTCATGTACGGGAACTTCGAGTGGTGGCCGTTAGCCACCTTCTGGCATTTTGCGTAGTAGCGATCGAGCTTCTCGCAATGCCGCTTCATATGGGCGCTGGGTCTCCACATCGGACTCATCCTCCTCTCTGAATGGGCCTGGGTTCCAGGACTGGTAGTCGTAGAACGACGACCTTGGGGTGACGAAGACCTCCTGGACCTCGGCCTTGTGTTCCAGTAGGCACTTGTCGCAGAGGATGATGCGCAGGTGCCGATGGTTGGACATCGGGTCGTAGACCGTGCTGCCGTACTGTCCACCACTGGTGAAGACGGTGGCCCCGTAGGGCTGCTCGGGCCAATGCTCCTTGTCAACAGACTCGGGCACGTACCCGCACTTGAAACAAGGGATCATCACGCGCTGCCGACGGGATTCGAACCCGCACCAACCGGCCTGACAAGCCGGGACCCTAACCATTGGGCTACGACAGCTTAGTACTTAGTCACCTTCAAATTCGCGAGGATGAATTACCCGACCCTCGCCTCGTTGCATCTGCTCCAGGCTCTCGACGAACTCGGGATCCTTGAGCAGTTCTTCAAGTTCCGGATCCATAGGAGTCTTGGCATTTTCGTCGGGCTCCATGTCTCTCCTTTCGTACCGACGTAGGGACTCGAACCCTAAAACACCTGATCCTAAGTCAGGCCGCTTGAGCCAATCAGCGTGCGTCGGCATGAGTCGCCCCAGCTTCGTTTGCCCCGAAGCTGGGACTAGAGGCTTTTCGATGTTTAACCCGGGATCCCAGGTGTCATCCGTCAACTTCCCCAACGGTAGGCATACTCCCGACGAGGACCAGCGCTAAGCCTCCTACTGACTCCGTACCCAGGGGTGGATTTGAACCACCACTACTACTGCCTTCTGAAGACAGCGCCTCTACCAGTTGGGCCACCCGGGCGTGGAGCATATCGGTATCGAACCGATCGGGGTCTCCTTGCAAGGGAGACCTGTGCACCAGCACATGCCCCATGTATCGAGCCCACCCCCGGATTCGAACCGGAAACCTTCCGCTTACAAGGCGGCTGCACAAACCGTCTGTGCTACGTGGGCGAGACGCTGACCTCGGTGCCAGTTCACCATAGGAGGTCAACGCTCTCTTCCTGGGTTACTGCTGCGGTTGTGGGCCGCCACCCTGGAAATCATGCTCACCCTCGTGAGGGTAAGGAAGAATGCACCAATGCTCTAGGTTTTCGTCAAGCTGCAAGCACTGGTCTGGAAGGCCCATGAGGCGAGCAACTACGCGACCCTGTCCGTCCATAGACATTGCCACACCAAAGTATCCGGTCATCTGGTTACGGCAGGGACCAGATCCGCCAGGGGCCCTTGCAGTTGCCCTGCGTGACGTAGGCCCCCGAGTATGCGTAGTCAACGCCAGCGCACCATCCCGAGTAGGAGTCGACCAGGATGCGGTCGTAGGCGCCGAAGCCCAAGTACCACTTCTGCCGCATTCCCCGGTCACAGGGCCACTGGATGATCGTCGAGTTCATGAGGCTTGCGTTGCCTGGCACCAGGCACATGGACCGGTTGTGCGAGGGGTGGATGTAGTACAACCAGGCACCGTCGGCGTCCTCGAAGAGGAAGTTCTGATTTGCACCTCCGTTACACGGGCTGAGGATCAGTTGCGTACCAGCCTGAGTAGAGAAGTTCGGAACGTCCAGGCAGTAGTTGGAGTTGTTGACGACTGGATGTGCGTACGTTCCAGCCGAAGCCGGGGCTGCGAGTGCGAACACCCCGACGATGACTATGAGTAGGGCTCCGATGATGCCGGCAGTCTTTCGTTGAAGCTTCATGCTTCCTCTCCCATCTTGCTCACCTCCAGGCGCTCCCCGAGATGGGACCAACGTCCACATCTTCGTGGTCCTGAAGCTTGATCAGTTCCTGCCGAATGCTGCGCCAGATCACTCGTGCTTGCTTGAAGCCGCGCCTTCGGTTGGCCCTCTCGCCATAGTGGTCGCATCGACAAGTCTTGTAAAGGGGCCACATTTTGTCCTGGTACCGGTACCAGCGGTGCCGTTCGTAAGGGTCAGCCTCCTGGACGGGCCAGGGGCGGTGGACGTCGGTGCGGGACATGTAACGACCTGTCCTTCGGCCGCCTAGCCACCGTGGCTAGGACTAACACCGGTTCATGACGTCACGTCCTTCCTGGCTTGGGCCAGAGTGTCTTAACGATCTCGCTGTCCGAGTCCACTCGGATATTGGCCAGCACCTTGCGCTTCTTGTTGGACAGGTAGTAGCACTTGCAGTCCTGTTCAGCGGCTAGCGGCAGGTACTCAAGAGGATTGCTGCGCCAATGCAGCTTGCTCCAGACCCACTCGGCGATCTTGAACCCTGGCACCTTGTAGATCCACATGTCGTACCAGTGGTAGATCGTTGCCATGAGCCACGGCCAGAGCGGCTGCTCCCATAGCTCGACCGTGTACGACACGATGACCTCGGTGCGCGTGCCGTCCTTCTTGATGAAGCCGTTAGGCGCACGTTCTCCGTGCTGTATCAGTGTGTACCCGCGCAACCCTTAGCTCCCTGCTGCTACCTGACTGAAGCTGGACTGGCTCCTCGGGAACCTCGGGGCCAGGCGCAGGTTCAGGCACCTTCGCCACCTTGGTGATTCCAGGGACCAGGCGCAGGGCACGGGACCAGTTCCCGGCATACATGGTGCGTCGTCCCTTGGGCTTTCCCTTGCTGTACCTCGATCTCATCATCACCTGCCTAAGTTATGGGGGGCGCAGATCTGGACTAAAACTATAGGAGACCCGAAGAGAGTAGGGCTGTTTTAGCTCGTCATGATCCAGTCTTCAAGGCATCAGAATGAAACCTGCGATGCACTTCTCTCTTGCTTTACCTTGTTGACGCCCCATGTGCCCGCAACAGGAGTCGAACCTGCAAGCACCAGCACCTCATGCTGGCGGCTTTGCCAATTTGCCTACACGGGCTTAGTGCTTGGCCTTGTCGACGCTTTCGCGTAGCACCCACATCCGGCAGGTTTCCCTGCGCCCATCAGATAGCCAAGCTAGTGGGTCCCTAGCGCACCCCGAGGAGGATTCGAACCTTAGCCATTCCCTGGTCCAGAGCCAGGTGTCCTGCCAGTTAGACGATCGGGGTAGATGGGGGCACCCTGTCACGGGGGTAAAAGGGTGCCCCCGGGGGCCAGCCGGTTGGAGGTTGCCCTGGGGAGGGTACCAACCGCTGTATCCACCACCTAGGAGACCGTCTCAAGCCCCTAGGTCTTCGCGGACCAGGTCCATGTTGGACCTGATCCGTAGCATTGCTAGTGCGGCTGTCTCAGCCGCGCTGGAGTTGATTCTGAGTAGCTCGGGTGCCATCTCCTCCAGGAGGTCGTGCACCTTCACCATCGCTGTGACCCGATGTGCTACGGCATCAAGCCGTCGCTGCGGGGTCACTACCAGGTCTTTGGTCCTGACCATGGCTACCGCCTCAAGGCAGCCCAGGTGGGCGCCTCCGGCTTGACCAGAAGGGTCATACCAGCCTCTTGCGGAGTCCGGTCGCCCTTGCGCTGATTGCAGGGATCACACGAAGCCACCGTGTTGGTCCAGGTGTTCTTTCCACCCCTAGAGGTTGGGATCACGTGGTCCACGGTGATGCCCGTGTGGCCGTTGCAGTAGCTGCAGGTGAAGTTGTCCCGACGCAGCACGCCACTACGTGACCAGGACGGTCCCGCCGTGTAGCGCCACTTGGTGACGATGTACCTCACCAGCTTGACGACCTTGGGCATACCCCAAGGTCCGTACCGTATGTCAGGCTCCGATTCGTGGACCTCTGCCACACCACGGCAGAGCATCCGGATCGCGTGCCTGAGGCTGACCCGGTGCAATGGTCCTAGGTCAGCGTTGAGAACTAGGACTGCTTGCACTGGGTGCTCCTTTCCGTCCTAGGTGCCCATGTCCTTCCCTTTCGCTGGGCAATGAACTGTGTATGAGAACGGGCACCGCACCGGACTCGAACCGGTTGACCAGACTCCAACCTGTTGCTCCCTCTCCGGGCAGGCGCTGGGTACGGTGCGCTGTGCGGCCGAGCAGACTCGAACTGCCTCCTGCGCCTTGGCAAGACGCCGTGCCACCCCTACACCACGACCACATTCCGCTTGTTGCTTAGTGAAAGATCAAGACGAGTATTATCGTCATGATGCTGTATACCAGCGCCCCCAGGCTCACGAGTGCCAGGGCAATCTTGTACTTGTTCCTGTGATTGTCATTCACGAGCCGGCGCCGAGCCTCGAACTCGGTTCTCTCCGCTTACGAGACGGGGGTTTTAACCAGATTAAACTACCCCGGCATTTTCATGAGGACCCATGGACCAGAGCCCGTGATCCGTTACCGTCCATGGGCCTATAACATAGGTCAGGGGCTTGGTGACTCTGACCGATAGTCGGCATGTTGAGGCACCTTAGCGGCCCCCATATGACCAAGGTGCGTCGCAACCGGGCTGGGCGTCATCATCACGGCCAGGGCGCCTGCCTCCGAGCCCAAGGTCAGAATCGAACTGACCCCTCGGACTTACCACGTCCGCGCTCTCACCAGTCGAGCTACATGGGCGGGTGGCGCTAAACGTCAGCGCCGTTGCGAAGATCCTTCGCCGTCTCCTCGAAGAGGTCGATGACTTCTTCGACAGTGCGATCAGGCTCGTCGTTCCATGCGAGAAGGCCGGAGGAATAGGCCTTCACTGCACGTGCTGCTAGCTTGTTGTCCAGCGCACGCTTAGCGGCATAGAAGAGATCTTCCATCTTCTTGGTTTGCCATACCACGGCACCGACGCTGCAAACCTCAGTCACCGTTGGGTTGAGCATCCCGCCCTCGGGATACATTATCGAGGTTCTGTCGCCGGAGCCGTCGCGTGCCATCGCCTTCTGTGTCCAGCCGATGGTCCCATCACGCCAGTCTCGGGCGCAGTTCTCCAGAACCTCGGCGACCTTGTTGTTCCAGTCGATGTTCCAGTTTCCCATTTGCTCTTCTCCAGGTTCTTGGTGTTCCATCTTCCCGCGTACCCCTGGTGCGAGTCGAACGCACATACACCTGGACTTGAGCCAAGCGGCTTTTCCCTTTGCCTACAGGGGCATTGATCTACACCGCAGACGAGAAGCCTGAAACGGCCTCGCGCGGCTTCTCCATCTCGGCCTGGACGCGCTTCAGGGCTTCCTCCAGCGCCGTGTCCCCTTCCGCTTCAGCGACCTCTTTCAAGGTCTTGTTGCTTAGGTTGGCAACAGGCACCCGGTTCTGCTCCTGAGGGGTCGGCTCCGAGGGTGTCGGCTCCTCTGTCACGCGCTCTCCTCCAAAGCAACTATGGCGTCGTCAATGGGGATGACAACCCAGGTGGCCAACTCCTCGTTCTGCTTCCTGACCCGGTCGCGGAACGCCTCAGCCTCTTCGGCAGTCACCTTAGTGACTACCTTGCCCACCGTTCCTTCCATGATGTCCTCCTTGTGGTAACTGCTCCGGGTGCGAGACTCGAACTCGCAGGTTCCAGATCCAAAGTCTGGCCACGGACGCCGATGCCGTACCCCGGATCAATGCCAGCCTCGGCCGTGGGCGTAGAGGCCAGACTCTTCGTCCTCGTCAAGCGCTTCCTGAATCTGCTCCGGGCTGACAAGCAGCCAGGCTCTGAACTCGTAGCAATGACCACAGACGATGAGTTCGTCCCAGGGTGGGGGGTTGATCCTCTCGGCGTCTTCGCCGGAAAGGATCTCATTCCGACACGTGTGGCACTTCATCATCATCGACGTCCTCGAAGACGAGTTCCTCTAGGTGGTAGCCGAATTGGGCCTTGAACCACTCGCGCTGGAAGGCGAGTGCCTCAGCGACCTGTTCCGGGTCCCCGGACAGGAGAGCCTGGAGCACTACCTCAGGACCCTTTTCTAATTTCGCCATGTGCGGATGCCGGGGCTCGAACCCGATTCCTTCTGTTTGGAAGACAGACGTGCAAACCTGTTACACCTCATCCACATCGCGGTTCCTGACAGCGGGGGGAGCGACCCTGGTCCCGGAGGACCACCCTGGTCGAAGCCAGGGCCCTTATACACCGCCAGGTTCCGCAACATCCCTGCCCCCAGCGCTAGGGACTTTCCTTTCGGCAGCCTCAGAATGAAGGCTGGTGGTGTCGCGCTCCGTGGTAGCCGCACCGCTGGGATAGGGAATTGGTCCAGGTCCCTTGACAATCCCAGGTTTCTTTCATGTTGCACCCTAGGGCCACGTAGACCGTACGGGGCTCGAACCCGCAATCTCCGGCTTGAGAGGCCGGTGAGTTAACCATTCCTCCAACGGTCCAGGCGTAAGGCAAGGAGTCCAGGATCTCCTTCTGGTTGTTACCAACATTCGTCCCGTTCACTCTTCCTTGCCCTACGTGCCTCCTGACGGAATCGAACCG
>Ga0068858_100007905_pt1 | contig 10251 bp, 8 predicted proteins | sample KBSSwiS12_FD_66589 | JGI IMG/M metagenome (GOLD analysis project Ga0068858, IMG submission 66589) | Switchgrass rhizosphere microbial communities from Kellogg Biological Station, Michigan, USA - KBS Switchgrass S1-2 | ecosystem: Host-associated > Plants > Roots > Rhizosphere > Soil ... | reverse complement strand
GCTGTTCACGCGCGGACCCGAGGCGGTGCTGGCGAAGGGAACCACGATCGAGATGATCCTGGACCGCCAGGTGCAGTTCGATGAGGGAGAGCTGGACTTCACCAATTCGTTGGCGCGCCGTTCCGCCGCCAGCGACTCCGGCGGACCCCTGCCCAGCCATAAGAACCAGCAGTCTCGCGGCCCGATTCCTCGCTTTTAGAGGTATTTAGGACCTCCTCCATTAAAGTACCTGGGAGCTATAAAGTTCATCTCCCGGCGGGCCGAATTTAGAGTTAGGTACCTCTCTTGCTGCCAGTGCAAACTCTAAGTCATCCGGGCCATCAGGCGGCCACTTCGGGCACCATAAAAGCCTTTCGAGTGTGTGGGGTGCCAGTGCAGCTGCACTTCACCTTCATTCTCCTGGTGGTGTTCATTTTTGTCTCCGTCCTGGGCAGCGCCCAATCCAGCAGCACTTATGCAATCTTCTTGCTGGGAAGTCTGGTAAGCGTGCTGCTGCATGAGTTTGGACACGCCTTTGTAGCGTCCCGCTTCGGTGTTCGGACTACTGAAATCGTCATGTTTCCCATCGGGGGGCTGTCGCGGATGGAACGTCCGCTGTCGCCGACAGCGGAAATCTGCGTGGCGCTGGCTGGTCCGCTGGTGAATCTCCTGCTGGCGACGGGAATCTTCTGCTACATGATCTCGATCCACGAAACGGCGGTGATCAAGGCAGCGGATTTGATGCATCCGAATAACAAGAGTCCGCTGGCGCTGCTGTTATACGGCAATATCCTGCTCGCCGGTTTTAATCTGCTGCCGGCGTTTCCGATGGATGGCGGGCGCATTCTGCGCGCTCTGCTCAGCTACATCCGTCCGGAAGAGGAAGCGACTCGCACGGCGGCTTGGATGGGCAGGATGCTGGCGATCAGCATGGGCTTGTACGGGCTGCTGGCGCCGCAGTTTATGCTGGTGTTCTTCGCGCTGTTCATCTATCTGGGCGCCGCGCAGGAAAGCGTGGCGGCACTGGGCCGCTCGCTCACGCAAGGGATTCCGATCCGCGCCGCCATGATTACCGAGTTCCACACGCTGGAACATCACAGCACCATTCGCGACGCGGCCAATCTGCTGCTTTCGACATCGCAGCAGGATTTTCCGGTGATGCACGGCAATCAGATTGTGGGCCTGCTGGGACGCAACCTGCTGATTCGCGCGATCGCATCCGATGGGCCGGAGGGCTACGTGGCGGGTTCGATGGACCGCGATTTCCTGGCGCTGGAACCTAACGCCGATTTGGCCGAGATTCTGCCGCTGATGGCCCAGGCGGGCCGCTGCGCGCTGGTCATGGAGAACGGGCAACTGCTGGGCCTGCTCACCACCGACAATTTGTCGGAGTTCCTGCTGCTACGCCGCTTCGGGATGGAACCCGCCGTTTAATCGCGCTTAGAGCGTCAGAAAAGCTCCCGTGCGACGCTGACGACCCACATCCCCGCCAGCACCACGGTCATAGCCAGCGCCGCATAGCCAATCTTCTTGCTATACGAGTCGAGTTTGTAAATGCGCTTCATGACTTCGCGCTGCTCGGCCGCAAGGCGCTCTTCGCCAACGCTCAGATAGAGCGTGTCTTCCTCTTTCATGCCGACCACAGAGCGGTATAGGAACAATGCAAAATATGCGATTGTGACCACGCCCCAAATCGCGGCCACAATCTCAATCGGAGTTGACAAAGACATGGACAAGCCTCCTGAGCCTTCTGCCGGCTACTGTGTTACGCCCATTGAGGGTCGGTGTCAAGGGTGCCCGTCGATCGGCCGGCGCAGGCTCGAACTGCGGTGGATTATGTAAGACGAGGCGAGGAGTTGTGAGGTAGCTGAGTGGGATGTGATTGAATGCATGTGGGACTGAGGTAAGGACGGGGTTGTGATTGCACACGAACGGGAAGAATTGGCCCGCAGATGGACGCGGATACCCGCAGATAAGGCTTCGACCCCTACTGGGCTTGCGCTCGGGCGCTGGTATTTTTGGGAAGCTCAATGCCTAGCTTCCGCATGCGCGACCACAGCGTCGAACGATTGAGGCCCAGGATCTGGGCGGCGCCATTCGGTCCGGCGAGGGTTCCGCCGGTTTGTTCAAGTGCGCGCAGGATGAGCCGCCGTTCGGCCTCTTCCAGCGTCGGAAGTCCTTCGGCGAGGCCCTCGGCTCCGCTCGCGGCGGGCTTCAGCCGGCTCACGGCGATGTGCTTCAGTTCCAGAATGTCGGACTGGCACAGAATCACCGCGCGCTCCAGAAGATTCGCCAGCTCGCGAACGTTGCCGGGCCAATCGTAATGATGCAGTTGTTCATATACGGCGCGATTGACGCCTTGTATCCGCTTGCCCATGCGTTGCGAGAAGCGGCCAACAAAATGGCCCGCCAGTAAAGGAATGTCATCCTTGCGTTCGCGCAGCGGCGGAATTTCGATAGGGAACACGTTCAGGCGGTAGAACAGGTCAGCCCGAAACGCACCGCGGCGGACTTCCTGCTCCAAGTCGCGATTCGTGGCGGCAATCACCCGCACATCCACTTTCTGAGTTTGGAAACCGCCGACTCGCTCGAATTCCTGTTCCTGCAATACGCGCAGCAGTTTAGTTTGAGTTTCGAGCGGCAGCTCACCCACTTCGTCGAGAAAGATTGTCCCGCGATGGGCCAGCTCGAATCGGCCTTTCTTCTGTGCGACAGCACCTGTGAACGAACCTTTCTCGTGACCGAAGAGCTCGCTTTCCACCAGATTGGCCGGCAGCGCGCCGCAGTTTACTTTCACCATCACGCTTTGCCGCCGCTGGCTTCGATTGTGAAGCGCACGGGCGATCAACTCCTTTCCCGTGCCGGTCTCCCCGAGGAGCAAGACCGTGGAGCCGGTCTGCGCCACCATGTCGATACTGCGGAAGACTTTCTGGATCGCGGGCGAAGCCCCTACAATCTCTTCGAAGTTGAGCTCGCTCTGCAACTCCTGCTGCAGATAGATATTTTCACGATGTAACTGATCGAGCATTTCCTCCGACCGTTTCATTTGGCCGATGTCGCGGAGGATGATGGTAAATAATGTGCCGGCCGAGTCCTCGCTCCGGGAAACCGTAGCCTCGACCGGAAACTGTTCACCGTTCCCGCGGATGGCCCGCATGCCTTCGGGGATCCAGCCTTGCGCGCTATTGGAGCCGGCGGATGCGATATATCCGGTTAAGAATTGTTGCAGAGGCTCGGTTAGAAATCGATCGATTCTCTCACCGATCACCTCAGGCGAGTCGCACTGGAACACCGTTTTCGCCGCTTCATTGAAAATGACAACTTTTCTGTCAGAATCGATCACCAGGATGGCGTCCATCGCCGAGCGGAAGATTCCGGCCAAGCGTTCTTCGGTCTCCTTGCGGGCACGTTCAGCGCGTTTCCGCTCGGTGACGTCGAGCAGGAACGTCTGACTAAATAGAAACTGGCCGCTCGCACCTTTTTTTACCACGGAGGAAATCTGTAGATCGACGCGCTCGCCGTTTTTCTTCGCGGCCTGGACTTCGGCGTCTTTGATGAAGCCGTCGCGCAACAGCCTGGGCATTAACTCTTCGCGCACGCGGTCCTGGTATTCGGGTGCGGCAAAACTAGCCACCGGCTGGCCGATCACTTCGGAGCGCTCATAACCCAGGGTCTGCAACCAGAATTCGTTCACGTCCAGGACGCAGCCGTTGCTGTCCACCGAATGCATCATGATGGGCGTGCTGTTATAGAGCGCCCGCACTCGATCCTCGCTCTCCTGAAGCCGGGAATTATTCTCATAAAGTTCCAGGGTTCGCTCAGCTACCCTGCGCTCAAGTTCGGCGGCGTGATTCGCTACCTGCTGGTTCAAGGAGGCGTGCCGGATGGCAACGGCGAGACTATCGGCCACGTCCTGTGCGATCTCGATGTGCTCAGCCGAGAAAGCGGCGATCTCCTTCGCGCCCAGATTCAGAGTCCCGATCAACTCACCGTTGGCGAGGAGGGGTACGGCCACAATGGAGCGGATTCCGTCTTCTTCAAGAGCAATCTGGGCGGGCAGCCTGGGAATATGAGCCAGGTTGGAAACTACATACGGCCGGCCTTGCCGAAGGTCGTCGGGATCGCCGAAAAGATCCAGCGGGATACGCGATCCAACCCCGAGATGGGTTCCTTCCGAGGCCAACACGCCTACCAGGCGCGCGGACGAGCTTCCCGGTTCGATGACCGAAACGCTGGCGCGATGGCATGGAACCAGCTCGTGAAAACGCTCCAACACTGCTTCCGCGATCTCAGGAACAGAACGTGCCGAAAGGATGGCGCGATCCGTCTGGCGCAATAATTTGAGACGCTGACTGTAACGCTGCAGGGCATGTTCGGCCTGCTTTCGCGCGGTGATGTCGCGCTGGACACAGAAGCTGCCGGTGAAGCGGCCTTCCTGATCGAAGATGGCGATGTAGTCTCCATCCAGCCACATCGGAGTCCCATCCAGGCGGCGCTCTTCGCTCTCGCCATGGCGATGTCCGGCATCCAGCATCTCCCGGCAGAACTGGCGGCCTTGGGGCGGGTCATGGGCGAATACGTCCTTGGTCTTCCGGCCCAGAAATTGTTCAGAGGTTGCTCCGTACAAGCGGAGCATGGCATCGTTGACCTTGGTGGTCCGCTGATGTTCGAAGATGTAGTCCAAGGCTTTCTCTTTATCGACGCTGTCATCCCAACGAACCGGTTCGTCCAGCATCAGGAAAGAGAAGCCATCGAGCGATTGCGAAAAAAACAGTTCTAACTGGTCGAAGGATTTCCGGAGCTCGCGCTCCACTTCGCGCCGGCGATCCGTTTCGAGCATCAACGCGATCAGGTCCGCCAGAGAGCCCGCGAAATTCTGTTCTTCGGTACGCCAGGTTCGCGGCGGGCCGGTGTGCTCATTGCACAGTACGCCTGCCACGCGACCTTCGCGGCGAATCGGGACATCCAGCATCGAAACGATGTTCAGAACATCCAGATATCCGACGGCGAATTCGCTGGTGCAAGGATGGGTGCGCGCCACTTCGGCCGGGATGGTCCGGCTCTCCTGGAGCGCCTTGAAGTAGCGCGGATACTTTCCCACTTCCAGAATCGCTCCGCTCTCGTGAGTATTGCGTTCGCTATCGAAGAGATGGAGGCAACGCAATTCGGTCTGGTCGTCGTTGAACAGCCAGATGCTCACTCGGGCTGTTTCGAGCGCGTCCGCGGCGAGCTTTGAGATCCGGGCCAGCGCAATATCAAGATCGTCCGAAGCAGCGCGGGAAATCTCAACCAAGGCCGCCTGGAACTGCAGAGTCTGCAAGCTCGCTCGAAAAACGAAGCTATCGGAAATATCTCTTTCTTCGTGAGTCATGCAGGGAGGTCACCCCTCGATTCATGTATTGTAACGTTTCAGGCGCCGCAGTGTTGAGATCTCAGCGGACGCTGAAATATCAGCAATTCAACTGGCTGGGCGAGACGACTTCCTCCTCGTAAGCCTTTGTAAAAAAGAAAGTTACATCTATCACGCAGTTTGGACTCAGTCCTGCTTTTGCAACCGGCATGAAAATGACACTTGTTCTCGCGATCGCATTCGCCGCCTTAGTGGAGGCCCAAATTCCGGATTTTACTCCGCCCACGCCGCTGATTGGCGCCGTAATGCATAACAACACGGCCGAGGCGAAGCGGCTGCTTACCGCTGGCGCAGATCCAAATGAAGGCCGGCTGCTGGGATTCCCCGGCATCTTCCTTCCGGTGGTGTTCCGTAATGACGAAGTTTTTCACCTGATGGTGGAAAAGGGGGCAGATCTGCAGGCGCGGGATGCTTCCGGATCGACGGCGCTGATGTGGGCAGCTTCCAATGAGGCTGGCGATCCAACAATGGTCGAACAGCTCCTGCGCCTGGGACTGGATCCCAATGCCAAAAATAAAATGGGTGAAACGGCGATGACCTGGGCTTCGCGGCGGGGCAGCACCAAGATTGTGGCAATGCTCGAAAAAGCCGGCGCATCAAATCCGGACGGCATCAAGGGATCGGTGCAGCGGGCCGTCGCGCTGCTGCAGAAATCCAACCCGCAGTTCATTCGAGTTTCGGGCTGCGTCTCCTGCCACAATCAGTCGCTACCGCAGATGGCCGTCGCCATGGCGCGCGCGCGGGGGATCGAGGTCGACGAAAAATCGGCACAGTTGGCGACCGCCAGCGCGATCTCCGTTTTCAAACCACTGCTGGCCGACACTGAAAAATCGGGGGACAGGATTCCCGATCCAACGATTTCGATGAGCTATATCCTGCTTGGATTGGCCGCCGACAATTATCCGGCGGATGCGAATACCGATGCCATGGCTCGGCTGGTGTCGCGCTGGCAGATGGAAGATGGCGGATTTCGCGCCTTTGCAATGAGGCCGCCGATTGAGTCGAGCCACTTCACGGCAACGGCGCTCAGCATTCGAGCGTTGCAGATGTACGCTAAGAATCCGGAAGAGCAAGTTCAGCGGGCGCAGGCGTGGCTGCTCAAGTCGAAGCCTGAGACGACGGAGGATCGCGTCATGCAATTGCTGGGCTTAGCGTGGTCGGAGGCGAAGCCGAATGAGATTCGCGAGCGCGCGCAGAGCCTGCTGGCAGAGCAGCGGGCGGATGGCGGCTGGTCGCAGTTGCCGCAGCTCAGTACCGATGCATACGCGACCGGACAAGTGCTGGTAGCTTTGCAGCGGGGGGCGAAGTTGCCGGCATCCGATCCAGCGATTCAACGCGGAATCGCGTTCTTGTTGCGGACACAGTTCGCCGATGGGTCGTGGCTGGTGCGTAGCCGTTCATTCCCGCTGCAGCCCTACAAGGAGAGCGGATTCCCGTATGGCAAGGATCAGTGGATTTCCGCGGCTGGAACCAGCTGGGCGGCCATGGCGCTTTCACTGGCATTGCCTCCGCAGAACCAGGAGTCCCGGGTCCTGGTGTCTATGCGGTTGGACGAAAAGTAGTTTCAAGACGCCGAAAATAATTGGCCCGCGGATAAAAAATCTGCGGGCCAAATTCTTAAGTGAACGCGTTACGCCACGACGGACGTGCACTGTGAGCAGCGCTTGGCGGCTGCCGGGATGGTGCTGAGGCACTCGGGACACGTTTTAGTCGCTGGGGCTGGGGGCGCGGGCGGAGGCGCCGGCATGAAGCGGTTCACTTGCTTGATGATCAGGAAGATCACGAAAGCCACGATCACGAACTCTATGGCGGTGTTGATAAAGATGCCGTAGTTAATCGTCGGTGCGGCGGCCTTCTTGGCATCCGCTAGGGTGGCATAGCTTTGTCCATTGAGCGAGATGAAGAGGTTGGAAAAATCGACCTTGCCCAAAGCCAGCCCAATGATCGGATTCAAAATATCTGCGACCAGCGAAGCTACGATCTTGCCGAAGGCCCCGCCGATGATCACGCCAATGGCGAGATCGAGAACATTGCCGCGCATGATGAAGGTCTTGAATTCTTTGAACATGTTGGCCGATCTCCAGTCGTCAGGTCAGTATACACTGGGAGCATGGCGAAAAACACGCCACTGATCAAAGTCACGTGCCCGTGCTGCGAGGCGGAGCTGCACATCGATCCGGAAACCAGCGCCGTGATACGGCATGTGGAACACGTCAAGCCGCCGACCTTCGCCGACCTCGAAAGCGCTGTCCAGCGGCAGCGCGGCGAAGCCGGCCGGCGGGAGGATGCGTTTCTGAAATCCGTGGAAAGCCACAAGACGCATCACGACGTGCTCAGCAAGAAGTTCGACGAGATGCTTAAGATCGCCAAGGAGCATCCGGACGAACCGCCTCCCAAACGCGATATAGACTTTGACTAGATCCGGACCCGTGAAAGCGCGAATCGCAAGGCCCAAGAACGCGTCGCAAAGGAAGGCGCGTGTCGCGAAGATTCTAGCCAGGCTGGATGAAATGTATCCGGCGGTCACGTGTGCGCTGCATCACTCGAATGCGTGGGAACTCTTGGTCGCGACCATACTCTCGGCGCAGTGCACCGACAAGCGCGTCAATGAGGTAACGCCGGGGCTGTTTCGGAAGTATCCGACGATCCGCGATTTCGCGGCTGCAAGCCAGCAGGAAATGGCGCAGGAGATACGCTCGACGGGATTCTTCAACAACAAGGCCAAGTCTGTGATCGGCGCGGCGCGCAAGATTTTGGCGGATTATAACGGCGAGGTGCCGCGGGAGATGGAGGCGCTGCTCTCCGTGCCCGGAGCGGCGCGCAAGACGGCCAATGTGGTGCTGGGAACGGCGTTCGGCATCGCCTCCGGCGTGGTGGTGGATACGCATGTGCAGCGCATCTCGCGGCGCCTGGACTTAACGAAGGCAACCGAACCCGTCAAGATAGAACTGGATTTGATGCGTGTCATCCCGAAGGAGAAGTGGATTCTGTTCTCGCACCAGATCATTCACCATGGACGCGCGGTGTGTGTGGCGCGGAATCCGAAGTGCGCTGTATGCAAGCTGGCGCCGCTGTGCTACGCGAAGGATAAGACCGTCTAGCGGGTGTGACCGCTTTAGCGGATGGGCTGCTCGCCGTTCAGGTGCAGGCCCTTATGGATGGCGTAGAGGGCCAGTTCCAGGCGATCGGAGACGCCGAGCTTATCGAAGATGTTATGCAGATGGTTCTTCACGGTCTGCTCGCTGATAAACATCTTCTCGGCCATTTCCTTGTTCTTGTAACCTTGCGCGACCAGGGCCACAATCTCGCGCTCACGCGTCGAGAGGGGACTGCGCTCGCGGCCTTTGCCCGAGCCGGATGCCGATGGATGGCCTCCTTCGAGCGCGGTTGAGAACTGGCGCATGACGGCGGCGGTAGTGTGCGAATCCAGCCAGATTTCTCCGGAATGAACCTTGCGAATGCTCTTGACGATCAAATCCGGCGCGGTCTGCTTCAGCACGATGCCGCTGCAGCCGAGCTTCATGGCCTGGACAAATTCGTTCTTGTCCTCCGACGCTGTGAGAATGATTACGCGGGTGCGCGGGTTGACCTGCTGCAGCGCCTGCAGGGCGCCGAGGCCGTCCAGGTTGGGCATGCGGAGGTCGAGCAGCAGCACGTCGGGATCGAGTTCGCGGACCTTGTCCAGCACCTCGCGTCCATCGCCGGCCTCGCCCACCACGTCGAAATCGTCCTCAAGCAGCAACAGCTTCTTGAGGCCGTCGCGGACAATGGGATGATCGTCGGCGATGACGATTCGCACTGTTCCCTTCCGGTTCTCGCGTGCCTCAGGGCTCTGATTCATTGGCGCAGTCATGGTATCCATAAGCTCCCGTACTAGTACTCCGTCCCGATGATAGGCGGTTCTAGTACTGGCGCAAATCAGGACCCTCTTATGAATTCCGGCAAGATGTCACTTAGAACGTACCTAAGGTTACCTTACTTGTAGCGGCGTCTTTGCGGGGTATATGACGAAAAACTCCTCATGATCTAATCTTGCAGGATGATAAAAACAACATAACATGGAGGCGGAGAGCAACTTGGGCGGAGCCTACAACCTGAGGGACAGTACGAGCTACGACGCGATTATCGCCGGCGGCGGTCCAGCCGGGCTGGCGGCGGCGGAGGTCCTGGCGAAGCGCGGATGTTCGGCGCTGGTTTTGGAGCAGAACCACGAAATCGGTTCGCCGATTCGCACCAGCGGCGGCAGTTTTATAGATGAATTGGAAGGGCTGTCGATACCGGCGGGCTTGTACCATCCGATATCGCGGGTGCGGTTTGTGTCGGCGCGCAATGCGGCGGTTTACGATTACCAGCGGCCGCGAATGTGCGTGATCGATGTGCGCGGAGTGTTCCAGTTTCTGGCGGGGAGAGCGGTGGATGCGGGGGCGGCGGTGCGCGTCGGGAGCAAGGTGGAAGGTCCAGTACTCCAGGACGATTGGGTGGTGGGCGTACGGACGCGGGTCGAGTTGCTGCGCGCGCGGGTGGTGATTGACGCGACCGGCTACCGGCCCGCGCTATTGAAGCAGGCGGGGCTCGATCCGGGCATGCGCCGATTCGGCGTGGGTGCGGAATACGATATGTACGCGCCGCATTGCGACCAGCGGGAGGCGGTGCTGTTGGTAGGGAGCAAGCTCGCGCCCTCGGGCTATGCGTGGGTGTTTCCGTGGGGGCGGAACCGGGTGCGGGTGGGGGTCGGTATCATTCATCCGGATTCGGATGCGAAGCCGGATGCGTATCTCGACGCGCTGATCTCGGGCGCGGCGGGTTATGGCGTCAATCTCAGCGGGGCTCAGCCGCTGGAGCACCACTCGGGATTGATCCCA
>Ga0068858_100007904_pt1 | contig 10252 bp, 8 predicted proteins | sample KBSSwiS12_FD_66589 | JGI IMG/M metagenome (GOLD analysis project Ga0068858, IMG submission 66589) | Switchgrass rhizosphere microbial communities from Kellogg Biological Station, Michigan, USA - KBS Switchgrass S1-2 | ecosystem: Host-associated > Plants > Roots > Rhizosphere > Soil ... | reverse complement strand
TTCACGATGTGGGGCTTCTACCGGCCATCACCGGCGACCGTTCCACTCGCGGCCTTGAAAGGTCTTGTGCCTGGAGCGTTTGTGTTCCTGTCAGTTGACGTACGCACGCACGGTCTTCACAGCGACGGACGGCTCGCCGGATTCGCCGCCGGATTCATTGCGGGGGTAATTCTCGCCGCAGGCGCCACGGACCGGAAGCCGGCCATGCGACGGGTGTATGCAACCGTGGGCGCAACGGCGGGCATCATGATTCTGCTCGTCGCACCCCTCCGCGGCCTTGTTGATGCGAGGGCCGACGTCGCGGCCGTCATCGCGGTCGAAGGTCGAACCGCGCACGAGTACGACGCGGAGCTCGAGCGCGCCAACGACGGGCGCAGCTCGATGCGTGAACGAATCGTGGTGATCGATCAGATCAGGCCACAGCTGCAGGCGCTCCGCACCCGGTTGGAATCGTTCGACAAAGTGCCGCGCGAGCAACAGCCGCTGGTCGCGAGCGCGATCGATTTTCTGAAGACGCGCGACGAGAGCTGGCGGCTGCGAAAAGAGGCCCTGCGCAAGTCGAACCTGCAGATACTGCGTCAAGCGGACTCGGTCGAGCGGGACTCCATCGACAAGTTCAGGAAACTGAAGGCTGCCGTCGCGTCGTAACCCTCAAAAAGCCTTTCGCGTACAGCCGCTCGCCTGCGGTTCGTTCGCGAATCGCGCCATCGTCCATGCGATGAGCGGCGCCTCGAGCGGCGTGCCCGGCAGCACGATCCCGACATGATCTCGTCTCATGACAGTCCAGTATTCGAGCCGTTGACCGGCGGCGCAGCGCTGGTGGACAAAGTTGTCCGTTGCGATCGGCGGCACCACCATGTCCGCGAGCCCTTGAGCGATCACGAGCGGCGCTGCGATTGGTTTGTCTGCAGTGTTCTGCACAAGCCGTGACGCGAGCGCTGTGTTTGTATCCGTCGCCAGCGCCGGACCGTCGAACGTCGTCGTCAGCGCCGCGATCCGCTTTGGATCCTCGGGCGGCAGGAATCCGCAGAGATTGATGATGTCGCGCGCCGCGGCAAGGGCCTCGGGATGCAACGTCGTCTCGAACTTCAGGTCCGGATAGAAACGGCTGTATGACAGAGCGAGATACGGCCCAAGCCGCTTGTCTGCCGCCGGGTTCATCTCGAGGAGGTCTTTTATGTTTGCCGCGGGTGCGATCGCCACGACGCCGATGATCTTCACGTCCGGCGCGTAGCGCGGTCCGGTGATGCCCGTCCACAGCGCCGAATGACCGCCCTGGGAGTGCCCCCAGACGACGGTGCGCTCGTCGAGACTGAGCTCTGGCATTTGCCGAGCAGCCCGCACTGAGTCGAGTGCCGCACGGGCCTCACCTTCGCCGATCAGATAGGGATGCGGTCCGCCCTTCTCGGCGAACGAGTAGTCAGTCGCAACGATCACCCAACCCGCCGAGACGATCTGGTTGATCGCGGGAATGCCGGCGGCGGGCACCGACACCAGCGACGGCATGCATTTCTGCAACACTCCTGTCGTCCCGTGCTCCCACGTGATCACGGGTCGGGGACGTGGGCCAGCCGGTCCGTCGATTGGAGCAAACACCGTCGCGACGGCAGTTGCTCGAGTCGTGTCGTTGACCGTCGTCGTGTAGAGGATTCGCCAACCGAGCATGCCGGCTGGCAGCGTCACGTGTCTTAGCGGCTCGCTGCGCACCAGGATGCCCGGTTGATCGGGCACGTTGGCTGGCGGGTCGTAGAACGCATCCGGTGCGCGTGCGGTAATTGCTGCGGACTGAGCTTGCGACACCAAACCGGCGCCGATTGACCCGGATGGCTCCTGCGAAAACCTGCAGCCGGTCGCCACAAGGAGGACAAGGCAAACCGCGATCGCGCGCCGATTCCCCATGTGTCTCCCCCTCACTTACCAAACACACGCGGCTCGAGCGGCGCTTGCGCCGTCAACACGAAGTCGTCCGCGGATTTGCCGAGCGCGACGCGATAGACGCCTTCGGTAATTCGCCAGCGGCCGAGACCGTTGCTGCCCTCGAAGCGCGCGAGCAGACGAGGGTCGGCTTTCATCGTCACGGTCTTCGATGCTCCTGGCGCAAGCTCCACGCGCTCGAATCCAAGCAGCCGCATGCGCGTCTCACCCGCGGCATCGGTCAGATACACCTGCGGTACATCCGCGCCCGCGACCTTTCCGGTATTCGTCACGGTGAACGTCGCGGTGATCGTGTCCCCTCCGCTGACCTTCAGGTCCTTGTAGGCGAAGCTCGTGTAGCTCAAGCCGTAGCCGAAGGCGTACATCGGCTTCCGCCCTTTCTGCGCGTACCATCGGTAGCCGACCTCTCCGCCTTCGTCGAAGCGGAGGGTGACCGGCGTCCCCCATCTCGTCGCCAGAATCGGCATCGTCGGTCGTGGCGTATCGGCAAGGTCGGCGGGCCAGGTGATCGGAGTGTGACCCGACGGATTGACCTTGCCGGTGAGCACTTCCGCGATCGCCGTGGCGCCCGCTTGGCCAGGGAACCATGCCTGGACGATCCCTTTCACCTTGTTCCGCCACGGCATCGACACGGGGTTGCCGGTCTCGAGGACGACGATCGTGTTGGGATTCGCGCCGACGACCGCGTCGATGATCGCGTCCTGTCCCCACGGCAGTGACAAGTCCGGCAAGTCGAAGGCCTCGCCCTCCACCCGCACGCCGAAAACGATCACGACGTCGGACCGCTTCGCCAGGAGCGCGGATTCGGCAGGCGTATACGCCCCGTCGTATTCAATCTCCGCGGCAGGAAGCAGCTTCTTCAGCTCGTCGACGGGAGCAGGGCGGAACAGGAACAGACTGCGCGCCGCGCCCAATCGCCCATGTGCTCCGCCAATGTTGATCTCTTCCGCATAGCCTCCGACAGGCATAACGGCCCCGGAACCCGTTCCGCTCACCACGCCCTTTTGGGCATAGCCGCCGATGACGCCGATCTTCAATGGACGATCTGTTGGAAGAGGAAGCACCGATCCATCGTTCTTCAGAAGGACGATGCCTTGTCGCGCGGCTTCAAGAGCGATGGCGTCGTGCGCCGCCATGTCCACCGGCGGAGCCGGCTCCCACTTATCGATGCCCACGGCATACGCTGAGCGGAGGATGCGGCGGACCATGTCCGACAATCTGATCTTAGGGAACGCACCGTCACGATAGGCGGCCCGCAGTTTGTCAGTAAACGCTTCGGCTCCCCATAAAGAGACGTCGTTCTGAACGCCTGATTCCTGGTCGAGTCCTTTGAGTGCGAAGTTCCAACTGGGCACCGCTCCCCAGTCGGACATCACCCACCCTTTGTAGCCCCAATCCTGTTTCAGAAGCTGATTCAGCAGCCACTGGTGACCACAGAGCGCGTCACCATTGAGCCTGCTGTATCCGCACATGATGGCGCCGGGCTGCGAACGCTCGATGGCAATCTGGAACCCGAGCAGCTCCGCTTCACGCAGCCCCGTTGGATCGACGATCGCATCCTGCCAGTGGCGGTTATGCTCGACGTTATTCGCAGCATAGTGCTTGAGCGTGGAGATGACGCCGCCGCTCTGAATCCCGTTGACGGCCTCGGCGGCCATCACGCCGGTCAGCCACGGGTCTTCCGCGTAGTATTCGTAGTTTCTTCCGTTCCTCACTTCGCTCGTGAGGTTCGCTCCGCCACCGAGAACGATGTTGAAGCCACGCACACGCGCCTCGCGAGCGATGGCCTCTCCAATCCTCCGCGCGAGTAAAGGGTTGAAGCTCGAGCCCACGAGAATTTCCGATGGGAATGCGGTGGCGCCCTTGTCATCTGGTCTGTAGCCAGGATTGGTGATGCCCATGCTCGCGTCACTGCTTTGAAGCGCAGGGATGCCGAGACGCGCGATGCCGGGCGTATAGCCGGCGCTCATGTTCTTGACGTCCGCCGGGATGCGCGGGTCACGCGGGATACCAATCAAGGGAACGGCGCCCATGACGCTGACGATGAGCGAGAACCGCTCGTCGTCGGTCATCTTCGCTTCGGTCTCGCGCGCCCTCGCGTCCGCCTCCGCGCCTTCGGAGCTACGGCGTGACAAGTGCGCGTCCGCCGCTCGCGTCCCCGTCGTGGCGACGGCTTGCTGGCTTTCAGCTTCCGGCGGTGACGAGCGGCCGAACCTTGCGATCGTCACGACAATCACGACCACTGACAACCCGACGAGGAACTGGTTCACGATCGCCACCAAACCCTCGTGTCATCGGTCACGACATGTCGTGGCGCCCGCCGAGCGACAATCGGAAAGTCCACACAAATCCCCGGAACGTGGAGGGCGGAACGCGCACGGGCATCGGTTGGAGCACGTCACGTACCGCGGCGTTTGAAGACGCTCGTGACGCACGCTAAGCCCTACGTTCGCTCGGGTCGGCTGCTGATGGCCCTGCTCGGCCCGTCATCAGCGCGGACGGACTCCAGTGACCGTCGGACTCGAACCGAATGAATACTGACCCGGTAGGTTGAATTGAAGTCCTGCATAGAGACGAAAGCGAGTGCGGTCGTCGCGTACGCCGTGGACGGCGGTGCCGACCCTGCCAGCAGTACGATCTGACGCGTGATCCTCTGTCGCCCGCAAGGGCTCCAACGATTGGGCGAGTCACGGTATTTTCGTGGCGCGAGCGCCTCGACGTCACAAATCACGCGGAGAATCAACCGTCAGGCCGAACTCCGAGTTCGGCGGCACGAGGCGTGCCGATTGACGGCAATCAGGTCTAAGGAACTCCGCCGCGCCGAGGGCGTACTCCTTGCACCTGCAGGTCGGTCCGCCCCAGACGTGTCTCCAGGTCAATACAGACGAGGCCGCGAGAAAGGAGCACCACCATGCCGCAGACGACACCTTCGCCCGTACTCCCACACGGGTTCATCAAAAGTGTTCACGGCATCCGCTACCAGGTAAGAGATGTCGCTCGCGCTGTCGAGTTTTACACCGAGCATCTCGGTTTCACCGTGGAGCACCAGCAACTGCCTGCGTTTGCGAGCGTCTCGCTCGGAGATTCGAACATCTTCCTGAGTGGACCCGGCGCATCAGGGTCACGGCCAATGCCGAGCGGTCAACGTCAGGAGCCGGGCGGGTGGAACCGCATTGTGCTGCGTGTCTCCGATCTCCCAGGTTGCATCACCAGCCTGAAGAACGCTGGCGTCACCTTTCGAAATGACATGGAAACCGGTCCGGGTGGACGTCAAATTCAGATTGAGGATCGGGACGGAAACCCGATCGAGCTGTTTGAACCTGCGCGATAACAGACACATGGCAACCCGCAGGTGATCGTCGAAAGGGATCTCGCGCGTGGCGCCCTTACGTATGCGCCGCCGACACTCGGACAGCTCACGCGCGTGAAGTTCACCGTCCACGCGTCGGGCCTACTTCTGGCGCGTGCTGACGTAGAGATCAGTCGAGCCGAAACCGCCAGGCCGATCGGAACTGAAGAAGAGGCTCGTACGGTCAGCCGACAGCGACGGGAAATTTTCACCTGACGCGGAGTTGACAACGACGCCCAAATTGACCGGTGTGGACCACGTCCCGTCTACGGACGATCGCGTCGCGCTCCATAGATCCCGGCCCCCGGCGCCTCCCGGCCGGTCCGAGGCGAACACGATCTCGAGGCCATCGTGTCGAATACTGGGGGTCAAGTCGAACTGCGCGGTGTTCAGTTCAGTAACAGAGGTGGGTGGCTGAAACAATCCTCCGACCAATGCACTCACGTAGATGTCGATGCCTCCGAGACCACCGGCTTTGCTGCTCGTCATGTACAGCTGAGAAATTCCCGCATCGTCGTTCTCGAAGAAGCTGGGGCCGCCGTCGGTGGCGGGAGAGTTGACGTCTGGTCCGAGATTCACGGGGGATTCCCACCCGAAGATGTCGTGTGTGTTGGTACGCCAGCCGCACGGTGACGGGCACGCCCGGCTACATGGCGCCGGAACAACGGGAGGGCAAGCCCGCGGACGGCCGCACGGATATCTACGCCTTCGGCTGTGTGCTTTACGAAATGTTGGCTGGTGGGCGGTTGACGCTTCCGCGGAGGCGTCTCCCGTCACGGAAGCTCGAACGAATTGTCACCCGGTGCCTCGAGGAGGATCCTGGACGACGGTGGCAGTCCGTTGCCGAGTTGCAGGGGGCGCTGGCGGCGATCACGCCGGCGAGACGCGCGATTCCCGTGGTGATTGCGGCCAGCGCGATTCTGCTATCCGCTTCGGCCGCGTACTTCTATCTGCACCAGGCTCCGAAACTCACCAGCACCGACACCATCGTGCTCGCGGAGTTCACCAACACTACCGGCGACCCGGTGTTCGACGACACGATGCGGCACGGACTCGCGGTTCAGCTCCAGCAGTCGCCATTCCTCAGTCTGATCTCCGAGGAACGCATTCGAAGAACGCTGTCGTTGATGAACCAGCCGCCGGACGCGCGATTGACAGCCGACCTCGCGCACGGCGTGTGCGTCCGGACTGGGAGCGCCGCTGTCCTGGAGGGGTCGATCGCGGCGCTCGGAAGTGAATACGTCCTTGGCCTGCGGGCGACGCACTGCACGACCGGCGACATCCTCGCCGACGAGCAGGCGCAGGCGGCACGCAAAGAAGAGGTATTGAGCACACTCAGTCAGATTGCGACGCGTTTTCGGACGCAAGTTGGCGAATCGCTCGCCACCATCGAGCAACATTCGAGGCCTCTCGCGGAAGCGACAACGCCGTCGCTCGAAGCGCTGAAGGCCTATAACGCCGCGATGATGGAATTCGTATGGCCAAGGCGACTGCCGCTCCTCCAGCGTGCGGTCGCGCTCGATCCCGAATTTGCGTCGGCCCACGCGCAAGTGGGGTTCGGCCTCAGCACCATGGGCGAGTCGGCGCTGGGGCGGCAGAGCCTGCTCAAGGCCTACGGGCTACGCGATCGGGCCAGCGACGTCGAGCGCTTCTACATCGAAACCTTGTACGACCGCGACGTCACTGGCAATCTGGAACGGGAACAACGCACATTGGAAACGTGGGCGCGAAGCTACCCCCGCGATCCACGCGCTCACACATTGCTTGCCGGTTTAGCGCTGACCAGCACCGGCCAATACGAGCTGGCGGTTGCCGAAACCGAGAAGGCCATAGCGTTGGATCCCGACCAGCCACCGCCGTATGGCACCAGGGCTTTCAATCAGCTGTTCCTGAATCGTCCTGATGATGCGTTGCTGACCGTCCGTCGCGCGACGGAGCGCAAGCTGGAACGTGACGACTTGCGCCTGGTTTCCTATTTCGTCGCCTACTTGAAGGGTGACGACGAGGCTCTCAGACGAATGGACACGGTGGCGCGGGCAAGCCCCGGTTTGGAAGACACCATCTCGCATCTGGAGGCGCTCGCCCTCGCTCGCTCCGGCCGACTGCAAGATGCGAGACGGATGTCCGCGGTCCCTGTCGAGATCGCGCAGCGGTCGGGTCGGCGCGAACGCGCCGGCTTGTTCGAAGCGGGCAGAGCTGTCTGGGAAGCGTTTTACGGGGATGTGCCAGCGGCCAGGCAGAGTGCCAGTAAGGCGCTCGCGCTTGGAACGGGCCGTGATGTGGACTATGCCGCGGCGTTCGCGTTGGCGATCGCCGGTGATCTGCCGCGATCGCGAGCCCTCGCGGAGAATCTGGCGCGTGAGTTTCCCGAGGATACGTCGGTCCAATTCATGTATCTGCCGACGCTTCGGGCTCTGTTCTCGCTGGCCGCTGACGATCCGGCAGCGGCCATCCAAGCGCTGCAGATCGCGTCCCGCTACGATCTCGCTCTCGGTGGCGTCGGCTTCATCGCACACTTCGGCGGCCTGTATCCGATCTATGTCCGCGGTATGGCGTACTTCGCAGCACGTCAACCTGCCGAAGCCGCCGCCGAGTTCCAGCGGATTCTCGATCATCGAAGCATCGTCCTGGTGGACCCCATGGACGCCATGGCGTGTCTGCAGCTGGCACGAGCGCTCGCCCTCTCGGGCGACACGCTGAAAGCGAAGAGTGCCTACAGCGATCTGTTTACGCTCTGGAAGAACGCCGACCAGGACATGCCGGTTCTCAAGGAAGCACGGGCGGAATACGCACGACTGCCGTAAAGGCGTATCTATCTATGAGACCACGCCCATCGCGGCAGCTGCATCAGATCGTTCCTTCGACCGATACCCCACCCCGGCGACGATGAGCGATAACGCGCGTTCGGGACAGAGAAGACCGAAGTGCGGCACCGCGTACCCTCCCATCGAGAGGCCGATGACGTGCGGCTGGTCTATCGGCAAGTAGTCGAGGACGGGATTACGCGGCGGTGATCACGATGGCGCAGCAGCTGCGTGTGCCGGCACGCCGGTACGCGTGCGGCACGTGCGAATCGAAGTAAATCGCGTCGCCTGCCTCGAGCGCGTGCTCCTGTTCTGCCACCTGCAGGTGCAGCGTGCCCTGAAGTACGTACAAGAACTCCACGCCCGGATGGCTGTGCGGCCGCATGCGATCCTTCGGCTGGGGCAGGAACTCCGCGTAATAGGCATTGAACCGCCGCTCCGTCGCACCGTAATCGAGCGACTCGAACCGGTACGCGACGTCGCGCGCCCCGGCCCGCTCGGGGAGCACGACTCGCGAGCCCTTGCGCGCCAGCGCAAGCATCGGCTTCTCCCGGGCGCCCGCGAAGAAGTAGTCGAGGCCGACGCTGAACACGAGCGCGATGCGCAGCAGCGTCGGCAGCGTGGGGAAGATGCGCCCGCGTTCGATCTTCGAAAGCAGCGCCGGCGACAGCCCCGTGTGTCCGCCGAGCTCGACGAGGCCCATCTTCTTCCGCAGACGCAGGGCGCGAAGTTTCTCGCCGATGGCGTACTCGGTCAGGCCCTCCCGCAGGGTTGCAGACAGCATCGGATCTCCTTCGTTTGAACGTCAGTCACATTTCCAGTGAGGACGGTCACCTCATTCACACGACTTGTAATCGCCGGGCCGATTTTACTTACAAGCAATCTAATTTGCACTAAAGTGAATTCAGACGCGGCGCTGCAGACCGGCTGAAGCGTGTCGCGCAAGGAGGATCCGATGAAACTGCTCGATGTCATTGCCGCGGTGCTGGTGGTCGTCGGCGCGCTGAACTGGGGACTTGTGTCCGTGGCGCGCTTCGATCTCGTGGCGGCGCTCTTCGGCCTGTCGTTTGGCCAGGTCTCCGGAGTGACCGCCGTCGTCTACGCGCTCGTCGGAGTCGCCGGACTGTATCAGGCGCTCTTCTGGAGGCGTGTCCAGAGCCGGTGGATTCACACGGCGGCTCACCATGCGTAATTCGAAAATCACTCGGTTCATCGTTCAAGGAGTGCACATGAAGACCATGCTCACGTTCACCTCGCTCGCGCTCGTCGGGATGATGATGGCGACCTCACCCGTGCGTGCGCAGCAGACCAAGGACATCGTCGACACGGCCGTCGCGGCCGGATCGTTCACCACGCTCGCCAAGGCGCTCACCGCCGCCGACCTCGTCGCTACGCTCAAAGGGCCGGGACCGTTCACCGTGTTCGCCCCGACCGACGAGGCATTCGCGAAACTGCCGGCCGGAACGCTGGAGAACCTGCTGAAGCCGGAGAACAAGGCGATGCTGCGACGGGTTCTGACCTATCACGTCGTGCCGGGCAAAGTGATGGCGGCCGACGTGGTCAAACTCAGTTCCGCCAAGGCGGTCAGCGGCGACATGCTGTCGATCAAAGCGAGCGGCGGCACCGTGATGGTGAATAGTTCCCGGGTGGTCAGCACCGACATCGCCGCAAGCAACGGCGTCATTCACGTCGTTGACACGGTCCTGCTCCCGCCTGGCGAGTAGGGTGAACGCGAATGGCCGGACTGATCCTGCTCACCGGCGCCACCCGAAACATCGGCAGCCGCGTGGTTGTCGTCGATGGATCGCTGACTCGTGCATTCGCGCGGATTCGGCGCATCGGCGGCACCACGGGCTGGTACCTCGCTGACGCCCTGTGGCGGCAGCGAGGATTGATCGCGCAGCGGGCCGTCGCGGATGCGGAGGCAACTGATTTGTCGACATTCACATATTCCTCGGTGCTCGAGGCGCCAGCCGCTGCAGCGTTCCAGTGGCACGAGCAGCCTGGAGCGTTCGCGGCGCTGACTCCTGCTGGGCTGGTACGAATCACAAAGCAGGAGGGGGGAATTCGCGACGGCGGTCGCGTCACGCTGTCGATTGGTGTCGGTCCGGCGCGCGTCCGTTGCGTCGTGCGGCACCACGGCTACCTGAAGGGCCGTCGGTTC
>Ga0068858_100007901_pt1 | contig 10254 bp, 8 predicted proteins | sample KBSSwiS12_FD_66589 | JGI IMG/M metagenome (GOLD analysis project Ga0068858, IMG submission 66589) | Switchgrass rhizosphere microbial communities from Kellogg Biological Station, Michigan, USA - KBS Switchgrass S1-2 | ecosystem: Host-associated > Plants > Roots > Rhizosphere > Soil ... | reverse complement strand
GAAGCATTCGGCGGCAATTGCAAGGGAGGAGGAATCGGCGACAAAGTCTTGGCCTGTTGATCAGACAGGGTCTGTCCAAGTTGCTGGATGTTTTGAATACGAGTCGCATTTTGAGTACGCCATTGTTGCAGGGCAGCTGCTTTTGTTACCGCGTCATCATTGAGATGCTGGTTTGTAAACGCGATTTCATCCCGCATGAGCGAATCCCGCGCGGTAAGGTATGCCTGAAGCTGCGTTGAGGCATTCGCCTGTATTTGCAAAGGCGGAGGCATAGGGAGTACTACCGTCTGCTGTTGGGCGATGACTTGCGCTAACTGAGCCTGACGCTTTAGTAAATCGGCATTTTGCTGCTGGAACTGGGCAAGAGCTTGAGGATCGGAGATATTCACGGTCGCCATCTTCGCCGCCAAGGTCGCCCGGTCTTGCAAAAATTCCGTCTTTTCCGGGCTGGCATTTGTCGGAGTCACCGGCGTTATCGAGCTGCTGCTAAGCGTACCGGTAATTGTGCTCTCGCTATTCTGACATCGTGCCGTCATTGGCAGAAGAGCTAAAAGGCTAAGGAGAAGAGCGGCTTTCACGTCCGGTACAACAGAGAATCACGACCTAACAGTCAATCAGGAACGCCACAAATTTAGGTCACGTCATTATTGATTCAGCTGATTAGATATTCCTTTGATAATGGGAGTTGAAGTAATTACTTGGGTCATGGTTCGATCTCCTGAGTAAGTATGAAACGGCCAAGCCCAAAGAACATATCGACCCTTCTGGTCTGCGTCGGTCCGGTGCTTAGCGCATTGGCCTATGCAATTGCCTTTTACTTCGCCCATTCTTCGCCACGCGAACCCTTCCCGGCGCAGGGTGATTTTTATGAGAACGCCGCTATCTTTTGCGTGACGCTTTTTCTGGGCGGCCTCGTCGTGCTCCTCGTGGGGCTTTCGATGAAAACTTTCTTATTTTGCAAGAGGATGTACGACAAGAACAAGCTGCTAATCACTTACTGGAAAAAGTGAGAAATTCCGAGTGCCTATGCATCCCAGTCACTTCAGCATGCTCCTCGACCCGGCACGCGGTTACTTCGAACTGGGCCTATACGAGGATGCATGGAAGGAGCTAGACAAGCTGGAGCCCAAGGCCACGGCGCACCCCGAGACGCTTCTGCTACGGCTAGACATCCTTCTGGCCTTGCATCGATGGGAAGACGCTATTGCCCTGGGCGCGGGCTGTTGCCAGAGCTGGCGCAAGTATGACGATTTCTTCCTCAAGACGGCCTCAGCGCTGATTGGCTTTGGGGATTGGCACAATGCCTACGGGCTACTAAAAAACGCGCCCAAGTCGCTCCATGCTTCGCCTGAGTACCATTTCACCCTTGCCCGGTGCGCCTCGAGACAGGGGCTTATCAACGACGCCGAGATAGCGCTACAGGCGTGCTTTGACAGGGATAAGAGCTACCGGCAGCGAGGGCTTGATGATCCCGATTTGGAGCGGGTTTGGGAGTGATTTAGGGTGAGCTCTGTCTGAAGAAGCTGAAGGTCAGATTTTAATTTTACCCGCCGTGATCAAAGCCAAAACTTTATTAGTCTGAGTGATAGAAATTACGTGCTGAGCGTTAAAGGCGTGAAGAACCTCATTATTTTCCACATCGACAAAGCGTATCCATCCTACTCCTGAAGTTGGGTAGTCGTATGTGTCAGCGTCTAAAGTCTCGGTTCCCTTCGTGGTTACAACGGTGAATTTTTCCATTGCCAGATACTGCTGCTTTCACTCTAATCGGCAATCATATCAATCCATACGAATGAGAGGATTGAACGTGGTTAAGCTGCTTAACTTTGTAACATTACCGCCGATAAGTAACTTAATGAACTTAGGTTTTAACTTGGGGAGATGGGCCCTAAGCGACGTATACCCTTTTCCGCCAAGTTCCCTTTCGCGGTCATAGGTAAGATAAAATGAAACAATTTGCATCGAATCTAATTGACTCAAATGTCCAGTTCAGTATGTTTGGTGGTCCTTTGAATGCTCGGTTAACACCGAAAGAAAGAGTAAGGTAAGATGAGCACTTTTGATCTCCTTTTCCCCTCAAAAGACCAAGTAGAGAATTGTGAAGAGGTTTTTTCTAACGTCGAGTACGATGAGGTGCGTTCGGTGTATCGCCCCACCGAAGAGGCAGTACAGGCTGCATGGGATGAAATTGTAGAAGTCGCTAAAGAACTCAAAGAAGAGCCTAAGGTTTCTTAGGTGCTCCTTTAGAGTTATTAGTGAAGGAAAATTCCCGTGGAAGAAATCGGGATTTTTCTAATTTGCGCCGTTCTCGGCTACGCAACCGTTAGGCTTTCCATACTTCTAAAGCATAAACTGCATGGAAGCTTTGACGAAGTTCTCCCCTACATCATTATTTTAGGCTCCGTTGTTTTGTATGTTGGATATGGGCTGGCGCAATTTGTCGCTCGATTCGCTCTTTCTGTCGAATGGCCCGGAATCCTAAGCTTTACGTATCCCGACAAAGGCCTTCTTTCCCTCATGTCGGCAGAGGACGTTAATGCCATGTTCTCATCATTGATAGTCGCCTTCATTGTGGCCAAGATAATCGATCTCTTTGCAGTTTGGCTTTACGCAAGGATGACAAAAAAGCTGTCTTTTAAACAAATATTCCTGAGCCCAAGATTGACAGCATCACGTTACGAGAAATACCTGCTTTCACGGATCATTGCAAAAGACGGCGACGATTTTCAAAAACTCCAGTTTGATGCGGTACGTCGCAGACAGTACCTATTAGTCACGCTTACGAACCAAAGGATATACTACGGAATGAGCACTTTTGAGGCTAGGCATCCTCAGCTAGTTTCCTCCCACGGAGACTTCAGACAACTACAGATAATTCCACTATTAAGCGGCTATCGGGATAACGACAAAAGGAAAGTCCATCTCACCGACACGCATCCTCCTACTTTTAGAAGAAAAACAACGACCCAAAAGGCTAGGCTCGGGCCATCATTGATTGAAATTCCCTACGCCAAAATTGTAACGATGCAATATGTTGATATAAGCTTCTTACTCAAAAACGCCATAAAGACATCTGATTTTATGGCATCATTAAAGGCTCAAAGTTCGGAAAAGGGCGAAGGCACGCCACTTTTGAATTTGACCTGAGTATCTACTCCCTTCACGTATTATGGATAGAAAGATTCAAATTTCGCAAAAGCCTTTTGAAATTCGGGTGGCAAAGGCAACGGTTCATTGTGGAACCCGAATAACCACGTCCCATTTGTCGACATGAACAAGAACATCTTGATTTGATGCGTACAGATACTGCAGCAAAAATTCGCAACCCCGTACTTGAATTGGTATGCCCTCTATCCTGGATAGGGCGGGGTATGCATACCTACCCCTGAGCCGGGGGAAAAAGAATGCTTTTAATCACTCGCCCGACTAACCTGCGACCGCAACCGCCTGGTTAAATTCCACTACGTTTTCTTCTGTAGCCACTGGCCCGAAACTCACTCGTTGCATCGCAGCCTTCGCGTGTTCGTCGCGCAAGTGCCCGTAAACCTTCATGGCTAATGCACCGCCGTCTTGATGCCCCATGATTTTTGCCACGGTCGACAAGTCCATTCCTGATTCGATTGCCGTCGTCGCGAAGAGATGCCGCAAGTCGTGGTGAGTCATGCGTGGCGCTCCGACTTCCAAACATGCCTTTTTCAGAAATCCTAAGCAGGCTTTGACTCGAAGGAAGGGGGTAGCAAGTGACCCGGGCGGATGTTCCTGCTTCACAGTTTCAACCAACGCCCGGCATTCGGGTATCATGTGAACATCGCGGGGATGGCCATTCTTCGTCACTCGCAACGTGACACGCCCATTCACCAGATCAATATCCCGCCACAGGACATTTATAGCCTCGTTGTGTCGGGCTCCGGTATATGCGAGAAACCGCGCCATCTCTGCCGCTGCCTTACATTCGCCGCATCCGGCGTTTTCGATGGCTTGAACAATCGCTTGAAATTGTGAGCGGGTGGGAAGCACCAGCCTCTTCGGTTTTGGTGTTGCCCGCTTGATGGTCTTATCCAGGGCGGGATTGGTGAATAGGTATCCAGCCTCAACTGCCGTATCCAAAGTGTGCTTAAGGGCGTCAAGCGCACTGTTAAAGGCCGTGGGCGAAACACCCGACGAATTTCTGAGCGGCTTCTTCGCTCCCTTGGGGATGTACGGCAGGCCTTCCGAGCGCATATGCAGTGCCCATTCGCGAACCATCGCCGGGGTAATCTTGCGGATGTTCAGCTTGTCTAGACCCGGCCATGTCTTGAGCAACCGCTGAATACCCTCTTCGCGAAAGTGCTTAGTACGTTCAGCAATCTCGGCATCGCGCTGGAAATTCTGGCGATACAATTCCAAGGCCGACTCAAAGGTCAGATTCCCCTTGGTCAAATTGCTGTCGTTGGATCGTTGCTGCCGCGCATTCCCGACATGTTCCTTTAGTTTCTCCTCAGCGACGGATTTTAGTTTCGTCTTGAGGCTTTTCCACATTTCCTTGCCGCCAAGGAAAATCCGCGCGTAATATCGCTTGTTGGCGTGTCGGTAAAGGTTGGGTACATTGGTTTTTGTCCAGACAGGTAAATCGGTATTTTTCATGGTTTTATCCTTAAGCAGATCAAAACCGTATAAAATGACCGTATAAAAATCAACGACTAATTTTTACCTCACACATAAGTTATTGATAATCAATGTTGGACGAGTGGCAGAGCGGTTGAATGCGGCTGACTTGAAATCAGCTTTACCCTCACGGGTAACGTGGGTTCGAATCCTACCTCGTCCGCTCTTTATTTGACCGCGCCTCAGAGACTCTTGCGATCACTGAGCAGTTTCTCAATTTCGAAAATCATTTTGTCCTGTTCTTCCCTTGTGGATGATTTTTTGAAATAAGCGTGCGCACCCAGCGCCAAGCTTTGGGCCACGTCCTCGGCAAGCCATGATCCCGACATGACGGCCACGGTCAGCCTGTCCAATTTTGCGGTTTGTATCCACTGAAGCACATCGAAGCCATTTTTTCGGGGCATCTTCAGGTCTAAAAGGATAAGGTCGGGAAAGTCGCCCTTTCCTTGGAGATAGTCCATGGCCTCCTGGCCGTCGCGGGCCTCGCCTACCACAATAAATTTCGGGCTTCTTTCCAGGATAATCCGTTCGAAAAATCGGTCATCCGGCGAGTCATCAACGAGGAGCACTTTGTATTTATCTGTTCCCATTTAGCCCCTTCCAACCTTGAAGTGTAGGTTCACTTCTTACGGAGGGTAAAGTAGAATGTCGCACCTTGGTCGACTCTGCCCTCGGCCCAGATGCGTCCCCCGTGCTTGCGGATGATTCGCGAGGCGAGGGCGAGTCCCACTCCTGTTCCTTCAAATTCTTCGGGACGATGCAGACGTTGAAAAACCCCAAACAATCGCTCTCCGGATTCCATGTCAAAACCGACACCATCATCGCGCACGAAGATCACGTCTTCCTGCTCGGCCCGGTTGCACCCAATTTCAATATGGGCTGGATTGCGGGGGCGGGTATATTTAACTGCATTGGAAACGAGATTGTCGAAGACTTGCCGGATCAGCCCGTAATTGCAGTTTACCGTCGGGAGATTTCCGATTTTCCATTCAATGGACCGTTCCGGGGAGGCTTCGCGTGAGCTTGCCACCACGTCTTTGACGAGGTCATTGAGATCGACATTGGCAAAATCAAACTGCTGCCGGACGACTCCAAACAGATTCAGCAAGTCATCCACCATTCGTCCCATTTCCTTGGATTTTGATTCAATCCGTTTCAAATATTTTTTTGCCTCGTCGGGCAAGACTTCGGAAAATTCCTCCTGCAAGAGTTCCGTGTAACCATGAATTTGTCGAAAGGGAGCACGCAGGTCATGCGCGATCGAGTAAGAGAATGCTTCCAACTCCTGGTTGGCCGACCTCAATTCCGCCGTGCGTTCGGAAACGCGCTCTTCGAGCTTGAGGTTGAGCTGACGCAGACTTTCCTCCGCATGTTCACGCTCCTCGACTTCCACGCGCAGGGCATTATTTGTCAAGGCAAGTTCCGCGGTTCTGAGCTTGACCCGCCCCTCCAGTTCATTGTGCGCCAGGAGCAAGTCCTCAGCCTGGCGACGGACCTGCTCGGTGGCCTTGTACAACTCGACAAAGACCGCGACCTTGGCCCGCAAGATCTCGGGCACGATGGGGGCCAGGATGTAATCGACCGCACCGAGGGAATAGCCACGACTGACATGGGTCTCCGTATCGCTGATCGCGGAAACAAAGATGATCGGGACGTTCTCCAGGCTTTTGCGTTCACGAATCAGGACAGCTGTTTCGAACCCATCCATCACCGGCATATTGACGTCGAGAAGAATGACCGCGAATTCCTGGTTGAGGAGGTGCCTCAGGGCCTCCCTTCCGGAGGAAGCCATGACGATGTTCTGGTGGAGGTCCTCAATGACGGTTTCCATCGCAAGGCGCTTGTCCATGCGATCATCCACAATCAGGATGTTGGCCTTGGGCGGACCAGCGTGGGCATGTGACTTCCCAGTGTCGCTACTCGGTTGCCGTTCCATTTTTCTTTTGGTTAGCGATGCAGCCATAAACGGAGCATGGATAGAAGTTCAGAGCTATCGACCGGTTTTGCGATGTAATCGGAAGCACCGGCCTCGATGCACTTGTCACGGTCCCCTTTCATGGCCTTGGCTGTGACCGCGATCATGGGCAAGGTCCGGAACTTGGGAAACTTCCGGATGGCCCGCATCGTGTCGTAGCCGTCCATGTCCGGCATCATGATGTCCATGAGAACGGCATCGATATCGGACTTGGCCTGCAATTGTTCCAGGGCGATTTTTCCCGTTTCCGCCGAGGTTATATTCATGTCGTACCTTTCGAGCAGGCTGGTCATCGCAAAGATGTTGCGGATGTCATCGTCCACGATGAGGATCTTTTTGCCCTTAAGTACGGTCTCGGCCTGATAGAGTCGCTGGATAATTTCCCGCTTCGACTCCTTGAGCTTGCTCACATCCTGATGCAGGAACAGGGCGCACTCATCCACAAGCCTTTCTTCGGAGTGGACCTCCTTGAGGTTCATGGCGTTGCCCAGTCGCTTCAGGTGCAGGTCGTCCTTCTTGGAGATGTTTCCCGGAACATAGGCGATGATCGGGATCTCGGTGAGATGGGGATCTTTCTTGATCTCCTCGATCAATTCCAGACCTGTCATATCGGCCAGTTCGTGATCGATGACGACGGCTCCAAAGAAATTATCCCGTATCGCAGTCAAAGTCTCCGATCCGGAAGAAGCCTCGGTGATTTGGACATTGGGCTCTCCCAGGAGGTCCTTCAAATGGTGACGCTGTCCTTCGTCCTTGCTGACTAGGAGAAGATGGCGCGGGTGGTCCTTGGCCACGTGGTCAATCCTGGCAAAGACCTCCCGGAGTTCTTCTTTGGATTTCAAAGGTTTGTTGAGCACACCCATGGCCCCTGAGCGCAGCCCCCTCGCCTGCACCTCCTCGGTGGTGATGATGTAGACGGGAATGTGTCGCGTGTTAATGTCGTCTTTCAGGCGGGCAAGAATTCGCCATCCGTCGAGATCGTGCAGGTTGATATCGAGAGTGATGGCATTGATTTTGCGCTCGCGGGCGATGTTGAGGGCATCGGCACCCCGCGGCGAAATCAACGCCTTGAAGCCGCTCTCATGCGCCATCTCCAGGAGAAGCTGGGCAAAGCCGGTATCATTTTCCACGATCAGGAGGACGCGATCATCCGGGGTGATATTGTCGGCATCGTCGTCCATTTGGGGCGCTCCCGGTGAATCTGACTCGAGAACACTGATCGGGACTTCCAGCTCGATAGGAATTTCCATCCGGTTCTGACCGGTGGGAAGCTGTGCCTGTCGTTTGGCCGGTTTGACCGGCACATAATTTTGAGGCAGGAAGAGAGTGAAGGTACTTCCCTCGCCGGGAACACTGACCAATCGAATCTCTCCCCCGAGCAAGCGGGTGATTTCGCGGCTGATCGCCAAGCCCAGTCCGGTGCCACCGTACTTGCGGCTTGTGCTTCCGTCGGCCTGCTGGAACGCCTCGAAGATGATGTGCTGCTTGTCGGCGGATATTCCAATTCCGGTGTCCGTCACCGAAAAGACGAGCACGGACTTCGCACGATTGAGGGTCTCGTTTTCAGGGTTCCAGCCTTCGCGTGCTGACGTGATGGTCAGCGAAACCTTACCGCTTTCCGTGAACTTGAACGCATTCGACAAGAGATTCTTGAGAATCTGCTGCAACCGCTTTGCGTCGGTCTGGATGGTCTTGGGAAGGTTCGTCGAACGCACGACTTCGAATTCGAGCTTCTTGCTGTCGGCAAAGTGACGGAAGCCTCGTTCGACGTAGTCCTGCAACTCGCGCAGCGTGACTTCGCCAACATCGACCATGACCGTTCCGGACTCGATCTTCGAGAGATCAAGGATGTCGTTGATCAAGGCGAGCAGATCATTTCCGGCCGCATGGATCGTCTTGGCGAATTCGACCTGCTTGGCCGACAGATTCTGGTCCTTGTTCTTGGACAGGTCATCGGAAAGGATGAGCAAGCTGTTGAGCGGCGTCCGTAACTCGTGGGACATGTTGGCGAGGAACTCGGACTTGTACTTGGAAGTCAGCGCAAGCTGTTTCGCTTTTTCTTCCAAGGCCTGACGGGCCTGTTCCACTTCCGTGTTCTTTCGTTCCACCTCGACGTTTTGATCGGCCAACAGCTTGGCTTTTTCACCGAGCTGCTGATTGGTTTGCTGCAATTCGAGTTGCTGGCTTTGGAGTTCCTTCGCGAGAGACTGCGACTGCTTCAGCAAGTCCTCAGTTCGGGTATTGGCCTCAATCGTGTTGAAGACGATTCCGATACTTTCGGTCAATTGATCTAGGAAGGCGTAGTGCGTGGGACTGAAGCGATCGAAAGATGCCAGTTCCATCACGCCTTTGACCTGGCCTTCGAAGACGACGGGCAGCACCAGGATGTTGACCGGCGTCGCTTTGCCCAGACCCGAGCCAATGGTCATGTAATTCTTGGGCGCATTGGTGATGACAATCTTTTCCTTTTCCAACGCGCACTGTCCCACCAGGCCTTCCCCGAGCTTGAAGGTACTGTCCACGTTCTTGCTTCCGCGATGCGCGTAACTGGCCAGCAGTTTCAGATAGGGTTCGCCCTCTTCCTTGGTGGAATCGATCGTGTAGAAGACACCCTGCTGCGCCGAGACCACCGGCGCCAGTTCGGACAGAATGAGTTTTCCTACGGCGAGAAGGTCTTTCTGGCCCTGGAGCATTCGCGAGAATTTGGCCAAATTGGTCTTGAGCCAATCCTGCTCGCTGTTTTTCAGCGTGGTGTCCTTGAGATTCCGGATCATCTCGTTGATGTTGTCCTTCAGTGCGGCGACTTCACCGAGCGCCTCCACGGTGATGGACCGCGTCAAGTCGCCCTTCGTCACGGCGGTCGCCACCTCGGCGATGGCTCGAACCTGCGTGGTGAGATTCGCCGCCAACTGATTGACGTTATCGGTCAAATCCTTCCACGTTCCGGCTGCTCCTGGCACGCTCGCCTGGCCGCCGAGTTTTCCTTCGACACCTACTTCGCGTGCAACCGAAGTCACCTGATCCGCGAAGATCGCCAACGTATCAGTCATACCATTGATCGTATCGGCCAGTGCGGCGATTTCGCCCTTGGCTTCCACGGTGAGTTTCTGCTTGAGATTTCCGTTGGCGACCGCGGTCACGACCAGGGCGATACCGCGCACCTGGTCGGTCAAATTACCGGCCATCAAATTCACATTATCGGTCAAATCTTTCCACGTTCCCGCCACACCTTTCACGTCGGCCTGACCGCCAAGTTTTCCTTCCGTACCCACTTCACGGGCCACACGGGTCACTTCCGAGGCGAACGAGCTCAGCTGGTCGACCATGGTGTTGATCGTGTTTTTCAGCTCGAGAATTTCCCCTTTAACGTCGACGGTGATTTTCTTGGAAAGATCACCTCTCGCCACCGCCGTCGTTACCGCCGCGATGTTACGCACCTGAGACGTCAAGTTACCGGCCATGAAATTCACGTTGTCGGTCAAATCTTTCCACGTTCCCGCCACGCCCCGCACATCGGCCTGACCACCGAGCTTTCCTTCCGTGCCGACTTCGCGCGCCACGCGGGTTACTTCCGAGGCAAAGGAATTGAGCTGATCGACCATGGTGTTGATCGTGTTCTTCAACTCAAGAATTTC
>Ga0068858_100007892_pt1 | contig 10257 bp, 6 predicted proteins | sample KBSSwiS12_FD_66589 | JGI IMG/M metagenome (GOLD analysis project Ga0068858, IMG submission 66589) | Switchgrass rhizosphere microbial communities from Kellogg Biological Station, Michigan, USA - KBS Switchgrass S1-2 | ecosystem: Host-associated > Plants > Roots > Rhizosphere > Soil ... | reverse complement strand
CTCGCGCGGATAGCGGACGTTGATCGGAAAGCGCTGCAGGCCTTCGACCGTCTCGCCGATCGTCTCGCCGCCGATCGCCGATGCCACGACCTCCTGGACGTCCGCGATGTTCATTCCATAGCGCGCTGCGGCGGCGCGATCGATCCGGATATCGATGTAGCGGCCGCCGGTCGAGCGTTCTGCGAGCGCCGACGTGACCCCGGGAATGTCCTTCACCACCGCTTCGATCGCCCGCGCGACGCGATCGATCTCCGCGAGGTCGGGACCGGCGACCTTGATGCCGAGGGGGCTCTTGATGCCGGTCGCGAGCATGTCGATCCGGTTGCGGATCGGCGGCACCCAGACGTTCGTCAGGCCCGGGACGGCGACGGCGCGGTCCAGTTCCTCGATCAGCTTTTCCGGCGTGAGGCCTGCGCGCCACTGGTCCCGCGGCTTGAACTGGATCGTCGTCTCCATCATCTCGAGGGGCGCCGGGTCCGTGGCCGTCTCCGCGCGGCCCACCTTGCCGAATACACGCTCGACCTCCGGGATCGTGCGGATCATGCGATCGGTCTGTTGCAAAAGCTCGCCGGCCTTGCCGGCCGAGACGCCCGGCAGCGCGGTCGGCATGTACAGCACGTCGCCTTCGTCCATGGCCGGCATGAATTCGCCGCCAAGCTGCGATGCCGGGTAGAGCGTGGCGAGCAGCAGCAGCGCCGCGATCGCCAGGATCGCCTTGGGAAAACGCAGTGCGCGCGCGAGCAGCGGCCGGTAGGCGCTGATCAGTACGCGATTGATCGGATTCCGGTGCTCCGCTGGAATGCGGCCGCGAATGAGGTAGCCCATCAGCACCGGCACGAGGGTCACCGCCAGGCCGGCCGCCGCCGCCATCGCATACGATTTCGTGAACGCGAGCGGCGCGAACAGCCGTCCTTCCTGTGCTTCGAGCGCAAACACCGGCACGAACGACAGCGTGATCACCAGCAGGCTGAAAAAGAGCGCCGGACCGACCTCAACTGCGGCCTCGCCGACGATCCTCCACTGCTCGTCACCCTGCGGTGCCGCGCCGGCATGCGCGTTGCGCCAGGCCTCGAGATGCTTGTGCGCGTTTTCGACCATCACGATGGCGGCGTCGACCATCGCGCCGATCGCGATCGCGATGCCGGACAGCGACATGATGTTGGCGTTGACCCCCTGATATCGCATGACGATGAACGCGATCAGGATGCCGAGCGGGAGCGTGACGATCGCAACGATACTCGAGCGCAGGTGCAGGAGAAAGAGGGCGCAGACCGCAGCGACCACGATGAATTCCTCCACGAGCTTCGTGCGCAGATGCTCGACGGCGCGCACGATCAGGGCGGAGCGGTCGTACGTCGGCACGATCTCGACGCCTTGCGGCAGGCTCTTCTGCAGCGAAGCGAGCTTCGCTTTCACTGCGGCGATGGTCTCCAGCGCATTCCTGCCCGAGCGCATCACCACGATGCCGCCGACGGTCTCCCCTTCGCCGTCCAATTCGGCAATGCCGCGCCGCAGGTCGGGGCCGATCTGCACCCGCGCGACGTCCTTCAGCAGCACCGGCGTGCCGCCCTCGCCCAGCGCGAGCGGCACGCTGCGGAAATCGTCGAGCGTCCGAAGATAGCCGCGCGCGCGAACCATGTATTCCGCCTCCCCCATCTCCAGCACCGAGCCGCCGCTGTCCTGATTGGCGCGCTTGATCGCCTCCACCACCCGCGACAACGGAATGCCGTACGCACGCAACCGATCGGGCTCGAGCACGATCTGGTACTGACGCACGAAGCCACCGACCGACGCCACCTCGGCGACGTTCGGCACGGACTTGAGCTCGTACTTGAGGAACCAGTCCTGCAGTGTGCGCAGTTGGCTGAGGTCCTGCCGGCCGCTGCGGTCGACGAGCGCATATTCGTAGACCCACCCGATGCCGGTCGCGTCGGGTCCGAGCGATGCCTTGGCCGTGGCGGGCAGCCGTCCACCCACCTGGCTCAGATACTCGAGCACCCGCGAACGCGCCCAGTAGAGGTCGGTGCCGTCCTCGAAGAGCACATAGACGAACGAGTCGCCGAAGAAAGAGTAGCCGCGCACGGTCTTCGCCCCCGGCACCGACAGCATCGTCGTCGTCAGCGGATAGGTGACCTGGTCCTCGACGATCTGTGGCGCCTGCCCCGGATACGTGGTGCGGATGATGACCTGGACGTCCGAGAGGTCGGGCAGCGCGTCGAGCGGCGTCGTGAGCAGCGCGTGGACGCCCCACGCTGCAGCGACGCCCGTGCCGAGCAGCACGAGGAAGCGATTTGCAATCGACCAGCGAATGAGTCGCGCGATCATGTCATTTCCCCGCGGCGGGCGACGCGCCGATGGCCGGATCGTTGAGACGGGAAAGCGCACCCTTGAGGCTCGCTTCGGAGTCGATGAGGAACTGCCCGGACACGACGACTCGCTGTCCCGCCTCGAGCCCCTGGGTGATCGCCGTCATGTCGCCGCTCTCGCCGTCGACGGTGACGTCGACGGGCCGGAATCGGCCATCGCCTTCGGCCAGGATGACGACATTGCGTCGACCGGTGTAGATCACGCTCTCCGAGGGCACGACGAGAGCGCTGCGGGCACGGCCGGCCAGCGTGAGCGCTGCGAACATGCCGGGCTTCAGCACCCCGTCGGGATTCGCGAGCTCGACGCGTGCCTTGATCGTGCGCGTCGTCGGGTTGACGTCCGGCAGCAGAGCGCTGACCCTGCCCTTGAGGACGCGCGACGGTGCCGCGGCCGACCGCGCCTCGACGAGCGTGCCGGGGGAAGCGAGTGCGGCGTCGCGCTCCGGCACTTCGGCATTCACCCAGACGGTGTCGAGCCCGCCGATGCGGAACAGCGTCATTCCGGGCGAAACCGCCTGGCCTTCGCGCACGCCGATCTCCCACACGATGCCGGAGCGGGGCGCATGCAGCGTGACTCGCGCGTTGCTGCGGCCCTCGCGCTCGAGGCGCGCGACCTGCGCTTCGGGAATGCCAAGCAGCAGCAGCCGTTGCCGCGCGGCGGCGGCAAGCTCGTTGGCCGCCGGAAGTGCGCTGCGCTTCAGCGCGAGGTATTCCTCCTCCGCTGCGAGCCAATCGGGCGCGTAGATCTCCGCGAGTGGCGCGCCCGCGCGGACGGCGTCGTACTGTGCACGCACGTAGAGTCGCTCGACGTAGCCGGCGACGCGCGTCTGCACGACGACCGCTTGTCGCTCGTCGATCGCGACGGCGCCCACAACGGCCAGCGCGCCGCCGATGTCGCGCTGCACGACCTCCGCCGTGCGCACGCCGAGGTTTTGCACGGTGCGCGCGCTGATCGAGACGCCACCCGTCGCGCTGGCTTCGTCGGCATAGACGGGGACGAGCTGCATGTCCATGAACGGCGACTTGCCGGGCTTGTCGAAGCGCGGCCCCGGCGTCATGGGGTCTTGCCAGTAAAGGATCCGGCGGTTGCCGGTGCCGGCCGGCGCAGCCGGCGCGGTCGGGTCGGCGACTCGCGCTCCGCTGTCCGGCGCCGGCGCGCGGACGATCGCAGCGGAATCTGCGCGTGCCGCTTCGTGCGCGCTCCCCCACCAGTACGTCGCGCCACCGATCGCGAGCGCCACCGCGGCGGCCACGGCGACGGCGGTCCAGATCTTCTGTGCGTTCATTGGGCGTGCTCCCTTGGGCGTCGCCGCGCCGTCATTCGAAATAGCGCAATGCGACCGCAGCTTTTGCGAGGTCGGTGCGCGCGGTCAGTTGCTGGAGGCGGGCGTCGATCGCGGCGCGTCGCGCTTCGGCGACGACGACGTACGGGACCCGGCCGGTGCGGAACGCCGCAAGCGATGTCTCCAGCCGCGCATCCGTCGCCGGCAGCAGTTGGCGTGTCTGCACGTCATCGCGTGCGACGGCGGTCTCCCAATCGATCAGCGCCGCCTGTCGCTCGGCCTCGAGCTGGCGCTCGCGATCGACGAGCAGCAATTGCGCCCGATCGGCCAGCGCGCGTTTCTCAGCCGTGCGCCGGTTCTGCCGGTTCGGCGCGTCCCACGACAGCGGGACGTCGACCTGCACCGTCAGCATGTCGGAGCGGCCGGCGAAGCGCTTTCCATAGCTCACTTCCCAGGACCAGTCGCGCTCCGTCTCGAGCGCGGCGCGCTTTACGTCCTGTCGCGTGGCGAGCTCGAGGGCCCGTGCTTCGGCGACTTGCGGATGCACATCGCGCGTCGCAGGGATGCGCAATCGCTGCGCGAGCTCGTCGCTCGCGCCGTCGGCCTCTGCAGGAAGGGTCGCCAGCGGCCGCTCCGCGTCGGTGCCGATCCAGCGCGCCAGCATCGCACGGGCCCGTCGCTCGTCACGTCGGGCGGACTCGCGCTGGTCGCCGGTCGCCGCGAGCGCGGCATCGATGACGAACACCTCACGCACCTCGGCACCGGCGGCGGCGAGGCGTGCCTTGACAACGTCGCGCTCGGTCACCAGCTCCGCTGTCATGCGCTCCAGCAGCTCGCGGCGCTGCGTCGCCGCCGCCGCGTCGAGCCATGCCAGGGCCACGTCCCGGCGAATGCGGCGCATCTCGGCGTCGCGCTCGGCGAGCGAAGCGTCCGCCATCGCTTCCTGCCGGAGCGCGGAGGCTTCGCGCTTGTCCTGCCGCACCATTTCCTGCGCGATGCCGATCGCCACCATCGTCTGGTCGTCGCGATCGAAGTGGAAGGCGTCGCCGGTGGTCACCGGCAGGTTGACGATGCCGGCGCGCAGCCGCGGATCGGGCAACTGCCGCTCGGCAATCGCCGCTTCGCGCGACGCGTCGGCCGCGCGTTCGAACGCGGCGAGCGTGGGCTGCGCCCGGAGCGCGAGGCGCTCGGCTTCCGCCAAGGTGAGTGGTTGCGCGTCGGCGCCGCAGATCGCCGCCGGCAGCAATGCCGCGGCGAAGACGAAACATGCGGCCGCCTTGGCGCCGCGAGCTGATCGAGACGTGTACACGCGCGGTCTCCCGGTGCGCGTTGGACGATGCCGCGCCAGCGCGGAAAGCGCCGACGGGCCCCATTGCGGACGACGGGACCGCTAATTCAGCAGGCGGAGATAGCGCAGATACTGCGGCGGCCCGGCGGCGTGCCGGACGACGGCAGCGGCGGGCGGTGTAACGAGCGGCAGCGGACGCGGGACGTCCACGCCGGCGGAGAGATCGAACGCAGCGACGACGTGCAACTTGTCGTCACTGGACGGGACGGCGCCGACGGATTGCCGGCAGCGCTCGGCGCACGAGGCGGCCGCGGACTCGTCGGGAGGACAACAGGGCGCCGTCGCCACCTCGGCGCCGGCGTTGGCGATCATCATCGCCGCGTGCTCCGCGTGCCCCGCGTGCGCCGGCGCCGTCATCACGCAGCTCGCAATGGCCACCTGGACCTGCAGCGTCAGCAATGCGAGCAGCAGGAAGGCGATGCCGGTGCGCAAGCCACGGCGGTGAATGGACGAAAAGAGCGCGTTGCGCATGGGCGTGAGGAGCGATGGCGGCGACCTTGCCATCGTCAGAGACATGATACTCGCAATGCGACGCTCGGCGCCGCGAACGCGTGCCCGTGGTTGCGGTCGGAACCCGGGCTTCGACTATCATTTCCGACCCTAAACCGCGGAGAACGCCATGACCCCCGATCAGCAGCGCGCCGTGCTCACCGTCTGCCTGATGGCCGCATACGCCGACGGCGTGTCCGACACCGAACGCGACGCGCTCGGCCGCATTGCGGGCCGCCTGGGCGCAGGAACGCCGCTCGACGTCGGCGCGATCAATACGGACGTTCTCGGCCGGCGCCCGTCATTGGCCGAACTCGCCGCGGCGCTGCCCGAGCGCGAAGCGCGTCAGCTCGCCTACGAAATGGCGGTGGGCGTCTGCAACGCCGACGGCACGGCGTCGGCGGCCGAGCGCGATTTTCTCGCGCAGGTTGCGCAGGCGTTCGGCCTCGATGCCGGACCCGCACAGTCGTTCGCGCAGCAGGCGGCAGCCGTGACGGCCGCGCCGCTGTCCGGCAGCGCACTCGATGGTGCGATCGTCGCGACGGTGCCCGCCAACGGCGTCGAGATCGACAAGATGATCGTCAACTACGCGATCCTCAACGGCGCGCTCGAGCTCCTGCCGCAGTCGCTCGCGTCGATGGCCATCATTCCGCTGCAGATGAAAATGGTCTACCGGATCGGCAAGGCGCATGGCTACGAGCTCGATCGCGGCCACGTCACCGACCTGCTGGCCACGCTTGGTGTCGGCCTCACGTCGCAGTATGTCGAGCAGTTCGGCCGCAAGCTGCTCGGCGGCCTGCTGGGCAGCATCGGCGGGGGCCTGCTGGGCGGCCTCGGCAGCGCGGCGACGGGCGCCGGATTCTCGTTCGCCACCACGTACGCGCTCGGCCAGGTCGCCAAGCGCTATTACGCGGGCGGCCGCACGATCGACGCGGCCGGCCTGCAGCAGGCCTTCGCGTCGATGCTCGCCGACGCCAAGACGCTGCAGGGAAATTACGCCGGGCAGATCGCCGAGCAGGCGCGCTCGCTCGACCTCGGCAAGCTGCTCGCGGTCGTCAAGTCGTAGCGCGAGGGCGCGCCGGGCCGACGGTGCCGGCCCGGCGTGATGGTCGCGCCGGCTCAGGCCTCCGCGCGGTTCGCGGCCTTCGCGTCGAGGAGGCCGCGTTTGGCGAGCATCGGCTCGACGACGGGGTCGCGGCCGCGAAACGCGCGGTACGCAGCCGCCGGATCGAGCGTCCCGCCGGCGGAGTAGACGAAGCGATGAAGCCGCGCCGCCGTGGCGGCGTCGAACGGATTGCCCGCCTCGACGAACGCGTCGTAGCCGTCGGCATCGAGCACTTCGGCCCACATGTAGACGTAGTAGCCCGCCGCGTAGGCCGAGCCCGAGAACAGGTGCCCGAAATGCGGCGGCCGGTGGCGCATTCCGATCTCGCGCGGCATGCCGATCCGGGCAAGCTCGCTCTTCTCGAACGCCGTGACGTCCGTGCCGGCCGGGTCCGTCTGCGCGTGCAGCGCCATGTCGACCAGCGCGCAGGCGACGTATTCGACGGTCTCGAACCCCTTGTTGAACTTGCCCGCCTCGATCAGGCGATCGAGCAGCGCCTGCGGCAGCGGCGCCCCGGTCTCGTAATGCAGCGCATGGCGCTTCAGCACCTCGCGCTCGAAGGCCCAGTGCTCGAAGATCTGCGACGGCAGCTCGACGAAGTCGCGCAGCACGTGCGTACCGGAAAGCCGCTCGAAGTTCACCTGCGACAGCATGCCGTGCAGCCCGTGGCCGAACTCGTGAAACAGCGTGCGGACATCGTCCGCCGACAGGAGCGTCTGCTCGCCCTCCGGCGCCTTGGCGAAGTTGTTGTTGTTGACGATGATCGGCAGCGTGCCGTTCGCACGCGATTGGTTGCGGTAGCTGCTCATCCACGCGCCGCCACGCTTCGTTGCGCGCGCGAAGTTGTCGGACAGGAACATCGCGACCGGCGCGTCGGCATGATCGCGCACCTCGAACACGCGCACGTCAGGGTGATAGGCGACGAGGTCCTTGCGCTCGATGAAGCGGATGCCGAAGAGGCGCTGCGCGCAATCGAATGCGGCGGCCAGCATGCGATCGAGCGGGAAGTATGGCTTGACCGCGGCTTCGTCGAAGTCGTAGCGCGCCTTGCGCACCTTCTCCGCGTAGTAACGCCAGTCCCAGGGCTCGATCTGGATCTGCTCGCCCCGCGACAGCGCCAGCGCGCGCAGCGCGTCGCGCTCTTGCAGCGCGCGGGCCTTCGCCGGCGCCCACGCCTGTTCGAGGAGCTGCGCGACAGCGGCCGGCGTGCCGGCCATGCGGTCCACGAGCGCGTAGTCGGCGTAGGTCCTGTGGCCGTGGATGACGGCCTGCTCATGCCGGAGCGCGAGAATCTCGCGCGCGATTCCACGGTTGTCGTGCGCACCGTCGTTCTCGCCGCGGCGCCTCCACGCGTTGAACGCCTGCTCGCGCAGATCGCGCCGATCGGAGAACGTGAGAAACGGGACGACCAGCGAGCGCGACAGCGTGATGATCGCTACGCCTTCCTTGCCGCGCTCGTGCGCCGCCTCGCGCGCGGCGGTGCGGATCTGATCCGGCAGCCCCGCGAGGTCGCGCTCGCTCGTGAGGACGAGCTCGTAGCCCGATTCGTCCGCGAGCACGTTCTGGCTGAACTGCGTCGACAATGTCGCAAGCCGCTGCACGATCTCGCCCAGGCGTGCCTTCGCGGAAGCCGACAGCCGGGCGCCGGCGAGCGTGAAGTCGAGATGCACGCGTTCCAGCAGGCGTCGCTCTTCCGGCGTCAGCGTCAGCGTCGTCCGCTGCCCGTGCAGCGCGTCGATGCGGGCGAACAGGGCGTCGTCGAGATAGATCCTGTTCGCGTGGGCGGCGAGCCGCGGCGACCAGTTGCGCTCGAGCGCCTGCAGCGCCGGCGACGTCTCTGACGCGGCGAGATTCCAGAACAGGAGCTCGACGCGGGACAGCATGCGTCCGCTCCGGTCGAACGCGGCAATGGTGTTGTCGAACGTCGGTGCGGCGGAATTGCCGGCGATGGCCGCGATTTCGGCATCGTGCGCGGCGACGCCCGCTTCGAACGCGGGCGCGAAGTGCTCGGGCCGGACGTCGGCGAACGGCGGCAGGACATCGGGCGCGTTCCATTCGCGGAACAGGGGATTGGCGTGCGATTCGGTCATCGAGGGCCTCGTGGGTGTTGGAGGTCCCGGCGCGGGGGGACGCGATGCCCCCAATGATGATCGGGGCATTCGGAGGTCGCGGCCGGCGCCGGTTGCGACGGCGGCGCCATCGTGTAGCGCGCGGTCGAGGCTTGGAATTGTACGCCAGCACTCACGCGTGTCGCGGCGCGGCGCGAACGCTCGCGGCGGCGACAACGAAACTCAGGGCGCGGTTTTTGTGCCGGCGCGTGCGAGCTAGCGCCGCGTCTGCGTCTCGTAGTGCCGGCCGCGGCCGGCGAGTTCCGAGATGGCGGCCAGGGGCGACGCGAGCTGCCGCAGGAGGTCGTCGAGCGCGATGATGCCGACGAGCAAGCCGCGGTGATCGACGACGGGCATGCGCCGCACGCCGGCAACGGACATCTTGCTGATCGTCTCGGCGTAGCCCATGTCTTCGGTCACCGTCGCGATCGGCCGTTTCAAGAGGTCGCCGACGCGCACGCTCTGCGGGTCGACGCCGGCCGCGACCGTCTCGACGACGATGTCGCGGTCGGTGACGATGCCGACCGGGATCCGCCCGTCCTGGGCGGGGTCGACGATGATGACGCCGCCGACGTGATGCTCGCGCATCAGTGCCGCGGCCTCCATCACGGTCGCGTCGCGCCCTGCGCACACGACGTTGCGGACACAGATTTCGCCGATGCTCATGGTCACATCCTCGTTGGCGCGTTGACGGGTGGTGCGGCGCGGCGGTCGCGCCGTGCTCCCGCGACCCGACCATCAAGCGTAGCGACCCCGGCGACGACCGCATTGACGGGCGTCAAGGCGAAGCCAACCCGGAAGGCTGCGCGGCGTGCCGCGGCATCAGGCAGCGGGCCGTCCCGGAACGCCGGCGAGACGGGCGTGATGCAGGAAGTCGTCGCTGCGGCCGAGAAGCGTGCGCACGAGATTTTCCAGGAGCGGCTCGTCCACCGCGGTGCTCGGAAACTCGAGGCTCACGCGGTCGAAGCGGTCGACGTTGACGAGCGTCACCGTGACGAGGCCCGTCGCGTAATCGGCCTGGAACGTCACCCCCGCCGGAATGGCCGGGGGCACGGTGAGCTGGCAGGTGCGGACCACGCCGCGGGCATCCTCGTGGCGTCGGGCGGTGAAGACGAGCCCGGCACCATCGAGCGATTTCTCGGCGATCAGCGCGTCGACGGGCGGCAGGTCGAGCACCAGCCCGTGCGCAGCGATGATTTCGTAGCGCACGTTGATCTCGTCCAGCACCGGATAGCCGACAATGCGTCGCGCATGCTGGCCGACGAAGCCGCGGCCGAAGCGCGGCGATTCGAACACCAGGCCGTGGCCGAGGTCGAACGTGCGCGCAATCGGGGGCTGGATGCCGTCGAGGTAGGCGATCGCGCGTTCCAGCCACCGAAAAGCCTTGCGCATCCGCGCGTCGAGACTCTGGTAGCCCTCGACGTCGGCATGGTCGAGCGTGCGCTCGCGCGCCGCGTCGTATTGCGTGCGTAGTTCGTCGAGCAGCGATGCGGCAGGCGGCATGACCGGGGTTCCGACGACGAGCCTACCAGAATTCGCCGGCGGCGCCATGCGGCGC
>Ga0068858_100007885_pt1 | contig 10266 bp, 10 predicted proteins | sample KBSSwiS12_FD_66589 | JGI IMG/M metagenome (GOLD analysis project Ga0068858, IMG submission 66589) | Switchgrass rhizosphere microbial communities from Kellogg Biological Station, Michigan, USA - KBS Switchgrass S1-2 | ecosystem: Host-associated > Plants > Roots > Rhizosphere > Soil ... | reverse complement strand
TCGTTCGAGAACCGCCACGTCGTGCTGTCGCCGGCGTTCACGAAGCGCTTCGAGGCGAAGAAGAAAGCCTGGGACTTCTTCGAGGCGCAGCCGCCCGGCTACCGGCGCCTCGCGGCGTTCTGGGTGATGAGCGCCAAGCAAGAGGAGACGCGCGAGCGCCGCTTCGCGACGCTGGTAGCCGATTCGGGCAAGGGCGTCCGGGTGGCGAGCCTGGCCGGCACTGCGAAGCCGAAGCGGAAGTAGTTACCCGCGAAGCGCTCGGCGACCCCCGATATCGAGGGTCATCGAAGGGCACGCATCTTGCGACAGCCTTCCCTCTGACATTCGACAGGAGGCTGTCATGAGATCCAGGACCCTGGCATTCGCGGTGGCGCTCGCGCTCGGCGCGACCGCCTCCATCGCGCAAACGACTTCCGGCATGGGCAGCGGTACCACGAGCGGCACGAGCACGGGCACGACGAGCGGATCGTCGACGACCACCTCGCAGACCGCGATCGGCACCACTTCGCCGAACGGCACCGTGACGCCCAGCACGGTGACGACGACCAACTCGCCGTCGGGCGTCGGCGTGAACGGCACGACCAGCAGCACCACGGCGCCCAGCGCGTCGCAGACCGGCTCGGGCACGATGTCCGTGTCGCCAGCGGGCACGATCACCGCGACGCCAGGCACGACCGGCACGACAACCACGATGGGTGGCGGCATGACGGCCGGGACAACGTCGAGCACGGTCACCAGCTCGAACGGCACCACGTTCAACGGCGCCGCGACGCTCAATACGGTTCCGGGCAACTCGACGACCGTCGTCACGACGCCCGCGCAGAACGTCGTCGGCGGAGGAGGAACGGTGGGCGCGGCGGTGACGTCGACCGCGCCACTCATCGGCGGCGGCACTGCGGTCGTGGTCTCGAGCTCCGACCAGGCCATGCTCGACGCGGTGATCGCGGCGCTATCGAAGGATTCGTCGCTGAACGGCGCCGTGCTGCAAGTCGTCGTGAACGACGGCGTCGTCTCGTTGAGCGGCAACGCGCAGACCCGCGCGCAGGCCACTCACGCGCGGGATGTGGCGGCCAGCGCCGCCGGCACCTCGCGCGTGAACAGCTCGATCAAAGTGGGTTGAAGAAAATCAGCGATCCCTGACGAGACGCGCCTGGTAGTTGCCGGCCGAGCCGACGAGGTACGCGGTGTAGATGCCGCTCGCGTCGAGCTCGGCGGGGGTGATGGTCGCCAGCGTCGTCACGCCGCCCGAGGTCGCGAACGTGATCGTGTACGTGGTGCTCGGGGTGAGCTGCGAGTACGTCGAGGCCGTTCCGGGCGCCACGCCGCTCGCCTGCGCCGCGAAGTTCACGAAGCCGTCCACGGGGCCCGCGCTCGTGCCGTTCACGAAGCGCAGCTTCGCGTAGCCCGTGCTCGGAAGCGTGTTGTCGTCCGGGAACACCGCGAGCTGCGGGGCCGCGGCGCTGCCGAGGGCGATCGCCGTGTAGTCACGCGCGGGATCGATCGTCGTGTTCGCCGTTGCGAGCGCGCTGCCCGGAACGTTCGACGCCTCGATCGTGAGCGTTTGCGCGCCCGCAGCCAGCGTCACGTAGCTCGAGCCTCCCGCGAACGGCACGTTCGAGAGCAGGGTCGTGCCGCCGGCCTTGAAGTTGAGCGTGCCCGCGTCGGCGATGGCGTTGATCGCCTTGACGCGCCCGAGCGAGTTGGGGATGAAAGTGCCCGAGCCGCCGGTGCCGTTGAACAGCAGCACCGCATTCACGAGCTTTCCACCCACCGAAGGAAAGACCGCCGCGGAAAAAATCTGCCCCTCGGAGAGGGTTTGCGGGGCAGACTGGAACAGCACGTCCTTTGAACCCGCGGCGGTAAAAACGATCCGGTAGCTTCCCGGCGTCCCCTCGGTGTAGTCGGTCACCGCGGTGTACGTGACGCCGGAGATGGTCGGGACCGTGCTGGCCACGTCCCCGGAAGTGATGTAGATGTCGACGGCACCCGCGTCGGGGGAAAGCCCCACGCCGCGGCCCTTGAAGTGGCCGGAAGAAGGCGCCGTCGCGTCGTCGACGAGAAGGATCGTGCCCACGCCGCTGCGGTGCCCGGCCATCACCAGGGTCTGCACGGCGCCGCTGTTGAAGCTCACGGACTTGTCGACCAGGATCGCCTGGTTGGTCGACGAACGGATCTGGACGTCGCGCGAGCCGGAGTCGAATTCCGAGAACGTCGAGGTCTGGCCTGCGGGGAGTGCCGACACCTTCACGTCGCTGTCGACGAGCACGTCGAGCGGCTCGGAATCGGCGACCGCGTTGAGCGCGCGCATCTGCGTCGAGTTCTGCGCGTGGCCGCCGCTGTGGCAACCCGCAACGAGCATCACGGCGGCCGCGCAGGCCGCGGCCCACCAGGGCTTCTTCATTGTTTCGCTCCCTCTCGGTTGAATGGGTATGGGTATGGGGCGAATCGTAGGAGGTGGCGAAAGCGGGCGGTGGGCTCGATTGCAACCGAATCCCGGCGGCCCTCGCGCTCGCAAAGATTGCTTACAATTTGCGTAGGCCTCGCAATTCAAGGATTTGCGACCATTAGCCGCACCATGACGAAGCACATCCTCGTCGTCGACGACGACCGCGAGATCCGCAGCCTCCTGGCCGATTACCTGGAGAAGAACGGCCTGCGCGTCTCGACCTTGCCCGACGGCAGGGAGCTCATGCGCACGCTGGAAGAGAAGGCGGTCGATCTCCTCGTCCTCGACCTCATGATGCCCGGCGTCGACGGGCTCACCCTTTGCCGGGAGCTTCGCGCGAAGAGCCGGCTGCCGGTCCTCATCCTTTCCGCGCGCGGCGAGGAGGTCGATCGCATCGTCGGCCTCGAGATGGGCGCCGACGACTACCTGGCGAAGCCGTTCCATCCGCGCGAGCTGCTCGCGCGCATCCGCGCGATCCTCTCCCGCGCCGGCGGCGGCGAATTGGGCGTGCCCGCGGAGAGCTACCGCTTCGGCGGCCGCAAGCTCGACACCATCCGCCGCGTGATCGAGCACTCCGACGGCCGCACGGTGCCGCTCTCCGGCGCCGAGTTCCAGTTGCTGTCCATCTTCGTCACGCGGCCGAATCGCGTGCTGTCGCGCGATCTATTGGTGGAGCTCACGCAGGGCCGCGAAGCGCCGGCGTACGACCGCAGCATCGACGTGCGCGTGAGCCGGCTGCGCCAGGTGCTGGAGGACAAGGACGACCCGAAGCTCCTGCAGACCGTCTACGGTGAAGGCTACATCCTGAGCGCCAAGGTCGAGGCCGCGGCGTGAGCTTCATGCCGCGCACGCTCGCGGGGCGGGTCTTCGTCGTCATCATCGCGGGCCTGGTGGTCGCGCACCTCGCGAGCTACCTGCTGTTCGAGGTGGAGCGCACCCGTTCGCTCGACCGGTTCTCGGCGAGCGAGGTCGCCGCCCGGATCATCGAGGCGACCCGCAATCCACCCACCGCCAGCGCGCCCGGACGTGAGCGCGAGGTGGGTGGCATGCGGCGGTTCCGCGTTCGCTGGCACGAGCTCGACGCGCTGCCCGCCGCCCCGGCCACCGTCGTGCCGCCGTCGCCGGGATTCGAGGCGGAGCTGCGCCACCTGCTGGTCGAGAGCCTCGGCGAGGATCCGATCGCGTGGATGTCGGTGCGCACCGGCCCGCCGCCCATCGAGCAGCACGTGATCGACAAGGCGCCGCCGGAGTCCGCGCGCAACGGCGGCGAATCGCGTCCGCCCGGGTTCCGTCCCGATCGCTTCGGCTTGCTCACGGTGGCCCTCAAGCTGCCGAACGCGCGCTTCGCCACGGCCGAGACGCCGGTCTTCCAGGCCTCGCATGGCATTCCGGTCGAGGCGTGGACCAGCATCGCGCTCGTCTTCGTCGTCACCGCGGTGTTCTCGTTGCTGGCCGCGCGGCTCGCGGTGCAGCCGGTCCGGCTCCTCGCCGATGCCGCCGAGCGGTTGAGCCGCAACATCGACGAGCCGCAGCTCGACGAGAGCGGCGCCCAGGAGCTGCGCGCCGCCAAGCGCGCGTTCAACCGGATGCAGGACCGGTTGAAGCGCCACGTGAACAGCCGCGCGCTCGCGTTCGCCGCGATGTCGCACGACATCCGCACGCCGCTCACGCGCATGCGCCTGCGGCTGGAGACGCTGGGTCCGGAGGCCAAGGACAAGATCGGCGAGGACCTGGACGAGATCGAGTCCATCGCGCGCTCCGTGCTCGAGATCTCGCGCGGCCTCTCGTCCGAGGAACCCATCACCGCGGTCAACCTCGACGCGCTCATCGGGCGCCTCATCGGCGACTACGCGGCGATGGGCACCGAGATCGCGATGTCGGGACATGCGGGCGTCATCCCGGCGCGCGCGGTGGCCTTGAAGCGCGCCATCGCGAACCTCGTCGACAACGCCATCAAGTATGGGCGCGACGTGGCGATCGAGCTGGGCCAGAGCCGCACGCATTCGACCGTCGCGGTGTGCGACCGTGGCCCGGGCATCCCCGAGGCCGACCTCCCGAAGGTCACGACACCGTTCTATCGTGTCGAATCGTCGCGAAATCGCGACACCGGCGGCGCCGGCCTGGGCCTCGCGATCGCCAAGGACATCGTCGAGAGCCAGGGCGGGGAGCTCATGCTCGCCAACCGCGCCGACGGCGGCCTCGTCGCCACGGTCAAGCTTCCGCGCTAGCGCGCGGGAATCCCTTGCAATTCTTTACACGCGCCGCGCCCGCGCTTCGCTAACTTCGAGTCTCGTTCCGGCTGTCGCCGAAGGAGACCCCGATGAGAAAAGCCGTTCCCCCGATCATCACCGCCCTCGCGCTCGCGTCCACCGTCGCCACCGCGCAGCCGATCCCCGGCCAGGGCTTCAACCGCGTCGACGTGGTGAAGCTGCTGAACCTCGACCAGGAGCGCGGCCAGAAGGTCGAGGCGATCCTCGAGAACGCCCACGAACGCATGCGCGCCGCGCGCGCGCAGATCGGACGACCCACCGACGACACGACGCGCGCGACGTTGCATGCGGCCATGAAGGCGATTCGCGACGAGACCGACCAGCAGCTTGCCGCCGTGCTCACGCCGCAGGAGCTCGAAACGTTGATGGCGAACCTTCCCGGGCCCCGGAAAGTGCGCGCGGCCGAGTAGTTACGAAGTTCTTAGGGTTTGCTGAAGGAAGAAGTAGCAAACGTCCGGTTCTCTCTTTCCTAGACTGGGGCCTCCTCACTGCCCCGCCTCGAAGGAGAGAACCATGGATAAAAGAATCGCCGCCTCGCTTGCCGCGGCCATCTTCATGTCGCCCGCGCTCGCCGCGGGTCCCGCGGAGAAGCCCAGCGTCGAGCGCGGCCGCTACATCGCCAGGACCTCCGGCTGCAACGACTGCCACACGCCCAACTATCCGATGACGGGCGGCGCCGTTCCCGAGAAGGACTGGCTCGTCGGCGACGCCGTGGGCTGGAAGGGCGGGTTCGGCACCACGTATCCCGCGAACCTGCGCGTGCTGCTCAACGCGATGAGCGAGGACGAGTGGGTGAAGTTCGCGCGCAAGCTGCAGTCGCGACCGCCGATGCCGTGGTTCGCGTTGCGCGACATGACCGACAGCGACCTGCGCTCGTTCCATCGCTTCGTGCGCTCGCTCGGCCCCGCCGGCCAGCCCGCCCCCGCCTACGTGCCGCCGGGACAAATGCCCCAGGGACCGTTCTTCTCGTTCCCGGAGCCGCCCCCCGCGGCCCAGAAGACGGCGGCGAAATGAGCCGCAATTTCTACAACCGCCCGCACAAGGCGCTGCGGGCCTGGATGGCCGACACGCTGGTCGCAGTGGGCCGCATGGACCCGCGCGAGGATTGCGAGGTGCGCGACACCCTCGCGCGCGTCGAGGAGATGCTCGCGGCCTGCGAAAACCACGTGAAGCACGAGGACGAGTTCGTGCACCGCGCCATGGAGGCGAAGCGGCCGGGCTCGAGCCGGGTGCTCGCGACCGAGCACGTCGAGCACCTGCAGGAGATCGAGGAGCTGCGCGCCGCGGTGGCCGGCCGCTTGCCCGACCTTCATCGCCGCCTCGCCACCTTCGTCGCGGACAACTTCGACCACATGGAGCACGAGGAGGGCGACAACACGCTGGTGCTCGGCGAGATGTTCAGCGATGTGGAGCTCGATGCGATGGAGGCACGCCTGGTCGCCTCGATCCCGCCCGGCCAGATGATGCAGTTCCTGCGCTGGATGATCCCGGCGCTGCACCATGGAGAGCGCGTGGAGATGCTGGACGGGATGCGCCGAAGCGCTCCGCCGCCGGTGTTCCAGGCGGTGATGGGCGTGGCGCGTGCGAACCTGAAGGCGGGCGACTACCAGCGGCTCGAGGCCGCGATCGATCAGCGCGAGCCCGCGACGCTCGCCAGCTGAAGCGGCCGGCTCACCGCGAGCCGGAACTGGCCGCGGCCCGTCTTCTCGATGCGGATGGGCGCGGCGCGTTCCGCGAGCCGCTTCTGCAGCAGGATGAGCCGCGCTTCCAGGTTGTCGCTGAGATCCGGCAGCTTGACGCGCGGATCGAGCCTGAGCTCGCGGTTGGTGAAATTGGTGCGGCCCTTCGACGAGAAGTCCTGCACCAGCGCCCACAGGATCGCACCCGCGACGCCCTTGATGAGGTAGTCGTCGCCGAGGAAGATGCTGTCGTTCTCCTCGAAGTGACGCACGACGACGTCATTCCCGCGCCCCTTGGTGTCGCTCCCGCGAAGGCGGGAGTCCGGGCCGCCCGAAGGTGCATCGGATTCCGTCTCTTCTTCGGCCAGCTGCTGGAGATGATGTATCGCCGTCCCCAGCTGCCCCGCCACCGCCACCAGCGCATCCTCCTCGTCGTACCCGAACCGCAACTCCTGCGGGCTATCCGCATAGAGGACGCCGATGAGCCGGCCGAACGCCTCGATCGGGACCGCGAGCTGGCTGCGCGAGTCCGGCAATCCCGGCAGCGGGATCTCGGTCTCGAGCGGGATGCCTTCCTTCAGCGCCGCTTCCCGCATCGCGCGGCCGTACGCGTATTCCGACGTCGCATGTCCGATTCGAATCGGCGCGCGCTCGCGCGCGGCCACGCCGATGACGCCGTGGCCGAGCGGCATCTCCGACCCCACGCCCGAATCCGCGTACCCGCGGCTGGCGATCGTGTAAAGCCGCTGTGCTTTCGGCTCCAGCATGAGAACGAGCGCATGGTGGATGCCGAATTGCGTGCCGATCGCCTCGAGCGTCGACTCGAGCAGCGTCGAGAGGTCGCTCATCGCGGAGATGTTCTGCGCGCAGGTGCGAACGGCGGAGAGCAGGTTGCGCCGCGGTGGCGGGGGCGGCAGTACGTCGCCGGGCAGCCGCTCGATCTCCTCGACCCGATAGACGTCGGAGCCCTGCAGCTTGAAGACGCCGGACATCCCGGAGTGCGACGCGATTCCCGCGAGCTTCGCCTTCATGCGCTCGAAGAGCGGCCCCGACGTCTCGGTGCGCAGGTAGCGGATCAGCAGCCGGTAGCGCGCCACCGTCTGGGGATCGGTGACGATGAGCCGCGCGATCGGGTTGGCGATCACGTTCTTGCGCGTCGTGTTGAAGAACTGGAACGAGAGCGCCACGTGCGCCGGATCGACGTACTCGACCTGGGAGAGATAGGCGACGTTGGGGACGCCGTCCGCGGAGCAGGTCGCGATGTTGGCGGGGATCGCGCCCTCCAGGCAGATGCGGATCGCGTCGAGGGCGAGGGGCTCGCTCATCGGGCGATCGGCGTGCCCGCGGACGGGCCCGGCGTCTGGATGAAGGCCGCGGTCACCGTGAAGCTCACCGCGACCACGTCGCCGCGCATGCCGGCGAGGAGCTTTTCGCCCAGCGCCGCGTGGTAGCCCATGCCCTGCAGCTCGGCGACGAACTTCTCGCGATGGCGCGCGATGAGGATGGGGTCGCCGTCCTGCAGCGGCTCGATCGCGGCATCGGTTCCCTTGAGCTGGACGGTGCGGTGCGAGCTGGGGAGCGTGATCACGACCGCGATCTGGCCGTTGGCGCGATAGTCCGCCAGCATCGCGCCCGAATGGGATGCGAGCAGGAACACCGTCACGCGGGTGCGGTCATCGGAGATGCGGCAACCGAGAGGGCGCGACAACTGGGCGACGTTGTTCGCGTCGCGCGAGGCCGCGTGGAGCGAGACGCCCCCTTCGGTGAACGCCACCAGCTCGGGTTCGAGGGCGATGGCGGGCGGGGAGGGCGGCATGGGATGGTATTTTTACACGCATGGCCACCAACGCACGATTCTGGACCGGCGACCTCGCGGTCGAGCCCGAGGCGATGGAGCAGATCCGCAACGTCTCGCAACTGCCGATCCTGGCAGGGCCGGTCGCGGTGATGCCCGACGTCCACCTCGGCAAGGGGGCGACCGTGGGCACCGTCATCCCGACTCGCGCGGCCCTCATTCCGGCGGCGGTCGGCGTGGACGTGGGTTGCGGGATGATCGCGGTGAAGACGGATCTCGTCGCGCGCGATCTTCCGGAGAGTCTCTCTCGCATCCGCTCGCAGATCGAGCGCGACGTGCCCGTCGGCTTCGACTTTCACGACGACCCCCTCGATCCCGAGGGCAGCTTCGGGGCGCAGGCGCTCGTGCGCCGCATGCAGGAGCTCGAATCGCGCTTCGCGAAGTTGCGCATCCTGCGCCGCATCGGCAAGGTCGATCCGAATCGCACCTGGCGGCAACTGGGATCGCTGGGCGGCGGCAACCACTTCATCGAGATCTGCCTCGACACCGAGGACGCGGTCTGGATCATGCTGCACTCGGGCTCGCGCAACGTCGGCAAGACGATCGGCGAGGGCGCGATGAACATGGCGAAGGACATCGCGAAATCCATCGACCGCGAGCTGCCGCATCGCGACCTCGCGTGGCTGGACGAAGGCACGCCGGAGTTCGATGCATACGTCGAAGGGCTTGGCTGGGCGCAGGAGTACGCGGCGCTCAATCGCGACCTGATGCTGCACCTGGTGCACGGCGCGCTCGAGAAGGCGCTGGGGCGCGAGGTGAAGTTCGTGGGCGAGGCGACCAACTGCCACCACAACTACGCGCGCGTCGAGGAACACTTCGGCGAGAGCGTCTGGGTGACGCGCAAGGGGGCCGTGAGCGCGCGCCGCGGCGAGATGGGCATCATCCCCGGCTCGATGGGCGCGAAGAGCTTCATCGTGCGCGGCAAGGGCAACGCCGAGTCGTACTGCTCGTGCTCGCACGGCGCGGGACGGCGGATGAGCCGGACCGCCGCAAGGAAGATGTTCAGCCGCGAGGACCTCGCAAAGCAGACCGCCGGCGTCGAGTGTCGCAAGGACGAGGGCGTGATCGACGAGATCCCGGCCTCGTACAAGGACATCGACGCGGTGATGGCGGCGCAGTCCGACCTGGTCGAGGTGGTGGCGACGCTGAAGCAGATCCTCTGCGTGAAGGGCTAGCGCCCTACCAGCGGCAGCTTCCCTCGCCGAACTCGTTGGCGACCAGCGGCACGATCGCGAGCAAGCCGAGGTTCTGGTAGGCCGTGCGGCAATCGGGCTTGCGCGCCTTCTCGATCGCCTCTTCCATCTTGTTCTTCGGCTTTGCGATCGGCATGGCGAAGAGCGCGCGTTGGCCCGCTCCTTCCTTCGCGATCTCGGCGGCGCGTTTCTTCGCGGCGTCGACGTCGACCTGCGGCTTGGTCGGGTCGTAGTCGTTTGCGGACGGTACGTCGCGCGGGGTGCGGAACGGGCTCGTCCCGGCCGGCGGCGCACGGAACGGAGAGTCGGTGCGCGGATTGGTGAGCGACGGTTCATCCGTCTTCGGCGTCGTCGACGCTTCGGGCGTCGTCGACGAGGGCGACGGGGTGTCCTTGCGCTCGACCGGTGTCTGGCTCGGGATCACGCGCGACTCGATGGGCGAGCTCACGACCGGAGCCGAAATCGGCGCCGCGGGAACCGCCTTCGTCTCGACCGGCGACTTCTCGGTGGGCGCGGCCGGCGGCGGCGCGGGCAGCGCCTGGGTCTCGACGGGCGTGATCTTCTCGACCGGCACGGTGACCGGCGGCGCAGGTACGGCGCGCGATTCGACCGGCGTGGGAATCTCGACGGGCGCGGTCACGGGCGGCGGCCTCGGCGCGGGCGCGGGAATCACGGGCGCCTCGATCGGCTGTCGCATCACGGGTGCGGCGATCGGCGGGATCGGCACCGCGGGGATCTCGATCGGCTTCTGCGGGACCGGCGGCGGCAGCTCGACCGACGGCGCGAGCTCCTTCAGCTGCTGGGGATCCCCCATTCTCTGGAG
>Ga0068858_100007884_pt1 | contig 10267 bp, 7 predicted proteins | sample KBSSwiS12_FD_66589 | JGI IMG/M metagenome (GOLD analysis project Ga0068858, IMG submission 66589) | Switchgrass rhizosphere microbial communities from Kellogg Biological Station, Michigan, USA - KBS Switchgrass S1-2 | ecosystem: Host-associated > Plants > Roots > Rhizosphere > Soil ... | reverse complement strand
TTGAACCGGCTCTCGACCAATATCAACGACCGCGGCGCACGCGCCCAGCTCGCCACCCAGGGAAGCAAGCTGGCCCAGACCGCTTCGACCCTCGGCAACCATCCAATCGTCCGCATCAGCCTGGCGATCGAGCAACTGCTCCAGGAATGTGTCGGCAAGCCGGACTGCCCGGCCCCGGCCCAAATCCAGACGCTCCTCCAGGCCACCGATTTGATCACCAGCCTGCTGGATCCCAGCCATCACGATCGCGCCAAGGGCCTGCCCCATCCGAAGGTCCTCGCCGTGGACGACGACAACGACCTCCTTCATACCCTCGCCGCTTCCCTGGAACTCGCCCAATTGTCCACCACCACCTGCTCGGACAGCGGCACCGCCGAGGACCTGATCGGCAAGGAAGACTACGATCTGCTGCTCCTCGATGAAGGCCTGCCCACTTTCAACGGCCCCACCCTCTGCGACGTGGTCCGCGGAAATGTGCGCTACCGCAAGACCCCCGTCATTTTCCTCACCGCGACCAATCCTCTCGACCCCAGCTCCCAGGCCAGCCTCAGCGGGGGTAATGATTTCCTCTCGAAGCCTTTTAACACGGCGGAACTCACGGTGAAGGCCGAGACTTGGATTTGGAAGAACCGCCTCGGTTTCCTCTGAACGGCCGCCGTTGGGCCGCTCCGGGGTTGCCCGATGCAGTTTATCATTGAGGCGAGGCCAATTTTCCTTTACGCCCCTTGCGGAACCGCTGGTTCCCAATTCCGCCAACGCCATGCAGAAACCCCTCGCCCTATCCATCGCCGTGTGCCTAAGCCTCTCGGGCTGTCAGGTTTTCGAGAAGTCGAAGACTTGGGATACTGTGATGAGCGTCCGTCCCGGCGACTCTTTCCGCGAGGCCGATCCCTCTTCCTCCTACGCCGAAAAATTGCACAGGGTGCTGCTCGAGCAAGGCGTCGAACATTACGTGGTTACCTACCAGTACCACTATTATACGCATCAATACGAGGAGGCCCTTGGGACGAGGACGGCGGTGGTCTATCGGGACGATGTCGATTCGCGTTATCCGTGGTGGCTGAAGGACGACCGCAGCGCGACTCCCGTCTGGCTGCCCAATGGCGAACTCGACAAGCAGCTTTCCTTCTATTGCCGCCGGCCCGCCGAAATCATCGAGAAAAAGCACTACCCGGCGGGTGGTGGCAGCGGCAAAGAGAGCAGCGGAAAAGAAATCGCGCGCCCTCGCACCGCTTCCGTGCAGCCTCGTGTGCACGTCGCGGAGCGCTCGCAGCCCGTGACGAAGATCGCCCAGGCGAAACCCGCCCCGGTACAGGCCGTCAAGCCGGTCGTCGCGTATCATCCGCCCGTCACCGCCAAACCCGCCGCGCCCGCACCGGCCGGCGTGACCAAAATCCAGCACTCTCCTGTCGCCTCGGTGCAGAAGCCCAAGCCCGTCGCCCAAGTCGCTACCAACCCGGCGCCTACGAACCACACTGGCTCGTCCTGGGCGCCGCCAGCGATGATCGACCCGGTCCAGCAAGCTTCCGACCCGGCGCCGCGCGACGAGCATCTGGAAAAGCTTTTCCGCCTTCGCAATGGCACGAGCTTCGACCACACCAGTGCCGTCGACCGCCGGAAAATGGAGCAGCTCAAGCACGGGCTTGTCGGGCAGGAAACGACGGGCGAGCGCGGCTTCCACCACGGAGTTGACGGGGTGTCGGCCTTCTAGTCGTCTCCAAGGTCACGTAATTATCACCGGGAACGCGAAGTCTGGGACTTGCGTTCCCTCGTTCGAAGTTCATCTTCCGCCGCGATGCAGACTATCGTTATTGGCCACAAGAATCCCGACATGGATTCGATTTGCGCCGCCATCTCTTACGCTGAGCTCAAGCGCTTAAACGGCCAGTCCGGCGTCGTCGCCGCCCGGGCCGGCAATACCAACGAGCGCATCGATTTCGTCCTCGGTAAATTCGGCGTCGAGGCGCCGCTGCTCATCAACGACCTTTCGCCTCGCGTGAGCGATGTGATGGAGCCGCGGGTCATTTCCGTCCGCGCCGACTCCCCGGTCTACGACGCTCTCCAACTCATCGACAAGAAGCGCCTGCGCGGCCTGCCCGTGGTCGACGAAAAGAACCGCTGCCTCGGCCTGCTCAGCGCGTTCATGGTCAGCCACCATCTCTTCCCGCCGCGGGAAGAGGCGGGAAGCACCCGCATCGTCACCGCCTCGCTCGCCGATATCGTCACCACCTTCGGCGGCGCCCTCGTCACCGGGTCGCTCTCGTCGAAGACGGAGGAGCAATTCCTCATGGTTGGCGCGATGGCGCAGGACTCCTTTTTTCCGCGGCTGAAAAGGTATAGCGACCGCAATGTCGTGCTTTTCGTCGGCGACCGCCCGCACATCCAGGAGATGGCGGTCGACGCCCGGGTGCACGCCATCGTGGTCACTGGTGGCCTGCCCGTCGACGAGGAGATTCGCGCCAAGGCCCGCGCCGCCGATGTCACCATCATCAGTTCGCCTCACGATACCGCCACCAGCGTGCTGCTCGCCCGCGGCGCCGTGCGTGTCGAGCGCATGGTCGAGTCCGACTACCGCAGCTTCCAGCCCGACACGCTGCTCGAGGATGCGCGCCAGCTCGCCGCCCAAAGCGCCGCCTTCATTTTTCCGGTGATCGACGACCACGGCACCCTCGTCGGCATCCTCTCGAAATCCGACTTCCTCAAGGACATCCCCCGCCAGCTCATCCTCGTCGATCACAACGAGCTCGCGCAAGCCGTGCGCGGCGCGGAAAAAGTCCCGATCGTCGAGATTCTCGACCATCATAAGCTGGGCGGATTCTCCAGCGACACGCCGATTCTCTTTTGGAACAACCCGGTCGGCTCGACGAGCAGCATCGTCACCATGTGCTATCAGCAGCTCGGCGTCGGCGTCCCACCGCACATCGCCGGCCTGCTTATGGCGGGGATCGTCTCCGACACGCTCAATCTCACTTCGCCCACCACGACCCCGGCGGATTGCGACCTGCTCAATCGCCTCTCGAAGATCGCCGGCGTCGACCCTGACGACCTCGCCGAACAGATTTTCAGCGTCGGTTCACCGCTGCTCACCATGACGCCCGAGCAAGCCATCACCGCGGATTGCAAGCCGTACGAAGAGGACGAGCATCGTTTCAGCGTGGCCCAGATCGAGGAGCTCTCCTTCGCCCATTTCCACGAGAAGAGCGACGCCCTCCTCGCAGCGCTGGACACCTTCCGCAAAAAGGACGGCCTGCTCTTCGCGGCGTTGCTTGTCACCGATATCAACGACCAGTCGTCGCTACTGCTCGTCCAGGGTGCGGACGCGTTTCTGCAAAAGATCGATTACCCGCAGCGCAGCCCCCACGTGTGGACGCTGGCCGGCGTTGTCTCACGCAAGAAGCAGCTCCTCCCCTATCTACTGCACTGCCTCGCGCTCATGAACGCGAGCAAGGGATAGCGCGGGGCCCTAGCCCCACATGGCCGGTTCGCCCGCCTCCGGGCGGCCTTGCAGCAATTCGTGCGGACCGTAGTGCGACTTGTACGCAGTCGAGGGGCACCCGCTGACGCGATAACCAAGATACAAGTGCGGCCGGCCCATGCGCCGCGCCCATTCGATTTCGAACATGACGCTGGCGACGCCCAGCGAGCAATGACTCACTTCCGGATGATAGAAAAAGTAGATGGAACTGACGGCCCGTGGCGTGACATCGATGTGCCCGATGGCCACCAACCGCCCGTCTTCGAAGTACGACATCTCCCGGGCGCAGGCATTCGGGGTGCAGAAGGTGAGCGCGTACTCCCGCAAGGTCATAGTCGTCGGCTTCCAGCCCCGGGTGTGCTCGCGCACGGCATGCCAGGCGTGAAAAAGCGCCACGCGTTCTTCATTCGCCTGCGGTGCACCGATCTTCACTGCCAGGTGCGAGGACTTTCGCCAAGCCCGCCGCTGGCTTTTGGTCGGTTGAAAGGTGTCCACTGGCACCCGCAGCGACACACACTCCGCACAACCCACACAGCAAGGACGAAAGTACTGCATCCCAAAGCGTCGCCAACCGCGAATGATCATTCCCTCATGCTCTTCCGGCGTGACTTCGGTGAGGATCCGGTAGTCGGTCGTCGCCCCCAAGTCCGCCAGGTACGGACAGGGCTCATCGAGCGCCGCATGCCAGAGTTCACGAGCCATGGCCAATGATCAGCGACGCGGCAACTCCGCACGTTCACCATAGACCTCGCTCTGGAGCACCGCATCGACACCGCCCAGGTTCTTCATCAAGGCCTTCATGCTCCACTGGATATTTCCAGGCTCCCCATTCGCCGGCAAATTCTGGCGGGTCAACTCGATCTGCCGGGCGATTTCGTGCACCTCAAACTGTTTGCCGATCCGCTCGGTAGCGATACCCGGCCAGACGGGCCGGCCCGCGCGGCTCTGGTCGCGCCACCACTTGAGCAACACCGGAAAGCTCTGCTTGTCCGGCTGAATGCCCCAGTAGAGCTGCGGCGCAAGATAGTCGCACCAGCCCTGCGACAACCAATGGCGGGCATCGGCGTAGAGCTGCGCGTAGGCATCGAGCTGCGCCTCAATCGTCGCCGGCACCTTCGGCCGCCAGATGCCGAACGGACTGATCCCCACCCGCACCGACGGCTTCGCCGCCTTCACGGCACGATACATCGCCTCAACGAAGCGATTGATATTGTCCCGCCGCCAGTCGGCGCGCGCCATTCCCCCAGCCTCTCCGTAACGCTGCCAGGTCACATCGTCGGGAAACTCCGCGCCTTTCACTGGATAGGGGTAAAAGTAGTCGTCGATATGCACGCCATCGATGTCGTAGCGCTTCACCACATCGAGAATGACGTCGAGAATGTAACGGCGCGCCTCGGGTTCACCCGGATCGATCCAAAGCTGCCCGCCATAAGACCGCACCCAATCGGGATGCGTGTGGGTCACATGGTTCGCGGCGTATGTTCCTTTCGCCGACGTTCCCGCGCGGAAGGGATTGAACCAGGCGTGCAGCTCGATCCCCCGGGCGTGCGCCTCGCTAATGGCAAAGGCCAGCGGGTCGTAGCCCGGATCGCCCCCTTGCTTCCCGCTGAGGAACGCCGACCACGGCTCGCGCTTCGAGGCGTAGCAGGCATCCGACACCGAGCGCACCTGGAGCAGGATGGCGTTCAACTTCAATTGCTGGGCGCGATCGAGGATATCGCGGAATTGCGCCTTTTGCTCCGCCGCCGAAAGCCCCGGCTTCGATGGCCAGTCAAGATTGAAGACCGTCGCCACCCAGGCGCCGCGGAATTCCGGCTGCGCCCGGAGTGGGGCGATCCACACTAAAAGGGCTAGAATACAGAGCAGCGGAATCTTCATGCGTTGGGGATGCGGTTGACTCTAGTGAACGCGCGACGATTTTCCACCTTCATGCCTGTCGAATCTTCCGCCACCCCTTCCGCCTTTGCGTGGTTTGCGGACCGGTACGGCAAGCCGACCCCGGCACAGGAAGCAGCGTGGCCGCGCATCGCCCGCGGCGAAAACATCCTCCTGGCCTCGCCGACCGGCACGGGCAAGACCTTCGCCGCCTTTCTCGGGGTGCTCGATGAACTGGTGCAACTCGCCAACCGGGGCGAATTGCGGGACACCATTCATTGCGTTTATGTCTCGCCGCTGCGCGCGCTCAGTTACGACCTGGAGAAGAACCTGCGCGAGCCGTTGCGGGAGCTCTACGGCGAAAAGCCACCCATCCGGGTGGAGTTGCGCACCGGCGATACCACGGCCAGCCAGCGGGTACGGCAGTACACCAAGCCACCGCATATCCTGCTCACCACCCCGGAAAGCCTTTGTGTCTTGCTCAGCCAGCAGAAATGGCTGGTCCATCTCGCCAGCGTGCGCTGGTTGATCGTCGATGAAATCCACGCCCTCGCGGAAAACAAACGCGGGGCACATCTCGCGCTGAGCCTGGAGCGACTGGCCCACCATTGCGGAAAGCTCCAACGCATCGGCCTCTCGGCGACCATCGCCCCGCTCGATGAAGTGGCGCGGTTTCTCGTGGGCACGCATGGCGATTGCGCCACGCTCGATGTCTCCAGTTCCAAGAAGGTGAAGCTGAGTGTCCACACGCCGCTGCGGAAGAATCCCTACCCCGAGGCGGGCTATACCGGGCAGCGCATGATTCGCGAACTGGGCGCACTCATCCGCAAACACCAGACGACGCTGGTCTTTTGCAACGTGCGCTCCGGTGCGGAGGCGACGACCTATTGGTTGCGGGAGAACTTTCCCGATCTGGCCGAGGTAATCGAATGCCATCACGCCTCGCTGGAGCGCGACGTGCGGCGGGACGTGGAAGACCGGCTCAAGCGGGGCGAATTGCGGGCGGTGGTGTGCTCAACCAGCCTTGAACTGGGCATCGATATCGGGTCCGTGGACCTGGTGGTGATGATGTCCACCCCCAAGGGCGTGAGCAAGGCACTGCAACGCGCCGGACGCGCCGGCCACAACATCCGCTCGATCAGCCGCGGCATCCTCATGGCGACGAACGTCAGCGATCTCGTCGAGTCCTGCGCGACGGTGCTGCTCTCCCGCGCGCGCCAACTGGACAATGTGCGGATGCCGGATTGTCCACTCGATGTGCTCGCCCAGCACGTCGTAAGCATGGGGTGCACCGCGCGTTGGACACGAACCGAGGCCCTGGCCCTGATCCGCCGCGCCTATCCGTTTCGCAACCTGGACGAAGAGATGTTCAACGACGTGCTCGACTATCTGGCCGGCGGCGGAGCTTCGCTACGCCAGCGTTATAGCGAGGTCTTCGGCAAGATCGAGCTCGACGCCAAGGGCTTTCGCACACGCGAAGGCCGGGTCCGCCGTGAGTTTCTGCAAAACATCGGCGTGATTCCCAATGTCGGGCAGGTCCAGGTGCGGCTGAAGAATCGCAACCTCGGCAGCGTGGAGGAATCCTTCATCCGCCAATTGAATATCGGTGATGTCTTCATGATCGCGGGACGCCCAGTGCGGTTGGAAAAAGTCACGCAGATGGAAGCGTGGGTCACGCGCGCCGAGGGTGCTCTGCCGACGGTGCCACGCTGGAATGCCAACAAGATGCCGCTTTCCAATCGCGTCGCGCAGGAGATCAACGCATTCCGAAAGGAATTGCGGGCCGGCTTCGCGGAGCGCCGCAAAGATCTCTCAAAATGGGTGGCGCAACGCCTCGATTGCGGAAAGGCCAATGCGGAGATTATCCTGAAGACGCATCTCGCCCAGCATGAGCTCTCGGAAATCCCCACCGCGGATTTCCTGCTCGTGGAAGAATTCGATGATGAAGCGCAGGATGCGCTGCACTACTTCTTTCACTCGTTGATCGGCCGGGCCGCGAACGACGCGCTGGCCCGCGTGGTCACGCGCCGGATGAGCGAATCCCGGGGCGGCAACGCGATTGCCACACCGCATGACTATGGCTTTGTGCTGACGGTGGCGCGTCGGCAACGCTTCACAGAGGCCGAACTGCCAAAGCTGCTCCGCCTGGAGGGCTTCGATGGCGCCCTGGACGAGGCCTTGCGCCAGTCCGACATGTTGAAATATCACTTTCGCAACGCCGCCCAGACCGGCCTCATGGTTTACCGCAATTACTTCGACTGGCAGAAATCCGTCCGCAAACTCCAGTGGTCATCGGAGGTTATTTTCAACGTCCTGCGAGAGCACGAGCCGGAACACGTGTTGATGCGGGAGGCGCGACGCGATGCGTTGCAGACTTTTATCGATGCCGAGGGTGCGCGGGAGTTCCTCGTCGCCCAGGCGAGCAAGCCGGTGCGATTGCGCCGCGTGGCGATGGTGCCGCCGCTTTCCTTTGCGATGTACGCCACGAGGATCAAAGAGGCGTTGCTGGTCGAGGATCCGTACGAAACGATGGAACGGCTCTATCACCAATGGTGGAGTAAAATAGAAAATGGACCGCAGCCGTCTTGAACTCGAACCGGGCGTGTGGCTCGACGCTGGCCGCGCCGTTTGGCTGGAACAATGGCGTACGCTCGCCGTGGCCGACCTGCATCTTGGCTACGCCTGGGCACATCGCGCGGAAGGGCAACTCCTGCCAGTGGATACCGGCGAGGATTCCACCGAGCGCCTGCTCAAGTTGATCGATCGCTACCGCCCGGAAGAGGTCGTGCTGCTTGGGGACATCGTCCATCGCGCGGTAGACGTGCCAGCGTTGCATACGGAATTGCGCTGGCTGGCACTGAACGTGGGCGAGCGGGCGCGGCTGAAATTGATTGGCGGCAATCACGACCGCGAGCTGGCGGAGACGCTGGCCACGGCGGGCATCGTGCTGGAAATTGACGCGAGCGCCACCGTGGGGCCACATCTGTTACTGCACGGCGATGAGCACGACGAGGCACTGGCGGAGATGCGTTTGGGTGAACAGGCGGTGCTGGGTGGGCGGGTGATTCTGGGGCACGAGCATCCGGCCATTGGGCTCTCCGACGGGGTGGCGTCGCACGTGAAGTGTCCGTGCTTTGTGGCCGGGGCGAACTTTCTCGTTCTGCCGGCTTTTTCACGATGGGCGGCGGGAGGGGACGTGCGCACCTATCGGTTTATGTCGCCGTATGCCCGGCTGCGCACGGCCGAACGGGCGATCGCCATCGTTGCTGGGAAACTGCTTCCGGTGCCATTGGGCAAGTAGGTATGGCTCGCGGCGCTTGCGCTTGGCGGAAAATTCGGGCGTGTTAGGTGGCTTCATGTCGCCGCCCATTCGATTCTATTTGCCGGACCCTATTCCGGCCGACATGCCACAGTCACCGGACGTGTACTGGACCGGCTTCCGAGGCTACATGCGAGGCGGCGTTTATGCGTGGACGGTGCAGACTTTTCAGCGGCTGCGAGATGCGGGAGTGAACTGTGAGTTGTCGGAACAATTGCCGGCGGAGGGTATTCTGGTGGCGCATCGCAAGTCGGTCCCGCGCAATTTCGTGCCGCCCGCGGGAGTCCTGTTTGTGTGCTTGCGGGCGGATGCGACGTTTCATCCGTTCGCCCACTGGCACGTGGTGATCAATGAGCTCGCGCTGAACCCGTGGTATCCGTCGGTCTACATGCCGCACTGGCCGCAGCCGGGGTTGATTCCACGCGATCCGGCACGGGGGGATCGCTGGGAGAATGCGGCATTTTTCGGCGACGACGCCTGTATCGCCGGCGAGATGCGTGGCGAAGAATGGACGGAGATATTGCGCGAATTGAAGCTGAACTGGAACCATGTGCCGCCGGAGAAGTGGCATGACTTCAGCGAGGTGGATGTGGTGGTGGCGATCCGCGATTTTGCGGGAAAGCACCGGTATGCGAACAAACCGCCGACGAAGCTTTTCAATGCGTGGCATGCGGGGGTGCCGGCGATCCTGGGGCGGGAATCGGCGTATGAGATGCAGCGCCAGGGGACGCTGGATTACCTGGAGGCGCGGACGGTGCCGGATCTCGTGGCAGCGTTGCGGCGGATGCGCGATGAACCGGAGTTGCGGCGGGCGATGGTGACCAATGGGCGGGAGCGAGCGAAGGAGAGCGATCCGGCGGTGATCACGGCGCGGTGGCGGGAGTTCTTTGAGACAAAGGTGACGCCCAGCTATGAAAAGTGGCGGAACGCGAGTGATTCACAACGGCGCTGGCATCGTTGGAATGGCCTGCTCAAGACCAAGGCGCAGGACTGGCAGGAGCGGTTCTGGCACTAACCCCCACGACAATCAGATCGCGAAGTCCTGGTACTCGGGCCTCACGGGTTCAGTAGGCGGGAAGAGCATGCCGGCGCCGACCGTCTGGTTGCTACCTTGCTCGATCAGGATGAAGGAGCCGGTGAGGCGGTTGGTGGCGTAGCCGTCGAAGATGAGCGGCCGGGAAGTGCGGAGATGGATTTCGCCGATGCCGTTCATCGTCAATTCCGACGGTTCCGACTCGGGCTCGAAGGTCTGGATGTTGGTGCGGTTGTCCAGGCTGGTAATGACCGCCTGAACGGTCTGCGCAGCGTGCTTGAGGAAGTACTTCTTGCCGCGCTGCAGGGGGCGCTGGTTGATCCAGCAAATGTGGGCGCGTAGTTCCGTGTCCATGCCGGGGAGATTGTCCAAATCCACGATCATATCGCCGCGACTGACGTCGATATCGTGCTGGAGGCAGAGTGTGACGGACTGGGGTGCGAAGGCCTCCGCGACCAAGCCATCGTAGGTCCAGATTTGCTTGATGGTGGTCTTGATGCCGGCGGGCAGGACCATCACCTGTTGCCCGGTCTTGACCAAGCCGCGCGCGATCTGGCCGCTCAGG
>Ga0068858_100007882_pt1 | contig 10269 bp, 10 predicted proteins | sample KBSSwiS12_FD_66589 | JGI IMG/M metagenome (GOLD analysis project Ga0068858, IMG submission 66589) | Switchgrass rhizosphere microbial communities from Kellogg Biological Station, Michigan, USA - KBS Switchgrass S1-2 | ecosystem: Host-associated > Plants > Roots > Rhizosphere > Soil ... | reverse complement strand
GGCGCCGCCGACACGACCAGCGACGCGGACTTGAGCATCCTCAACACCTGCCACATACGCGAGAAGGCCGCGGAGAAGATCTACTCCGAACTCGGTCGCCTGAAGCAATTGAAGGAGGATACCGGCGCGATGATCGCCATCGCCGGCTGTGTGGCGCAGGCCGAAGGCGACGAAATCATCGCGCGCGCACCGCAGGTTGATATCGTCGTTGGGCCGCAATCCTATCACCGCTTGCCCGAGTTGATCGCGCGCATTTCGCGTGCCGGCGGTCACGCGCTCGACACCAATTTTCCCATGCTCGAAAAATTCGACGCTCTGCCCAAGGGTGATTCACCAAGCGGGGCCGCTGCGTTTCTCACGGTGCAGGAAGGTTGCGACAAGTTCTGCACCTTCTGCGTCGTGCCGTACACGCGCGGGAGCGAATATTCACGCTCGGTTCTGCAAATCGAAGATGAGGCGAGGCGGCTCGTAGCCCGCGGCGCGCGCGAACTCACACTTCTGGGCCAGAACGTCAACGCCTATCGCGGCCTTGGTCCCGATGGCGAAACCTGGTCGCTGGCCCGTCTACTCTATCGTCTCGCCGAGATTTCGGGTCTGGCGCGGTTGCGTTACACGACAAGTCACCCACGCGACATGAGTGACGAGCTGATTGCGGCCCATGGCGATTTGTCCCAACTCATGCCCAACCTGCATCTGCCGGTTCAGTCGGGAAGCGACGGCGTGCTCGCCGCCATGAACCGCGGCCACACGGTCGCGGACTATCGCAGGATCGTGGATCGTGTCCGCCGCGCCAGGCCCGACATTGCATTGTCATCGGATTTCATTGTCGGGTTTCCCGGCGAGACCGATCAGGACTTCGCGCAAACCATGGCGCTGGTGCGCGATGTCGGATTTTCGCAATCCTACTCCTTTAAGTACAGCAAGCGTCCTGGCACGCCGGCAGCAGCCGCGCGGAAGCAGGTGGCAGAGCCGGTCAAGGATGCGCGCTTACAGGAGTTGCAGGCGCTGCTCCTCGCGCAGCGAAACGAATTTGATCAGTCGTGCGCTGGTCGCGTGATGGACGTGCTGTTCGAAAGGCCGGGGCGCAAGAAGGGCCAGGCGATCGGCCGGACCCCCTATCTGCAGTCGGTGCATGCCGAGAATGCGGCGCCCTTCATAGGCGACATTCACCGTGTCCGCATCGATGCGGTGTTTCCAAACAGCCTCAAGGTCAGCCTGGTCGCGGCAGGCGAAAAGGTGCTGGCCCATTGAGCGCCGCCAAGCAGAAACGTGCCCCGCGCGAGCAGACGACGCTTGAATTCGGCGATAACGCGCTCCTGGCCGGCCTGGCAGGTGCGCATCAGAAGAATTTCGTGCGCCTCGAACAAAAGCTCGACGTGCGTATCGCAATGCGCGGCAACCTGGTGGCCATCGCAGGTGCGGCGGATGCCCGCGAACGCGGCGCAACGGTTATGCGGGCGCTCTATGCCCGACTCGAGGCGGGGGAAACCTGCGGCTCGGCCGAGGTTGATGCCGAGGTACGCTTTGCCGGCGAACGCGATGCCGTCCCTGTCGGCGTCGCCTTTGGTTCGCCTGCCATCCGCACGGCGCCGTCGCGCGTGACGCGCGCGCGTTCGCCGGCACAGGCGGCCTATCTGGATCTGATGCGTACCCATCCGCTTGTCTTCGGCATTGGCCCTGCCGGCACGGGAAAGACCTATCTCGCCGCAGCGTTCGGCGCGCATCTGCTGCATGAGCGTCAGGTCGAACGGCTGATCCTGTCACGTCCGGCGCTGGAAGCGGGCGAACGACTTGGATTCCTGCCCGGCGATCTGAAGGAGAAGATCGATCCTTATCTCCGCCCACTTTATGATGCGCTGTTCGACGTGCTGGGCGAACGCACCGAAAAATTGCTGGAGAACGGCACGATCGAAGTGGCGCCGCTTGCCTTCATGCGCGGCCGGACCTTGGCGCGGGCGTTCGTCATTCTCGACGAGGCGCAGAATGTGACGACGGCGCAGATGAAGATGTTTTTGACGCGCCTGGGCGAGGACTCGCGCATGGTAGTGACCGGCGATCCGTCTCAGAGCGATCTTCCGGGCGGTCGTGGCGAAGGACTGAGCGAGGCCTTGCGGATCCTGCATGGTGTCGAAGGGTCGGCGGTGGCGCAGTTCTCCGAGAAAGACGTGGTGCGCCACGCTCTCGTCACGCGCATCGTCGCCGCCTATAATAGAGCCGACGCGCAGAAGCACGAGCCGTGAGCTTTTCCATAGATATACAGGTGGACGATCCGCGCTGGCGCCAGCCTCGCGGTCTGTCGGCGCGGCTGCGGCGTTGCGCTGAGCTGGCGCTGAAACGTGGTCGCGCCGCAAAGACTGCGAGTCTGACGATCCTGCTTACCGGCGATGCGCGGTTGCGCCGACTGAACCGGGAGTTTCGCGGCAAGAACAAGGCGACGAACGTACTGGCCTTTCCGGCCGGCGACGCGCCGGGCGGATATCTGGGCGACGTGGCGTTGGCCTACGGCGTGACGGCCGATGAGGCACATGCCGGTGGCAAGCGCTTTGGCGATCACGCGATGCACCTGACGGTCCACGGCGTGCTGCACCTTTTGGACTTCGACCATCAGACCGCGGAAGCTGCCGGTGTGATGGAGCCCCTGGAGGCGCGAATTCTGCATGAATTCGGGATCGCCAATCCTTACGCCCGGAAGGCCGCGTGATGGCCGACGCAGCGCGCAGCGATTCATCGGGCGAGAGCGATAAGCCGAACCTGTTGCGGCGTCTGTCTCTCTTCATGCGTGGCGACACCGCCAACGCGCAGCAGATGCGCGAAAGTCTCGAAGAGGTCATCGAGGAAAGCGATCGACAGAGTCCCGAGCTCTCGCCGCCCGAACGCAAGATGTTCGCCAACTTGTTGAAGTTCGGCGAACTGCGAGTGAGCGATGTCATGGTGCCGCGCGCCGATATCGTTGCGGTCGACGAGGACACCTCGCTGCCTGACTTTATTGCACTGTTCGGCGAGGTGCAGCATTCGCGCCTGCCGCTCTATCGCGAAACGCTCGACGTGCCGACCGGCTTGGTGCACATCAAGGACGTCCTCGCCTATATGCAAATCCAGCCGGATGGCAGCTTTCGCTGGAAGGAGGGACCGATCTCGCAGTTCAAGCGTGAGCTGCTGTTCGTTCCACCCTCCATGCCGCTCGTCGATCTGTTGTTGAAGATGCAGACCCTGCACACGCATCTGGCGCTGGTGATCGACGAATATGGCGGCACCGACGGCATTGTCTCGATTGAGGACATCGTCGAGGAGATCGTCGGCTACATTGCCGACGAACATGATGAAAATTCCGCGCGCATCCGCAAATCCGAGGACGGTACCTATATCGCCGATGCGCGCACCGACCTTGAGGATTTTCGCAGCCAGACGGGAATCGCGCTCGGTCCCGAAGACGCCGATCAAGAGATCGACACTCTCGCTGGGCTGGTAGTCTCGCTACTTGGCCGGGTGCCACAACGCGGCGAGATCGTGACCCATCCGTCCGGTTACGAGTTCGAGGTGTTGGAGGCCGATCCCCGCCGCGTCAAACGGCTGCGCGTTCGCGAACCGGTACACCCCGGCAGCAGCGGAGCAACTGGGACGCCGGCGTGACGTCTACGCTGCTTCGCGCCGGTGCATTTCTCAACAAGCTCGCGGGATGGCGCCAACGTGTCGCGGCCACCGCTGCCGGGGCCATTTCCGCGCTGGGCTTTGCCCCATTCGATGCGGTTGCGCTGCTGCTCCTTGCCTTCGCGGTATTGGTTGTGTTGCTCGACGGCGTCGTCGCACGGCGAAATCCTGTTCGCAATGCGGCGGCCCTCGGCTGGTGCTTCGGTTTTGGCCAGTTCACGGTGGGCATGCACTGGATATTTTATCCCTTTCTCGTCGATCCGGCCGCGCATGCCTGGCAGATACCTTTCGTGGCATTGCTGTTTCCTGGCGGCCTTGCAGTGTTTTCGGCACTTGGCTGCGCGGCAGCGATGCTGTTCTGGAAGCCCGGTGCGTCGCGCATATTCGCGTTCGCACTGTGCTACGCGGCGGCAGAGTGGCTGCGCGGCCATGTCTTAACCGGCCTGCCCTGGAATCTGCCAGCCTATGGTTGGGAGGCCTCGCTTGGCGTTCTACAAAGCACGGCGGTGATCGGCGCCTATGGCTTGACCCTTTTGACGGTTCTTCTGGGCGCATCACTCGCGGAAATTCTCGCAGCACCCCGGCGCCTGGCGCTGCCGACATTGTTGTCGGCGATTTTTGCCCTAGTCTGGCTGGGCGGCGTGCTGCGCTTGCAAGCCAATCCAACAAGCTATGTGGCGGATGTCCATCTTCGCGTCGTGCAGCCGAACATTCCGCAGGATGAAAAATATCGCCCGGCACTCGTCGAGCGAAATTGGCAGCGCTTGGTCGAGCTTTCGCTCAGGCCGGCCGCAATATCGCCGACGGTGATCATTTGGCCGGAAGCCGCACCGCCAGTTCTCTTGCAGCGCTCGCCGGGTGCCCTGGAACAGATCGCCGCGTTGACCGGTCCGAACCGTGTCCTCCTGACCGGCAATCAGCGCCTGGCGTCGGCCGACGGTGATCAGCGGGTATTTTACAACAGCCTCTATATCTTCGGGCATGACGGTAAATTGCTGTCGACCTACGACAAGTTCCATCTGGTGCCGTTTGGTGAGTACCTGCCGATGCAGGGCCTTCTGCAGGTGCTGGGCGTAACCAAACTCGTGGGATTTCCCGGCAGCTTTGCCGCCGGCGATGGTCCGCACACATACCAAATGCCCGGGGGGCCAAGCGTCGGGCCCTTGATTTGCTATGAAATTCTGTTTCCGGGCGCGGTCATTGGCGGGCTAAGGCCCGGCTGGCTGGTCAACGTCACCGATGATTCCTGGTTCGGTCCCTGGGCGGGGCCGCGCCAGCATCTGCTTGCCGCGCGGGTGCGTGCCATCGAAGAGGGCTTGCCGGTCGTGCGTTCGGCCAACACCGGAATTTCGGCGGTCATCGATCCGCTTGGTCGTACTATCGCCACACTTGGACTCGATCAAACAGGTGCGATAGATTCCCCGCTTCCACGGGCGTTGGCCATGCCCGCTTATGGGCGTTATGGCGATGCTGGGTTTCTTGTGCTGCTGCTTTTGAGCACGAGTCTATCGTGGTGGCTGGCGCGTAAGTAACGTTCTCTCTGCGTAGCCTGCGACTTTGAACTTATCTTCGCCTGACCGGACTGCGTATGGTCGCGAACAAACGGAGCGTTGTGTATACCGTGCCAAAAAAACAAGCCAATCCTATCGATGCTCAAGTGGGCAATCGCGTTCGACTGCGTCGCATGCTGGTGGGCATGAGCCAGGAACGCCTCGGCGAATTGCTCGGCCTGACGTTTCAGCAGGTTCAGAAGTACGAAAAAGGCGTGAACCGGATCGGGGCCGGGCGATTGTTCGAGGTGTCCAGGATCCTCGGCGTCACGATCGAATATTTTTATGAAGGCGTGAACAGCCAGCTGACCGGCAACGCCGGCTTCACCGAGGGCGCTTCCTCGCCACCGGTAATGGAATTCGTTTCCAGCGGCGAAGGGCTGCAGCTCAGCCTTGCCTTCATGAAAATCAAAGATCCGAAGCTGCGCAAACGCGTGCTCGAACTCGTCAAGCAGATGGCCGAAGAGGCGCCTGTATAACGCTCAGGAGAGCTTTGTCTTGCGCGCGGCCTTCTCGGCAAGGCCCGACCGTTTTTCGCGTGCGGCCAGGGCGGCATAGACGTCTCTCGGTCGCACGCCGCAGGCGGCCCAGACGACCAGGAGATGGTAGAGCACGTCCGCGGACTCTGCGGTCAAAGATTTTTTGTCTTTCGCCACGGCGGCCAGGACGACTTCAACCGCCTCTTCGCCGAATTTCTTGGCACACTCCGCCGGACCGCCCTTCAAGAGCAGCGCGGTGTAGGATTTTTTGATATCACCGCCCTTGCGCGATGCGATGATTTTGTAAAGGCGGTCTAGCGCGGAATCGACCATCAATTAACCCGGTCTTCCAGCAAGCGCCGCGCGATCACGTTGGCCTGGATCTCGGCGGCGCCCTCGAAGATGTTGAGGATGCGCGCATCGCAAAGCACGCGGCTGATGGGATATTCCAGCGCAAAGCCGTTGCCGCCATGGATCTGTAGCGCATTGTCGGCGCAGGCCCAGGCGACGCGCGCGCCCAAAAGCTTGGCCATGCCGGCTTCCAGATCGCAGCGCCGGCCCTCGTCCTTCTCGCGCGCCGCATAGTAGCTCAGTTGGCGCGTGATCGTGATCTCGACTGCCATCATGGCGAGCTTGTCGCGCACGCGGGGAAAATCCATCAGTGACTGGCCGAATTGCTGGCGCTCCATCGCATAGCGCACGCCAAGATCCATGGCACAAAGCGCGACTCCCACGGCGCGCGCCGCGGTCTGGATGCGCGCCGCTTCAAAGGTCTGCATCAACTGCTTGAAGCCTTGGCCCTCTTCGCGCCCGAGCAGATCGGCTGCCGGGACTTCAAAGCCGTCGAAGCCGATCTCATATTCCTTCATGCCGCGATAGCCGAGCACCCCGATCTCGCCACCGCTCATGCCACGCGCGGGAAAAATCTCCTTCTCGGTGCCGCGCGGTTTTTCCGCGAGGAACATGGAAAGGCCGCGATAGCCGGGCCGTTCGGGATTGGTGCGCACCAGAAGCGTCATCATGTCGGCACGCGCCGCATGCGTGATCCAGGTCTTGTTGCCGTAGATCTTGTAGACGTCGCCGTCGCGCACGGCGCGCGTCTTGAGCGCGGCCACATCCGAGCCGCCGGACGGTTCGGTGAACACCGCGGTGGGAAGTTTCTCACCACTTGCGATCAATGGCAGCCAATGGTCGCGTTGCTCCTTGGTGCCGCCGCACAGGATGAGTTCGGCGGCGATCTCCGAACGCGTCGCCAGTGATCCAACGCCGATATAACCGCGCGATAGTTCTTCGGAAACGACACACATGGCAAGTTTGGAGAGGCCGGCGCCGCCGTAACTCTCTGGAATGGTAAGACCGAAGACGCCCAGCGCACTCAATTCCTTGATGATCTCGATCGGGATCAACTCGTCCTTCAGATGCCACTGATGCGCGACGGGCGTCACCTTCTCCTGTGCGAAACGAAAGAACTGATCGCGGATCATGCTCATCGTGTCGTCGAGTCCCGGATCGCCGATGAACATCGCGCCCGGGTGCTTGGCCATATAGGCCGCAATTCCCGCGCGCACTTCGCGCCGTGTGCCGAGCTGCGCAATCTCATCGACGGCAGGTGTCCAGAAACCGGCGATGTCGTTGTCGTTCAGTCCCATGTCGAAGGGACGGGCGATCTCATTCTGGCTCATGGCGATGCCACCAGGCAGTTGCGCCAGATATTCGCCGAAGGCCGCAAGCAGGATGAGCTGCTCGATCTCGCCAAAGCGCTTGGTCTCATCAAGGTTGCGACCCCAGCGCACCATCTGACGCAACGCCTCGACATAGGTCGCCAGCCAGGCGAGCCCATGCGTGGCACGCTGCTCGCGGTCAAGCGCCTGCGCGGAGATCTTGCCGTCCTTCGTCACCAGCGCCGTGACCGATGATTTAGCGGCCGCCAGCAGGCCTTCAGCGGAGAACACGGCCTCGTCACAACGATCCAGAAGATGCGGAATGGTTACAGCGAGCATCGCGTGGCGCTTTGGAAGTTCCCTGACCGACCTTAGCGGACTCCCTTCCGCAACGCACCATCGCGCCGGCCCTTGCGGCATCGCGTCCAACGCGTTCCAATCGCGCTGGTGAGGGAGTCCGCTATGCGCCGCAAACAGCTTCTCGTGCTGGCGGGGATGACGCTCGCAGTCTTGGCCCTGCTGGTCCTGGCCACACTGCCCGATATTGGTCGCCGCTTCCCGCCACCGTTGGGCGATGACGAAGCGGCCAGACTCGCCTTCGCCGCGCGCTGGCTCCTGGTTCCCGCCCTGTGTCTGCTGGCCGGAATTGGCATGATGGCGAACCGGCGATTTTTCTCCGATGATGCGATGGACGGCACGCGTGCGCCGGCCAGTCGCGCTCTGGAAATCAATCTGCGCTACAATCAGAACACGCTGGAACAGGCCATACTTGCGGCCGTGGCATGGACGGGCCTCGCCCTGTACTTGCCGCATGACCGCCTCGGCCTTATCGGCGTGCTGGCGCTTATCTTTGCGCTTGGCCGGGCGCTTTTCTGGTCGGGCTATCTCATGGCGCCCTGGGCCCGGGCCATAGGCTTCGGCTTGACTTTCTATCCAACCGCGGTGGCGCTTGGTTGGCTCGCTTGGCGCGCGCTGGCTTAGCGCTTGCCCGCCTCCACGACATCTTCGAAAGTGCGAAGGCCGGTACGTTGCGCATTGACGAGTACCGCCATGTTGCCCGGCAGATGTTCGTTCTTCCACATCTTGGTATGGGCGCGCGGAATGTCGGCCCAGGAGAACACTTCCGACATGCATGGATCGATGCGACGCTCGACGACCAGGCGGTTTGCCTGGCTGGCCTGCAGCAGATTGGCGAAGTGCGAGCCCTGGATGCGCTTCTGCCGCATCCACACATAGCGCGCGTCGAAGGTGATGTTGTAGCCCGAGGTGCCGGCGCAGAACACCACCATGCCGCCGCGTTTCACGACGAGGCACGACACCGGGAATGTCGATTCGCCGGGATGCTCGAACACCATGTCGACATCGTTGCCCTTGCCGGTGATGTCCCAGATCGCCTTGCCGAATTTGCGCGCTTCCTTGGTCCAGCTGTCATATTCCGGCGTGCCGACCTTCGGCATTGCGCCCCAGCAGTTGAAGTTCATTCGATTGATAACCCCTTTGGCGCCGAGCGACATGACGAACTCGCGCTTACTTTCGTCGCTGATGACACCGATGGCGTTGGCGCCGGAAACCGCGCAGAGCTGGACCGCGAACGAGCCCAGCCCACCAGAGGCGCCCCAGACGAGAACGTTATGACCTGGTCGCAGAATGTGCGGGCGGTGGCCGAAGAACATGCGGTACGTAGTGGCGAGCGTGAGCGTGTAGCACGCAGACTCTTCCCAGGTGAGATGCTTCGGCCGCTCCATGAGCTGGCGATCCTGCACCCGCGCGAACTGCGCGAAGGAACCATCCGGCGTTTCATAGCCCCAGATGCGTTGGCTGGGTGAAAACATCGGATCGCCGCCATTGCACTCTTCGTCGTCGCCATCGTCCTGGTTGCAGTGCACGACGACTTCGTCGCCGACCTTCCAGCGCGTGACCTTCGAACCCACCGCCCACACGATGCCCGACGCGTCGGAGCCGGCGACGTGAAACGGATTCTTGTGCGCGTCCATCGGCGAAATCGGCGTGCCGAGCGCCGCCCAGACGCCGTTGTAATTGACGCCGGCCGCCATCACGAGGATGAGGACATCGTGGCTGTCGAGCGGCCAAGTCGGCACGACTTCGATCTGCATGGATTGTTCGGGTGGGCCGTGGCGGTCCTTGCGCACCACCCAGGCATGCATCTTGGCCGGGACATGGCCTAGCGGCGGAATCTCGCCGATGTCGTAAAGGTCTTTGTAGACTTCGAGCGACGGCTTCGCCTCGGCGTGCGCCATGATCAGATCCCCTGCGGCAGTCTTGGGCGGCTGCTTGATGGCGGCGAGTAGGCCTTTCCTCGTGCTGCATTGCAACAGAAATTCGTCACTTTTGCTGTGCAAAGTTGACAGTTCACGCAATAAAATTGCGATTATGGTTTACTGGTTCGGCGCGGCCAGCGCCCTTTTTCGCCTTTCACTTTGCCGGCGATTTCCTTGAGTTTCATGGTTTGGCGGACGGAAAGCGACGTACCCGGCGCGCCCTTTTCGGGATCGCCAAAGGCCCTGCCATATTTTTCGACGCGACCTGCAACCGAACCCAAAAATTCACCCTCCCACTCGGAAAGCTTCACGCCGCTATTTTCGGCGGCACGTCGCGCGCGCTTCAGCGTATTCAGCGCAGCGCGCTTGGCCTGGGCGCGCTTGTCGGGAAGGTTTTTCGTGCGCAGCAAGACACACCGACTTGGCGATGCGTCGAGTCTCGCAATCCTGTGCCGCCCAGGCAAGTCTCGACAAGAACGCAGCGATATCGTGCACTGAACGCGACGGAAGGACTTGCCCAATGGAAATCAACGGCATTGCGCACATCTTCATCACGGCGGGAAACTTCGCAGCGTCGCGCGAGTTCTATCGCCAACTTCTTCCGTTCCTGGGACTGACCATCGTGGCGGATACACCCACCATTTTTTACTGT
>Ga0068858_100007880_pt1 | contig 10270 bp, 13 predicted proteins | sample KBSSwiS12_FD_66589 | JGI IMG/M metagenome (GOLD analysis project Ga0068858, IMG submission 66589) | Switchgrass rhizosphere microbial communities from Kellogg Biological Station, Michigan, USA - KBS Switchgrass S1-2 | ecosystem: Host-associated > Plants > Roots > Rhizosphere > Soil ... | reverse complement strand
CGCCGCGGGCGACGCCGCACTGCCGCTGCGCACGAAAGGCGCCTGACCGAAAGGGACGATGCGACAGATCTTCCTCGACACCGAGACCACCGGCCTCAGCCCCGAGTCGGGCGATCGCGTCATCGAGATCGGCTGCGTCGAGCTCGTCAACCGCAGGCTCACCGGTCGCAAGGTCCACTTCTACGTCAACCCCGAGCGGCGCAACAGCATCGATGCGCTCGGCGTGCACGGCCTCAGCGACGAGTTCCTCGCCGACAAGCCGCTCTTCGCCGAGATCGCCGACGAGCTGATCGAGTTCGTCCGCGGCGCCGAGCTCGTCATCCACAACGCCGCGTTCGACGTCGGCTTCCTCGACATGGAGCTGCGCCGGATCGGCCGGCCGCCGCTCGCCGAGTGCGGCTGTCGCGTCACCGACAGCCTGTCGATGGCGCGCGACAGCTTCCCCGGCAAGTCGAACTCGCTCGACGCGCTCTGCAAGCGTCTTGAAGTCAACAACGCGATGCGCGAGCTGCACGGCGCGCTGCTCGACGCGGGCCTCCTCGCCGAGGTCTACATCCGGATGACGCGCGGCCAGGACTCGCTCGTGATGGATTCCGGCGACGCGCTCGGCGCCGACCTCGCGCTGCGCGCCATCGACTTCGCGACGCTCGCGCTCGTCGTCATCGAGGCCGACGACGACGACCTCGCCGCCCACGCAGCGCTGCTTGCCGAGATCGACAAGGCGAGCGGCGGCAGGACGGTGTGGCGCGTCTCCATTGCGGCGTCGCCGCAACTCGCCATGGCACAATGACCGCCTCTCGCGCGCGGCACTCGCCGCGCCGCGCGGGCGGTTAGCTCAGGGGTAGAGCACGTCCTTCACACGGACGGGGTCGCAGGTTCGAAACCTGCACCGCCCACCATGTTCGGCGACTGTTCGCTGCTCTGCAGCGTTCGTTCCTTCTACAGCGCCCGGCAGTCGAGACACTCGCGGTTCGCCCGCAGCCATTTCGTCCTGCTGATCGAAAGCGCGCTCTGTCGGATTCAGCCGACAGCGCGCGTCGCCATCGCTCTGCTTCGCGGCGAACGTCGCGCAACGCGATCGGCAGTTGTCCGGTGCCGGAAAACGTGCGCAGCGACCGTTCGCGCAGCGCGCGCGGCCGACCTACAGCGTCGCGGCGATGCGTCCGACGCGTGCCGCGCAGGCGCGGAGCGGACGATGGCTGGCCCGCGTCGGATCGTCCGCACGCCGACATCACCCGTGACTGCCGATGCACGCAGTCACGACCAGAGGAGCCGCACATGTCCAAGTCGAACCCAGAAAACCTCGATCCGATCACCAAGACCCCGGGAGCGCATCCGCTCGGCACCGGACTCGGCGCGGCGGGCGGTGCCGCCGCCGGCGCCGCGGTCGGCTCGACCGCGGGCCCGCTCGGCACGCTCGCCGGCGGCGTCGTCGGCGCGATCGCGGGAGGTCTCGCCGGCAAGGAGATCGCCGAGAACGCCAACCCGACCGAAGGCGGCGAGCCGAGCGAACACAAGCTCGGCACCGGCGTCGGCGCGAGCGCCGGCGCGCTCGCCGGCGCTGCGGCGGGATCGGTCGCCGGTCCGGTCGGCACCGTCGCCGGCGCCGCGATCGGCGCTGCCGCTGGCGGCGCGACCGGAAAAGGCGCGGCAGAGGTCGTCGATCCGCAACTCGACGACGATCTCGCCGACCACCACCTCGCTGCCGGCCTCGGTGCCGGCGGCGGCGCCGTCGCCGGCGCCGCGGCGGGCTCGGTCGCCGGTCCGCTCGGGATGGCCGCAGGCGCAGCGATCGGCGCGGCGGCAGGTGGTCTCGCCGGCAAGGGCGCGGGCGAGGTCGTCAATCCGAAGGCCGGCGACGAGCTCGAGCAGCATCACCTCGGCACCGGAGTCGGTGCCGGTGGCGGCGCAGTCGCGGGAGCTGCGGCGGGAGCCGTCGGCGGTCCGGTCGGCATGGTCGCGGGCGCCGCGGTCGGTGCCGTCGCCGGCGGCGCCGTCGGCAAGGGCACCGCGAAGCTCGTCAACCCGAAGGACGAGGACGCTTACTGGAGCGAGGCGTACCGCGACCGCCCCTACTACGACAGCGCGCTCGGCTACGACGACTACCGGCCGGCGTACGAGCTCGGCTATCGCACCCGCGCTGCGATCCCGGAGGGCGCGTTCGAGCACGCCGAGCGCCGGCTCAGCCAGGACTGGGCGATGGCCCGCGGCGAATCGCGGCTGACGTGGGAGCAGGCCAAGCTCGCCGCGCGCGACGCCTGGGATCGCGCAACGGGCTGAGGGCCGCGAGCACCGGCGGCGCAGACCGGCCGCCGCTGGTGCGCGCCGGTCGCGACCGCGGACGACGGTGACGGCCCGCGTCTTGCTCGCGGCGGTCGCATGACGTTCGTTGCCATCGTCGCGCTCGCCCTCGCGATGTCGACCGACGCCTTCGCTGCGGCGATCGGCAAGGGTGCCGCGCTGCACCGCCCGCGCTGGAGCGAGGCGCTTCGCACCGGCCTGATCTTCGGCGCCATCGAGTCGCTGACGCCGGTCGTCGGCTGGGCGCTCGGACGGGCGGCGGCGAAGTTCGTCACCGAGTGGGACCACTGGATCGCGTTCGTGCTCCTCGCCGGTCTCGGCGTTCGCATGATCTGGATGGGCGTTCACGGCGGCGCCGACGCGGCAGAAGACGACGGCCGTCCGAGCCGGCACGCGTTCTGGCTTCTCGCGCTGACCGGCTTCGCGACCAGCATCGACGCGATGGCGGTCGGCGTCGGCCTCGCGTTCATCGACGTCGCGATCCTTCCGGTCGCCGTCGCGATCGGCGTCGCGACCTTCACGATGGTGACGGTCGGGGTGATGCTCGGCCGCGTGCTCGGCGCCGTCGCCGGCAGATGGGCGGAGATCGCCGGCGGCGTCCTCCTGATCGCGATCGGCGCCCTGGTCCTCGTCGAGCACCTGCGCCAGCCGTAGGCCGGGAACGCCGCGCCGGTCTCTACCATCCAATCCGCATGGTCCAGGCCCTCCACAACAGCGTCGCCGGCGAAGACGACCGCGCGCTCGTCGCGCGCATCGTCGGCGGCGACTCCGCGGCGTTCGAGGTCGTGATGCGCCGCCACAACAGCGCGCTCTTCCGCACCGCGCGCGCGATCCTGCGCGACGACGCCGAGGCCGAAGACGCCCTGCAGGACGCGTATCTGGCCGCCTACCGCAACCTCGCTGCCTTTCGCGGCGACGCCCGGCTGTCGACGTGGCTGACGCGGATCGTCATCAACCAGGCGCTCGGCCGGCTGCGCGCCCGCCGCCGCGACAACGTCGTCGAGCTGCACGACGACGTCGTCGCGATCGCCGACCAGGCAGCGGGGGAAGCGATGAACGAGGCACCCGCGGCGTCCCCGGAGAGCGAAACGATGCGCGCGCAGCTGCGGCGGCTGCTCGAGCGCCGGATCGACGCGTTGCCGCTCGCGTTCCGTACCGCCTTCATGCTCCGCGAGGTCGAGGAGATGCCGGTCGACGAGGTCGCCGAATGCCTCGACATCCCGGCAACGACGGTGCGCACGCGCGTCTTTCGCGCCCGCGCGATGCTGCGTGCCGCCCTCGCCGAGGAGCTCGACCTTGCGACCGGCGAAGTCTTCGGTTTCGCCGGCAGCCGCTGCGACCGCATCGTCGCCGCGGTGCTGGCGCGGCTGCCGGATGCATCCGGCGGCGAGCCGTCCGCGTAGCTCGCGGGAACGGCGGCGCGCCGCGCCGCATCGAATGGCATCACGACCACCCAGGAGGACTGCAATGAAGACGATCGTCGGCGCCGCGCTCGCGTCGCTCGCCCTGCTCGCGTCGCTCGCCCTGCTCGCCACCCCCGCGCTCGCCCAGTCGCCGAACGACGCCCAGATCGCGTCGATCGTCGTCACCGCGAACCAGGTCGACATCGACGCCGGCAAGCTCGCCGAATCGAAGGGCAGCAATGCCGACATCAAGGCGTTCGGCAAGCAGATGGTCACCGACCATTCCGGCGTCAACAAGCAGGCGGTCGCGCTCGTCACCAAGCTCAAGGTCACTCCCGAGGACAACCCGACCAGCCAGAGCCTGAAGAAGGGCGGCGACGACAACCTCAAGAACCTGAAGACGCTGAGCGGCGCCGCGTTCGACCGCGCCTACATCGAGCACGAGGTCGTCTACCACCAGGCGGTGCTCGACGCGCTCGACAAGACGCTCATCCCGAACGCGCAGAACGCCGAGCTGAAGAATCTGCTCGTGACGGTGCGGCCGGCGTTCGTCGCCCACCTCGAGCATGCGAAGTCGGTGCAGGCGAAAGTTGGCAAGTAGAGCCGACGCCGCGCCCGGGTCGCGCCGCCGCGTCGTCGCGGCGGCGCTCGCCGTTGCCTCGCTGGCGGCGACCGCGTTCGCCATCGCCGCCGACCGCGCCGCGGCGACGCACGAGATCGTCATGCAGGCCGTCCAGTTCGCTCCGGCGACGCTCAAGGTCAAGCGCGGCGATGTCGTCGTCTGGAGCAACCGCGATCCGTTCCCGCACACCGCGACGGCAGCGGGCGTCTTCGATTCGGAGTCGATCGCCGAAGGAAAATCGTGGCGCTGGCGCGCCGACCGCACCGGCACGATCGCCTACGTCTGCACGTTCCACCCGACCATGAAGGGCACGCTCGAGATCGAGTGAGAGCGCGCGCTACGATCGCGAGCAGCCGCCGCAGCGAGCGCTCCTGCCCGTGCGGCGGCCGAGCCGAGAGGACGCGATGGCAGCGAACGACGACATCTTCCTGAAGAACTGCTGGTACGTCGCGGCCTGGGACCACGAGCTGATCGACGGCGCCAAGCTCGCGCGCACGATCCTCGAGCAGCCGGTGGTGCTCTACCGCGGCGAGAGCGGCCGCGTCATGGCGATGGAGGACCGCTGCTGCCATCGCGGCGCGCCGCTGTCGATGGGTCGGATCGAGGGCGACTGCATCCGCTGCATGTACCACGGCATGAAGTTCGACCCGTCGGGCAAGTGCATCCAGATCCCCGGCCAGGACGTCATCCCGGCGCGTCTCGGGGTGAAGAGCTTCCCGATCGTCCGGAAGAACCACCTGGTGTGGATCTGGATGGGCGATCCCGAGAAGGCCGACCCGGCGCTCGTCGTCGATTACGCGCCGCTGCACGATCCCGGCTGGCGCGGCATGCCCGCGTACATGCACTACGACGCCAACTGGCTGCTGATCGTCGACAACCTGAGCGACTTCGCCCACCTCGCGTTCGTCCACACCAAGACGCTCGGCGGTTCCGAGGAATACGCTTACCAGACGCGGCCGGTCGCGATCGAGCGGCTCGCCGACGGATTTCGCGTCGAGCGCTGGCACATGAACAGCGACGCGCCGCCGTTCCACAAGAAGGTGATCCGCGACAAGGACGCCAAGGTCGACCGCCGCAACATCGGCCGCATGCTCGTTCCCGGGATCTTCTTCCTCGAGTCGATGTTCGCGCCCGCCGGCAGTGGCGCCGAGAAGGGCAACGTCGCCGGCGCGCGGCAATACCGCAACTGCCAGTTCATGACCCCGGAGACGCGCCGGACGACGCACTTCTTCTGGAACTACCTCCACAACTTCGACCTCGACGATCCCAACATCGCGCTGTCGCTGTGCAACAGCCTGCGCGAGGGCTTCATGGAGGACAAGGCGATCATCGAGGCGCAGCAGCGGCTGTTCGACCGCGAGCCCGACACCCAGCTGCTCGCCATCGCGGCCGACGCCGCGCTCGCGCACTTCCGCAGGGTCTTCGGCCAGCGCCTCGCCGCCGAGCGCGCCGGGATGGCAGCTGCGGCCTGAGGCCGCACAGCCGCGGATCAGCCGGCGACCGGCGGCAGGAGCTTTCTGAGCTGGTCGGGATCGACCGGCTTTTGCAGGTAGTGGTCGACGCGCGCGAACGTGTCGGAGACGCGTTCGTCGTCGTGCTCGCGGCCGGTGACGGCGATCAGCACGATGTCGTCGCCGTAGCGCTCGCGCAGCGCCCGCGTCAGCTCGTTGCCGTCCATGCCGGGCATGCCGATGTCGAGCAGGACGCAGTGCGGCTGCTCGGCCTCGATGAGCGCGAGCGCGCGCGCGCCGTCGCTCGCCACCGACACCTTGTAGCCGCTCATCTCGAGCGTCTCGGCCAGCGCTTCGGCGGCGTCGGCGACATCGTCGACCACGAGCACCCGGACGTCGTCTTCCGCCATGGTTGCGATTGTCCCACCTCGGCACGGCGGCGCCGTGCCGCTGGCACCGAAAAGTTGTCGCCGGCGCGCAGGCGGGTTCAGCCCGGAGCCGCCGGTTCGGCGGACTTCTTCTTGCCGGCGCGCCTGCCGCCGCCGCGGCCGGCTGATTCATCGGCCTGCATCAACTCGGCGCGGCGCGTCGCCATTGGCATGACGATGGCGTAGAGATCCATCCCGGTGCGCCGGCACGCATCGAACAGCTCGCCTTCCTCTTCCTCGACGTGGTGGCGGACGTACTCGCCGAGCACCTTGACCTTGGCGTCGTAGAGGCGGTCGTCGGGATCCGACGCCTCGATCTGCGCGATCAACGCCTTCGCCGACGCGTGCTCGACGTTCGCCTCGTCGAGCAGGTCGGCGTCGACTCCCGCCTCGCGGGCCGCCGGATAGAAGAACTCCTCCTCGATCGTCGCGTGCACGGTCAGCATGCGGCAGATGCGCTGCGCGAGCTGCTGGCGGCCGGACGATGCGTCCTCGTCCTCGCCCATGTCTTCGTACTCGTCGAGCGCCGTGCGAACCTCGGCGTGGTCTGCCGCGAGCAGCGACAGGATGTCCGGCGTCGACCCGTCCGCCGAGCCGCGTGGCCCCGAGTCCTTCTCGTCGCGTGCCTGTGCCAAGGTCGTCTCCCGCCGTCGCCGATCGCGGATTCCGGCAATCGACGTGCCGCCGGCGAAGGCGGCCGTCTGCGGGTCAGCGCGGCCGGATCGGGGTGTAGAGCTGGTCGGCGGCGGCCTCGGGCTTCAGCAGCCGCCAGCGTTCGAGCCCGGCGAGCTCGCTCACCGAACGCTCGGCCTCTTCGCGCTTGATGATCGGATCGAGAGCGAGGACGCGGGCGACGCAGCGGGCGATCCATTCGTCGGTGTCGCGGACGTACTCGCCTGGCGCCTGGACGCGCTCGACCGGGATCCGCTCGGTGCGCTCGAAGTGGCCCTCGCCGAGGCCTTCGGTGCTCGCGAAGTCGCTGCCGGTGGTCACGCTCTTCTGCAGCCGGCGCGCGAACTCGTCGTCGGCGGCGGCGACGGCGTCACGATGGCCGTGCGAGGTCCACAGGTCCGTCGCCAGCTCGACGAACTGCTCGGGTTCGGCGCCGACCTCGAGCTGGCTCAGGCGGAGGGCGAAGCGCTCGACCCACTGCTCGCGGGTGACGTCGAATTCCATCGTGCTAGGGCCTGTTCACGCCATGGGAGGGACTCGCGCCGGTGCCGGGCCTAGCCCGGCACGGCGCTGGCGGGCAGCCACTCGCCGCCGACGAGCAGCTCGTGCGGCCCGAACTGGGCCTTGTACGCCATCTTCTCGCTGCCGCGGATCCAGTAGCCGAGGTAGACGTGCGGCAGCCCGAGCTGGCGCGTCTGCTCGATCTGCCAGAGGACGTTGTAGGTGCCGTAGCTGGTGCGCGGCTCCGGCTCGAAGAAGGTGTAGACCGCCGACAGCCCGTCGTTGAGGACGTCGAGGATCGAGACCATCTTGAGCGCGCCGTCGCCGCCCTCGGCGGGCTCGCGGAACTCGACCAGCCGCGAGTTGACACGGCTCTGCAGCAGGAACTGCGTGTACTGCTCGACCGAATCGTGGTCCATGCCGCCGCCGATGTGGCGACCCGCCTGATAGCGCAGATAGAGCTGGTAGTGCTCGGGGACGAAGCAAAGGCGCAGCACCCGCGCCTGCAGGGTGCCGTGCGCGCGCTGGGCGCGGCGCTGGCTGCGCGTCGGTGTGAACGTCGCGACCGGAACGCGCAGCGGCAGACACGCGCGGCAGCCGTCGCAATAGGGCCGGTACGTGAACATGCCGCTGCGGCGAAAGCCGTTGGCGACGAGGCCCGAGTACGCGTCGGCGTGGATCAGGTGGCTCGGCGTCGCGACCTGCGAGCGCGCCATCCGCCCGGCCAGATAGCTGCACGGGTACGGCGCCGTGGCGTAGAACTGCAGCGACGCGAGCGGAAGCTCTTTCGGGTGTGTCACGGGCGGCTGTCCTCGGGAGCCGCGGGGCCGGCCGGCGCCGTGCCGAGGCCCAGCTCCTCCCACAGCCGCAAATCATAGGACCAATCGGCGACGTCGCTGAGCGTCACCGCGTCGCGCAGCCGCCGCTGGAACTCGCTGCGTGCGATCTCGCGGCCGCCGAGCGAGGCCAGGTGCGGCGTCTTCTGCTGGCAGTCGATCGTCTCGATCGCGTGCGCGCGGCAGAACGCGACCAGGGCGGCGAGCGCGATCTTCGACGCGTCGGTGCGATGCGCGAACATCGATTCGCCGAAGAACATGCGGCCGATGGCGACGCCGTAGAGGCCGCCGGCGAGCTCGCCGTCGATCCACGTCTCGAAGCTGTGGACGCGACCGAGCGCGTGCCACGCTGCGTACGCGTCGATCATCTCGGCGACGATCCAGGTGCCGGTCTCGCCTTCGCGCGCCACCGTCGCGCACGAGGTGATGACCCGCCGCGTCGCGCTGTCGATGCGGATCCTCGCGCCGGGCGTGGCGAGGAACTGGCGGATCGCCTTCCTGAGCGAGCGGGCGAGCTTGAACTCCGCCGGCAGCAGCACCATGCGCGGATCGGGTGACCACCACAGGACCGGCTGGCCCTCGCTGAACCAGGGGAAGATTCCCTTGCGGTACGCCTCGTCGAGGCGCGCCGGCGTCAGCTCGCCGCCGGCAGCGACGAGCCCGGGGATCTCGCCGCCGGCAGCGCCGCGCCCCGGGTCCGGCAGCGGATCGTGCGGCCCCCGCAGCCAGCGGATCACGCCGCTGCCGCGACCGGCTTCTTCTGCGTCAGCGCGACCCCGTTCTTGACGGCGACGATCTCGGCGAGGATCGAGACGGCGATCTCGGCCGGCGTGCGACTGCCGATGTCGAGCCCGATCGGGCCGTGCAGGCGGGCGATCTCGGCGGCGCTGAGGTCGAACATCGCGAGGCGTTCCTTGCGCTTCGCGGTGTTGCCGCGCGAGCCGAGCGCGCCGACGTAGAACGCCGGCGACTTCAGCGCCTCGAGCAGGACCATGTCGTCGAGCTTCGGGTCGTGCGTCACGGCGACGACGGCGGTGTGCGGATCGAGCTGCAGCTCGACGGCGAGGTCGTCGGGCATCGCGGTGCTGAAGGTGGTGCCGGCGACGTCCCACGTCAGGTGGTACTCCTCGCGTGGATCGCAGACGATGACCTCGAAGTCGAGCGCGAGCGCCATCTGCGCGAGCGCGCGCGACAGCTGGCCGGCGCCGATGACGAGCATCCGCCAGCGCGGGCCGTAGAGCGCGCGCATCGCCTTGCCGTCGAAGCTGAACGCCTCGCCGCGGCGCGCCGGCTCGACGCGAACGCTGCCGCTCGCGAGGTCGACGACGCGGGCGACGAGCTCGTGGCGTGCGGCGCGCTCGAGGACCTCGTCGATCCAGGCGAAGTCGACGAGCGGCTCCTGGACGAGGCGCAGGTTGCCGCCGCAGGGCAGGCCGAAACGCGCCGCCTCCTCCTTCGTCACGCCGTAGGTGACGAGCGACGGCGTGCGCACGCGCTCGCCCTTCCTGACGCGATCGATCAGGTCGTCCTCGACGCAGCCGCCCGAGACCGAGCCGACGACAAGGCCGTCGTCGCGCATCGCGAGGAGCGCCCCCGGCGGCCGCGGCGCCGAGCCCCACGTCTCGAGCACCGTGACGAGCCAGACGCCGTGGCCGGCGCGGCGCCAGTCGCGCGCCTGGACGAGCACCTGGAGATCGAGACTGTCCATGCGCGCGATGGTACGCGCGCTGCGCTATTCCATCGACCAGCCATGGCTGGCGATCAGCGACTGGCCGGTCAGCGCGTTGGTCGGGAACGCGGCAAAGAAGAGGGCGACCGCGGCGATGTCGGCGACGGTCGTGAACTCGCCGTCGACGGTGTCCTTCAGCATGATCTTCTTGATCACGTCCTCCTCGCTGATGCCGAACTCCTTCGCCTGCTCGGGGATCTGCTTGTCGACCAGCGGCGTGCGGACGAATCCCGGGCAGACGACGTTGGCGCGCACCTTGTGCTTGGCGCCCTCCTTGGCGACCACCTTGGCCAGGCCGATCAGGCCGTGCTTGGCGGCGACGTACGG
>Ga0068858_100007879_pt1 | contig 10270 bp, 3 predicted proteins | sample KBSSwiS12_FD_66589 | JGI IMG/M metagenome (GOLD analysis project Ga0068858, IMG submission 66589) | Switchgrass rhizosphere microbial communities from Kellogg Biological Station, Michigan, USA - KBS Switchgrass S1-2 | ecosystem: Host-associated > Plants > Roots > Rhizosphere > Soil ... | reverse complement strand
GTCCGGACGTTCGAGTCGCCGGTATGTTCCACGGAATTCTGCGGGCCGGAATTCTCGAAATTCATGCCGCTGAAATTCTGGTGGTTGTAGCGCAGCGACAGCCGGCTCGCGTTGGCGATCTCGTGGTCCGTCTTGATCAGGAACGTATCCTGGTTCTGGCCCTGATCCCAGCTGCCGGCGAGCGGTGTCAGCCGGGCGATCGCCGCCTGTGTATCGGCGTCGGCCGGCGTTGTCGCCGGCAGGTTGAGAAACACCAGGTTCGGCAGCGTGTTGCGCTGCCCGTCGTAGTTGAAGAATACGAAATCGCGATCTTTGCGAAGCGGGCCGCCGAAATAGCCGCCGAACTGATCGAAGTGGTACGGCGATTTGTCCCGATTGTTCAGCACGTTGATCAGGTTGTTCGCATTCAATGACTTGTCGCGATAGAACTCGAAGATCTCGCCCGTGAACGTGTTCGTCCCCGACTTGGTGACGACATTGATCACGGCGCCTCCCGCGCGGCCGTATTCCGCCGAGTAGGAGTTCGAGTTGACCTGGAACTCTTTCACGGCCGATGCACTGAACTGGTACGGCGCGCGCCCGGAGCCGGTCCGCCCGATGGTCTGCCCGAAGAACGTGTTGTTGTTGTCGGCGCCATCCACGACCAGACTGTTCAGCGTGCCACGCTGCCCGGCGAAACTGATGTCGCCGGTGCGGACGTCGGTCGTCACGCCTGGCGTGAGCAATGCGAAGTTGATGAAGTTGCGGCCGTTCACCGGCAGGTTCTTGACGGCCGCTTCGCCGACCGTCGTGCTGACCTGCGACTTCGTGGTTTCGAGAACCGGGGTCGTCGACGTCACCGTCACCGATTCGGCGACGCCCGCGACGCGCATCTCCACTCGCAGCGTCAACGTGGCGCCGACGGTGAGGTCGAGTCCCGATTCCTTCCGGCCCGTGAATCCCGGCAGGTCGGCGGATAGATCGTACGGACCGACCGGAAGCAACTCAGCGCGGAATGTCCCGGTCGTATCACTGACCGCCGTTCGCGTCGTGCCGGTCGACGTGTTGGTCAGGGTGACTGTCACACCCGGCAGGACCGCGCCCGATTGATCGACGACCGTGCCTTGAATCGATCCGGTGACGCTCTGCGCGGCCGCCGGTGCCGCGAACGCCGCGATGATTGTCATCACGACCGCGACAGATGCGCAGATCTTCCGGCTGGAACCGTTGTTCAGCATGAAGGAAACTCCCAAGGAAAAACTTCTCACGTCGAAACTGACGGGGAAGGTAAGAGCGTAGCACAGCCGATCGACCAACAGCGGAATCAGCCGTTCTCTATCCTTCGTCACCTCGCGCGAGGTGAATGATTCCACGGCGCAACGCGACGGTGACGGCGGTGGTTCGCTCGTTCACCTTGAGCTTGGCGAAGGTGTTTCTGAGATGCACGGCGACGGTGTCTTCGGTGATGTTCATCGCGGCCGCGATTTCCTTGTTGCGCATGCCCTTGGTCACGAGCTCCAGTACCTCGATCTCTCTTGGCGTCAGCGGTGGCGAGCTCGCGCGTTCGTCGAGACGCGCCTGAACGTCGCGGCTGATCGGCCGCTTTCCGGCATGAACCTGCCGCACCACCTGAATCAACTCGTCGGAAAGCGTGTCCTTCAGCAGGTAGGTGGCGGCGCCGGCGTCCAGCGCCCGGTAGATGTCCTCGTCGCCGTCGTAGGTCGTCAACACGACGATTCGCGCGTTCGGGTGCCGCTGACGGATGTTGGCAATCGCCTCGAGGCCGCTCATGCGACGCAGCTGCAAATCCATCAGCGTCACGTCAGGGCGATGGCGGTTGAAGAGCGCCACCGCCTGCTCGCCAGTCGCGGCGGAGGCCACCACCTCCATGTCCGGCTGCCGGTCGATGATCAGTGTGATGCCTTCGCGGACGATCCGGTGATCGTCGACACAGAGCACGCGAATGGGAGACTTCGCCATGGGAATCACGTGGAGTGGTCAGCGTTCCGCGTCGAGCGCGACGACTGCCTCGACGACCGTGCCGAGGGCGTGTGTAGACGAGATTGTGAAAGCCGCCTCGATATCTTCTGCCCGCTCACGCATGCTCATCAGACCGTAATGTCCGTTCGATTCGGCGTCTGCCTGGGCGGGGTCGAACCCGCATCCGTTGTCGCGAACACGAAGGGTCAGCGTGTCGGCATCGAAGAAAAGCTCGACGGCGATCCGGCTCGGCTGCGAGTGTCGAACGGCATTCGTGATCGCTTCCTGACCGATGCGAAGGAGCGCGTTCTCGACGACCGTCGGACACTGGCGAGCCGGCCCGGCCGTCGTGAGATCGAACTCGACCAGAGCTTCCCGGGTTGCCCGTTTGCCAATCTCACGAAGCGCCGTGGCGAGCTCCCGCCGCTCGAGTGAGGGCGAGCGAAGGTCCCAAATCGACTGACGCGCGTCGCGGATGTACCCCTCCACCTGCTTGCGCGCGCGCACCAGTGTGTGTCGCGCGTCCGCCGAGAACGAGCCGATGCTGTCGGCCAGTGCGTCGAACTGGAGAGCGACGCCGATCATGTTCTGGAGCAGCGTGTCATGAATTTCACGGGCGAGACGCGTCCGCTCGGCGAGCACCGCCGAGAACTCGTGCCGCATCAGCCGAACGCGGAATTGCCACGTCGCCGCGGCCGCCAGCGCCACCGAGACGGCGCAGACGAAGTAGAACCAGACCGACTGGTAAAACATCGGCTTGATGCCGAAGTTCCAGCCGGTCGACGCGCTGTTCCATGTGATGTCGTCCGCGGTCGCCTCGACCCGAAACGTGTAGCTTCGAGGCGGCAGGTTCGTATAGAACGCCTGCCGGCGGCTGCCCGCGTCGATCCAGTCGGCGTCGAATCCCTCGAGGCGGTGGCGGAAACGTATCCGGCTTGGCGATCGAAGGGTGAGGGCCGCGTAGTTGATCTGGACGCGCCGTGTTCCAGCGGGGAGAAGCACCCCCTCGGTCGCCGCCACCCTGTTGTCGTCGACCAGCGCCTCCTCGATGTGTACCGGGACCTTCGCCGACGGCTGTTGACGCAGCAGGACTCGCGGGTCCGCCGACGTCAGCCCGCCGCCCCGGACGAACCAGAGCAACCCGTCGGTTCCCCGTTTGGCCCGCACATTCAGGATCGGCGCGCCGGCGACGCCGTCCGATGCGTCGTACAACTCGTATTGAAGACGGGTCGAGGGATCGGCGATGGTCTTGCTGAACGAGTCGCGACTGAACCTGATCAACCCGGGATCGATGTTCAACCAGATGTAGCCGTGCAGGTCGTGGGCAATGGCTCCGATACGGCTCGCCGGCAACCCGCTGGCGGTTTTCAGCGTGGCACATTCTTCCCCCGACAGCCGGCTGAGTCCCGCATTGCCCAGCACCCACACCACGCCCTCGGCGTCTTCGACGATGTCGTAGATGCTCCGATGCACGTTCCGGAGCGCCTCGACGTCCTGAAAACCGTGCCCCTCGATTCCGTCGTCGAGCCGCATGAGCCTGCCGCCGGTGAGGGCGATCCACACGCGTCCGGCCGAATCGCCGTAGACGAGCGAAATGCGCTGTTCGGCGCCGGTGAACGGCAGCGGCACGGACGCGAAACGCCCTCTGTTCCAACGCAGCAGGTGCACGCCGTCGGATAGCCACACAGTGCCATGCGCGTCAGACCCGATCATGGCGATGGGCCCGGCCGCATTCGCGGAGGGGATCGACACGGGCTCCAGGTGACTGTCGGCCACCCGGAACAGCCCCTGATTGCTGCCAACCCAGACCGTTCCCTCCCGGTCGCGATGGACGGTCCGCACGTACTGACTGGCCGATCCGTCAAGGCGCAGGCGCTCGAATCCTCCAGTGCCCGCCGGCGCAAGCTTGACGAGTCCACTACCTGTGCCGGCCCAGATCCCTCCCGCGCCTGTCACCTCGACGGAAATGGCCAGCCCGATGTTGACGATGGGAGTGACCTTGCGTTCGGTCAGCTTGTGGAGACCTCCGGTGGTGCCGACCCAGACGTTTCCCTCCCGGTCCTCGATGATCGATTGAACGGAATCGCTGAGCAATCCGCTGTAGAGCGATGCTTTCTCCACGACGGCCGGGTTGCCGGCCTCGAGTCGCGCGCGCCACAGTCCTTCGCCGATGGTGGCGATCCACAGATTGTCGCGGCTGTCATACAAAAGCCTGTAGCCATTGCCTTGGAAGCGCCGCGGGCGATTCACGGATCCGCCGCCGACGGGCTTGAAGCCGAGGCTGGTGTCTGTCACCCAGAGCGCGCCGCGTGCGTCCTCGCTGACGTCCCACGCCCATCCCTCGAGGACGAGGTGAAAAGCGTCGGACCTGGGCGGCGCCTCGAACAATGCGGTCGTCGTCCCTACGAGCAGCGATCCGCTGTGAGTCGTGGCGACGCTGACGACCGCACCCGCCCCCATCGGCAATTCGACACGTGCCCACATCCCATTTGCGAGGCGATACAACCGGCCGGCGATGACGGCCCACATCGTGCCCTGGCGATCCTGGGCGATGTCGGCGACCAGACCAGATTGGTCATGGCGCGGGCTATCGGCCTGGGCCGACCCGCGCCCTATGCGCCAGATCGCCCCGTCGTTCCGGAAGCCGACCCACAAGGTGCCGTCGGCCGAGACGAACAGGGCTGATACGGAAGAGTTCGGGAGGGATGCGGTGCCGATCGTTTCCCATCGGGCAAATCGCCAGCCGTCGAATCGTACCAGTCCCGCATCGGTGCCAATCCACAGGTATCCGTCCAGATCCTGCGCGATGGCATTGACGGATCCCAGCGGGCGGCCGTCTCCGTCGGCCCACGAGGAGACAGCGTACCCGGTGAGGACATCGGGCAGGTCGATGGCGTGCGCGGCGGATGCGATCGTCACCGCAACCACGGTCGCCACAGCGACTCGATGCCTCAACCGCATCCGTGACGTTCCTTCCTGAGGTTTCAGGGGTGCAGGATACCGGATTCGACCGGCGAGGGGCACTCGCTACCAAGGTTTGGGTATCGCTCTCGCGATGGCCGCATCCGGAAAACTGAATCCGAAGCGCCGGGGCCGGGCGTCTACGGATGTTTGGGTATTGCTGGCCGGCCGCCGCCGCCCCATAACTCGCCTACGTGCGCCTGCCGAATCGAGCACGCCGCACACGCGGTCGCAAGAAACCAGGTTTTTGGCGCATCAGATTCCGGAGGACAGACCGTATGAAGAGATTCGCTCGCCTTGTCACGATCGCGATTGTCCTGATCTGCGGTGCGCGAACGACTGCTGACGCACAGGGCCTCGCGACCATTGCCGGTGTTGTGAAAGACACCTCCGGGGCGGTGTTGCCCGGCGTGACCGTGGAGGCGACGAGCTCCGTGCTCATCGAAAAGGTGAGAACCGTCGTCACCGACGGTTCCGGGCAGTACAAGATTGTCAGTCTCCCGCCAGGCGCCTACGTCGTCACGTTCACGCTGTCGGGTTTCAACAGCCTGAGGCGCGAGGGAATCGAGCTGGCAGGGTCGTTCGTCGCCAGTGTGAATGCGGATCTGAGAGTGGGGAGTGTGTCCGAAACGGTCACCGTCACGGCTCAGGCGCCGCTCGTGGATGTCCAGAGCTCCACCGTCCAGAGAGTCGTGACGAAGGAGGTCGTCGACGCGATTCCCACCGGCCGGCTGGGAATCAATATCGCGGCCCTCACTCCGGGGATCATCCTGGGGACCACCAGCAACGTCGGCACCGGCGCCAATACCAACGCGCTGGGTTCGCAGGATGTCGGCGGGACCGTTGGCGATACGTTCACCGATCTGTCGATTCACGGCAGCAAATCGAGCGAGCAGCGGCAGACGGTGGGCGGCCTTTCAATCGCCACGATCATCCGGTTCGGGGAATCAACCGATGCGTCGCCGAGCTTTACGGCGATGCAGGAAATGTCGATGGACACCTCCGGCGCCGATGCGTCGCTCGCGGGGGGCGGCGTCCGGCTGAACTACGTTCCCCGGGACGGCGGCAATACGTTCCGGGGGCTGCTGTTTTTCACCGGCGCGAACAACGCCATGCAGGGGAGCAATTATTCGACCTGTGACATCGACCAGTCGACCGTCACGCCGACGTTTGCCGGCCGCTGCCTGACCGGTGCGGCGCAGACGAAACCGGAGAGCTTGCAAGCTCGAGGCTTTGCCACGGCGCCCGGCCAGCTCAAAAAGGTGTACGACATCAATCCCGGGTTCGGCGGCCCGCTCAAGCGAGACAAGCTGTGGTTTTTCGCGACCGTGCGAAAGAACGTCGCCCAGAATTACGTGCCGCAGAATTACCTGAACAAGAATTTCGTGGTTGGAGTCACGAACCCGCTGGATCTCAACCCGACCACGATGAAGTACGTGGCGGACACGAGCCAACCGCTGCAGACGACCTACAACTCCTGGATTCGTCAGGAGACGCTGCGCCTGACGTGGCAGGCATCGGCGAAGCACAAGCTCGCGTTCTACTGGGACGACAAGTTCCGTGGCGGCCTCTACAGCGTCAACCCGACGACGTCGCAGGAAGCCGTCAACTATGCGGCCTTCTGGCCTCTCTCTGACCAGATGATCCAGTACTCGGCGCCGCTCACCAACAAGCTGCTCCTCGAAGCCGGCCTCTTTCACCAGCAGGTGACCTGGGGCTCGCAGATCGCCGCCTTCGACATCGTCGACCCGCTCGCAATCGGCGTGACCGATACGGCTCCGTCGACCCCGGGGCAACTCATTACGAACTACCACGGGCGCACCGGAGCGGCGGGCACCCCCAATCACGACCCCAACTATCGGTCGATGGTCGCCCTGTCGTACGTGACCGGCGCTCACTCGCTCAAGATGGGCGCCGACTTCAACGGCGGATTCCGCTGGACCTACAACTTTTCTGTGATTCCGTACAGCATCGTCGGCAATACCGGCATTACCCCGGCCAACCCGACCGGCGCCTTTGTGCCGACGTCGATCAACATCAGATCCGATGGCTGCTTCGATCCGTTCAACCATGACGGGACGGGTATCAACCAATCGGCGGTCGCCGCGTTTCGCGCCAGCGACGTGGCGAATTGCCGCGTGGAATTTCCGAATTCGTCGGTGCCTTTCGAAGCCGGCGCATACGTGCAGGACAAGTGGACGTTCAACCGGGTGACACTGAGCGGCGGCCTCCGCTTCGACAGTTTCAATGCCCAACTCGACACGACGGACATCGGGCCTTCGCTGCTGACGCCGAACCGGCAGGCGCATTTCGACACGTTCAAGACCGTGGGCCATCGAGACATCACGCCGAAGGGAGGCGTGGCGTGGGACGTGCTGGGGAACGGCAAGACCGCCCTCAAAGTCTCACTCGGCAAATACGTCGTCGGTGAGGCCCTGGGCGGCGGCGCGGGAAACATCGCGGAAATCGGTCCGTCCAATCTCGTCACGACCGCCACGCGCAACTGGTCGGACACCAACGGGAATTTCATTCCGGACTGCGATCTCGTGAATCCGGCGGCGCAGGGGCCGACACAGGTCGGCGTCAATCGGACGATTGACACATGCGGCGCTTTTTCCGGAAGCAGCCTCCTCTTCGGTGGCACGTCGCCCGCCACGCTGGTGGATCCCGACGTGCGATTCGGATGGGGCAAGCGGCCGTACAGCTGGGAGTTCGCGGTGAGCAGCCAGCATGAACTGACCAATGGCATTTCGATCAACGGCGGTTACTACCGGCGCTGGTTCGGCAACTTCGTCGTCACCGATGACCAGGCGTTGACCGCGGCGAATTTCACGCCGTTCGGCATCACGCCGAGCCTGATTCCCGGAGCACCAGGGTCGACCTGTCCAGCGGGCACCGGCGCGGCGTGCCTGCCGGTCTCCGCCGGCGGACAGACGCTGCCCGCGGATCTCATCCTCAACGGTTTCTATTCCAGGACCGGTGCGGCGATCGCCTCCAATACGATCCAGACGTTCTCGGGGACGGCGGTGCCCGGCAGCAACCAGATCGATCACTGGAACGGATTCGACATCGGTCTCAACGCGCGGCTTCCGCACTCGCTGATCCTGCAAGGGGGGGTGAGCACGGGATTCCAGACACTGGACAACTGCTCCGTCGTGGATCCCGCGATTGCGGGCGACAAGGCGTTGCTCGAATCGCTGATCTCAGCGGCCAACGTCGTGTCGGCGGTGTCCACCTGCCATGTCGACTATCCCTGGCTCACTCAGGTGAAGGTTTTCGGCTCGTATACGGTTCCCAAGGCGGACGTCCAGGTGGGCCTGTCGTATCAGAGCATCCCCGGCATCAACCTGTCGGGCACGTACCAGGCGCCCAACGCCGATCTCGCCCGTCCGGTCAGCCAGGGGGGCCTTGGCGTGCTGCCGACCGGTGCCCTGGCGAACGGGACGACGGTGGTGTCGATTCTCAGGCCCGACGAGCTGTACGGGCCGAGGCTGAACCAGCTCGACCTCCGGATTGGCAAGATTCTCAGGTGGAAGCGCACACGCTCAGCGGTCAGTGTGGACTTCTTCAACCTGCTGAATTCGGCGACCGTCACCGCAGTCGGTGCGAACGTCAGCGGAAATTGGCTCGCCCCTTCGGGGATCGTGTCAGCGCGCCTGATGAAATTCTCCTATCAGCTGGACCTTTAGAGCGAACCCTAAGGGAGTTTCGGTATTGTCTGGCTGAAGTCGGCAGACTACTGTACCCGTCAAGGTTCACTGATTGGCCAACCCGCTCGGGTTGGCGTGAGGCAGGCGGATGAAGCGAACAAGGGTGGTGCTCCCCTCAATCATGGTCTTCGGGCTTGCTGCCGCGATGACGTTGAGCATCGGATCTGGCGTGGGAGCCGAACAGGACGGGCGCGCCGGATCGACGGCACGGAGCATCGGACGACTGCCGGCGCAGCAGCGCGCCCGGGCCGCGCAGGCGCCGTCAGTGGGCGCCGGGGCGGAGCGCCGCGTCGATTACAACTGGGATGTTCGCCCGATCCTGTCCGAGAACTGCTTTCGCTGCCACGGGCAGGACGAAAAGAGCCGGATGGCGGGGCTGCGCCTCGACGTTCCGGAAATGGCGTATGCAGAACTGAAATCGGGCAAGGGCAAGCACGCGATCACGCCGGGGAACGCCGGCGAGAGCGAGATGATCCGCCGCGTCAGTGCCGAGAACGCCGCGGTGCGCATGCCGCCGAGGTCTTCCAACAAGGTCCTCACGCCGGAACAGGTCGACATTCTGAAGACATGGATCGGCCAGGGCGCCGTGTACAAACCTCACTGGGCGTTCATTACACCGGAAGCGCAGCATCCACCGCCCGTCCCGTCGACGGCTCGCGTCGTGAACGAGATCGACCGGTTCATCTTGAACAGATTGGAACGCGAGGGGCTGCATTTCTCTCCGGAAGCCGACAAAGAGACGCTCATCAACCGGGTCACCCTGACCTTGACGGGGTTGCCTCCGACGCTGACGGAAGTGGACGCGTTTCTCAAGGACAGCAGTCGCAGCGCGTACGAAAAAGTCGTGGATCGGCTGCTGGCGTCGCCCGCGTACGGCGAGCACATGGCGGCCTACTGGATGAACATCGCGCGATACTCCGAAAGCGATGGGTTCCTCGACGACTATCACGACCGGCTGTTCTGGCCGTATCGCGACTGGGTGATCTCGGCGTTCAACAGGAACATGCCCTTTGATCAGTTTTCGACCTGGCAGCTTGCCGGCGATCTGATGCCGGGCCGGACGAAGGAGCAAACCCTCGCCACGGCATTCCTTCGAGTCGGCAAACGCACCACCGAAAACGGCGCTCTGGACGAGGAGTATCGCGTCGAGTACGCCGTCGATCGAGCCAACACGGTTGGCATCGGGTTTCTCGGCATGACGGTCGGCTGCGCACGCTGCCACGACCACAAGTACGATCCGATCAGCCAGAAAGACTTCTACTCGTTGACCGGGTTCTTCAACAGCACGGACGAACCCGGCTTCTATGCGCCCGGCAGCACCGGGATCACGGCCGGCCCGACGTTGAGCTGGACAGATGCGGCAACAGAGGCGCGGCTCGCGCAGGCTGCCGTGAGAATTCGCGAGCAAGAGAGGTTGTACGAGTCGACGCGCGCCACCGCCGCCCGTGATGCGGGTGCGAATGCGGAACTGTTGCTCAACGCGCCGACCGCGCTCACCGACTCCATCCAGAAGGCTCTGGCCCGTGGGCTGGTGGCGCATTATGCGTTTGAAGAGACCGCGCCGATTCCGGATGACAAGCTGCCGAAGTCGCTTCCTCGCGATCGCCGCCCTGCGCCTCCGCCGCTTGCGCCACTGACCA
>Ga0068858_100007873_pt1 | contig 10272 bp, 4 predicted proteins | sample KBSSwiS12_FD_66589 | JGI IMG/M metagenome (GOLD analysis project Ga0068858, IMG submission 66589) | Switchgrass rhizosphere microbial communities from Kellogg Biological Station, Michigan, USA - KBS Switchgrass S1-2 | ecosystem: Host-associated > Plants > Roots > Rhizosphere > Soil ... | reverse complement strand
ATAGGTGTGATAGACTAACTGCGGTGCGCTTCGGGAAACCGAGTTGCCGGCTGAACAACGCCTCATGATTCATCGATCCCGCCCCGTCTGCGCTTCGGGCCTCACGCCATCGACACGCTGTCGATGCGCATGTATCAGCCGGTGACGACCGGCCGGGACGCAGACGGAGCCTCAGGCTCTCCGCTGTTTCTCCGCGGTCGACCGGCGCCGACCAATCCTCTTGTCTTTCAAACCATCGGGTAGAGACCGCGTGTCGCCAGAGGCTGATGCGCTTTCAGGAGAAGCAGTCATGAGATTGTTCAGATCGATCGTGGCGGCGCTGGCGGTGGCGGCCGCCTGGCAGCCCGCGCCGGCAGCCGCTCAAAGCGGCTCGAGCACCGTCGCGGGGATTGTCAAAGACACGTCGGGCGGCGCCATTCCGGGCGCCCAGGTCAAGGTCGTCAACGAGAACACCGGCGTGAGCGTCGACACCATCACCAACTCGGAAGGCGTGTACCGCGTCGGTGCCCTGGTTCCCGGGACGTATCGGGTCCAAATCGAGCTCGACGGATTTCAGACGGCTGTCCGCCGTCCGCTCGCCCTTCAAGTGGGGCAGACGCTGGCAATCGACGTGACGCTCGACATCGCGGGCCGATCGGAGGCGATCGAGGTCAGAGCCACAGCGCCCGTGGTCGATACTCAGAGCTCGAATATCGCGCAGGTGGTCTCCCGCGAGATGATCGCCGCGCTGCCGCTGCCGAACCGCGCCGCGTCGTCGCTGGTGACGCTGGCGCCCGGCGTCATCATGATCGACACCGGAGCCGGCACGGCGGAGAACTACCCGCTGTTTTCAGTCTCCGGCGGACGTGCGCGAAATCAGTACTTCAGCCTGGACGGCGGCAACGCCTCGAACGTGGTCGCGCTGAATCGCCCCTCGCAGGTCATCAGCCTGCCCGTCGACGCGATGCAGGAATTCAAAGTCATCACCAACAACTACTCGGCGGAGCACGGTCATTCCACCGGCGGCGTGATCACGATGTCGACTCGATCGGGAACCAACGGCTTCAGGGGGAGCGCCTTCGAGTCGTTCCGCAACGATGCCCTCGACGCGAAAAACTTCTTCGCGACGTCCAAGCCCGACGTGAGTCTGAACCAGTTCGGCGGCACGCTGGGCGGGCCGATCAAGCGCGACAAGACGTTCTTCTTCACCACATGGGAGCGGACGAGGCAGCTCGTGAGCGACCCGATTCTCTCGACCGTGCCCTCGCTGGCGAATCGCCAGGGTGATTTCTCGGACCTGCGGAACGCCGCCGGGCAGCCGATTCTCATCTACGATCCCCGGACCCGTCTCCCGTTCGCCGGGAACGTCATCCCAAGGGACCGCCTCGACCCCGTCGCCCTCGCGGCGTTGCAATACTTCCCGCTGCCGAACCGGCAGGGAACGTCGACGAACGCGAGCAATTTCGTCGGCAACAACGAATCGACTCTGGACCGCGACATCATCGTCGGAAAAATCGACCACAAACCCGGGATGAACGATCTGTTGACGGTCCGGTACTATCTCAACAGCGCTTTCACGGACGTTACCGGTTCGTATGGAAACTCCGTGGCCGACCCGCTTTCCGACCAGACCGATGTGCGCGTGCACAACGTCACGGGGGCCTACACTCACATTTTCAGCTCGAATGTCGTCAACGAGCTGCGGGTGACGTATCTGTACCGCAAGTTCATCGATCGGCATCCGGGGCTGGGCGAGAACCTCGCGGGGAAGATCGGACTGACCGGCGTCAGCGACCAGGCGCTCCCTGTCTTCAACATTCCCGGGTACGGCCCATCGCAGTCGGCCACGGCTTCGGCCGCCACCACGAATTTTGGAACGGCGTCGTTGGGCAGTCCGACCGTGTCCCGCTTTCAGTTCCCGATCACGGACAAGCAACTGCTCGAAACGGTGACAGTGTCGCGCGGCAAGCACGCGTACAAATTCGGTGGCGAGTTCCGGACCGGAGTGAACGACGAATCCCGCGATCGTGGCTCTTCCGGCAACCTCGTGTTCAGCCCTCTGATGACGAGCAACCTCGGAGCGGCCAACACGGGCAATGCTCTGGCCTCGTTCATGCTCGGGGAGGTGAACGCGGCGAGCGTCCAGGCGTCGGATCTGATCCAGACTCGCGCGTCGTATGTGGCGCTCTATGCCCAGGACGATTGGCGCCTCTCGAGCCGGCTGACGCTCAACTACGGGCTGCGGTGGGAGGCGGAACTGCCGCGGCACGAACTCAACAACAAGCAGAACTCATTCGATCCGATCGCGATCAATCCGGTCTCGGGCACACCGGGTGTCGTGACCTTCGCCGGCGTGAATGGCACTCCGGAGAACGCTTTCAAGACAGACCTGAACAATTTCGGACCGCGGGTCGGCTTCGCTTATCAGCTGGACGAATCGGGCCGGACGGTGCTTCGAGGCGGTTCCGGAATCTTCTACGGCCCGACGATCAGCAACTCGATTGGAGATCAAGCCACGGCAGGCTTCTCCACGTCCTCGAGCTTCGTCGTGGCGCAGGCGACGACGCAAAGCGCGTTTCAGTTGCGCAACGGATTTCCCGCTTACTCCCGTCCGCCGCTGAACGACGCCTTTGGGGCCGTTCCGCTCGGCACGAGACCCACCACGTCGGTCTCCTTCTTCGATCCCAATCAGGTCGCGCCGACTTCATATCAGACGAATCTCAACCTTCAGCACGAAGTCGGCAATGGGCTGCTGCTCGAAGGCGGCTTCATCAGCAACATCAGCCGGCATCTGACGGCGAACGATTTCTCCATCAATCAGGTGCCGACGGAGCTGATGGGTGCCGGCGATACGCAGCGGTTGCGTCCCTTTCCGCAATTCAGCAATGTGATCCTGCTCAACCCGTCGATCGGCAAGTCCGAGTACTATGCCGGGTTCGTGCGGGTCCAGAAACGATTCTCGGACGGGTTCTCCGTGCTGGCCCACTATACGAAGTCGCGGTACCTGGACGATGCCGAGGCCGCGAACGAGTACGGCAGCACGGGCAGCTACATGGACGCCTACCACCGCGAGCTCGACTGGGCGAGAAGCGCCAGCGACGTGCCCAATCATTTCGTTCTGACGCTGCTCTACGAGATTCAGCCCTTTGGCCACAACCGCTTCCTGAACGCCGCGTTGGCCCATTGGCGCGTCGGCGTGCTGGAAACGTTGCAGTCGGGCCCGCCCTTCACGGTGATCACGTCAGCCAATACCAGCAACGCCTTTCCGGCCGGACCGCTGCGCCCCAATCTCGTGGGCGATCCGGAGCTTCCCTCGGATCAGCGGACGCTGACACGCTGGTTCAACACGTCGGCGTTCGTGAACCCGGCATCGTTCACCTTCGGCAACTCGCCTCGTTCGGTCCTGAGGGGGCCGGGAATCGCGACGACGGATCTGACGCTGGAGAAGAGCATCGCGGTCACCGACCAGGTGAAGTTCGAGCTGCGCGTCGAGGCCTACAATCTGCTGAACCGTGCGAACTTCAACATCCCCGGCTCTACTCTTGGCGCGGCAGACTTCGGCGTGATCTCGAGCGCCCGGCAGGCGCGGACGATCCAGCTCGGGGCGAGATTGAGTTTCTAGCCGTCAGTTGGCGCGCCAGGGCGAGACGCCGGGCCAGTCCTTGAGGGCGTTCCGTGCCCAGTCGGTGGAGCGGTCCGTATGGCAACTCGTGCACGGATTGGGAATCTTGAACTGATCGGTCAGCTCCGGTTTGATGAATGCGAACGTGTGGCTTCGCACGTTGATGTCGGCGATGGTCTGTTCGATTTTCGGCATGTGACAGGCGACGCACTGGCTGCCGGCGCTTTCGGGCTTGTGATGTGTGTGCTGTTCGATGCTCGCGACGTGCGGTCCGTTCGGCGAGCTCGGGCCGTGGCACGTCAGGCATAGCTGGCCGACCGGCTTGATCAGATCGGCGTTGTTCGCCGTGCCGTGAACATCGTGGCAGTCGAAGCAGGTGATGCCACGGCGGTACATCACGCTTTCGACGAAGTCGTTGCCCTGCATCCGGTTCTTGTGGCCGGTGCCGTCGGCAAAATGGGTGAACGTCGTCTCGCCGAGCTTGTGCTCTTCGAGTTTCCAGTAGTCCCTGAGCCTGGCGCCCTGATCGAAGCCGACCGGCCAATCGTAGTACTGACCCTCGATCGGGTTCTCGACCGGCTGTCCCTGCGAGTGGCACTGAATGCACGTGTCGTTCGCCCGAACGAAGTCGAGTTTCGCCGGGTTGACGATGTTCGCGGGGCTGGGCCGCGCGACGTGCTCGCTGCCGGGCCCATGACACTTCTCGCAGCCGACGTTCCATTCGGTGACGCTCTTGGTCCGCACGTTGTAGTTCACTGAGTGACAGCCGTCGCACAGCGGGCCGGTCGGCCGTTTCATGTTGTCTGCGGGATAGTGCGGGACCCACCAGTCGGTGTTCGGCTGGACCATGTACGGCCGCCACATCCGGTGCGTGACGTCCCACTGCGCAGACAGCGGGAAGTAATCGTTGCCCACCTTCTTGAAGTACCGCTGCTTCCACTTGCTGCCGTAGACCAGCGCCACATCTGCGATCGTGAAGGTGAGGAGCGGGTCCGGCGTCCGGAAGTCGGGCAGCACCGCGTCTGGATGCTCGCGCGGATCGCGGACGACGTTGGCCATGCGGGTTTTCGACCAGCGTTCGTACGTCGGAACGTGACAGCGCCGGCAGGTGGTCGATCCCACGTACGTGCGTCCTGCGCCTCCGCCTTGTGCCGCGGGTTGTGCCAGCGCGAGGGCCTGGGGCGCCGCATGAATCGCGACGGCGGCGCTCGCCGAAAGGGCGATCAGCGCCGCGGCCATCACTGCTCGGGAGGTTCTAGTCATCAGGCGCCATGTATTTCAGGCTGTCGGTGCAAAATCGAGATTCTCCGTGACTCTCGTTCCGTCCTTGCGAAACGCATCGGTCAGCGCCCTGATGCGTCTCTTTGCCTCCACCAGGTCGTGGTTGTCGAGGTTGGCGTTGAGCAGATCAATGTACCACGGCAGCTTGACCTCCTCGGCGACGTAGGTTTCGACGATCTCCCTCGCGATCGGCAGCGTTGTCGTCTTCGAATTGTCGTGCACGTCGCGATTGCTGGCGCGCAGCAGCTTGCCGTACTCCTCGTCCAGCAGCCGCGCAAACAGCTCCTTCGTAAACCGATCGCCTGCCTTGACGCCGCTCTCGTCGTCTTCGGTCAGCGATGCCTGCTTGTGCAGCCACTCCCACAGGATGCTCAGACGGATTTCGCCGGTGGCCATGTCCTCCATCAGGTACAGGACATCGTCGTTGCCGAAGAAGTCGGCGGGCTTGAGTGCGGCGGCCTGCAGCCCCTGGCCGAAGGCGTTGCCGTACTGCAGCGCCACGCTGAGCAGATCGCGTGCGCCTCGAATCGTGCGTGCCGCCGGTTCGAGAACGGTCAGACCATCGGCGTCGGCCTGCGTGTAGGTGAGCGGCGGAAACCTGCGCCCGAGCTGATTGTCCTCGCCGACCTTTTCCCACACCGGCCGAACGATATGCACCATCTTCCAGTGCGCCACCCACTTGCCGTTCGCGCCCTCGCGCTGTTCTCGCTCCGCGCCCGCCACTGCGCGCTTCATGCTGCTCGTGACACCCGCTTCCGATCCGACCGGAATGTTCGGCTCCATCCCCCCCTGCCACAGCGCGAATTGTCCGAGCTGGTCCGGCGTGCTGCACGCGCGCCGGACGCGATCCTCGTACACGCGCATGTACCCGTAGGTCATCGTGATCGTGTCGATGTTGGGGTTGATGAATTCGGGGTCCCACGCCATCGCGTCGGAGACACTGTTGATGTAGTCCCAGCGCCCGGTGTCGAAGCCGATGAAGTGTGTCCCGAGGGCCGCCCGGATCTCCATGAGCTGGAAACAGCACTCGAGCTGCTCGACGAGAACGTAGACCTTGATCGCCCCGGCGCCAAGCCCCAGGTGGGCTTCGAGCGCCGCGAGGATGTCGTTCCACAGCGCCGCTTCCTCGGCCGTCTGGATCTTCGGCAGGTACAACGCGAGGGTCGACCCCGCCTCTTGAAGCCGCTGGTGGTTGTGCACGATGTACAGAGTCGTGTCGACGATGGACGCCGAGAAGCCGCCGCCGGTGACCGGGCGAACGTGACGGTCGTCGAGATGCAGGCCGCGCGCCCGGAAGATCTTCGTCGTGAAGTCGAGCTGCGTTTTCCAGTCGGCGATGATCGGCCGCCCGAAAAAGCTCTGCCCCCACTGATTCATCTCCGCGGCGACCTGCTCGGCGGCAGCCATGAAGACCGGATCGTGATGAATCGCCAGGCGCAGATTGCGCTGGTTGTCGAGCGACATCGTGGACACCTGTCCGAGAGCGTCCTCACCGTCGAACATCCAGCCATCCGCGCCCGAGAGGAGCGCGTAGGCGATGTTGCGGATGCTTCTCTCGACCGGGGTGTTCGGCCTGGCGGCGGGACCGGTTCCCTGTATCCACTGGCGCTGGAGGTCCCGCGGAATCGCGCTGCCGACGAAGCGTCCGTCGCGAGCGTCCTGAACGGTGATCGCGGTCCGCGGAATCGTCGACTGGGGATCGAGAAAGGCGAGTCGCTGTTTGTAACGGGCGCGGGCCGCCCGCGCGTCGATTCGCGCCGCCATGATCGCCTTGCGGTCGGCGTCGAGCGGCGCCAGCGCGTCGAGGGCGTCCAGGGCCTGTGGCGTGTACACGTCGGCGTACTGTGACCGGAGATTTCCACGTATTTCCAGCCTTCGCGAACCCATCAATCACCTTTCTGCAACGACGCGCGATGAGATTGCCACCGTTATGTGACGAAACCTCGTGACTAGCTGTGCGACCCGGGACGATCCGGAATCGGCAAATTGAGACGACGGGCACAGAAGTATTGAAACCGCAGCCCGAAGATCATGTGGCTCATCGACCAGGTTTTCCGGATCGCCGGCGAGCGGGACCAGAGCAGGAACATTTTTCGCCAGCCCTCGTTGTCTGGATGCTCCCAGGTATCTTCCAGACCGAGATCGAGATACACGTTTTCCATGATCTGAATCATCTGGCTGCAGACGAAAAAGGCGGGCCGGAACGACTCCGGGGAGCTCTCGTCGGGCCATTGGATCGCCAGCGATTTTTCGAACTCCTCATCGAAGACCTGCAACTGTGGATTCGATCCCAGGTGATTCCACAGATCCATGAGCCGGCTGGTCTGCTGGGTAAACCGTCCGATATGGTCCATGGTCGGCGAGCAAATGTCGCGAAGCTCGGTGGCCATCGTGACGAAATCCCGTTCGCCACTCTCCGACACTACCGGCTCGAAGGTCTTTCTGGCAATTTCCCTGCCGAGCTGGCGGTAGCTCTCGAACTGGTCTTCCCCGTAAAACTGATCGCCCGTGGACTCGTGCGGGAACAGCGGGTGACTGGCCCGGTATTGCAAGACGGCCGTATCCTCACGGCCGGTCATGGAAGCCTTGAGATAGATCAGCACACCGTCTGGAACTCCGCCACCATACACGATCCGGCCGACGGCACAACGGTTACTACTCCAGTTCGAAGTGGCGTCACGCCGGAGGGCGCTGACATCGAGGATGATTCTGGTGCCGAAGTCGACGTCGCACACGCGGATCAATGTTCCCAGGCCTTCAAAGTGCAGTTGAGGATCGCACTCCCCATCGCTGATGATAACCACCCGGCACTTCCGCTTGATCAATTCATAGGCGGCCAGGTTCTCGAAGTGCCCGCCGTCGGAGACCATCAGGAATTTCGACTTGTCGTCGGCGCCGCCGAACAGTTCCTTGAAAAGGTACCGCAGGCTGAACCACGGCGACGGCGACTCGGTGCCTGACATGCGTGGATTCGGGAACCACCAGCCGAGACGGACATTGAAGACCGTCAGGAGAAAGGCCACGACCGGGGATGTGTGATACCCCATGTTGGGGCTTGCCGCCGCGCCCGAGACAGAAATCGCCTGGCCCAGCGTTGGCTGTCCATCTTTGCCGCCATAGACGGCCGTGCGTCTGTACCCCATCGGCGTTCTCGCGCCGGATGGCTCGCTCGTCAGATAGGCGCTGCCTGTCGCGTAGGGGCTGAGCGTGAACGACGCACTATGCCGGGTGTGCAGCGCCAGATCGCTCGATCCTCCGAGGTTCAACGCACAGTTGATGAGATGCAGCGGGCCCGGCGGACGTTCGCCGGTGCCGCCGAGCTCGGCCAGGCACAGATCGTCTTTCTCGTCGAAACCGGTGAAATTCTGCGGGCTGCGCTCGCCCGGATACCGCGTCGCTCCCAGGTAACAGCGAATCAGGCGGCTTCGATAAAAGGCGTTGAGGCTGAATTCGTTGATGTCGACCCGTGCGGCCATCAGCAGCAGGCCAACAATCGTTCCGCCCAGCACCGCCAGCACCACCTCCGGGCTCGAATCGGTCAAGTTCTGCCAATGTCGCGAATGCAGTTCCGCGATCTGAGGCACGACATCGACCGAGTTCATGAGGATGATCAGATGAAGGCATGTCGACACGCCGACGAGGAGTCCCGCGATGAAGACGAAGGGGGCGGCCTTGGCGACCACTTCCATCAATTGAGCGGCCGTCGTCTTCTTGGCCTGGCCGTCTTTGTCGGGGGCGCCCGTTGAATCCGATTTGCCAGCCAGAAGGCCGGCCACCGTCGTGCCAAGCCAGCCGGCAGCCATGGAGTAGCCCGTCCAGGAATGGCGGTCCAGGATCAAGGCCGCCCATCGCGGACCATACACGCCGGCCACCGCGATCACCATCCACGCCACCCCATAGATCCCGAGCCAGGCACCAAACCGGCTCCACCACTCCCGCACGCTCTCGCTTGATTGGCGTCCCATCATGCCGATCAGCATCACGATCGCCAGCGCGAAGGCGTACAGGACGAGCGCGGGAGCCCAGACGAACGCCTGCCACGATCCCGCGGCGGGATCCTTCGCCCATCCGTGCAGCAGCAGCATGATGGCGCAGAACAGCGCATGCAGGACGAGGACGGAGGGAATCGGGGCGACGAACGCCACCAGCAGCCCTTTCCAGTCCTTCGAGCTTCGAATCGAGCAGAACGAGAGGAGCCAGAGCGACGCGAACGCCACCGACAGCGGAAGGGGCCAGTATTCCCATGCTTCTTTGAAGAACCCGCCAAAGCTGCTCAATCCGGACAATCGATTCAGACTGTCGCGGCTCTGATTCCACAAGACGGCGGCCACCAGATAACCGGTGACCATCATCGGAAGGACGACCAGCGCCTGCACCCATCCCTGGGTGTAATTGACTTGCCTTGGCGCGTTCTTGCCACGCCAACGGGCACTCACGAGCTTCACTCCGACGGGCTGGAGAAAGAAACCGGCCAGGACGAGAAGGAGCCCGATGATGAAAGCCGCCTTGTAATCGACCGGCCCGTTTGTAAATGGGTCGAAGTCCCGCAGGTAGCCTGTCGCCCACGCGGCAAGGAGAAAGGTGCCACCGGCGGCCAGGCTCGATTTCCAGTTCTTTCCCTGCAGGAAGAAGACAGTCCGTTCAGTGTTGAGCCGCTTCTGGTTGCCGGCGATGCCGACGACGCCGATGATGAAGAGCGCCACGCTCGTCCAACGCCAGTACCCCACCAGGGGCCATTGCTCGAATCCACTATGAAGCGGCCGCGGCAGAAGAAGGGCGACGGCGATGGCGAGAATGACGGTGACCTGGACCAGCAGAGTGTTCCGAATCCAGATGGCGGCGATCGACCAGGTATCGGCGCTGAAAAAACCAATCTGTGGCGACAGATAATTGGAGTAGCGGCGCAGGTAGGCGATAGAGTTCTTCCAGTCGGCGTTCTTATCGAGCCATTCCGGCAGGTCCGGGTTTACCGCTTTACGGTCAGCGGCCCTCTTGCAATTGGCGCTCAGCCACGCGCCGATGTAGCCTCCGCCGGATACCGTCGACAGGTAATCGATGTATTTCAGAAGACCGGTGGCTCCAAGCTCTTTCAAACCTTCGAGCACACCGAGGCCAAACGTGGCGCTCCGGATTCCGCCTCCGGAGATCGCCATGCCAACGAGATTTGTCTGGACAGGTTGTCCGCCGGAGTGTCGAGACGCGACTCGAGCGATCTCCTCCCGAAACATTTCGTCCCATTGAAGGGGATCGTTGACATCCATGGCTATTCCCTCGTCGCGGCGTCGCGCCACTGACAACGGGCCGGAGAAACAACCAATGGAAATTGGCGCGACACGGTGCCGATTATCGCTGCGACCCGACGGTTGTCAAGGTTGGGCGGTTCCAATCCA
>Ga0068858_100007866_pt1 | contig 10276 bp, 7 predicted proteins | sample KBSSwiS12_FD_66589 | JGI IMG/M metagenome (GOLD analysis project Ga0068858, IMG submission 66589) | Switchgrass rhizosphere microbial communities from Kellogg Biological Station, Michigan, USA - KBS Switchgrass S1-2 | ecosystem: Host-associated > Plants > Roots > Rhizosphere > Soil ... | reverse complement strand
GGATTTCCATCCCGGACGCCAACAATACTGTCGCCCTGGGTATGACGGCCAACGTGATGTTTCTAGACGCCGTCAACGGCGCGGCGGCAAGCGCCCATGACTCCACGGTGCTCATCCCGCTCACCGCGCTGTCCCGGCAAGGCGACCAGCCGGCGGTGTGGGTGATCAGCAACGCCGGCCAGGCCGCGCTCCGTCCCATCCAGGTCAAGCAGTACCGCGAGGACGGCATCGTGGTGAGCCAGGGGCTCACGCCGGGCGAAGTCATCGCCGTAGCCGGCGTGCACAAGCTCGTGCCCGGACAGACCGTTCATCCGGTCTTCAACGAAAGCGCGCCAAACAAGACTGCGGCTGCCAACGCTCAAAACATCACCGTGGTCAGCCGCTAGGCGCATCCTCCCGCGACACCAAAATTCAAGAAAAAGAACTTGGAAACTACAGGGCAGGCTCGAATGAACGAACCTAAAACAACACGTTTCAACTTGTCCGAGTGGGCGTTAAATCATCAGAGTTTCGTATTGTTCGTGATGATCGTCCTCGCCGTGCTCGGAGTTCTCTCTTATCAACGTCTCGGCCAAAGCGAGGACCCCCCGTTCACCTTCAAGGTCATGGTCATCCGCTCCAACTGGCCCGGCGCAAGCGCCCGCGAAGTGGAGCAACAGCTCACCGACAAGATTGAGAAAAAGCTCCAGGAGGCCCCGCACGTCGACGTGATCCGCAGCTATTCCAAGCCCGGCGAGTCGCTGGTGTTCCTGGTGCTGAAGGACTCCACGCCGGCCTCGGCGGTGCCCGACGCCTGGTACCAGGTGAGGAAGAAAATCGGCGACATCCGCCAGAGCCTGCCGGCCGGCGTGCAGGGCCCGTTCTTCAACGACGAGTTCGGCGACACCTACGGCAACCTCTACGCCCTGGCGGGCGACGGCTTCGGCTATGCGGCGCTGAAGGACAACGCCGAGCGCATCCGCGACCAGTTGCTGCGCGTGCCCGATGTAGCCAAGGTGGACCTGCTCGGGGTGCAGGACGAGAAGATTTTCATCGAGCTGTCCAACGTGCGCCTGGCCACACTGGGCGTGGACCCCAACCAGATCATCGCCACGCTGCAGAACCAGAACGCGGTCAGCGCCGCGGGCGCCTTCGAGACCGCCAGCGACAAGATCTACCTCCGCGCGACCGGCGAGTTCGACAAGCTGGACGAGCTCGCCAACCTGTCCATCCGCGCCAACGGGCGCCTCTTCCGCCTGGGCGACATCGCCCGCGTCTACCGCGGCTACGCCGACCCGCCCCAGCCCAAGGTGCGCTACCAGGGCCGCGACGTGGTGGCCATCGCCGTGTCCATGGCGCCCGGCGGAGACATCATCGAGCTCGGCCGCCACCTCACCGAGGCCACCCAGAAAATCCAGTCCACGCTGCCGGTGGGGTTGGACCTGGTGCAGTACTCCAACCAGCCTTCGGCCGTGGCCAAGTCCATCCGCGAGTTCGCGCGCACGCTGACCGAAGCCATTGTCATCGTGCTGGCCGTGAGCCTGTTCTCGCTGGGGCTGCGCACCGGCATTGTCGTGGCGCTGTCCATTCCGCTGGTGCTGGCCGCCACGTTCCTGTTCATGGCCATATTCGACGTGGGCCTGCACAAGATTTCGCTGGGGGCGCTCATCCTCGCCCTGGGGCTGCTCGTGGACGACGCCATCATCGCCGTGGAAATGATGGCCATCAAAATGGAGCAGGGCTGGGACCGGGTGCGCGCGGCCAGCTTTACGTACTCCTCCACCGCCATGCCCATGCTCACCGGCACGGCGGTGACCGTGGCCGGTTTCCTGCCCATCGCCACGGCGGCCTCGTCCACGGGCGAATACACGCGCTCGATTTTCCAGGTCAACGCCATCGCGCTGTCGATTTCCTGGATCGCCGCCGTGGTGCTCATTCCCTACCTGGGGTACAAGCTGCTGCCGGACTTGGCCGCGCGTCACCGCGCGAAGCTGGCGGCCCAGGGAACGAACGTGAACGCCACGGGCATCAACACCACGGGCACGGGTCACGTGGACGAGCACGCCGTGTACGACAGCGCGTTCTACCGCGGTTTCCGCGCCCTGGTGGAGCGCTGCGTGCGCTACCGCAAGAGCGTGCTGTTCATCACCCTGGGAATATTCCTCGCGTCGCTGGTGCTGTTCCGCTTCGTGGTGCAGCAGCAGTTCTTCCCCGATTCCACCCGCCTCGAGCTCATGGTGGACCTGCGCCTGCCCGAGGGCTCGTCCATCGCCGCGGCCGAGGCGCAGGCCAAGAAGCTCGAAGGCTTCCTCGCCCAGCAGGACGGCGTGGAGAATTACGTGAGCTACGTGGGCTCGGGCAGCCCGCGCTTCTACCTGCCCCTCGACCAGCAGCTCACCGCCAACAATTACGCCCAGGTGGTGGTGCTGGCCAAGGGCGCCAAAGAGCGCGAGGCCATCCGCGCCAAACTGATCGAGCTGTTCGACCGCGACTTCCCGCTCATCCGCGCCAACGTCACGCGGCTGGAGAACGGCCCGCCCGTGGGCTTCCCGGTGCAGTTCCGCGTCGCCGGCCCCGACATCCCCACGCTGCGCGGCCTGGCCGACGAGGTGGCGGCCGTGATGCGCAAGAACCCGCACCTGCAGAACGTGCAGTTCGACTGGGGCGAGCCCTCCAAGGCGGTGAGCGTGGCCATCGACCAGAACAAGGCGCGCGTGCTGGGCCTGTCCACCCAGCAGGTGGCGTATTTCCTCAACACTTCGCTGAACGGCTCGGCCATCACCACCTACCGCGAGGGCAACCTGTCCATCGACGTGGTGCTGCGCGGCGCGGCCGAGGAGCGCGTGCAGTTGCGGCAGTTGAAGGACCTGGCCATCCCCACCGGCACGGGCGGCAACGTCACGCTGGAGCAGATCGCCACCATCAGCTACGGGCTGGAAGAAGGGGTGATCTGGCGCCGCAACCGCCAGCCCAACATCACCGTGCGCGCCAACGTCTATGGCGGCGACATCCAGCCGCCGGCGGTGACGGCCGAGGTGGAGCCGCAGCTCGCCGCGCTGCGCGCCAAGCTCCCTGCCGGCTACACCATAGAGACCGGCGGCAGCGTGGAGGAATCGGCCAAGGGCGCGCAATCGGTGGCGGCGGGCGTGCCGCTGTTCATCGTGGTGGTGCTCACCGCGCTGATGCTGCAATTGCACAGCATCCAGCGCGTGCTCATGGTGGTGCTCACCGCGCCGCTGGGCATCATCGGCGTGGCGCTGTTCCTGGCGGTGTTCAACGTGCCCTTCGGTTTCGTGGCCATGCTGGGCACCATCGCCCTGTCGGGCATGATCATGCGCAACTCGGTCATCCTGGTGGACCAGATCGAGCAGGACATCAAGTCCGGCCTCGCGCCCTGGAACGCCATTGTCGAGGCCACGGTGCGGCGCTTCCGCCCCATCACGCTCACCGCCGCCGCCGCGGTGCTGGCCATGATCCCGCTCACCCGCAGCGCGTTCTTCGGCCCCATGGCCGTGGCCATCATGGGCGGCCTGATCGTGGCCACCGCGCTCACCCTGCTGTTCCTGCCGGCGCTGTACGCGGCCTGGTTCCGGGTCAAGGCGCCGGTGCCGAGCGCGCAAAGCGGCGAGCAGACTGACAAGACACTGAGCTCCCTTGAGGGAGCAGCATTGACCCCTCACCAAGGCATGGCCGGCGGGCCGGGAATGCCCCCCGATGCCCTGGCCGGCCACTGAGCGAGCGTCACGAATGGCGATGATAGAATCCCGGCTCTCCGAGCTTGCGCCCCACTCTCCCCACGAGACCGAGTCATGAACACCGAACAGGCCCGCTTCAACATGGTCGAGCAGCAGATCCGCACCTGGGACGTGCTCGACCAGGACGTGCTCGATCTGCTGTACGTGGTGCGGCGCGAGGATTTCGTGCCCTCCGCCTGCCGCGAGCTGGCCTTTTCCGACCTGGAAATTCCGCTGGTGCCCGAAGCCGCGCATGACGGCAACGACAGCCGGCGCATGTGGCAGCCCAAGATGGAGGCGCGCGTGCTGCAGGAGCTGGCGCTGAAAAAATCCGACCGCGTGCTGGAAGTGGGCACCGGCTCCGGCTATTTCACGGCGCTGCTGGCGCACCGCAGCCAGCATGTGACCTCGGTGGAAATCAACGCCGCGCTCCAGGCTCCGGTCGCGGCGCGCCTGGCCGCGCACGGCATCGACAACGTGGCCCTGGCCCAGGGCGACGCCGCGCAGGGCTGGAGCAAGGACGCACCCTACGACGTAATCGTGCTCACCGCTTCCACGCCCATCGTGCCGCAGGCCGTGCTGGAGCAACTGAAGCCGGGCGGGCGGCTGTTCGCCGTGGTGGGCGACGCGCCCATCATGGCGGCGCGACTGGTGACCTGCACCGAGCCGGGCTCGTACCGCTCGCTGGATTTGTTCGAGACCTGCATGGCGCCGCTGGTGAACGCGCTGCAGCCCAAACGCTTTTCCTTCTGATCGGCCCCGCCTGCGCGCCATGCCCAAGCCCACCCTGCCCACCCCGTCCTCGCAGCGGCTGCGCGGCCGCCCGCCTGCCCTCGCCACCCTCGCCGCTTTGGCCGCTCTTGCCGCTTTTACAGTGGGTGGGACGGCGGCGCACGCCGAAGACCTGCTGCAGATCTACCGCGAGGCGCGCAACAACGACCCGGTGTTCGCCTCGGCGCGCGCCGCCCTTGACGCCGGGCGCGAGGCGCTGCCGCAAGGCCGCGCGCTCATCCTGCCCACGCTGAACGCCTCCGCGAACACGGTGTACAACGACGACTGGTTCTCCAACCGCGGCGGCCCCACCGCCGGGCAGGTGTTCTACCGCGACTTCAATTCCAACGGCTGGGCCGTCACCTTGTCGCAACCGCTGTTCCGGCCGCAGAACTGGACCCAGTACAAGGAAGCCGAGTTCCAGGTGGCGCAGGCCGAGGCCACTTACGCCCAGGCCACCCAGGACCTGATCGTGCGCACCGCCCAGGCCTATTTCGACGTGCTGGCCTCGCAGGACAGCCTGGCCTTCATCCAGGCGCAGAAGGCCGCCATTTCCGAGCAGCTCGCCCAGGCCAAGCGCAATTTCGAAGTGGGCACGGCCACCATCACCGACACCCACGAGGCGCAGGCACGCTACGACCTGTCGGGGTCGCAGGAAATCGCCGCCCAGGCCGACCTGGAAATCAAGAAGCGCGCCCTGCAGCAACTCATCGGCAAGCTGCCCGGGGGCCTGACTCCGCTCAAGCCCAAGGTGGCTCTCAGCACGCCCCAGCCCGAGGCCATGGAATCCTGGGCCGATGCGGCCCAGAAACAGAGCTATGCCGTGCGCGTGCAGGAGGCGGCGGTGGAAATCGCCGACCGCGAAGTGCAGCGCAACCGCCAGGCGCACCTGCCCACCGTGGACATCGTGGCGGCCTACAACCGCATCGGCCAGAACAATGCCGTGAGCACGGGCATCGGCTTCGACCAGAAAGCCGCCACCATCGGCCTGCAGCTCGCCGTGCCCATTTATTCGGGCGGGCTCACGAGCTCGCGCGTGCGGCAGGCCCAGGCGCTGCTGGAGAAATCGCGCTCCGACCTGGAAAACAGCCGCCGCAGCGTGGCGCTGGCGGCGCGCCAGTCCTACGTGGGCGTGACCAACGGCATCGCCCAGGTGCGCGCGCTGGAGCAGGCGCTGCTGTCGTCGCAGACCGCCCTCGACTCCAACAAGCTGGGCTACGAAGTGGGCGTGCGCATCAACATCGACGTGCTGAACTCGCAGCAGCAGGTGTTCCAGACGCAACGGGATCTTTCCGCGGCGCGCTACAACACCATCATGAACGGGCTGAAATTGAAGTCGGCGGCGGGGTCGCTCGGCGAAGCCGACGTAGAAGAAGTCAACAGGCTGCTCGGTTCGCAGTAACCCTGGGAACGGCTGCCCGGGGGAGCAAAACAACGGGCTCCCGCGCCCGGCATGCGCGATCTTTGATCCAGGTCAGACATTGGCATCGAACGGCAGGTGATACTTGCCTTTCAGTTCGAAAGAACGTCGATTTTCAATGAAACCCGGATTTGAGTGCCTGAACTGACAATCCTGTTCGGCGTGGTGTTCCTGCTCAACATCATCCCGGCATTCGCCCCGCCCACATGGATGGCGCTATCCTGGGTCGGCTTCCGCTATCCCCTGGTCAATCTGTTTGCGGTGGCGCTGGTTGCTTCCCTGGCCGCCACCTGCGGCCGTCTGGTGCTGGCAAAGATGTCTCGCGTCATCATTCGGCAACGCTTCATGAGCGACGCCATGCGTGGCAACATCGACGTCGTCAAAGCCGGGATCGAGCGCCATCGCACCCTGACCTTCAGCGCCTTCCTGGTTTACGCGTTCAGCCCGCTTCCATCCAATTACCTTTTCATTGCCTACGGCTTGACCAGCCTTCCGCTGTGGTTGGCAGCGCTGCCGTTCTTCGTCGGACGATGCGTGAGCTACGCGTTCTTCGCGCTTGCGGCGTCGCAGGTATCCCAGCATCTTGCGCTGGACGTAACCGAGACCCAGCCTTTTTTCGGAATCTATTTTGTAATTTCGCAGCTCCTTCTCCTCGGGCTTGTCGTGGCACTTATGCGCATTGACTGGAGTCACCTCGTAGCTGCCAAGCGCTTCCGCTGGCTCAGACCGGAAGCGGCCAGGCCGCTTTGAAGCGCGGCCGTTCTTCCACGTCAAAATGGATTTCGGTGTGAAAACCGTGAACGCACTTCTGGGCACAAATCTGCCGTGAAAAAACGCCATCCGCCGGTTCACCAGATCGAGCTTCGGATATCCGAATTGTCGCAGTTGTTCAATTCCATGGATCCGACCCCGTTCCATCATCGCGATCTCGACACCGATGCCGAGGAGTTCCTGGAAAGCTGGGCGCTCGAATTTCCTGTGGACAGTCACTTCCGCATCGTGATCCATATGGAGCGGATGCCGGCGCAAGACCCCACCGCACTAGTTTCCGAGGCAATCCAGAACTACTTCAACTACAAGGCAATGCTTTCACGGCGCAATCTGCGCGTGCTGCTCGTGGAAGGACGTGCGAGCCTGCTGATCGGAATCGGCTTTCTCGCGCTGTGTCTGCTCGCTGCCGATTTCCTTTCCGGTTATTCGGACAATCCGTTTCTCAGGGTCCTGAAGGAGAGCCTGGGCATCGGGGGCTGGGTCGCCATGTGGCGGCCGATGCAGATATTCCTCTATGAATGGTGGCCCCTCGCCCGGAGAATAAGAATCTACCGGAACCTCGGTATAGCCAGCGTGCACGTCTCACAGGCGAAGACCTAGCCAGCCGCCACCCGCCGACGCGAAAGGACGGCGGAGCGAAAGGACGGCGGAGCGAGAGAACCGCGGAAACGGACGTGAAAGAGGGTCAGGGCGGTCGCCTTAACCACCGAACCGGAAGCATGGACAGGAGCACTTCGTCGCGCAGGAAGAAATGATGAACCAGGGCCGCGGCAGCGTGGAATCCTGCAAGCCAGACCAGTGCGTCTCCCAAGACGCCGTGCAGTTCCGAGATCGCCTCTCCGATGCCTCGGGATTCAGGTACCAAGGGCGGGATGGTGCCCAAAATCCCGAAGTCAAGGGCGTGGCCCTCAAGCCAGGCCCCCGCCACCGCAGTCAAGGGCGTTGCCACCAGCAGGACGTACAGCGCCCACTGGACTACTTTCGATGCCACTTCCATCCAGCGTGGTGCCGGAGGCAGCTGCGGGGCAACGGCAAAGAATTTCCACACCAGCCGCGCCAGGGTCAAGCACAAAACGGCCGCCCCCAAAGACTCGTGAATCTGGCGGCCAAGTTCTTCACCAGTGGAATAGTTTCCTTCCTCAGACCCCTCCGGCCCCATGACAAATGCCGCAATCACGAGGACGGCCGTGAGCCAGTGAATCGAAACGGCTATGCGATCGTAGCTGGCGACAGTCAGCCCATTGCGCTTCATGAACGCCCTTCAGTAACGTCTTTCACGAACTGCCTGGCCTGATTTTCTCGAAAGTCAACGGATCCAGAATTCGCGGAGGCGATGCCTGATTGGCGTCACGAGCCGCGTAATTCACGTGAATAGCCTGAACGGTCGTGAAGTTCGAGGTTGTTTCGATTTCTAGTGCAAGAGCGCGCCGCACGCGGATATTGCGGCAGCAGCCGCTAGCACGACAAAACTTTCACGTAGTCGCATCACACCCCTTGTCGGTGTGGACGATTTTACGCAAGTCATCCCTTGGGGACTTGATCCAGATCAAAGACAACCCCGTTTCGCGCCGCCTCAGGGACAATCCTGGATTACCTCACGCGCAGGAAGCCAGCAGCTGAACGCAGATCGCCAGGGTTCTTACCGTGGCCCCGCGATGGACCTGGACGAAAGCGAGCCCCGCTTCTCTCATCTTCTTCCGTCTTGACTCATCGTTGAGCAGTTCGACCGCGCGCAGCAGCATTTCGTCTGCATTCTCTACGCGCAGTGCCGCGCCTGTATTCACGGCTTTCTCGGCTGCTTCGGCGAAGTTGAAGGTGTGCGGTCCGATCAGCACCGGAACACCGAGTGCGCAGGCCTCGATGAGATTCTGGCCTCCGAACGGAAGCAGGCTGCCACCGATGTAGGCGCAGTCCGCGGCGCTGTAGTAGTTCGGCATTTCACCCATGCTGTCGCCGAGCAATACTGAAACATCCATAGGCAGCTCCGCGGATGCTTCCGGCAAAGCGCTCCGTCTTGAATACCTCAGGCCCCGTTGTTCAAGCAGGCGCGCCACTTGGTCGAAACGCTGCGGATGGCGCGGAACAACCAGCAGCAGCGTATTCGGAGGCAATGGATGCTTTGCCATGGCATCCAGCACCAACACCTCTTCGCCCTCGCGCGTGCTCGCGGCCAGAAGTATCGGCCTTTCTCCGATGATCTTTCGCAGGCCCGCGCCAGACGGCGCCGCGGGCAAGGCCACGTCGAATTTGAGATTGCCTGTAATGCTGACTTTGCTTTCGTCTGCACCCAGTTCCATCAGGCGCCGGGCGTCGCCTTCGGTCTGTGCCGCTATGGCCGAGAAATCTCCCAACGCCCGCCCTGCCAACGCACCCAGTTTGCGATAGTTCCGGGCGGACGTTTCCGACAGGCGCGCATTGGCGAGCACCACCGGCACGCCGGCGCGCTTGCATTCACTCAACAGGTTCGGCCATATCTCGGTTTCCATGATGACGGCGAGCGCCGGCCGGAACCGGGCAAGAAAGCGCCTCATCGCGGAGGGATAGTCGTAGGGCAGCCAGGCGAATTCGACGTCAGGCAAGGTTCCGTAGAGCTGCCGCGCAGCCTGCCGCCCTGTGGCTGTCATATGCGTGATGAGCAGGCGATGATCGGGATAGCGCTGACGCAAGGCCCGTACCAATGGTTCGACGGCACGTGTCTCACCGACCGATACCGCGTGCAGCCAGATCGTCTTCACGCGGCCCGGCGCTTCGCGCCGGTAGCAGCCGAAGCGCTGGCCGATATCCTGACGATAGCCCGGCTCTTTTCGCCCGCGCCACCACAGGCGCGCCAGCAGCAGCGGAAAGGACAGCCACAGCAGCAGGCGGTAGCCGAGGGCGGAAATCACGCGCTCAACTCTTCGCCGTAGTTTTGTTCATCACGCGATCGAGTGCCTCCAGCACCTGCGTCACTGAGGGCACTTCGCCCGTCTTGCCGAGGTTTACCGCGCGGCTTGAGCCAAATGCGCCGGTTAGTTCCGGATCCGTGCCGGTGTAGATGCCGACCACTGGCCGGCCCAGCGCCACGGCAAGATGGGTGAGGCCGGTGTCCACGCCAACCACCGCTGTGCTTCCTCCCAATAAAGCCGCCATTTCGTCCAATGGCGCGTGGTCGGGCACCACGGCGCCCGGCAGCGCGGCTGCCATGCGCAGGCTGCGCTCGTGTTCTTCGCGGTGCCCCCAGGGCAGCACGCTGGTCATGCCCCGTGCCGCGAGTTCTTTCCCCAGCGCGATCCACTGCGCCTCGGGCCAGCTTTTGTGCGCCCCGGCCGTGGCATGCAGCAGCACGGCATAGCGGGCCGTAACCACGGCCTGTGCCGGCGAACGAACGCCATAGTCCAGGGTCTCGGTGTCGATGTCATAACCCAGCGCCGCTCCCGCGAGCAGCCGATTGCGGGTTACGGCGTGCAGGGTGCGCGGCACCGCATGCCTGCGCCCATAGAAGCGCGTGGCCAGGGGCTCGCGCGCCGAGGCGGCGTCGTAGCCGTGGCGCTGGCCCTGCGGGGCGAGGTCGGCGGCGCGGGTCAGCAGCGCGCTCTTGATCAGCCCCTGGGTGTCGATCACG
>Ga0068858_100007864_pt1 | contig 10276 bp, 9 predicted proteins | sample KBSSwiS12_FD_66589 | JGI IMG/M metagenome (GOLD analysis project Ga0068858, IMG submission 66589) | Switchgrass rhizosphere microbial communities from Kellogg Biological Station, Michigan, USA - KBS Switchgrass S1-2 | ecosystem: Host-associated > Plants > Roots > Rhizosphere > Soil ... | reverse complement strand
TCGACATGGAGTTTGTGCAGTTCCATCCGACAGGGATGGTGTGGCCTCCTAGCGTCAAGGGCATTCTGGTGACCGAAGGCGTCCGCGGTGAAGGCGGCGTCTTGCGCAACAAAGACGGCAAGCGCTTCATGTTCGACGACATTCCGGAGAACTACCGCAGCTCGACAGCGGACAACGAAGAAGAAGGTTGGCGCTACACGCAAGGCGACAAGAGCGCGCGGCGTCCGCCGGAGTTGTTGACGCGCGATCACGTCGCTCGCTGCATCAATCGGGAAGTGAAGGCGGGGCGGGGGAGTCCGCACGGCGGCGTGTTTCTCGACATCGCGTGGATCAAGGAAAAGATTCCGAACTCGATCGAGCACATCAAGAAAAAGCTGCCCAGCATGTATCACCAGTTCAAGCAGCTGGCGGATCTGGACATCACTAAGGAGCCGATGGAAGTGGGTCCGACGACGCACTACATCATGGGCGGGATTCAGGTGGAAGGCGATACGCAGATGACGTCGGTAGCAGGCTTATTCGCCGCCGGCGAATGCGCTGCCGGACTGCACGGGGCCAACCGGCTGGGTGGAAATTCGCTTTCAGACTTATTGGTATTCGGCAAGCGCGCCGGCGAGTACGCCGCGAAATTCGCCAAGGAAAACGGGGCAGGGAAGTTGGACAAAGGCCAAGTGGATGCGGCTGCCAAGGCGGCTTTAGCCCCCTTCGAACGCGGTGCGGCGGGCGAGAATCCGTTCGCCGTGCAGAATGAATTGCAGGATTTCATGCAGGACCTGGTCGGTATCGTGCGCATGGAAAACGAAATGCAACAGGCGCTCGAAAAGATCAAGGGGCTGCGTGCGCGCGCCGCGAAAGCGGGGATCACCGGCAACATCGAATACAACACCGGGTGGCACACCGCGCTCGATCTCGACAACATGCTGGTGATCTCCGAGATGATCGCGATGGCGGCCATCGAGCGCAAAGAGAGCCGCGGCGGACATTTTCGCGATGACTATCCCGACAAGAGCGCCGAGTGGGCCAAGTACAATCTGCGCATCAGCAAGGGCCCCGACGGACAGCCCAAGCTGGAGCGCATCCCCGTGGTGCCGCTGACCGACGAAATGAAGCAAGTGATTGAGGAGAACAAGTAGCATGGCCGATCAAGCGACCTTTCGCATCTGGCGCGGTAGCGAGGGCAACGGCAAGTTCGTCGACTACACCACAGAAATCACCAGCGGCATGGTGGTGCTCGACGCCGTGCACAGCATTCAGCACAAGCAGGCCAACGATATCGCGGTGCGCTGGAATTGCAAGGCGGGGAAGTGCGGTTCGTGCTCGGCGGAAATCAACGGCAAGCCGAAGCTGATGTGCATGACGCGTCTCAACACGCTGGACCTCACGCAGCCGGTGACGGTAGAGCCGATGAAGGCTTTTCCGCACGTAAAGGACTTGGTCACCGACGTCTCCTGGAACTATCGCGTGAAGATGAAGATCCAGAAGTTCAAGCCGCGCAATCCGGACGCACCCGACGGCACCTGGCGCGAGCAGCAGGCCGATGTCGACCGGCCCCAGGAATTCCGTAAGTGTATCGAGTGTTTCCTGTGCCAGGATGTGTGCCACGTGCTGCGCGATCACGGTTTGCACGATGAATTCATCGGGCCGAGGTTCCTGATTTATACGGCGCAGTTGGAGATGAACCCGCTCGACACCGGCGACCGCCGCAAGGCCCTCAAGGACGAATTGGGAATCGGCTACTGCAACATCACCAAGTGCTGTACCAAGGTGTGTCCGGAAGAAATTAAGATCACCGATAACGCGATTATTCCACTGAAGGAACGTGTGGTGGACGTGTTCTTCGACCCCATCGCCAAGCTCTTCGGCGCAGGCAAGTAAGTTTACTCCGCGTCGATCAGTTCATCCCAAGCCAGCGCCCGTCCCAGTGCGCGTTTGATTTCGACGTGCCGCTGCGGGGATAGGGTTCCTGCTCGCCGCTTCAAGGCAGCACGGGAAATCGTCCGCAAATTGTCAAAGTTCGCCACACATCGGTTGGGCATGCCTTCGGCGCGTCCGAGCTGAACCTCGACTGCGATATTGCGAATGGTGGTGGTGATCTCCGCGACCGCGAATTTATTGAGATAGGCGTACGCGCTATCCCGGGACAGCAGCAACACTGGACGGCGTCCAGCGGGTGCGGGCAATGCCGCCCACCAGATCTCATACTGCTTCACGGCTTCCATTCCTCAGGGTTCGACCAGTCGTCGGCCTCGGCCGGGCAATCGGGCTGCGCGAGATACGCTTTCCGCATGTGTTCTTCTTCGGCTTCACGAATCGCCTTGCGGATGGCGGCGCGGACGAACTCGGCCCTTTGCCGCTTAGCGGCTGGCGCGATGCGGTTCAGGCTCCTAAACGTAGGCTCGTCAATCTGAACCAACAGAGATTTCATATATTTAAACTATATCAATATTCTATATAGATATTTGGCGTTGGCCCCGGCGGTGTAGAATCGTTTTGATCCGCACGGAGGAAGCTTTGGTTAGCTACTCACGAGGCCCGGAAATCCCGCTGCTCAACCGCACCATTGGCGAGCAACTGGAAACCAACGCTCAGCGCTGGCCGGACGGGCTCGCGGTGGTGTCTTGCCATCAGTCGAAACGATTCACTTGGTCAGAGTTGTTAGACGCCGCCGATCGCGTGGCGCATGGGCTTGCAAAGCTTGGCGTCGAACCCACCGACCGCGTGGGCCTGTGGGCCATGAACTGTTGGGAGTGGTTGGTGGTGCACATGGCGTGCGCGCGCGCCGGCACGATTTTGGTGAACGTCAATCCTGCGTGCCGGGCGCATGAGTTGGCTTTCATCCTCACAAAGTCACGCATGAAAGTCTTGTTTCTGCGCGAGCGGGATGCAAAAGCGAATTATGCGGAGGTGCTCGGGAATGTGTGTAAGAGCGGACACTTTACGCTGCGCCATACGGTATTTTTCGACACTCCCACCTGGGAGAGCCTGTCGGCGGACAAGCCGCGGCCGACGACTGCGCGCATCGAGCTCGACGACGTCACCAATATTCAATACACTTCCGGGACTACCGGCTCTCCTAAAGGAGTGCTGCTTACGCACCGCAACCTGGTCAATAACGGTTTCCTGAGCGCGCGTGTGTTGCGTTATACCGAACGCGACCGTATCTGTCTGGCGGTGCCCTTCGCTCATTGTTTCGGCAACGTGATCGGCACCATGTCGGCTCTGGCAAGCGGGTGCGCGCTTGTACTGCCGAATGACACTTTCGACCCGAGGGCCGTCCTGGCCGCGGTGGAAGCGGAGCACGCGACTGCCATCTACGGCGTGCCTACGATGTTTATTGCGGAACTGCGCCATCCTGAATTTTCGCGCTTCGATCTGACGAGCTTGCGCACGGGAGTGATGGCTGGCGCGCCTTGTCCGGTGGAAGTGATGAAGCAGGTGGTCGCCGATATGCACTGTCCGGAAATGATCATCGGCTACGGGCTGACCGAGACTTCGCCGCTGGTCACGATGTCGGATGTCGACGACGATCTGGATCACCGCGTGGCGACCGTGGGCAAAGCGGTGCCTTGCACGGAACTCAAAGTGGTGGATGTGGAGACTCGCGAGACGTTGGAGCGCGGACTGCAAGGAGAAATCTGTGCGCGCGGCTACATGCTGATGCGCGGCTACGACGGCGATCCCGAAGCCACCGCGCGCGTGGTCGATGCCGATGGCTGGTTCCGCACTGGCGATTTGGGCGTCATGCGCGAAGATGGTTATCTGAACATCACCGGACGCGCCAAAGATATGATCATCCGCGGCGGCGAAAACATTTATCCGCGCGAGATCGAGGAATTTTTGTACACGCACGCCAAAATTGCCGAAGTCCAGATTACCGGCCTGCCTCACGAGCGCTTCGGTGAAATTGTCCTGGCCTGGATTCGCCTGAAGCCGGGAGAGACCGCTACAGCCGAAGAGATCCGTGAATTCTGCGACGGCCAGATCGCGAAGTTCAAGATTCCCGAATCGATTCGCTTTGTCGAATCGTTCCCGACCACGCTGAGCGGGAAAATTCAGAAATTCCGCATGCGCGAGATTGAGATCCAGGAGCAGGGGCTCGAAAAGATCGCGCAGAGCAAGACTGCTTGAAGGTCCGCTCCCTTTGGTCGCGGCTCTGTGACGGGGGGACAGCGTTGGCACAGAACCGCGACCAAAGGGAGCGGACCTACTAACGGCCCTTCCAGTGGGGCTGACGTTTTTCGAGAAACGCGCAGATGCCTTCCTGAGCGTCGGCGGCCAGGGCGTTTTCGGTCATCACGTGTTGAGTGTATAGGTAGGCTTCGGCCTGCGGCAGATCGGTTTGGCGGTAGAATGCCTGCTTCCCGGTCTGCAAGGTGAACGCGCTGGCTTGGCCGATGCGCTCCGCAAGGGACAGTGTGGCCGCGCGCAACTCCGTTGGCGGGACCACGCGATTGACCAAGCCCCAATCTGCTGCGGTCCGCGCATCGATGGCGTCTCCGGTCAGCAGCATTTCGAGCGCCCGTTTGCGTGAGAGCACGCGGCTCACGGCCACCATCGGCGTCGAGCAGAACAAGCCGATGCGGACTCCCGGCGTGGCGAAGGTGGCGGCTTCGGAGGCGATGGCCAAATCGCAGGTCGCCACCAACTGGCAGCCTGCCGCCGTCGCCATGCCTTGCACTTCCGCGATGACCGGCTGCGGCAGGGACTGAATTTTGGTCATCATCGCCGTGCACAAGGCGAAGACTTCGGCATATGCTTTCGCGTCGAGGCCCGTCATCTCGCGCAGGTCGTGGCCGGAGCAAAACGCCGGTCCTGCGGCCGCCAAAATGATCGATCGGGCTTGGTTATCTCGCTCCAGTTCGCCCAAACAATCGATCACTTCACGCATGAGAGCCATCGATAAAGCATTGCGCTGTGCGGGACGGTTGAGCGTGACAATCGCTGTCGATCCCTCGCACGCGAGGGTGAGATGAGAATACGGCATCGGCCGCCTCCTGTTTTGCGCCCGTGTTACGCCCGGGTGAGAAACACGGGCATCCCCAGCTTACCGGAGTAGTTGGGCCGGTAGCGGTTGGTGTTGTACATGGTCGCCACGTCCAGCTTGCGGGGGCCGAGCTTAGGGTCAGGCAAGGGAACCAGAGCGTAGCACCCTTCGTTGACGGCGGCCATCAAGCCGGTTTGTCCCGCCAGCGTTGCTTCGAAGGCCATGGTGCCGAAGGTGGATGAGATCAATTTATCCATGAAGTCCGGCGCGCCGCCGCGGAGGTCGTAGGTAAGATCGCTGACTACGGTTTCTTCGCCGGTGCGTTGTTGGATTTCCGCGCTGAGCGTTTCCGCCACGCTGGCCTTCTTGCGATGGCCAAAAGCGTCGGGCTCGCCATACTCCTGCACCTGGTACCCCTCCCATTGCGCGCCTTCAGACAGCACCACGAGCGAGTAGTTGCTGGGATTGCGGCGCTTGTCGGTGATCAATAGGTCGATCAGCTTTTCGAGGTTCACCTTGTACTCGGGAATCACGCAACGAATCGAAGTGACCCACGCCGTGTAGAGCGCGGTGTAGCCGGCGTCGCGGCCGAAAACGCGAAAGATGCCGACTCGTTCATGCGAACCCACGGTGGTCAACTGGCGGTCGATAGCATCGGAAGCGCGGGTAATCGCGGTGGAAAAGCCGACGCAATACTCGGTGCCGTGGACGTCGTTGTCCATGGTCTTGGGCACAGCGATCACCTTCATGCCTAGCTGGTTCAAGCGGTGCGCGAAGCTCAGCGTGTCGTCGCCGCCGATCGCGATCAAGGCGTCGATCCCCAAGCCTTCCAGGTTGGAGATCACCTGGGCGCTCATGTCCCACCTGCCATCGGTGTGCGGATAACTGTCGCCGGTCAGGAAATCCGGCAGCTTCTTCATCTTCGACGGATTGGTGCGGCTGGTGTGCAGCATGGTGCCGCCGTCGCGGTCAATGGTGCGGGTGTTCTCGCGGGTGAGTGGAAGGATGTAGTGATCGCGGCTAGCGGGATCGTTGAGGTTGACGTGCGTCAAACCCTCCCATCCACGGCGTATGCCGGTGACTTGAATGCCGTTCTCCGCTCCGCGGTAAACCACGCTCTTGATGACGGAGTTGAGACCGGGAACATCACCGCCTCCGGTGAGAATCCCAATGCGACGAGGTGCCATGCACCATTGTAGTTTTTCAGGCGATGATTTCGCCAGTTATGGGCTGCCGCTATTCGCTGTCGTTACTTATTGTCGTTACTTACTGTCGTTACTTATTGTCGTTCCTCACGGTCGTTCCTCACTGAGATTCAGCCAGCGCGAAACTTCCGACCACAGCGCTACTTTTGAGACAGGTTTCGAGAGGAAGCCTTGCATGCCGTTATGCTGGCACTGCTGACGAATTTCGTCGGAGTAGTTGGCGGTCAGCGCCAGGATGGGAACGTCTTGATAGCCCGGAAGCTGGCGAATGGCTGCGGTGGCTTCGAGTCCGTCCATCTTGGGCATCTGCAGATCCATCAGGATCAATTCATAGTGGCGCTCGGAGGCTGCCCGAATCGCGTCGGCTCCATCACAGGCCGTATCCACCTGGACCGGGCGGCCCTTCAGCGAATGCTTCAGAACCGTGAGGCCCACAGGATTGTCTTCCACCGCAAGAATCGCCGGGCCCTCGCCGGAGTGATGTTCCAGCAGAGCCGGGGGCTCCGCGGCCGGCCGGAGAGGAAGACTCACCGTGAAGGTGGAACCTGTTCCCAATTCGCTCTCTGCCTCGATTTCCCCGCCCATCAGCCCCACTAATTTGTGGACCAGAGCCAGGCCCAAACCCAGCCCAGGATAGTTCCGCGACAGGCCGTTGTCCACCTGGTGGAAGGAATCGAAGATGTGACTTTGCCGCTCGGCAGAGATGCCGATCCCGGTGTCGCGAACGGCAATTTTCAGGGTATCGCCATCGCGCCAGAGCGAGAGTTCGACGCTCCCGTGATGGGTGAATTTTATGGCGTTATCTAATAGATGATTAATGGTTTGTTGAACACGGGCGGCATCACCAATCACGGTGGTAGGCAATTTGGCCCCAATAGTGAAACTCAAACTGATGCCCTTGGCTTGAACCTTTTCATTCTGCTGGGCGACGACCGATTTCACCAGCTCCGCCAGGCTGAATTCGGTTTCGTCGAGTTGCAGGTGCCCGGCTGTGAGGGCCGAATATTCTAGAGTCGCATTCAGCAGATGGAACAGGTTTTCGGCGCACAGGCGGGCGGTGGACACGTAATCGCGCTGCTCCTCGTCGAGCTGGGTTTCGAGCAGCAAATCCGTCATGCCCAGGATGCCACTGAGGGGCGTGCGGATTTCGTGGTTTAGATTCGCCAGGAACGTGCCCTTCAGACGGTCAATTTCCGTCCGTTCCAGGTCGTTGAGCGGTGCTGTCGCCATTCCCTAGTCCATCGGCGGATGCCGGGCCGAGGATTAGGGGGTTTGCCCGAGCGTAGAATTTCGCGGTGCGCGTCGGCTAGGGTTTCTTGGGCTGGATCAGGGGCGCAGTGGCGGGAGCCTTGGGCTGCCCGGGATTAGCGTCATCCTTGGCCTCGTCGCCGAAGGTGATCTTGGTCTCGGCGCCGAACTGCTTATAGTCTTCGTAGCGAATGGTTTGACGGATGCGCTGGTCGAGCTCCTTGAAGTGCAGCGTGTCGTTGGCGACGGTGTAGGTGGGGAACCAGTATTTCCCGTCGATCTGCTCGCGATAGGTTTCGAATTTGGGGAACTGGTTATCGCTCTTGCGGCTGGCCGAGCCCACGCCGCGCCCGTAAGACTTGACGATCTGCAGGTCGCGATCGTCCACCCACACTTCGCCCGCAAAGTAACGCTGGTTGCCTTCGATCTTCACCGGTTTCACGGCGAAAACGTAGCAGCCGATCTCATCCACATTCTGGTGGCCCAGGTAGCGGATCAGATACTTAGGCAGGTCCGGGGTTGTCAGAACGAAGGGCTGGACGCTCTTCATGTCTTCCATATCTTCCGGCGTCAGGGTTATATTCCGCAGTGACGGTACCGGCGAGCGGACCACGCGTTCCGTACGCCTGCCCTCCGTGCTGAAGACGATGTCGGAAACTGTTTCCCAGCGGCCCGTGATGGCGCCGTTGTCGTCGAGCTCCTGGATGCGCGCGGTCTGGCGATAGGTGTACGCCTCACGCGCCTTGGAGAATTGCAGTTCCTTGGCCGCGAATTTCTGCACGATGTCGTCGATCTGCGCCTGCGTGAGATCGTATTTCTTGTCGGCGCCAAAAGCGGCCGCGCTGAGGAGCATGACGAGGATGCCGTTTATACGCATATTTACCTCTTGCTGTAGTCCTGCTCTTACTATAGTCCTGACGAAGCGGGGCGGGCGGAGGTTTCGCTGCTAGCCCAGAATCCCCTTTGCGATGGTTAGCCGTTGCATGTTGCTGGTGCCTTCATAGATGCGGCCGATCTTGGCGTCGCGGTAAAGTTTTTCCACCGGGAAATCTTTGGTGAATCCCACTCCCCCGAGCACTTCCACCGCGCGCGAGGCCACGCGTTCGGCCACCTGCGACGCGAAATACTTGGCCATGGCGGCTTCGGTCACGAACGGCAGGCTAGCGTCGCGCAGGCGAGCGGCGTTATAGGTCATCAGCCGGGAGGCTTCGACATCCACCGCCATTTCAGCCAAATCGAATTGCACACCCTGGAAATCGGCGATGCGTTTGCCGAACTGCTTGCGCTGTTTCGAGTAAGCCAGCGCGTGATCGAGCGCTCCTTGCGCGAGCCCGGTCATCTGCGCGGCGATGCCGATTCGCCCCTCATTCAGCGTTTCAATCGCTACCTTGTATCCTTTGCCGACTTCGCCCAGCATGCTCTCTTTGGGCACGCGGCAGTCGTCGAGAATCACTTCACAGGTTGAAGACGCGCGGATGCCCAGTTTGTCTTCCTTCTTGCCGATGGCGAGTCCGGGAGTTTCGCGCTCCACCAGGAAAGCGGTGATGCCGCGATAGCCTTCGGCGGGATCGGCGTTGGCGAAAACCAAAAACAAACCGGCTTCGGCTGCGTTGGTGATCCACAGTTTGCGTCCCGTGAGCCGGTAGTTACCGCCATCCGCAACGGCGCGTGCCGCGAGAGCGAACGCGTCCGACCCCGACCCGGCTTCGGAAAGCGCATAGGACGCCACGGTGTCTCGGGCGAGCTTAGGCAAGAAGCGGCGCTTCTGCTCGTCTGATCCCCAGCGCCGGAGCGCCGAGTTGCAAAGCGTGTTCTGCACGTCGACGATCACTGATGCGGATGGGTCCACCTTGGCCAATTCTTCGATCGCCAGAATGGTCTGGAAGAAACTGCCGCCTTGTCCGCCGAACTCTTCGGGCATATCCACGGACATCAATCCGAGGTCGAACAGTTCTTGCAGTAAATCCTTGCGGAAGACGCCGGCCTCATCCATTTCGCGAACATACGGCGCAAGCTGCTCGCGCGCGAACTGCCCGACGGTGGATTGAAACAGCTCCTCTTCGTCGCTTAACTGAGTGAGGGGCTGCATGACCCCATTTTAGCTGGCGACGAGGGACAGTACACTCAATCCCCGCGAGGACGTGTCGACGTAGCCGGAATTCGCGGGCGGGGATTGAGTGTACTGTCCCTCGTCTTACACTGGGCAGATGGACGATCTTCAGAGCCTTGCCGCGGATCTGCGCGCCGGCAAGGTGTCTTCGCGGGAACTGGTGGCGCAGTCGCTGCGGCAAATCGAGCGCCTGGATTCCAAACTGAACGCCCTCATCACTGTTACTGGCGAGGGTGCTCTGCGGGAGGCGGACGAGCGCGACTGTGAACTCGCGAGCGGCATCGACCGCGGCCCGCTGCACGGCATTCCCATGGCACACAAAGATCTGATGCGAACCAAAGGCGTTCGCACGACGGCCGGGTCGAGGATTTACGCCGATTACGTTCCGCAGCGCGACGCAGCGATCGTCACCCGGCTGCACGAAGCCGGCGCGGTCTCTCTCGGCAAGACGGGGCTCCACGAACTGGCGTACGGAATTACGTCGAATAACCCGCATTTTGGAGCGATTCACAATCCCTGGGATCTCGCGCGCATTCCTGGTGGATCGAGCGGTGGATCGGCGGTGGCTGTGGCTGCCGGCATGGTGCCCTTTACGACCGGTACCGATACCGGAGGATCGATTCGCGTGCCGGCGTCCTTTTGCGGCATCGTGGGCCTGAAGCCGACCTTCGGCCGAGTCAATATCCGTGGCGTGCTGCCGCTCGGTTTCTCGCAGGATCACGTGGGGCC
>Ga0068858_100007863_pt1 | contig 10277 bp, 10 predicted proteins | sample KBSSwiS12_FD_66589 | JGI IMG/M metagenome (GOLD analysis project Ga0068858, IMG submission 66589) | Switchgrass rhizosphere microbial communities from Kellogg Biological Station, Michigan, USA - KBS Switchgrass S1-2 | ecosystem: Host-associated > Plants > Roots > Rhizosphere > Soil ... | reverse complement strand
GGCAACGCGCCGTGGGTGCTGACGGTCGGTGCCTTCAGCCACATGGGAACCGTCCGCCGGAATGACGATACGATAGCCTCCTTCAGCTCCCGCGGTCCGACGGCGATCGACTTCATGAGCAAGCCTGATGTCGTTGCTCCGGGCGTCGGGATCGAGTCCTTGAGCGATCCGGACAGCGCACTGTACGCGGTCAAATCGCCATACCTGCTGGCCGGCAGCGTCGCGACGTCCTACCAGCCGTACTTGAGTCTGAGCGGCACGAGCATGGCCGCACCGGTGGTGAGCGGCACCATCGCACTGATGCTGCAGGCGAACCCGGCATTGACACCGAATCAGGTCAAAGCGATCGTCCAGTACACCGCGCAGCTGTACTCGGGCTACGGTCCGTTGACTGAGGGCGCCGGCTTCCTCAACGCGAAAGGTGCAGTGGCTCTTGCTCGCGCCTTCGCAACTTCGGCGGGCTCGATCGACCACGTTCAGCGGGGTTGGAGCCAACGGCTGATTTGGGGCAACCAGATGATTCACGGCGGACGATTGTCTGCCACCGCGAATGCCTGGCTCCCGGACGTGACCTGGGGCGCCGCGATGCGAACCAATGGCGAGAGCATCCAGTGGGGCGTGATCTGTTCCGGTACAGACTGCCAGAGCGACCCGGGCGCATGGCATGCCTGGGAAACGGGCTGCGCCGATGCCACGTGCAGCACAGTCACGTGGAGCAATGGATCCTCGGAGAACGTCGTCTGGGGGCCGGCCTGCGGCGGCGCCGATTGTCCACAGCCGTGGACCGGCTCGACAGGCCTCCTGCTCTTCGATGCGAGCGACAGCAACACCGTCGTCTGGGGCACGAGCGAGAGCGACACCGTGGTCTGGGGAACCGGCGAATCCGACACGGTGGTGTGGGGAACGTTCGACGGCGACGCCGTCGTCTGGGGCACGAGCGACAGCGACACTGTGGTCTGGGGAACAGCCTGCACTGACCTGAGCTGTGAACCGGTCGTCTGGACCAGCGAGTAGGCTATGCAGACGTCCCTGGCGGGCGGAGCACTCCAACCAATTGGCATCGCGACGGCGCCGCCTGCCGGCGCGGCGGCGAACCAGCTCGGATGGCGCACGTTACCGGCGCTCGCACAGGCGTACGTGGCCGCGGTGATCGTGGCTGGCGCAATCGCGCTCGCGGCGTTTCTTCCGTTCACGTACCCCCGGCCGGCATTGTTCGCTCTCCTGTTGATCACGACCTGCCTCACGTCGGTCTGGAAGGTGAACCTCCCCATTCCGCTCGCGAGCAGCTCCACCCTGTCCATGTCGTACGCAGCGAATCTGATGGCCTTGCTGCTCCTCGGACCGGGACCCGCCGTGCTCATCGCCGTCGCCGGCGCGTGGGCTCAATGCACGTACAAGGTCAAGGAACCGTATCCGCTGCATCGCACCGCGTTCAGCGCCGCCGCAGCGGCCATCAACATGGTCGCCGCCGGTCTGGCCTACGGCTGGGCCGGCGGGACACAGGGGCCGTTCGACTTGACGGGCGTCGCGAGACCGGTTGTGAGCTCGATCGCGGCGTACTTCCTCGTCAACACGGCCCTCGTGGCCGGAGCAATCGCCTTGTCCACGGGACGGCGATTCATGAACGTGTGGCGGGACGATTTTTCGTGGAGCGGCGCCAGCTTCATGGTGGCCGGCAGCGCCGGCGCTCTGGCGGCCACCATTGTCAATCGCGGCGAGCAGTGGAAAGCAGTCTTGATGCTCGCGCCGATCTACCTGACCTATCGCACATACGAGCTGTTCGTGGCGCGTCTCGACGATCACAAACAGCATCTCCTCGAGACGCGCGAGCTTCACGGTCAGACCGTGGGCGCGCTGCTGCAGGCGCGTCAGGCTGAACATGCGCTCGCGGAGGAAAAACACCGTCTCGCTGCGGCGCTGGCGGATATGACACGGCTCGAGGGCGTGCGAAAAGAGCTCCTCGCCAGCGAGCACGCCGCTCGCGCGAGCGCCGAGGAAGCCAACAGGCTGAAAGATCAATTCCTGGCAACCGTCTCTCACGAGCTGCGCACACCATTGAACGCGATCCTTGGATGGTCCCACATGGTGCGCAGCGGCAGGCTCGACCCGGTGCGGCGCGACCGCGCAAATCAGGTGATCTACGACAGCGCCGTGCGGCAGGCGGAACTCATCGAGGAGCTGCTCGACGTCGCGCGCATCATGTCCGGGAAGATCCGGTTGGAACGAACACTGATTGACGTCGCTGACGTCGTTCGCAGCGCTTCTCAGATCGTTCAGCCTCTGGCTGAAGCCAAGCAGATCGATATCGTTCTCGAGGCGGACCGAGCGCCATATGGCGTGTGCGGAGACGGAGCCCGGCTCCAGCAGGTGACGTGGAACCTGCTTTCGAACGCGATCAAGTTCACGCCTGACCGCGGCGTCGTTAAAGTACGGCTCCGCCGGACCGACGACGAGGTCGAGATCGTCGTGAGCGATAGCGGACAAGGCATCCCGCCCGAGTTCATGTCCTCGGTCTTCACACCGTTTCGCCAGGCTGACGGATCGACCACGCGCCTTCACGGTGGTCTGGGGCTCGGGTTGTCCATTGTCAAACACCTCGTTGAAGCCCACGGAGGTTCGGTTCGCGCGGACAGCGGTGGCCAGGGGCAGGGGGCGGCCTTCATGGTGCGGCTGCCGCGGGTTGCGGACCCCGACTCCACGGTCACCGCGACTGACAACAGGCGTTCGACATCCTTGTCGGAGTACGAGAATTCGACCACGCTGCTGCGCGGGCTCTCCGTGCTCGTCGTCGACGACGACGCAGAGTGTCGTCAGGTGACGGCAGCGCATCTGGAAAGCCAGCAGGCTGAAGTGTTGACCGCAGACTCTGCGGCTCAAGCCCTCGATCTTCTGAAGCGCGCACATGTGGATGTGCTGCTCGCCGATATCGCGATGCCGGGCGAAGACGGGTACTCACTGATTCGAAAGCTTCGTGCACTGGGCCCATCGATCGGATCGATTCCGGCGGCCGCGCTCACGTCGTACGCCCGCGACGAAGATCGCCAGGAGGCGCTTCGAGCAGGATTTCAGCTGCACCTGGCGAAGCCCATCGAAGGGCACTCCCTGATCGCCGCCGTCGCCAGCCTCCACAGGTCGCAGGCAACGACCTGATCGCACGCCGATGACACGACCGTTTCATTGGACGCGTGCCTGGGATGAGCCGCATCAGCCTGTTCGAGCCGCGTGCGCCAGGTCAACGCCAAGGGCGGCGACAAGTGCCTGGTCGAGCTCAACCGTTCTCCCGGGTGCCAGGGCGCCGACAAAGTGCGTCAGGATTGATTTGGACACGCTGACCAACGCGTCACAGTGAATGCTGCTGTCGTGACGAAGTCCCTCGTCAGGGCCGACGAAGACCTCGGTCGAGAGTCCATGCCGTGACGAATAGACGGGCGCGCAGACGACCGTGGAGAACTTCGAGTCGATGAGCACTTGTCGGCTGACGACGACGAATACGCGAAAACGCTTGGGATCCTTCGAACCCGGCCTCGCGACGCGGTAAAAGTCGCCGCGTTTCACACGTCCGCCTGATACCCGAGCACATCGTCGACCTCGGCGTTGAGGGCATCAGCGTGCCGATCGAGCAGGGCGCGGTCCTGTTGTTCGAGCGCGTGGCGGGCCAGGGCGGCAAGGCTGTCGCGGAGCAGGCGCTCGATGGCCGCCGAACGGCTCTCGCCCTTCCTGGCGGCGCGATCGACGGTCTTCAGAACATCTTCTGAAAGTGTGATTGATGTCTTCATCTTCATACCTACACTATACTACCGCGGTCGCCTGTCGCAGCCACTCACTGTCGGAAGGCGGGCGCCGTGCCAAGAGGAGCCTGACGGAAATCGGCCTGAACCCGGGGGCGCGCGAACGATAAGTCGCAGATTTCGCAGTGCGACACCTCTGGCGTGATCGCCGATCCGGCACCACGTGGGAAAGGCTTTACGGGACCAAAATGCCCGGCCTGAGCCCGCTCTTGATATAGTTCAATGACCGTGTCATCCATGAGTGAACCTGCGGGCGCGACGGTCGCCGAGCCCACCGAGGTCGGCAGTTACTTCGTCGCCACCTACCCGCCTTTCTCTGTCTGGTCGCACGAGGCGGTGGCGGCCGACGCGATGCCGGCGCTCGCGTCCGCGCCGGCTCCCGGCGTCCCGCTCGGGGTGTACCTGCACATCCCGTTCTGCCGTAAACGTTGTCACTTCTGCTATTTCCGGGTGTACACCGACAAGAACGCGAGCGAGGTCAATCAGTATCTCGACGTACTGGCGCGCGAGTTCGAGTTGTACGGCGAGCTTCCGGCGATCGCGGGCCGGCCGCTGAACTTCGTGTACTTCGGAGGCGGCACGCCGTCGTTTCTCTCGACCGAACAGCTCCAGCGCCTCGTGAAACGCCTGGGGGCGGTGGCGGCGTGGAACAAGGCTGAAGAGATCACCTTCGAGTGCGAGCCCGGCACGCTGACCGAGAACAAACTGGCGGTGATCCGGCGTCTGGGCGTCACGCGTCTGAGTCTGGGCGTCGAAAACTTCGACGACCGCATTCTCGAGCTGAACGGACGCGCGCACCGATCCCCGGAAATCGGCCAGTCGTATCGATACGCGCGGGCGCTGGCGTTTCCGCAGATCAACATCGACCTGATCGCCGGCATGGTCGGCGAAACGGAGGCCAACTGGCGCGCGTGCATCGAGAAGACCCTCGAGATGGATCCGGACAGCGTCACCATCTACCAGATGGAGCTGCCCTTCAACACCACCATCAGCAAGAACCTGTTGAAGAAGACCGACCAGTTCACCGAACCGATCGCGAACTGGGAGACCAAGCGGCGATGGGTCGGCGAAGCGTTCGAAGCGCTGGAGCAGGCCGGCTATCACCTGCGCAGCGCCTATACGGCCGTCAAGGATCCGGCGCGCACCCGGTTCATCTACACCGACCGGCTCTGGCAGGGCGCCGACATGGCGGGCCTCGGCGTCGCGTCGTTCGGTCACATCAGCGGCGTGCACATGCAGAACCTGGACACGTGGGAAACCTACAGCGCCGCGATCCAACGCGGCGAGCTTCCGCTGAGCCGGGCGTACCGTCCCACCGACGAGGAACGCCTGATCCGCGAACTGGTGCTGCAGCTCAAGCTCGGCTCGGTGCGCCCGCAGTACTTCCGCGACAAGTACCACGTCGACATCCTGCAGCGCTTCAGCGATCAGTTCGCAGCGCTGGCGGCCGAGGGCGAGCTCGCGCAAGCCGACGATGCCATGGTGTCGCTGTCGCGGCATGGGCTGCTGAGGATCGACTCGCTCCTGCCGCGGTTCTTCCTGCCGCAGCACACCGGGATTCGATACACGTAAGACAGTTCGACAGTCGACAGTCGTCAGTCGGCAGTCGACTTCCGGTCGGCAGTCGACTTCCGACGGTAGACTGACGACGGTAGACTGACGACTACATGCCTTGCGAATTCCGGTTCAGACGACGCGTCCAGTTCTATGAAACCGATGCCGCCGGGCTCGTGCACTTCAGCTGGTATTTCCGTTACATGGAGGAAGCCGAGCACGCGCTCTGGCGCGAAGCGGGGCTGAGCATCCACCCGCCCGACGGAGAGGTTGGATTTCCGCGCGTCTCCACGTCGTTCGAGTTTCACAGCGCCCTGCGCTTCGAGCAGGAGTTCGACGTGCACCTCCGTGTGACCGCCATGACGAAGAAATCGATCCGTTACACGTGCGTGCTGACCGACGGCGACACAAAGATCGCCACCGGCACGCTGGTCATCGTCTGCGTCCGCCGCCGGGCGAACGAACCGATGACGGCCGTCGAGATCCCGCCCGAGATCGCCGCACGTCTTCAGGTCGCGCCCGATCGATGATCCTTCCCATGAACGTGCCCGCGGCAGACGGCGACGATCGAGAGGCGATCGCTGCACATCAGAGCCGTCGGCTCCAGGAGCTGCTGTTGGCGATCGACGGCCGGAATGCGTTCTACACCAGCAAGCTGAAGGCGGCCGGCGTCCAGGCGGCCGGGCTGCGGTGTCCGGACGATCTCGCGAAGCTGCCGGTCACGACCAAGAGCGAGTTCGTGGCCGACCAGGAAGCGCATCCTCCCTGGGGCACCGCGCTCGGAGAGCCGCTCGAGCGGTACACCCGCTACACGCAGACCTCTTCGACCTCCGGCCATCCCCTGCGGTGGCTCGACACCAACGAGAGCTGGCAGTGGATGCTCGAATGCTGGAAGGCGGTGTATCGCGCCGCGCGGGTGGGACCGGGCGATCGGATCTTTTTCGCCTTTTCCTTCGGGCCGTTCCTTGGCTTCTGGACGGCATTCGACGCCGCGTGGCAGATCGGCGCGCACGCCATCCCGGCCGGCGGCATGTCGAGCCAGCAGCGTCTGGCGATGATCGGGGCAGTCGCACCCACGGTCGTGTGCTGCACGCCGACCTATGCGCTTCGACTCGCGGAAGTCGATAACGAACAGACAGCCGGCCGGCGGTTGCTGTCGGAAAGCGCCGTCCGGGCGGTCATCGTCGCCGGCGAGCCCGGCGGCAGCATTCCGGCCACGCGTGAACGGATTGAACGTGCCTGGGGAGCGCGCGTCTTCGATCAGCACGGATTGACCGAAGTCGGGCCCGTGAGCTTTGAATGCTGGGAGAGCCCCGGGGCGCTGCACGTGAACGAGCGCGAGTTCATCTGCGAAGTGGTCGATTCCTCGACGCTCGAGCCGGTCGCCGACGGACAGCCCGGCGAGCTGCTGCTGACGAATCTCGGCCGGACCGGCAGCCCGGTGATCCGCTACCGCACCGGCGATGTCGTGGTCCGGCGATCGGAGCGTTGCGCGTGCGGCCGCACCTTTGCCAGGCTCGAAGGCGGCATCATCGCGCGGACCGACGACATGGTGAACATCCGCGGCGTCAACGTCTATCCGGCCGCTATCGAATCGGTCCTCCGCCGCTTCGAAGAGGTCGCGGAGTTCCGGTCGACGGTGTCGCGCTCGGGAGCGATGCGATCGCTGGCCGTGGAAGTGGAGCTGATATCGGCGGCAGCGGATCCGCGTGCGATCAGCACGCGGATCGCGCAGAGGCTGCGTGAAGCGCTCGGCCTGACGGTGCCCATCCAGGTCGTGGCGCCCGCCACTCTGCCTCGGTTCGAGATGAAGGCCCGCCGGTTCGTGGTTGAACCATGAGCCGATTTACACACCGGCACGCAACGGGTACGATGACCGTCCTGAACGGAGGCCTCGGATGCGCTGTCCAAAATGCGGTCAGGAAAATCCGGCTGAAGCGAAATTCTGCGGCAAGTGCGCCACCCGGCTGGCGGCGGCGGAGCCCCCGATCCATCCGGGACCCTCTGGTCCGATGGCGATCGACGGAGACGTTTCACAAGGCCTGAAAATCGGGATCATCGTCGGCACGGTGATCATTCCGTTGCTGGGCATCATCATGGGCCTGATTTACATGAACGATCCGAGTCCGACAAAAAAGGCCGCAGGCAAGACCTGGCTGTACGTCGGGATTGGCGTCCTGGCCGTCGAGTGCGTCTGCGCCCTGGCCTCCGGGATTCTCAGCAACCTGTCGAGTCAATAGAGTTGTTGGCTCACGGAGCCGCATGGAGAACAGCCTGCCCCTCGTGTCAGTCCTGTGGCGCCTCGCCGGCTTGTTCTGTCACCAGTTACCGGACCGATCGCCACAGTTTCTGGGGGTAGTTTTTCCGCTGTGTTTCCGCTGCGCGGGGCTGTATCTGAGTCTGCTCACCGCCTTCGTGTCTCTTGCCGTCGATGGCGGCTGTCGACGCCGGCTTCCCGAGTTACGATGCGCCGTGTGGATCTCGCTGTTGACCGTGCCTCTTCTGGTTGACGGATGGGCCAACGTGCTCGGGCTGTGGTCGTCGGCCGGCTGGGTGCGGGCGCTCACCGGTGTGGGTGTCGGTCTCGTGCTGCCACTGCTCCTCGTGCCGTTGGCGCAGCGCGCCGGGCCGGGCACGATCGACTTGCTGAAGCCAACTGTGTCCACACCAATGGCGTTGGTGCCGCCGATCGTCATCAGCCTCGCGCTGCTGTGGCTGGTGGTCCACCCGATGCGACTGTGGATCTTCCAGGCGTTGGCCATCGCCGCGTCGCTGGCACCGCCGATCTTCCTGTTCACGTTTCTTCTGGCCGGATGGCGGAATCGCGCTCTGTTTTCCCGCGCGCTTGCCGTTGCGTCACGTGAGGTTCCCTGCTAACGTCACGAGTCTTCGACCGATGGGTCACATCTTCATCAGCTACTCGCGCAAGGACAGTGAGTTCGTCGACCGCCTGAGCCAGGCGCTCGAGCTGTACGGTTTTCCGACCTGGGAAGACGTCAAGGCGATCGCCGGCGGTGATGTCTGGAAGGCCGCGATCAGCAAAGCCGTCCGTGAGTGCGATGCCTTTCTCATTGTCCTGTCGCCGCAGTCGGCCAGTTCGGAGAACGTGTCGAAGGAGCTCGCCGTCGCCACCAAACACGCCCGCCGCATCCTGCCGGTGATGTATCAGGCGTGCAAGATTCCCGACAAGATGGACTACGACCTGGCCGAACTGCAATGGGCGGACTTCGTCGAGCTGTCCTTTGACGAATCGCTCGAAGGACTGGTGCGCGCGCTCGGCGGGAAGCCCACGGCGGATCTCGCGTCCCGACGTGAGGTGCAGGCTCTGCGCGATTTCATGTCCAAGGCGTCCCGATTGATTGGCCATCGGACCGAGCCTGTGGCTCCGGTCTTTTCCGGAGCTCAAGTGTCACAGAGCGGCACGTCTCCTCCCGTCACCGCGTTCTGCATTCATTGCGGCGCGAAGCTCCGCCCCGGTAACGCGTTCTGCATCGACTGCGGCAACCCGGTCGCCAGGCTTCCCTGATGATGCATGGAATTGTTTTCAGGCGAACCATCGCGGGCGGGAGTGACACATGAGCGACGTGGGGCCGGACGTAGTGGTGATCGGTGGTGGACCGGCGGGGTCGACGGTTTCGACGCTGCTTGCCCAGCAGGGTCTGCGCGTCGAGCTGTTCGAACGCGATCGATTTCCCCGTTTTCACATCGGCGAATCGCTGATCCCGGAAACCTACTGGGTGCTGAAGCGGCTGAACATGCTGCCGAAGATGCAGCAGAGCCATTTCGTCAAGAAGTACAGCGTGCAGTTCGTCAATGCCAGCGGCAAGCTTTCGGCGCCGTTCTACTTCTGGGACAACAAGCCACATGAGTGCTCCCAGACGTGGCAGGTCGTCCGCAGCGAGTTCGATCAGATGATGCTCGAGAACGCGCGGGAACATGGCGTGACCGCGCACGAAGGGGTGCGCGTCTTCGACCTCATCTGGGACAACGAACGGGCGGTCGGCGTCACGATTCGTGAGGAAGACGGCAAGATGCGCGACGTCCGCGCGAAGGTGGTCGTCGACGCCAGCGGGCAGGCGGGCCTGATTCAGAACAAGCTCCGGCTGCGCGTCTGGGATCCCACGCTGAACAAAGGGGCGATCTGGACCTACTGGGAGGGGGCCTATCGCGACACCGGCCGCGACGAAGGCGCGACCATGGTCCTGCAGACCGCGACCAGAAACGGCTGGTTCTGGTACATTCCGCAGCACAACAACATCGTCAGTGTCGGTGTGGTGGCGCCGTTCGACTACCTGTTCAAGAATCGGGAGGCGCCGGCGGACTACGGCCGCACCTACTGTGAAGAAGTGAACGCGTGCGCGGCGGTGAAGGAACGGGTCGCGTCCGGACGCCGGGTCGCCGGTTACTTCGCGACGAAGGACTACTCGTACCGCGCGACTCGAGTCGCAGGCGACGGCTGGGTGATGATCGGGGACGCGTGGGGGTTCCTGGATCCGCTCTATTCCTCGGGCGTGCTGCTGGCGCTGCGCTCGGGAGAGATGGCCGCCGACGCGATTGTCGAGGGATTGGCCAAAGGCGACACATCGGCGGCGCAGCTCGGAAAATGGGGGCCGGTATTCAACGCCGGCGTCGACCGGATGCGGCGGCTCGTGTGCGAGTACTACGACGGCTTCAGCTTCGGCAATTTCATGAAACACTACCCGGAGCTTCGAGGTACCGTCACCGATTTGCTGATCGGCGATCTGTTCACCGACCGCGTGGACAAGGTGTGGAAGCCGATGGAGTCGCTCTATCCGGCGGACAAATCGCCGATTCCAGCGTGGGACGCCGGATCGCCGGAGGAGCCCGCCTCGGGGAAGGCTAACGAGCTGAAGCTGCCGGAGGGCTGGAAGCCGTAAACTGCCTCCGGGCTACGGACTCCAGGCTCCGGGCTCC
>Ga0068858_100007859_pt1 | contig 10281 bp, 8 predicted proteins | sample KBSSwiS12_FD_66589 | JGI IMG/M metagenome (GOLD analysis project Ga0068858, IMG submission 66589) | Switchgrass rhizosphere microbial communities from Kellogg Biological Station, Michigan, USA - KBS Switchgrass S1-2 | ecosystem: Host-associated > Plants > Roots > Rhizosphere > Soil ... | reverse complement strand
GCTTGGCGCGCACCGGGGCGCTGAAGATCTCGTCCGGAACGCGGCGGGCGTCGTACACTGGCGCGTAATAGCCGGTCAGCACGCCCTCGCCGTCCAGCCGTTCAGCCTCGAATTCGGTCTCGAAGAAGCTGCGCGCGCTGACCGGATCGAGGAGTCCGTCAGCCTCGGCCTCACGGCAGATGCGCGCCATCTCGGGGTCACGCGCGACACCGCAGGTGGCTCGGAACGCGGCGAAGGCGGCGGCGTGGTCGTCCGACGACCAGCCCGGCAAACTGGCCACGGGCACGATACGCGCCGGAGGCGGCGGCGCGGGCGTCGGCGGAAAGGGCGATGGGACGGGCGCAGGTCCAGGCGGCGTGGCGCAGGCGGCGAGGCTCAGAACGGCGAGCAGCGCCGCGACCGGACCGAACTTCACGGCAGGATCAGGCCTCTGCGGCGTCGACGTGGACCAGGGTCCAGTTCGGGTCTCGGCTGCGCAAGTTGCGCTCGAAGGTCCAGAGCTCGGCCGTGCGGCGATCCTCGACGGCTTCGCCCTCAGGTCCGTGCGAGCGGCTTCGGAACTCGGCGAGGAAGCGCACCGTCAGGCGGGCAAGATCGCCCGCCCCGACCATTTCCGCCTTCTCCAGGTCGGCCCGCGGCGCGTGAAGGAACTCCACCGTCTCGGTGACGCCGTCGGACTCACGCCCAGCGATCGCAGTGTCGAAGCTCGCCATCACGTTGGGCGCGAGAAGATTGCGCAGCATGGTCCGATCGCCTGCGGCGAACGCCTTGACGATCATTTCGTAGGCGCCCTTCGCCCCGCCGAGGAAGCGGCCCACGTCGAAGGACGGGTCGCGCGCCCGGACGGCGGCGAGGCCGGTCAGGCTGATTCCCTCGTCGGGCGCCTCCAATGGACGGTCGGCCGGGCGCACGACGGGACCCGCCGGCTCCGGCGCGGCGTGCTCTTCCGGTTGCCGGCCGACCCTGCGGCCCAGCACCGAATAGAGCTGATAAAGCACGACGGCCGCCAGGCCGGCGAAAATGATGAGTTCAAGAACTTGCAAAGACGTCTCTTCAGGCCAGCGGTTAGGACCTCAGCAACCCTATATAGGACGGTGGAACGTTCCCGTCAGGGGCGACGTTGCATCGGCCATGGCGCCATGATAGCCCGCCCGCGCAACTGATGCGTAAACGTCGCGCATCGCCAGCAGGATCTGAACCTTCACAATGACCGATATCGACGCCGGCGCGGGCGCGCCTGAGCAGGCCGCCGAGCCCCCCGGCATCCGGATCCTCGCCCAATTCGTCCGCGACTTCTCGTTCGAGAATCCCCGTGCGCCCGACTCGCTGCGCGGCGACGCCGCCCAGCCGCAGATCGACCTTGGCGTCGAGATGAACGCCCGCGGGCGGGAAGACGGCCTGTTCGAAGTCGAACTAAAGCTTTCGGCGCGCGCCAGCCGCGACGACGGCCCGCTGTTCGTGGTCGAGCTGCTCTACGGCGGCGTCTTCCAGATCAGCGGCGTCGGCGCCGAAGACATCGAGCCCGTCCTGCTGATCGAATGCCCGCGCTACCTGTTCCCGTTCGCGCGCCGGATCATCGCCGATATCACCGCCGAGGGCGGCTATCCGCCCTTCCTGCTCGACCCGATCGACTTCGCCGGCGTTTACGCCGCGCGCAAGGAGCAGGCCCAGCAGGTCGTCGGCCACGCCTGAAGCCTCGCTAGTCTGCGCCGATGTGGGCGAGGTCGACCTTCGCCCGCTTCTGGCTGCGCAGCAGAAACGCCATCGGCACGCACGCCACCGTGAGCACGAACAGCACGCGGAAGTCGTCGAGGAAGCCGATCATGCTCGCCTGGCGTGAGATCTCGGCGTCGAAAGCCGCGAGCGCCGCGCCGTCTCCGCGGAAGAGGTGCGACGCCGTGGCGTGAACCACCGCGTCGCTCGGGGTCACTTGGCCGGCCATAGAGGCGTGAGCCAGCTGCGAATTGCGCACGGCCAGCGCCTGCATGAGTGAGATGCCGATGCTCATGCCCAGCATGCGCACCAGGTTGAACATTGCGGACGCTTCCGCCCGCATGCGCGGATCCACAGTGGCAAAGCCGAGAGTCGTGAGCGGCACGAAGAACAACGCCTGCCCGAGCCCCTGGACGATGCCGGACACGATCAGTGGCTGCGGCCCCATCGACAGGTCGAAGTGCATCATCTGCCAATAGGCGCATCCGGTCGTCAGCAATCCCAGCAGCAGCATCGCCCGCATGCCCAACCGCGCGGCCAGGTGCGGCAGCAGCACCAGGCTCGCAAGGGTGCCGAGGCCTCGCGGCATGCTGATGATGCCGGCCGTCATCACCGGATAGCCCATCAACGACTGCATCATGATCGGCAGGATCGCCATCGAGCCGAACATCAGGGTTCCAGCGAAGAACCCGAACAGCGTGGCGCCCACGAGGTTGGAATCGCGCATCAGCGATCGATCGATGAAGGGATGCTCGGTTGTCAGGGTGTGGACGATGAACACCCAGACCGCCGCGAGGCCGATGATGGTCTCCGTCCAGATCTCGGCGGAAGAGTACCAGTCCTGGCCGGGCCCGCGGTCGACGACGAGTTGGACGCACGCGACCGCGATGATCAAGGCGGAGAAGCCGAGGCCGTCGAAGCGGCGCGGCTGGGCGCGGCCGTCCGAGCTCATGAACAGCCACGCCAACGCCAGCGTCAGGATCCCAAGCGGCACGTTGATGTAGAAGCACCAGCGCCAAGACGCCTGCTCGGTCAGATAGCCGCCGACCACCGGGCCGAATATCGGCCCCAGCACGGTCCCCGTGGCCCATAACGCCATGGCCTGGGCATGTCTCTCCGGCGGGTTGATGTTCAACAGGACCGACTGCGACAGCGGAATGGCGAAGGCCCCGAACGCGCCCTGCGCAATGCGCGCCAGCACGAGCTCTGGAAGACTTGAGGCCACGCCGCACAGCATCGAGGCCAGGGTGAAGCCGGCGACCGAGAGCAGAAGCGTCTTCTTCGCCCCGATCACGGTGGTGATCCAGCCCGAGACCGGCGTCATCATGGCGCCGGCCACGATGTAGGAGGTCAGCACCCAGCCGATCTCGTCCGGCGAGGCCGACAGCGAACCCTGGATGTGCGGCAGCGCCACGTTGGCGATCGTGCTGTCCAGCGTGTTCATCAGCGCCGCCAGCATGACGGCGGCCGTGACCAGGCCGCGATTGGGATAGGGCTGATCGGTCAAACGCCGTCTCTCGCGCGCCCGGCGGCCCCACCTTCGGTCGGTGCGAGCATCACGCTCCCCTCTACGGCCCAGCCATTCGCCCGGCGACAGCCTTCCTAGCTTCGACGGCTAGTCCGCTGCAACGTGCACGACGTCGGCGGCCTTGCGCCGGTTCTCCTGCAGCAGGAAGACCATGGGCACGCAGATGACGGTGAGCAGGAACAGCGCCCGGAAATCGTCGAGATAGGCGATCATGTTGGCTTGGCGCGAGATTTCCTGCTCGAGCGCCTGCAGCCCTGCCCCGCCGCCTGACCCTAGACCCCCCGACAAGGCCGCGTGCACCACAGGATCGCTCGGCGTGACGCCGGCGGTCAGCGAGGCGTGCGCCACCTGCGAATTGCGAACGATTAGCGCCTGCATGGTGGAGATCCCCACGCTGGTCCCGAGCGTGCGGATCACGTTGAACAGCGACGAAGCTTCCGCGCGCTGCTCGGGCGGCACGGTCGCGAAGGCCAGCGCCGTCATCGGCACGAAGAACAGACCCTGCCCCAGTCCCTGGAAGACGCCGGCCACGATCAACGGACCCGCCCCCACGGTCAGGTCGAACTGCATCGCCTGCCAGTAACTGACCCCGGTCAGAAAAAGCCCGGTCAGGAGGAGCGAGCGCATTCCGAACCGACTGGCCAAGTGCGGAAGCAGCGCCATGCTCACCAGCGACCCCAACCCCCGAGGAATGCTGATGACGCCGGCGGTGAGCACCGGAAAGCCCAACAGCGTCTGCATGAAGATCGGCATCAGCACCAGCGAACCGAAGATCAGCGCGCTCCCGAAGAAGCCGAACACGGTCGAGCCCACGAGATTGCGGTCGCGCAGCAGCGATGGGTCGATGAACGGGTTCCTGGTGGTCATCGTATGCACGACGAACACCCAGAACGCCGCGAGCCCGATCAGGGCCTCGGCCCAGATCTCCGACGAGGAAAACCAGTCCCGGCCTGGGCCGCGATCTATCACGAGTTGCACGCAGGCGACGGTGGTGATCAGGGTGGCGAAGCCAAGCGCATCGAACCGGCGCTTCTGGTGCTGGCGATCGGAGCCCATGAACAGCCAGATCAAGGCGATCGTCAGGGCGCCCAGCGGCAGGTTGATGTAGAAGCACCACCGCCAGGATGCCTGCTCCGTCAGATAGCCGCCGATCACCGGGCCGAAGATCGGCCCGATCAGGGTTCCCATCGCCCAGGTCGCCATCGCCTGCGCATGGCGCTCGGGCGGATTGACGTCGAGCAACACCGCCTGCGACAGCGGCACGCTGAAGGCGCCAAACGCGCCCTGCACCATCCGGAACATCACCAGTTCCGGCAGGTTCGAGGCGACGCCGCAGAGCATCGAGGCGACGGTGAAGCCGATCAGGCTGAACAGCAGCGTGTTCTTGTAGCCCAAGCGATTGGAGATCCACCCGGAGGCCGGCGTGACCATGGCGCCGGCCACGATGTAGGAGGTCAGCACCCATCCAATCTCGTCCGGCGCGGCGGAGAGCGAGCCCTGGATGTGCGGCAGCGCCACGCTGGCGATGGTGCTGTCCAGCGTGTTCATCAGCGTCGCCATCATGACCGCGAAGGTGACGACGCCGCGATGGCGATAGGGCTCGGTCACGTCGGAGCCCCCCACTCACGATGGATCCATGTCGAGCGACCCTCCGGGCTTATCGCTCCCCTGGACGGCGTGCAAGCCAGCCCCGCGCTTGCGCACAGCAGGGTCGCTCTCTAGCGTCCGGCCCGCAGTCTGGAGGAAGCAGTCATGGCGGGCCGGGTCGCTGGCAAGAAGGCGTTCGTCACCGGCGCCGCCCGGGGGCTGGGCGCAGCGATCGCACGCCGGCTGGCCGAGGAAGGCGCGGTCGTGACGCTCGCGGACATCAATGCGTCGGGCGCGGATGCCATGGCGGTCGAGATCGCGGCGGATTTTCCGGGCCAAGCTTTCGCCGTGCCTCTCGACGTGACCAAGGAGGATCAGTGGATCTACGCCCTGGAAGAGGCCGACGCGGCCATGGGCGGCATTTCAGTCCTGGTCAACAACGCCGGGGTGTTTCTGATCGGCGACGTCGAGCAGCTCAGCTTCGACGACTGGAAGCGGTCGATGAGCATCAACGTCGACTCCGTTTTCCTCGGCGCCAAGCACGCCTTGAAATACATGCGGCGCAACGCCCCCGGCTCGATCGTCAACATCGCCTCGATCTCCGGGCTGGTCGCCGGGCACAACATGTCCGGCTACAACGCCTCAAAGGCGGCGGTCTGGCTGCTGAGCAAAAGCATCGCTCTGCACTGCGCCCGGGATGGTTCCGACGTTCGCTGTAACTCTGTCCACCCGGCCTTCATCGACACGCCGCTGCTCGACCCGCTGCGCGCCCGCCTCGGCAAGGAGGAGACCGACGCCAAGCTCGGCCGCCAGGTCCCGCTCGGCCGGATCGGCGAGCCGCGAGACGTGGCCGACGCGGTGCTCTACCTGGCTTCGGACGAGAGCCGCTTCGTCACCGGCGCCGAGCTGAAGATCGACGGCGGGATCAGTGCAGGCTGACCTCAGGCCTCAGCGCGGATGCGGACGATCGCTTCGCGCGCGGCCTGCCGATGGCGCGGTTTGAGGTTGCGCCCGACCAGGCTCAGCAACGCCGCGAACACCGCCGCGTCGTCGGTGTAGCCCAGCAACGGCAGGAAATCCGGCAGGGCGTCGGTCGGCAGCACGAAGTAGGCGAGGCCGGCCAGCATCATGCCCTTGGCGGCGGTCGGCGTCTCGTCGTCGCGGGCGCAGTACCAGACGGCGAGCGCATCGGCCGCGAACGGCACGTGCGCGGCGACGCGGCGGATCTTCGGCCAGAAGCCGCGAGCGACCCGGTGCTCATTGAGGCGGCGCACGGCCGGGATGAGCGAGCGCGACGGATCGATCGGCCTTCGAGGGTCGAAGGCGCCGACGGCGTCATCCAGGTCCGGGGCGGCGTTCTCGGCGGCGCTCATATAGCTTAAGCATTGGTTTTCTTGAGCTATCATATCGGTGAGGCAGCCCTGGCGCCAGCGCCCTGGGCCGCCCCCCTCAGCGCCTTCGGCTTCCTGTCGCGCCGCCCATCAGGCCGCCGAGCACGCCGCGGATCAGCTGGCGGCCGACTTGGGACCCCAGCGTGCGCAGCATCGACTTTGCGAAGGCGTCGACCATCTGCGCGCTCTCCGACGGCCGCTCCCGAGCCGGCGCCCGAGCTGGCGGCTGAGGCGCGGCGGCAGCCGGCGGCGCTTCGGCTGCGGCGGCCTTCTGCTCGGCGCGCTCCTTGAGCATCTCGAAGGCCGACTCGCGATCTTGCACCTGGTCGTAGATCCCGCGCACCGGGCTGGAGGCCAGGAGCTGCTTGCGCTCGTCCAGGGTCGCCGGACCGATGCGCGAGTTCGGCGGCCGGATCGAGGTCTTCTCGACCATCGTCGGCGCGCCCTTCTCATCGAGCACGGAGACCAACGCCTCGCCCACGCCCAGCGCCTGGATCGCCTCGGCGGTGTCGAACTTCGGGTTGGTGCGGAAGCTCTGCGCCGCGGCGCGCAGGCCCTTCTGGTCGGCGGGCGTGTAGGCGCGCAGGCCGTGCTGCACCCGGTTGCCGAGCTGGCCCAGCACGGTGTCGGGCACGTCGGCCGGGTTCTGGGTGATGAAATAGATGCCGACCCCCTTCGAGCGGATCAGCCGCACCACCTGCTCTATCTTTTCCAGCAGCGCCTTGGGGGCGTCGTTGAACAGCAGGTGAGCCTCGTCGAAGAAGAACACCAGCTTGGGCTTTTCGGGGTCGCCGACCTCCGGAAGCTGCTCGAACAGCTCGCTCATCAGCCACAGCAGGAAGGTGGCGTAGAGCTGGGGCGAGCCGATCAGCTTGTCGGCTGCGAGCAAGCTCACCACGCCGCGCCCCTGGGCGTCCTTGCGCATCAGGTCGGAGAGGTCGAGCGCCGGCTCGCCGAACAGCTTGGCGGCGCCCTGGTTCTCCAGCACCAGCAGTTTGCGCTGCACCGAGGCCACCGTCGCCACGGCGATGTTGCCGTACTTGGCGCTCAGCGCCTTGGCGTTGTCCGAGGCGTAGGTCAGCGCCGCCTGCAGGTCCTTCAGGTCGAGCAGCAGCAGGCCTTCCTCGTCCGCCGCGCGGAAGACGACGTTCAGCACGCCCTCCTGCACGTCGTTCAGGTCCAGCAGCCGCGACAGCATCAGCGGCCCCATCTCGGAGACCGTGGCGCGGATCGGATGGCCGCTCTGGCCGAACAGGTCCCAGAAGATCACCGGCGCCGCGGCCGGCTGCAGCGTCACGCCCAGCTTCTCCGCGCGCGCTAGCAGCTTGTCGTTGGGCTGGCAGGCGATCGAAACGCCTGAGAGGTCGCCCTTCACGTCGGCGGCGAACACCGGCACGCCGGCGTCCGAGAAGCCCTGCGCCAGCACCTGCAGCGTCACGGTCTTACCGGTGCCGGTCGCGCCGGCGACGATGCCGTGCCGGTTCGCCCGGTCGAGTCGCAGCTGCTGCGGAAGATCGGAAACGCCAATCAGAACGCCGTCGTCGGCCATGGCCGGTCCTTTTCTGGTTCGGGCGCCCGGTGGAACGCGCCGGTCTTTCATCCGCTCAAGCTCTCCGCATTGGCGCGATTGACGCAAGCCCCCGCGCCGCAGACAGTTCGCTCTGCGTGAAACGAAAGGGACACATGACGGCCGCCGAGTCTTCCGCCGTATCCCGCAACGCCCTGGTGGTGCTCGCGGTGATCGCGACCGGCGCCACGCTTTACTGGCTTTCCAGCATTCTCACGCCGCTGGCGCTGGCGGTGTTCCTTGCCATCATGATCGACGGCTTCGCCCGGGTGCTGGAGCATCGCCTGCCGGGCGTGTCGCGGCGCGCAGCGCTGCCGCTTGCGGTGTTGCTTACCCTGTTGATGTTCGGCGGCAGCGCCTTCTTCGTCGCCGAGAACGCCACCAGCTTCGGGACCCAGCTGATCGGCTACACGCCGAAGCTCAATCACCTGATCGCCGAGATCGCCCATATGCTGGGCGTCGTCGCCCCGGTGAGCATCAGCACGCTTGCCCAACAGCTCGATCCGACGCGCTACATCGGCATCATCGCCAAGGGGCTGCAGAACTTCACCTCCACCGCCGGCTTCGTGATCGTCTACGCCGCCTTTATCATGGCCTCGCGGCGCAGCTTCGAGCGCAAGATGGTCTCGCTGTTCCGCACGCGAGAGGAGCGGCAGGACGCGGTGACCGGCTTTTTGCGCATCCGCGACGGAGTCGAGCAGTATCTCTGGGTGCAGACGGTCACCGGCGGCATGATCGCGGTCGCCTGCTACTTCGTCATGCTGGCGGTGGGGCTGAACGACGCCGCCTTCTGGGCCTTCCTGATCTTCATCGCCTCCTACATCCCGGTGATCGGCGGGATCCTGGCCGGCGCCGCGCCGCCGCTGTTCGCGTTGCTGCAGTTCGACGGTTACTGGCAGGCGATCGTGCTGCTCGTCGTGCTGAACGCCATCACCACCGTGGTCGGCAATGTGATCTATCCGCGGATGCAGGGCCGCAGCCTGAACATCGATCCGGTGGCCGTGCTGCTCGCGCTCGCCTTCTGGAGTTCGATCTGGGGCGTGGTGGGCGCGTTCCTGTCCACGCCGCTCACCGTGATGATGATGGTGATCCTGGCGCAGTTCGACGGCACGCGTTGGATCGCCGTGCTGCTCTCCGCCGACGGCGCGCCCCAGCAGCTTAACGAGGTCAAGCCGGACCGACCGCCCGATCAGCCTGTCAAGCGCCGATCACGATAATGTATGGCCAGGGGGAACTTTTCGTTGCCCGCCGTTTACCTATCTAACCGTTGTCGCGGTCGCCCCGGCCGCGACAGGTGCGCCCGCCCCAAGAGCCCGCGGGTGCAGCGAGCCCTGAGCAAACCGCCGCCCCCCCACGGCGGGACCGCACGCCGCCGGAAACTCTCCTCCGGCGGCGTCCTCGCTCAGGGTGCGGAGGCGCGTCGATGAGAGCACTGCGACGCGCCCCGCCCTCTTTGATACGCTCAATTATCAAGAACGTCGGTCGACCAGCCGACAAGTGTGCGACGAATTCGTTCGCCGAGCAGGTCGCCGCCGACACCGTTCGCGACGAGCTGCCGGAGCTGTCCGCCAACGACCTCGCCGCCAACCTGGCCGACTTCTGGCGATTCGGTGAAAAGCGTCGAGGTCGCGTACCGCTGGTGCGGATCGCGCCGGTGCTGGGCGACGCCGTGGGCCTCGATCGCCTGGAGATTATCCAGGACGACCGCCCCTTCCTGGTTGACAGCATCATGGGCGAGATTGCCGATCAGGGCCTGACCGTGCGCGCCATGTTCCACCCGATCGTGGAAGTGCGGCGCGACCGGGCCGGCGAGCGCGGCGTGAGCGGAACGCCGCGCCGGGAATCCATGATCCAGGTGATCTTGCAGGCCGTGGGCGCGGATCGCATGGCCGAGCTGCGCGCCGGGATCGCTGCGACGCTTGCGGACTCCCATGCCGCGGTCGACGACTTCCAGGCCATGCTGGCGCTGATGCGCAGCACGCGAGAGGAGGCCGCGGCGCACCCGGACAAGGCCACGCCGGAGATGCTGGCCTTCCTCGCCTGGCTGGAATCCCAGCACTTCGTGTTCCTGGGCGCGCGGATCTACGAATATCCCAAGCTGCCGAACGGCGACTACGCGCCGGAGGAGCCGCTGTACCAGGCCAAGGACGGCCTCGGCATCCTGCGCGATCCAGAGCGCAACATCCTGAGGCGCGCTAACGAGCCGGCGGTGCTGGTAAAGAAGGCCAAGGACCGCATCTTCGGCGAGCCCGCAGTGCTGGTCGCCAAGGCTAACATCAAGAGCCGGGTGCACCGCCGCGGCTACCTCGATTACGTCAGCATCAAGCGCTACGACGTCGCCGGCCGGCCGAGCGGCGAGACGCGCTTCGTCGGCCTGTTCACCGCCGAGGCCTACGACCAGCCGATCGCAGAAGTCCCGCTGCTGCGCGAGAAGGCGGCGCGGGTGGTCGAGCGCGCGGACGCCCTGCCCGGCAGCCACAACGAGAAGCGGCTCA
>Ga0068858_100007853_pt1 | contig 10287 bp, 9 predicted proteins | sample KBSSwiS12_FD_66589 | JGI IMG/M metagenome (GOLD analysis project Ga0068858, IMG submission 66589) | Switchgrass rhizosphere microbial communities from Kellogg Biological Station, Michigan, USA - KBS Switchgrass S1-2 | ecosystem: Host-associated > Plants > Roots > Rhizosphere > Soil ... | reverse complement strand
GCGTTTGCGGTTCCGGGTATCGCAGGAATCGCTATGGGCGTGGTCGGCATCCTGGCAACGGTGGTTGCCTCGCTGCCCGGGCTCGCCGGTTACTGGCTGGAGATCTGGCTGATCGCGGCCATGGCCGCTTCGGCCATTGGCGTGGTGCTCGTTGCCCGGCAGCCGGCCCGGGGCTTCATGCTGTACCGGGGCCCGGCGCGAAAGTTCGTCCTGTCACTGTGTCCCGCGCTGCTCGCCGGCGCGATTCTCACCGGAGTGTTCTGGCAGGAAGGGCTCACTTCGCTCGTTCCAGGCACGTGGCTCCTTCTGTATGGATGTGCCGTGTTGTCGGCAAGCATGATGACGAGCGCGGCGATGATGCGTCTGATCATGTTGATGGGCGCGTTGTTCGTCGTTTACGGGCTGATCGCCTTTCAGTTGCCGAGCCGCTGGCACAACTACACGTTGGGCCTGGGCTTCGGTGCTCTGCACCTGTTGTTCGGCATCCTGATCGGGCGTACCGACCGTGTCGAATAAAGCGGTGACTCACAAACCCGCGCCGGCGCGGCGCGAGGAGACTGTTACGCGGCCCTCCGCAGCCAAGCCGTTTTCCGTGCCCATCCCGGCCCGCACCAGCGAGGATGCCCGCTTCGACCGGTTGGTGTACGAACGTGTGCGCCTCGGAATCATGAGTGCCCTGGCGGTGAACGAGCAGCTTACGTTCAACGAGTTGAAGACACTGTTTGAGGTGAGTGACGGCAACCTGAGCGCGCATGCGCGCAAGCTGGAGGAAGCGGGCTACATTGCCTGCTCCAAGTCGTTCGAAGGGCGGCGGCCCAAATCCGAATACCGGCTGACGGCCGTGGGCCGCAAAGCGCTGCATCGCTACCTGGAACACATCGAGGCTGTCATCAAGGCGACGCGCAGGGTGTGAATACTCCGTTCGGAGGAAGCGGTGCGCCTTTTAACTCTGCATAACAAAGTACTTGTCAATGTATAACCTGCACGTTGCCATCATCATGGATGGAAATGGGCGCTGGGCTCAGCGCCGCGGAATGCCACGCACGGCTGGTCATCTCGAGGGCGCCAAGGCTGTCAATGAGGTGGTCGAAACCGCCGCGCGCGCGGGCATTCGTGCGCTCACTCTGTACGCATTCTCGGCGGACAACTGGGGACGGCCGAGTACGGAGGTCGCGGCTCTAATGCGGCTGTTGCGCCGTTATCTGATGACCGAGACGGGACGTTGTATCGAGCAGTCGATCCGGATCAACATCATCGGCCGCCGCGACCGGCTGAGTGGCGCCCTGGTGCACGCAATCGAGCAAAGCGAGCGCCTCACGGCGGCGTGCACGGGGATGCATTTGCGGATTGCCGTGGACTACTCGGCCCAGTACAGCATTCTCGAGGCTGCCCGCCGGGCAAACGCTGACCCGGTTGTCGATGCCAACCGGTTTCAGGAGCTGCTGGATGAGGTGGATCATTCGGCCGCACCCGCCGGGGCTGTGGATCTGCTCATTCGCACGGGGGCCGAGAAGCGGCTGAGCGATTTCCTGCTCTGGCAATGCGCCTATGCCGAGTTGTTCTTCGCCGATTGCATGTGGCCTGACTTCGGTGAGTCGGGTCTTCGGGCAGCCCTCGACTACTACGCGGGGCGGCAGCGGCGATTTGGGAAAGTGGCGGAAGCAGGCAGTTAGGCCACCGATTACCGGGAGGCTCTATAATCGCCCCTTCGTTCGTTCTGAACGGTAGGGAACCTTCATGCGCTTTGCTTCATTTGCCTGCGTCGCACTCGTCGCGGCGGGGACCGCCGCCGCCACTCCAGCCGAATCACCGTCCCATGTGTTCGAAGGCAAGGACCTGTTCAGCCTGCAGTGTGTGACCGATCCGCAGATCCGCCCGGATGGTCATGCGATCGCCTATGTTCGTGTGTCCTACGACATCATGACGGATCGGCCGAGGCGATCGATCTGGCTCGTGGATGTTGACACGGGCGCGCAGACGCCGCTCGCAACGGGATCCGGGTCGAGCTATTCACCTCGCTGGTCACCTGATGGCAAGCGCCTCGCATACGTCGCCAGCGAAGGCGGCCGCTCGCAGCTGTTCGTTCGCTGGATGCAGACCGAGCAGGCGGCGCGCATTACCGACCTCACCGAGACGCCCGAAGATCTACAGTGGGCACCGGATGGCCGGTCAATTGCTTTCATCATGCTGACGGCCGACGACAAGACCAACTTGGGAACGCCTCTCCCCAGGCCCGAAGGTGCCAACTGGGCGGAGCCCCTCACGGTCATCACCGATGTCAAATACCGCGCGGACGGAGAGGGTTATCTGAAGCCCGGCTACACCCATGCATTCGTCGTTTCCGCGGAGGGTGGATTTCCGCGTCAGCTCACCTTCGGTGCGTTCAGCGAAGAAGGGCCGGTATCATGGACGCCCGATGGCCGATATGTTCTGTTGACCGGCAACCGCACCGAAGGCTGGCAACGCGATCCGGTCAATTCAGAAATCTACCAGGTCTCCGTTGCGGACGCGGTGGTTACGCCGCTGACCCATCGCGTTGGTCCCGACAGGGCACCGCGTGTATCACCCGATGGCAAGAAGATTGCGTACCTCGGTTTTGATGATCGCCTGCTCGGGTATCAGAACGTCCGTCTCTATATCATGGACCGGGACGGAGGCAACTCCCGCTCGATCAGCGATCAACTCGATCGGTCGATCGATGACGCACAGTGGGCGGCCGACGGTCGTAGTCTTTATGTGCAGTACACGGATAAGGCGGTGACGCGAGTTGCCCGGCTGACGCTCGACGGTCGCTTGCAACAGGTTGCGGAGGGGCTCGCCGGGTCGGGATTGGATCGGCCCTACACCGGAGGAGCGTTCACAGTCTCCGCCAATGGCAGCGTCGCATTTATGGGTGGAGCTACGGATCACCCACCCGACCTGTCGATTGCGCGTGGCACGCGTTCGACACGCCTGACTCGACTCAACGATGACTTGTTTGCCATCAGAAAGCTCGCCTCTGTCGAGCCGCTGGCGGTGAGCTCCTCGGTGGACAAGCGTCCCATCGACGCCTGGCTGGTGACTCCGCCCAACTTTGACGCGAGCAAGAAGTATCCGCTGATTCTCGAGATCCACGGCGGCCCGTATGCGAGCTACGGTCCGGTCTTTTCGACGGACGATCAGTTGTATGCCGCCGCGGGATACATGGTGCTGTACACCAACCCGCGTGGCTCGACCTCGTATGGGGAGGAGTTTGCGAACTTCATCCAGCACGACTACCCGAGTCACGACTACGACGATCTCATGAGCGCCGTAGACGCGGCGATCGCCAAGGGCTCGGTCAATCCGGAGCAGCTGTATGTAACCGGAGGCTCCGGAGGCGGCGTGCTGACCGCCTGGATCGTGGGCCGCACGCATCGCTTCCGGGCCGCAGCCACACAAAAACCAGTGATCAACTGGGGAAGTTTTGCCCTGACCACGGACATTGCGACTTACGTGCCGAAGTACTGGTTCGGCAAGCTACCCTGGGAAGACCCGGAGGGCTATTGGAAGCACTCTCCTCTGTCGCTCGTCGGGAACGTCACCACACCGACTCTGGTAGTTGTTGGCGGAGAGGATTACCGTACGCCCGTGAGTGACTCGGAACAGTACTACGAGGCGCTTCAGCTTCGCGGCGTGCCCACGGCCCTCGTAAAGGTTCCGGGGGCTTCTCACGGTGGGCTTGCGGCGCGGCCGTCGCAGTCGGCGGCCAAGGCGAGTGCGATTCTCGCCTGGTTCGACCGTTATAGGCAGGCACCCCATCCGCACCAACAGGCGGCCGCCATGGGGGCCTCTCCCTCTTCTGGCAAATAGCGCATGCTCAAACTGTTTGCGAATAATGGTTACCGGCGCTGAGCGCGCCGGGAATTCCCCTGAAGGTCAGCCGATCCGGAGCCGCTATGGCGATCAAATTGACGGTGAACAATCAGCCCCAGGAGCTCGATGTAGACCCGCAGATGCCTCTTTTGTGGGCGATCCGCGACCATCTGAAGCTCACGGGCACCAAGTTTGGCTGTGGAATGGCGCTCTGCGGTGCCTGCACGGTCCACATCGACGGTCAACCAACCCGCTCGTGCGTGACCCCGATTTCCGCCGTGGCCGGCAAGAGCGTGACTACGATCGAGGGCTTGTCCACGCCAGCGGGCAAGGCCGTTCAGACCGCCTGGGTCGGGCTCGACGTGCCGCAGTGCGGCTACTGTCAAAGCGGCCAGATCATGTCCGCTTCGGCGTTGCTCGCGGGTAACTCCAAGCCGACCGATGCGGACATCGATGCCGCTATGTCGGGCAACATCTGCCGCTGCGCCACTTACGCGCGGATTCGTGCAGCTATCCATCAGGCGGCAGACTCGCTGCCGGCCTCGCAGGCCAAGAGCTAGGAGTGCCACGACATGGACTTACGCAATATCGAAGACTCACTGGCGGCATGGCCGCCCTTGGCGCGGCTGGGCGTGACCCGTCGGGATTTTCTGCGCTTTACGACAATCGCCGGCTCCGGGTTGACGCTCGGCGCGATCATTCCCACGGCGGCGGCGAAGAGCTCGGCACTCACCGTGTTGGGGGTCGAAGGCAGGCCGGGGGATTACTCGACCCCCTTTGTACGAATCGATCCAGACAACACGGTCACTGTGATTTGCAAGCACGTCGAGGCTGGTCAGGGTGTCTGGACAGGACTGCCCGCCGTGGTGGCCGAGGAGCTCGATGCGTCCTGGGACCAGATGCGGGCAGAGAGCTCGCCCGCAAAGGTGCCCACGTATGGCAACTTTGCGTTCGGTCCCAAGGGACAGGTGCAGGGCACCGGCGGTTCGACCTCAATGGCCAACTCCTGGGATCAGCTGCGCCACGCCGGCGCCTACGCCCGTGCGATGTTGGTTCAAGCGGCGGCCAATCGTTGGAAGGTACCGGCTTCCGAGATCACCGTCAGCGACGGTGTCGTCGCGCACAGCTCCGGCAAGAAAGCCACGTTTGGCGAGCTTGCGGCCGCGGCGGGCAAGCTGCCCCTGCCTGCGGAGGTCAAACTCAAGGATCCGGCTCAATTCAAACTCATCGGGCGCCAGGAGAAACTGCCGCGTCTCGATAGTCATTCAAAGTCCACCGGCGCGCAGCAATTCGCCATCGATGTGATGCTGCCCGACATGATGACGGCGGTCGTGCTGCGTCCACCGCGTTTCGGTGCGCAGGTGCAGTCGATCGATTCGGCGGCTGCGAAAGCCATTCCGGGCGTCGTGGATGTTGTGCAGATTCCACGCGGTGTTGCCGTTGTGGCCCGCGATACGTGGGCGGCAAAGAAAGGACGGGAGGCACTGAAGGTCTCGTGGGATGAGTCCGGTGCCGAAAAGCGCGGAACGGATGCGATCTTCAAAGAGTACCGGCAGATGAGTGGCGGTGCCGGGGCGGTCAAGGTTGAGAGCCGCGGTGATGCGGACGCCGCGCTGAAGAAGGCTGCGAAGGTCGTCGATGTCGAGTTTGAATTTCCGTATCTGGCACACGCTCCCATGGAGCCGTTGACGGCTGTTGCCCGGCTGAGCGCCGACAAGTGCGAAGTCTGGGCTGGATGTCAGTTCCATACCATCGATCAGGCCAATGCGGCGCAGGCGGCGGGGTTGAAGCCCGACCAGGTGTTCATCAACACACTTGCGGCCGGCGGGACATTCGGGCGGCGCGCCACCGCGGATTCGGACTATATCTCCGAGGCCGTTTCCATCGCGAAGGCGACGGGCGGCAAGTACCCGGTGAAGGTGATCTGGACCCGCGAGGATGACATCACGGGCGGCCGTTACCGGCCGGCGACGTATCACCACGTCACCGCGGGGCTGAGCCAGGACGGCAAGCTGATCGCGGTGAAGCAGGATGTGGTGAATCAGTCGATCATGGCGGGCACTCCCATGGCCGGCATGATCAAGGACGGCGTTGATCCGACCTCGGTCGAGGGCGGTACGGCCGAGCAGTACGAGGTTGAGAACGCCCATGTGACGTGGGTCCAGGCGAAAGTGGGTGTGCCCATCCTTTGGTGGCGATCCGTAGGTCACACGCACACCGGGTTTGTGAAGGAAGTCCTCATCGACGAACTGGCGCAGGCGGCCGGCAAAGATCCGGTGGCGTTCCGCTTGTCGCTGTTGGACAAAAATCCACGCCAGGCGGGCGTACTCAGGCTGGTAGCGCAGAAGGCGGGTTGGGATAAGCCCTTCCCCAATGGACAGGCCGGGCCAAACGGTGGACGCCGCGGGCGCGGAATAGCCATTCACGAATCCTTCAACACGGTCGTCGCGCACGTCGTTGAAGTAACGGTGAACGACGGCACGATCAAGGTAGATCGGGTCGTAACCGCGGTGGATTGCGGAATTGCGGTGACGCCCGATGTGGTCCGCGCACAAATGCAGAGCTGCATAGGGTACGGCCTCTCCGCGGCACTGTACGGCAAGATCTCACTGACGGAAGGCCGCGTCGACCAGACCAACTTCCACCAGTACCGGGTGTTGCGGCTCAACGAGATGCCACGGTCGATCGAGATCCACATCGTGCCATCTACGAATCCTCCGACGGGCGTCGGCGAGCCTGGTACGCCGCCGATCGCGCCGGCTGTTGCCAACGCTGTGCGGGCGGCGACCGGGATCAAGCTGCACAAGCTGCCGTTTGATCTGGCGGCGGCGAAGGCGACGAAGACCTGAGCGGCAGCGACAGGCTGCTATACAGCCTGATTCGGCCGTGGTTGTTCAGTCTCGACCCACACCGGGCACAGTCGGTTGCGCTCGCGGCCTTGCGGCTGCGGAATGTGTTTGCGCGCGACGAGTTGGAGCGGTTTGTCGCTGGCGGCGGATCGGCTGACACCGGAATCGGCCGGCGCTCGGCCGCCGGCGTTGAGGCGGGCGGCGCTGCTGGCGTCGATCTCCTGGGCCTGCATTTCCCCAATCGCGTTGGGCTGGCCGCCGGGTTCGACAAGAACGCACGCGATGTCGACTCGCTGGGGCGGTTGGGCTTTGGCTGCATCGAAGTGGGGACCGTCACGCCGCGGCCGCAACCGGGCAATCCTCGCCCCAATCTCTTCCGTCTTCCCGTGGACGAGGCGCTGATCAATCGCTTGGGATTCAACAACGAAGGCGCCGCCGCCGTGGCGCGCCGGTTGGAGGCGCGGCGCTACAGGGGTATCTGCGCAGTCAATATCGGCAAGAATTTCGACACGCCGCTGGCAGATTCCAGCAAGGACTATGCGGCATGCCTGCGCACTGTCTACGGTGTGGCCGACTACGTGACGATCAATGTCTCCTCCCCCAACACACCGGGGCTGCGCGGGTTGCAGGATCCGGATGCGTTACGGCCCCTCCTGCTGGAGCTTGCGAGTCTGCGTGAGCAATTGCAGCCGGTGCATGCCAAAAGGGTCCCACTGCTGGTGAAGCTGTCGCCCGATTTGAGCGCCGAGCAGGTGGCACTGCTTGCACGGGAACTGATTGAGATGCCGGTGGATGGAATCGTGGCAACCAACACGACGGTGTCGCGGCCACCTGGGCTGAAATCGGCGGCTGCGGTCGAGGGCGGCGGGTTGAGTGGGCGTCCATTGCATTCCCGCAGCGTTGCGGTGCTGCGCGCCTTGCGGGAGGCACTCGGACCGAATTTCCCCATTATTGGAGTGGGAGGCATCGTGTCGCCCGAACAGGGTGCCGAGACCCGGGCGGCGGGCGCTGATCTGCTGCAGCTCTACACCGGACTGATCTATCGGGGCCCCGCGCTCGTCACTGAGCTGCTCGAAATGTTGGATCCGAAGCTCTCCCCCTGACTTGCGAACACGCGGGTTTCCCCGGTTTCCAGCACTTGGAACGAGGCCGGCGGGACGCCATGCCGGTCACGCGCAGCCGCCAGGTCGAGTAGCGGTTCGTCGATTCCCTCGTCCGTGAGCTGAAAGCAGCCGAAATGCGTCCCGACTGAAATCTTAGCGTCGAGATCCAGATGCGCGCGGACCGCATCATCGGGATTCATGTGTTGGTCCCGCATGAACCAGCGAGGCTCATAGGCGCCAATGGGCAGGAGCGCCAGATCGACGCTGCCGAATCGTTCGCGCACCTCGCGAAAATGCCCTCCGTACCCGGTGTCACCCGCAAAATAGACCTGCCGGCCGCTCGCGCCGACAACGAATCCGCCCCATAGGGTGCGATTGCGGTTGGGCGGCCAGCGGCTCGACCAATGTTGCGCCGGTGTCAGGGTTACTTTAACCGCCGCGGGTGAGCGTGAGTCGTGACCCTCGTTCGTTGCCGGGAGCTCGACGCTTTGCCACCAATCCAGATCGCTCGCCGCGCGGATGCCAAATTGCTCCAGAAACCCACGGTTGCCGAGACTTGTCACAAACCGCGGTGAGTGTGTCTGCTCGAGGCGCAGGAGCGTCTCGATATCCAGGTGGTCATAGTGATTGTGTGTCACGAGGACCAGGTGAATGGGTGGCAGATCCTCGAAGGGGAGACCGGGGTCGCGCACGCGCCGGGGACCGAGGCTGCGAACGGACTCACGCGCTGCGAGTACACGGGATCGGTCAACACGTTGAGACCGTCGAACTGCAGCAAAAAGGTGATGTGGTTGATAAATGTCAGTGCAACCTGGCCACTCACGAGGTGCGCGGGCAAGGCGGGCTGGGCGCGGTTTTGTACCCACTCGGGCCACAGCTTGCGTTGCCGGGTTCTCTGCCAGCGCAGGAAATCACCGAAGGAGCGCCCCGTCTTCGCACCCGGGTTGAAAAACCGGTAACCATCGAAGTGGTCGGAGGGCGGACCGTTGTAGCCAGGTCCCCCATGAAGCGAGCGGAGCACGTCGCGAATACCCCAGCGGCGTGGCGCGAGCGCTGGGGTGGGGCGAGCGGGGACATCCATGCGAAGATAATGGCAGCTTGGAGGGTTCGAATGAATACCATCAGTGAATCGCAACCCCGGCGAGCCGTGTGTGTCTACTGCGCGTCGAGCCAGACCGCTCATCCGGAGTACCGGGAGGCCGCCTTCCGCCTTGGAGCGGTCTTGGCGGAGCAGCAGCTGGAGGTGGTCTACGGCGGAGGCGCCAGGGGGTCCATGGGGGCGCTCGCAGACGGAGCCTTGAGCAGGGGCGGCCGCGTCGTGGGGGTCCTCCCGAAGTTCATGGCGGACCTCGAGTGGGGACATCCAGGGCTCACAGAGCTGGAGCTCGTGGAAGATATGCGGGTCCGCAAACACATGATGCTGACCCGCAGCCAAGCCGCAATTGCGCTGCCGGGTGGCTGCGGCACGCTCGAAGAGCTGCTCGAGGCGATCACGTTGAAGCGGCTCGGGCTGTACCTGAATCCCATTCTGTTGATCAACACGCGGGGATACTTTGATCCTTTGCTCGAGCTGCTGGGACGTGCGATTGAGGAGCGATTCATGGACGAGCGCCATGCTCGCATGTGGGAAGTTGTCGCTCAGCCTGAAGAAGTTCCCGCGGCATTCGAAAGGGCATCCCGGTGGGATGCCGACGCCCGGCGCTTTGCTGCGTTGTGAGCCGGACCGGGCCACCGGTCCCCGCATTGGGGTCAGGGACCGGTGGACTTACCTGCTGTCAGTCAACGTTCATTTCTGAAGGCTGAGCAGTTTGTCGGCGACCTGGCGTCCGTAGTCCGGATCAGCCTTCGCGAAGTGCTGCAGCTGTCTTTCAATGATGTGCAGCGGGATGCCGTGCAGCGCACGCGCAATGTTGGTCGTGAGGCGATCCTTCTCGGCCGCCGGAATCAGCCGGTACAGTGCCCCGGCCTGCGAGTAGTAGTCTTCGTCCACCCGGTGGTCATACTTGTCCGCCGGTTCCGCGGGCAGTGGCAACGGCGGCTCCCGGTATGCCGGGTTCTGTGTTGGAGCTGCGGCAATCGTGCTCGGATCGTAGTTGTGGGCCGATCCGAAGTTGCCGTTGAAGCTCATGGCACCGTCGCGCTGGTGATGATGGACCGGACATTTGGCGGCATTCACCGGCAGGTACTGGTGATTCGTGCCAACCCGATACAGCTGCGCATCGTGATAGGCGAACAATCGTCCCTGGAGCATCTTGTCGGGTGAGAAGCCCAGGCCCGGCACCACGTTGGCCGGCGAAAAGGCGGCCTGTTCGACCTCCGCGTGATAGTTCACCGGGTTGCGATTGAGCTCGAGCACGCCGACCGGGATGCGCGGGTAGTCCTTGTGCGGCCAGACCTTCGTCAGGTCGAACGGATTGATGTGATAGCGCGCCGCGTCCTCCTCGGTCATGATTTGAACGAACACATTCCAGCGCGGGAAATTGGCCGCCGCGATAGCGTTG
>Ga0068858_100007850_pt1 | contig 10292 bp, 5 predicted proteins | sample KBSSwiS12_FD_66589 | JGI IMG/M metagenome (GOLD analysis project Ga0068858, IMG submission 66589) | Switchgrass rhizosphere microbial communities from Kellogg Biological Station, Michigan, USA - KBS Switchgrass S1-2 | ecosystem: Host-associated > Plants > Roots > Rhizosphere > Soil ... | reverse complement strand
GGAATGGTACGCGAAGCTGCGTCGTACCGCGCAGGTGACCGGCCAGGTCGTCTCGCCCGACGATGCCGCGCTCGCCCTGCGAGGCCTGCGCAGCATGGCTGTCCGGCTGGAGCGCGAGACCGCCAGCGCGCTCACCCTCGCCCGCTGGCTCGCAACCCGGCCCGAGGTCGCCCACGTCCTGTGCCCGATGCTCCCCGGCTCGCCCGGCCACGAGCTCTGGGCCCGCGATTTCACTGGCGGTTGCGGGCTGTTCAGCGTGGTCCTCAAGGGCGGCACCGCCGCGGCGCGCGACGCTCTGATCGATGCGCTCGGCCTGTTCGGCATCGGCTACTCGTGGGGCGGCTTCGAAAGCCTCGTCACCCCGCTGGATCCGGCCTCTGCCCGCAGCGCCGTCGACTGGCCGCTCCCCGGCATGGACCCGGCCGACCGCTTCGGCGTCCGCCTGTCGATCGGGCTCGAGGATCCTGCCGATCTCCAGGCCGATCTCGAACGCGGCCTCACCGCCTGGTCCGCTGCCCGATGATTCCGCGATGGCACCGCTGGGCCAGCGATGTGGCCGAGGCCGCCGATTCCATCGGCTTCGACTATGGCCACACCCGCATCTCGCTATACCGCGCCGCGCTGGCGGTCGTCGTCCTCGTCGCGGTCATCATGTTCGGCCGCATCGCCAGCAAGCTGATCCGCGGCGCCTTCGCCCGGATGAGCCACCTCGACCCGGTCCAGCGCCTGCTCGGCGAGAAGCTGGTCTCGATCGTCGTCTGGGTGCTCACGGCGCTGATCGCGATCGACGCCCTCGGCATCAGCCTCACCGCGCTGACCGTGTTCTCCGGCGCCTTCGGCCTCGCGGTCGGCTTCGGCCTCCAGAAGACCTTCGGCAACCTGATCGCCGGTCTGATCCTGCTGATGGACCGTTCGATCAAGCCGGGCGACGTCATCGCCGTGAACAGCGGCAAGGACGTCGCCGTCGGCCAGGTCAAGAAAATCGGCATCCGCGCGGTCTCGATCACCACGCGCGACCAGATCGAATACCTGATCCCCAACGAGAACCTGATGACCAGCCAGGTCGAGAACTGGTCCTATTCCTCGCGAGACGTCCGGGTGAAAGTCCCCGTCTCGGTCGCCTACGGCACCGATATCGATCGGGCCGAAGCCCTCATGCTCCAGGCCGCCCGCGCGGTGCCGCGCGTCCACAACGACCCCGCCCCCAGCGCCTGGCTCAAGGCCTTCGGCGACAATGCGATTGAATTCGAGATCCAGTGCTGGATCGACGACCCCGAGGAAGGCGTCGGCAACGTCCGCTCCGATGTGCTCAAGCAGGTCTGGCACCTGTTTCGCGAAAACGGCGTGGAGATCCCTTTCCCCCAGCGCGTGCTGCACATGGCGGGGCCGGTGCGGGTGGAGCGGGAAGAAGGCTAGGCTCGCCTGCGAGGCACAAGCCGCCACCCTGCCCCACGCCGCCCCGTGCCAGACACGGGGCCGGGCTTTTCTCGGCTCACCAACGCAACGGCGCCGTGGACCTCACGCCTTGGGCGGTTCGACCACTCGCATGTGCAATTCGCGCAGCTGCTTGGGCTCGGCTGGCGAAGGCGCGCCCATCAGCAGGTCTTCTGCCCGCTGGTTCATCGGGAACAGCGTGATCTCGCGCAGGTTCTGCGCGCCGCACAGGAGCATCACCACCCGGTCCACGCCCGCGGCCATTCCGCCGTGCGGCGGGGCGCCATACTGGAACGCGCGGTAAAGCCCGCCGAAGCGCTCCTCGACGTCGGCCCGGGTCAGCCCGGTGATCTCGAATGCCTTCACCATCGTCTCGGGGCTCTGGTTGCGGATTGAGCCCGAGGCGATCTCGAAGCCATTGCAGACGAGATCGTACTGATAGGCGTTGATCGTCAGCGGGTCCTGATTGGTCAGCGCGTCCATCCCGCCCTGCGGCATCGAGAACGGGTTGTGGCTGAACTCGACCTTCTTGTTGTCCTCGTCCCACTCGTAGAACGGGAAATCGACGATCCAGCACAGCTCGAACCGGTCCTGGTCGATCAGGCCAAGCTGGTCCCCCACGCGAATGCGCGCCGCGCCGGCCAGCTTGGCGGCCTGTTCGGCCTTGCCCGCGGCGAAGAACAGCCCGTCGTCCGGCCCGAGGCCCAGTTCGGTATAGAGCTTCTCCATGCCCTCGACCCCGTGGTTCTTGGCGATCGGGCCGCCGAACTCGCCGCCCTTGCGGGTCACGTAGCCAAGCCCCGCATGGCCTTCGCTGCGCGCCCAGTCGTTCATCTCGTCGAAGAACTTGCGGCTCTTGTCGGCGGTCTTGGGCGCCGGGATCGCGCGCACCACGCCGCCCGAGCCGACGATCTTCTCGAACAGCCCGAACCCGCTCTGGGTGAAGTGGCCTGAAACTTCGGAAATGATCAGCGGGTTGCGCAGATCAGGCTTGTCGGTGCCGTACTTCAGCATCGATTCCGCATAGGGGATGCGCGGGAAGCTGCCGCTCGGAGTGACCTTCTTGCCCTCCGCGAAGGCCTCGAACACGCCGCCGATCACCGGCTCCATCGTCTCCCAGACCTCTTCCTGGGTGACGAAGCTCATCTCGAGATCGAGCTGGTAGAACTCGCCCGGCAGGCGGTCGGCGCGCGGGTCCTCGTCGCGGAAGCAGGGAGCAATCTGGAAGTAGCGGTCGAAGCCCGCCACCATCAGCAGCTGCTTGTACTGCTGCGGCGCCTGCGGCAGCGCATAGAACTTGCCGGGGTGGATGCGGCTCGGCACCAGGAAGTCGCGCGCGCCCTCAGGCGAGGACGCGGTCAGGATCGGCGTCGAATACTCGGTGAAGCCCGCCGCTTCCATCCGCCGGCGCATGTCGGAAATCACCTTCGTGCGCTTGACGATGTTGGCGTGCAACGTCTCGCGGCGCAGATCGAGGAAGCGATAGCGCAGGCGGATATCCTCGGGGTATTCCTGCTCGCCGGCCACCGGCATCGGCAGTTCCTCGGCGCGGCTCAGCACGTCGGCCTCACGCGCGAAGACTTCGATCTCGCCGGTCGGCAGGTTCGGGTTCACCGTCCCCGCCCCGCGCGCCTTGACCGTGCCGTTGATGGTGACCACGCTCTCCACCCGCAGGCTTTCCAGCAGCGGCAGGGCCGCGCTGTCGGCGTCGGCGACCACTTGCGTGATGCCGTAGTGATCGCGCAGGTCGACGAACAGCACCCCGCCATGGTCGCGCTTGCGATGCACCCAGCCCGAGAGCCGGACCGTCTCGCCTTCGTTCGCCTTGGTCAGCGCGCCGCAGGTGTGGGAACGATAGGGATGCATCGAAACTCTTTCCATTCGGCCCGCGTTCGGGCAGGGGTCGGATCAGGGGCGGCTAACAGGCGATGGCCGCCCTTTTGTCAAGCCGAGGGCCCGCACGGGCCTACCATCAGGCCCTTCACGGGCCCCCTACAGAAAAGTCCGATGAAGATACACCCGCTGATCACGACGACCGAGGCGCTCACCGAACTGTGCGAACGCCTCGCCAAGGCCCAGTTCATCTGCGTCGACACCGAGTTCATGCGCGAGAGCACCTACTGGCCGGAGCTCTGCCTGATCCAGATCGCCGACGAACACGAGGCGGCGGCGATCGATCCGCTGGCCGATGGCCTCGACATGTCCCCCCTGCTCGACCTGCTGGTCGATAACGAGGACGTGCTCAAGGTCTTCCACGCCGGCGGACAGGACGTGGAGATCATCTACAACCTCACCGGGAAGACCCCGCACCCGATCTTCGACACCCAGATCGCGATGATGGCGATCAGCCAGTCGGAGCAGATCGGCTACTCCAACCTCGTCGAATCCTGGCTCGGCATCACGGTCGACAAGGGCGCGCGCTTCACGGACTGGTCGCGCCGCCCGCTCGACGCCCGCCAGCTCGAATATGCGATCGGCGACGTCACCCATCTCGCCAAGATCTTCCCGCGCATGCTCAAGCGCCTGATCAAGACCGGGCGGGGCGAGTGGCTCGATGCCGAGATGGAGAAGCTGGCGGACCCGGAGAACTACCGCAACGATCCGAATTCCGCGTGGGAGCGCATCCGCGCCGCCGGTCGCAATCCGGCCATGCTCGGCCGTCTGCGCGCGCTCGCCGCCTGGCGCGAATACGAGGCGCAGGACAAGAACATCCCGCGCGGCCGCATCGCCCGTGACGAGACCCTGGCCGACATCGCAAGTCACCCGCCCAAGACCCAGGCCGATCTCGGCAAGGTCCGCGGGCTTTCGGCCGGATGGAGAGAGAACGAGATCGGCAAGCGGCTGATGAACACGCTGGCCAATGCCAAGCCGCTGACCGAAGACGAGCTGCCCCCGCGCACCCCGCGCGGCGCACCACTCGGCAAGGAAGGCGCGCTCGTTGCCGACCTCCTGAAGCTCCTCCTCAAGATCCGCGCCCGCGAGATCGACGTAGCCGCCCGCCTCCTCGCCCGCGCCGACGATCTCGAACTCCTCGCTGCCGGCGTGCGCAAGAACCTCGCGCTGCTCGAAGGCTGGCGGTTCGAACAGTTCGGCCGCGAGGCTCTGGAGCTGGTGGAGGGAAAGCTCGCGTTCGCCGTCCTCGGCGGACGGCTGAAGATGACCCACATCGACGAGATCCATCAGGGCATGGGCGCCGAAAAGGCCGCCCGCGACGCCGCCTGCGCTGATCCCACCGCCGCCCACCGCGGCCCCGACATCGAGATTTCGGTCGAGGAATGACCGTCTTCCAGCCCACCCTCAAGCAGCTGCAATACCTGGTCGCGCTGCACGAGCACGGGCACTTCGGCCGCGCCGCGGAAGCCACCTTCGTCTCGCAGTCGACCCTCTCGGCGGGCCTGCGCGACCTTGAAACCCTGCTCGGCGTCACCCTTGTCGAGCGGACCAAGCGCTCGGTCCGGTTCACCCCGCTCGGCAACGCGGTCGTCGCCAAGGCCCACCGCATCCTGCGCGAGGCCGAGGAGCTGTCCGACCTCGTCCAGTCCAGCGGCCAGCCGCTCTCGGGCGAGATGCGGATGAGCGTGATCCCCACCATCGCGCCGTTCCTGCTCCCCCGCATGCTCCCCCGCCTGCGCCGCGAGCGGCCGAGCCTCAGGCTCTACCTGCGCGAGGAGCCCAGCGCCGCCGCCATCGAATCCCTCACTCACGGCCGAGCCGACTGTGTCCTGCTCGCGCTGCCCTACCCCACCGGCGACGTCGAGAAGGAGACGATCGAGCTCGACGCGCTGTTCGTCGCCTTCCCCAAGGACGATCCGCGAGGGGCGCCTGCGGAAATCCTCCCCGAACTGATCGACGAGCACCGCCTGCTCCTGCTGGAAGACGGCCACTGCCTCAAGGAACACGCGCTCGCCGCGTGCAATCGCCCCGAACTGCGCGCCTCGGCAACGATGATCGGCACGAGCTTGCACACCCTCGTCCAGATGGTCGACAATGGTCTGGGCGTCACCATGCTCCCCGAGATGGCGGTCGACGCCGGCATCCTCAACGGCACCGACGTGGTCGCCCGCCCCCTGTCCTCGCCGACCGCCAATCGCGAGATCGCGCTGATCTGGCGCAAGAACAGCCCTCGCGGCGACGAATTCCGCATGCTCGCCGAAGAACTGCGCGCGGGATAAGGCACACCCCCACATCATCCGCTGCCGTCATGCTGAACTTGTTTCGGCATGAAGGCTGCAGGAAAGCACCTGCACCGCAGCCGGAACCGCGCCCCGCCGAGCGCCGTTGCTCCCCCTGTCCGCTCGCTCCCCTTCCCGTCCACGCGCTGAGCCGCTAGGGCCGCCGTTCCCATGCCCGATATCGCCCGCATCCTCGCCGCCAAGGCCCCGCTGACCCTCGCCTCGCTCGCTCGCGGAGCGCAGCCGCTGGTCATGGCCGATCTGGCGCGCGCCACCAAAGGCAGGGCGGTGTTCATCGCGCCCGACGAGGCGGCAATGCGCTCGGTTGGCGAGGCGGCGAAGTTCTTCGCGCCCGAGCTCGAGATCATCGAATTCCCCGCCTGGGACTGCCTGCCCTACGACCGCGCCAGCCCCGCGCTCTCGATCGGCGCGCGGCGTCTCGCGGCGCTCCACCGGCTCCAGCAGAAGGCCGACACGCCCCAGCTCCTCGTCACCACGATCAATGCCGTCCTCCAGCGCGTCCTCACCCCGTTCCGCATCCGGGAATCGGTGCGCCTGCTCAAGCCCGGCATGGAGATCGGCCGTGAGAGCCTGATCGCTCTGCTACAGCGCCAGGGCTACTCGCGCACCGACACGGTGGTGGATGCGGGCGAATACGCGGTGCGCGGCTCGGTGTTCGATATCTACCCGTCCGGGCTCGAAGGCGGCCTGCGCCTCGATTTCTTCGGCGACGAGCTCGAAACGCTGCGCCTGTTCGATCCCAACACCCAGCGTTCGATCGGTGAAGTGGCCGAGCACCTGCTGCTCCCCGCCAGCGAGGCCCTGCTCGACGAGGACACCGTCAAGCGCTTCCGCACCCGCTACCGCGAGCAATTCGGGGCAAATGCCACGAGCGATCCGCTCTACCAGGCGGTCAGTGACGGCCGCCGCCTCGCCGGCATGGAGCACTGGCTCCCGCTGTTCGAGGAGCGCCTCGAAACCCTGTTCGATCACCTCGCCAAAGGCGACCTCATCGTCATCGACAGCGCGTCGCTCGGCTCCGCCGACGAACGGCTGACCGACATTGCCGATTATTTCGCCAGCCGCTCCGACTCCAGCGCCAAGGCCCCCGGCGCCTACCGCCCGCTGCCGCCCGAAGCGCTCTACCTCGGACGCACGGAACTTGACGCCCAGCTCGCCGGCTGGCCGATCCACAAGGCCGATATTTTCGCCCAGCCGGAAAGCGCCACCGTGGTGGACTTCGGCTTCACCTCGGGCCGCGATTTCGCGCCCGAGCGTGCCCGGGGAGACAACGTCTACGAAGCCGCCGCCACCTACCTCACGGCGCAGGCCCGCAACGGCCGCAAGACGCTGATCGCCGCCTATTCCCCCGGCAGCCGCGCCCGCCTCGCCGCGATCCTCGGCGAGGCCATGCGGCCCGAGCCGGTGCTGGCGGATTCCTGGCAGGAGGCCCTCGGCCTCGCCGCCAAGGGCGCGCCGGTTGCCCTCGTCCTCCCGCTGGAGACCGGGTTCGCCAACGAGGGCCTCGAGGTCGTCACCGAGCAGGACATCCTCGGCGACCGGCTCGTGCGCCGCAAGCGCAAGAAGAAGAGCGCCGACGCCTTCCTGGCTGAACTCTCCGCGCTCACCCCCGGCGATCTGGTCGTCCACATGGACCACGGCATCGGCCGGTACGAGGGGCTGCAGTCGATCCCGGTGGGTGACAGCCCGCACGATTGCGTGATGCTGGTCTATGCCGGCGACGACAAGCTCTACATCCCGGTCGAGAACCTCGAGGTCCTCTCGCGCTACGGCAGCGAGAGCGAGGCCGTCGCGCTCGACCGGCTGGGGGGCGAGGCCTGGCAGAAGCGCCGCGCCCGCCTCAAGGAGCGCATCCGCGAGATCGCGCACGAACTGCTCAAGGTCGCCGCCGCCCGCGCCTTGCGCCATGCGCCCGCGCTCCTCCCGGACGAACACTCCTACGGGCCCTTCGTCGATCGCTTCCCCTGGGACGAGACCGAGGATCAGGACCGCGCGATCGAGGACGTTCTGGAGGACCTCGGCTCGGGCAAGCCGATGGACCGCCTCGTCTGCGGCGATGTCGGCTTCGGCAAGACCGAAGTTGCCCTGCGCGCGGCGTTCGTCGCGGCGATGAGCGGCCAACAGGTCGCCATTGTGGCGCCCACCACGCTGCTTGCCCGCCAGCACTACACCAACTTCAAGGAGCGCTTCGCCGGCTTCCCCCTCGAAGTCGGCCGCCTCTCGCGCCTCGTCTCGGCCAAGGAAGCCAATGCCACCCGCGAGGGGCTGGCGGCCGGAACCACCGATGTCGTCGTCGGCACCCACGCGATCCTCTCCAAGACCGTCAAGTTCAAGCGCCTCGGCCTCGTCATCGTCGACGAGGAGCAGCGCTTCGGGGTCACGCATAAGGAGAAGCTCAAGCAGCTGCGCGCCGACGTCCACGTCCTCACCCTCACCGCCACCCCGATCCCGCGGACGCTGCAGATGGCCATGAGCGGCCTGCGCGAGCTCTCCACCATCCAGACCCCGCCGGTGGACCGCCTCGCCGTGCGCACTTACGTCATGGAATGGGACGACATGGTCATGCGCGAGGCCCTGCTGCGCGAGCACCATCGCGGCGGCCAGAGCTTCATCGTCGTGCCCCGCATCGCCGACATGCCCGAGGTCGAGGACTGGCTGCGCAAGACCGTTCCCGAAGTCCGCTTCGTCACCGCCCATGGCCAGATGAGCCCGACCGAGGTCGAGGAGCGGATGAGCGCGTTCTACGAGAAGCAGTACGAAGTCCTGCTCTCCACCACCATCGTCGAGTCCGGGCTCGATATTCCCAGCGCCAACACGATCATCATCCACCGTGCCGACCGCTTCGGCCTCGCCCAGCTCTACCAGCTGCGCGGCCGCGTCGGCCGGGCCAAGCTGCGCGCCTATGCTTATCTCACCACCCCCGCCGACCAGCAGCTGTCCGAGGTCGCGGAAAAGCGCCTCAAGGTCCTCGGCGATCTCGACAGCCTCGGCGCCGGGTTCCAGCTCGCCAGCCACGATCTCGACATCCGCGGCGCCGGCAACCTGCTGGGCGACGAGCAGTCGGGCCACATTCGCGAGGTCGGCTTCGAGCTCTACCAGGCGATGCTCGAGGACGCGATCCTCGCCGCCAAGGCCGGCGAGATCGGCCTCGCCCGCGAGCGCAACAGCCTCTCCCCGCAGATCACGGTCGATGCCCCGATCATGATCCCGGAAGACTACGTGCCCGATCTCGCGGTCCGCATGGCGCTCTACCGCCGTCTCAACGATGCCGAGGACTTTGCTGAAATCGAAAGCCTTTCGGCCGAGATGATCGATCGCTTCGGCCCGCTGCCCAAGCCCACCGCCAACCTGATCCAGCTGATCCAGGTCAAGCGACAGGCGATCGAGGCCAACATCGCCAAGATCGACGTCGGCGCGAAAGGCACCCTCGTCACCTTCCACGAGGACACCTTCCCCGATCCCGCCGGCCTCGTCGCCTATGCCCAGCGCCTCGAAGGCACGATCAAGCTGCGCCCCGATAACAAGCTGGTCGTCAACCGCGCCTGGGCCGATTCCAAGGCCCGCCTCAATGGCCTGCTGCAACTGACCAAGGGCTTGTCGGCCATCGCGCGGAAGGCCGCCTGAAGACAAGCGACGAGCCCGCCCCCAGCCCCTCCCGCCTGCGGGACGGGAGCAGGACACACGCGCATCCCGGCCCCCACCTCGTCAGCAATTCCTTCACCCCCGCCTGCTAGACCACGCCCCCATGGCAGGGTTGGCCTTCTTCACCGCGTACTGCGCCGGTGCGAGCGCGCGTCCGCGCGCCGTGGACACCGGGTCCGCGGTCCTTCGCCGCGTGCCCGCAGCCGAGCTAACCGCGCAGACCGCCCCCTGGGACGCCCTCGGCGTCCGCGCCGCCGAGCCCAACCCGTTCCACGAATCCTGGTATCTCGGCCCCGCCCTCGCCGCGCTCGATCCGGCCGCGGAAGCCGAGGTCATGGTCTTCGAAGACGGCGGTGAGTGGCTGGGGCTGGTCCCGCTGGTCCGCTCGCGCCGCTATTACGGCCGCCCGCTCCCCCAGCTCGGCAACTGGCTCCACGGTAACGCCTTCCTCGGCGCCCCGCTGATTGCCGCCGGCCACGAGGCCTCCTTCTGGCAGGCGCTCCTCGCCTACTGCGATCGCACGGCGGGCGCCGCGCTGTTCCTGCACCTCTCCGGCCTCCCGCTCGGCGGCCCGCTCGCCGCCGCGCTTGAGGCGGTCTGCGCCGAGCAATCCCGCGCTTGCGGGCTCGTCCACCGCGAGGAGCGCGCGCTGCTCGCCTCGCCACTGTCCCAGGACGCCTATCTCGAGGCCGCGCTCTCGGGCAAGAAGCGCAAGGAACTGCGCCGCCAGCACGCCCGCCTCTCCGAACTCGGCGCGCTGGCCGTCACCCGCAGCCGCGACGCCGGAGGCCTCCCCGAGTGGACCCGCCAGTTCCTCGCGCTCGAAGCCGCCGGCTGGAAGGGCGCCACCGGCTCGGCCCTCGCCGCCAGCCCCGCGACCGCCGGCCTGTTTACCCAGGCCTGCGCCGGCGCTGCCGCACGCGGCCGGCTCGAACGGCTCACCCTCACTCTCGACCAGGCGCCCATCGCCATGCTCGCGACCTTCCTCACGCCACCCGGCGCCTTCTCCTACAAGACCGCCTT
>Ga0068858_100007845_pt1 | contig 10300 bp, 5 predicted proteins | sample KBSSwiS12_FD_66589 | JGI IMG/M metagenome (GOLD analysis project Ga0068858, IMG submission 66589) | Switchgrass rhizosphere microbial communities from Kellogg Biological Station, Michigan, USA - KBS Switchgrass S1-2 | ecosystem: Host-associated > Plants > Roots > Rhizosphere > Soil ... | reverse complement strand
ACTCCTGACGGCCCGCCCCTTCTTGCAATCCTGCAATTCTGCAATTCTGCAATCCTGCAATCCTGCAATTCTCGAGAGATGTGAGATGGACAGACGTGAGTTCCTGTCGGTAGCCGCCGCGGTTCCTGCCATGGCCAAACTGCAACCTCGGTCAACATCGGCGCCCACCCCCCATCATCCGTCGCACGAGATCTGCTTCAAGGAGGCGACCGAACTGGCGCGGCTTCTCCGAACTCGCGCGATCTCCGCGGTCGAAGTCATGCAGGCGCATCTGTCGCAAATCGCCCGGATCAACCCGAAGGTCAACGCCATCTGCACGCTCGTCGACGAAGAGGAACTGTTGCGTCAAGCACGTGCGGCTGATGCGCGGCCAAAGACATCGGGAACGATCGGGCCGCTCAGGGGCTTCCCTCATGCCGTCAAGGATTTGGTGCCGACGGCTGGTATCCGGACGACGTACGGCTCCCTGATCTACCGGAACAACGTACCCACCGACGATGCCCTGATCGTCAGGCGGCTGAAGGCGGCGGGCGCCATCATCATCGGCAAGACGAATACGCCCGAGTTCGGCGCCGGCTCGCAAACGTTCAACCGGGTATTCGGCGTGACGAGAAATCCGCACGACCTTTCCAGGACCTGCGGCGGCAGCAGCGGCGGTGCGGCCGTTTCGGTCGCCTGCGGGATGACCCCGCTCGCCGACGGCAGCGACCACGGTGGATCGCTGAGAAACCCGCCGAGTTTCTGCGGCGTTGTCGGATTCCGGCCTTCGATTGGCCGGGTGCCGGCCTGGCCGAAAGCGCAGCCGTGGACATCGATGAGCGTCGACGGCCCCATCGCGCGAACCGTGCGGGATGTGGCCTTGCTGTTGTCCGTCATCGCCGGGCCGGACGCCCGCGCACCGATCGTGATCGACGAACCGGGCTCGGTGTTCCGCGGTCCGCTGCGGCGTGATTTCAAGGGGGTGCGGATCGCATGGAGCCGGAACCTCGGAAAGTATCCAGTTGAACCGGTCGTCAACGACGTCTGCGACAAGGCACGGCACCTCTTCACCGACATCGGCTGCAGCGTCGAGGACGGCGAGCCGGATTTCGCGGATGCGGACGCGACGTTTCAGACGCTGCGCGCCTGGTCGTTCGCCCAGGAGCGAGGCGAGGACTTCAGACAGCATCGCGACCTGATGAAGGACACCGTCATCTGGAACACGGAACAGGGACTGAAACTGTCGGGCGTGGACGTCGCGCGGGCCGAGGTGCAGCGGGCGGCGCTCTACCAACGCGTGCGTGAGTTCCTCGAGCGCTACGAGTTTCTGGTCCTGCCCGTCTCGCAGGTGGCGCCGTTCCCGGCCGACGTGGAGTGGGTCCGGGACATCAACGGGGTGAAGATGAACACGTACATCGACTGGATGGCGACCTGTTATGCCATCACGCTCACGGGACTGCCGGCGATATCGGTGCCCTGCGGCTTCACCCCGACTGGATTACCCATCGGCTTACAGATCGTCGGCCGCCCGCGCCGCGATCTCGATGTGCTCAAGCTGGCGTACGCGTTCGAGCAGCACGCGGGGCTAGCCAAGAGGCGCCCCTCAGTGGTCGGTTAGGGCGGGGCAGGTAGCCGGGTGATCCACAGCGATCACCGCCGAGGCCGCGGAGACCGCAGAGAATATTCATTCCTCGGCATGCTCGGCGGCGAGCGCGGTGATGAAGGGACTTGGTCTCTCTAGTTACGGCTTGTGAGCACCGCCCGCCGTCTTTCAAGGCGCGGATGACGTGCTGTAGGAACAGCACCTGTGTCGCGCTGGTGCGGTAGTCGAAGTTCGTCTGGGCGGCCGTTCGGATTGCGGGTGAGGACGACAGACCATTTTCCCCACGCGGAGCGATGGCACTCGTCGATGACGATGTGCGAGAAGTAGTGCTCCGGATAGTGGCGGAAGAGGAACGAGGGGTCTCCGTCTTCGCGATGATCTCGACCGCACCGAGGGTGGTTTCACGGCAGATCATGTCCTCGGACCAGCCGCGCTGGTGAATCGCGGGATCTATCAGCTTCCGCGCGAGTGTCCGCTTCGGAGAGGGGCAAGACCATCAGATGATATAAGAAGGCAATGCCCCGGCCCTCCGCCGCACACATCCGCGAGCGCCTCGCGACCAGCTTCACCCTCGATCATCTGTGGAGGGAGACCATGGGTCTGCCCAAGGGGGACTCGAAAGAGCCCGCGCTCGCCGAGTTGACCGACCTGCTTCGGAAGACACGCACACCCTACGCCCTCATCGGCGGCGTGGCAGTTCAGCTCTATTCCGAAGAGCCCAGAACGACGGCGGACATCGACGTCGCGCTGGCGAGCTACGATGATCTTCCCCGCGGGCCGCTCAAGGCGGCCGGATTCACGTTCGAGCGGACGTTCGCCCACTCCGAAAACTGGCGGGCACCAGGCCGCCAGCCCCGCAAGCTCCGCACCGCGGTCCAATTCACGGTCGACAAGCTGACCCCGGCGACCGTCGAACGCGCCGCCGCGTTCCGCGTCCGCGGCATGCGTTTCAACGTGGCGACTCCGTCCGATCTCGTCCGGCTGAAGATCGAAGCCGCGGAGGAACCAAGACGGCGGCCGTCGAAGCGTCTGAGCGACATCACGGACGTCCAGCGCCTCCTGGAGACGCATCCCGAGGTGGCTCGCGAGGTACCTGACGCTCTGGGCCGGTTGGAAGCGCTGCTCGAGCGTTCCAAGTGGGAGCTGTACTGGCGAAAGCACGGTCCGCCGACCACGCCGGCTGCCGCACGGCGGTGGTGGAGCAGCCCGGGTCCAAAGCCGAACGATCCGGTGCTCGTTCTGAAGGCGGCACCGGATGCGGTGAGGAGAGTCTGCGAGCGCGAAGGGCTGCCGCCGCCGTGGCGCGCGTAGAGGGCGCCGGGACGGCTACTTGACGTCGACGAACGGCGACTTCAGCAGGAAGCCGGCCCGCTGCCGATCGGGGGAAGCAAACTCCTTCAACCCGTACCGAATCTCGTCGGGCCCCACGCGATGCCATGTGCCGAACATGCGGTCCCAAAACGTGAAGACGTCGCCGTAGTGTGAGTTCGTCAGCCTCGCTTCGTCGGCATGGTGAATCTTGTGCCAGCCCGGCGTCGAGAACACGAAACGGCCGTAGGCCTCGAACCAATCAGGGAACTTGACGTTTGCGTGCTGAGGGATGAGCAGCAGGATTGCCACGGTGCCGTAGATGATGAAGGAAGCCATCGACATGCCGATAACAGGAATCGAGATACACGGAAAAAGACACTGTGACAACACCACATCCAGTGGGTGGAATCGCAACGCCGACGTCGCATTGAGGCTGGTGTCGGAGTGGTGCACCCGGTGGAACCGCCAGAGCAGCGGGATGTGATGCTGCAGGTTGTGGAACGCGTAGCTGCCCAGGTCGAACAGCAGCATCCCGGCGGGCACGGAGATGAACGCCGGCAGACTCAGATAGTTGAGCAGCCCTAGACGATGATCGCCGGTGTAGGCGAGGACCATCAGCACCAGGATGCTGAGAGCGCCGTTGGTCACGAAGGCCACCAGTGTGAGGACCACGTTGTGCCCGTCGTGCCGCTTCGGATCGCCGGGCCGCGGCAGGTACGGCCAGCCCATCTCGAGGCTGTACATCGCGATCAACAACACCACGATGATGATGGGTTGAAGGTTAGCGAGCCGGTCGAGCATCAGACCCCCGAGATTTGTCTGCGGGCTCTGCGGGATACGTGCGTGTCAGTTCGAGCCGTTGACTCTTGCCGGCGCTTTGCACACGAAGTTCGCCGCGTCGTTCGTGCTCCCCACGCCCTTGTATTGCGCGACCTGCGGGTACGGGCAGAGCGGACGCGTCATGTCGACCCGGTTGTTGTTCACGCGCGACGCGATGAGCTGATCGGGTGCGGTGCCCGACTCGCGCCACCGTTCGAGCGCGCTCATGTAGTTGACCTGGTTCGGACCCGGGCCGCCGCCACAGTGCTGCATGCCGGGCGCCATGAAGAGGCGGACGAAGTTGTCCTGTTTCTGTCCCATCTTCGCCAGCACGCTGGAGTAGTAGTTGATGGAGTTGCCGGCGGAAATCGCCGTGTCGTTCCAGCCGTGGTACAGGAGCAGCTTGCCGCCGCGCGCCTTGAACGCCGACAAATCCGGACTGATCGCGTTGACAATCGAGCCGACCTTGTCGTCCACCAGTTTCAGATCGCGCTCGAGATCGAACGTCTTCCAGTCCCAGCTGATGTTGTTGTACGCGACCTGGAACGACCCGACCGAGACGCCTGGGGGCTGCGCCCCTCCGCCAATCACCGTCCAGCCGGTCTCGCTGCCGGGATCTTTGCCAGGGAAGATCACGTCGCCGTTTTTCGTGCTCGCCGCCGAATACATCCGCTTCACCGACGCGAGCTGCGGCGCGGTGAGGCAGGTCTCCGCGTCGGCGCCTTTGCAGAGCAGCGTCGACGCGTCGAAGTGGCACGACCGGGGCTCGTTGAGAAAGCCGTCCTTCACGCCGTCGCGCGCGTCACATGCGTCGAGGACCGCCTTGTTGAGCATCGCGAGCTTTGCCGCAGGCACCGCAGCCGCCGGATCCTGCAGCGTCGGGATCGCGACCGTGAGATCCCAGGTGTGCAGATGCGTCTGGTAATTGGCCGGAGCACCAGCGAGGATGGCGTCGAAGTCGTCGGGATACTTCTGCGCTTCCATCAGACCCTGACGGCCGCCGGTCGAGCAGCCGTTCCAGTAGGACAGCCGCGGCGCGCGGTCGTAAAACGCCGAGACCAGCGCCTTCGACGTGACCGTCGTCTCGTGCACGGCGCGATAGGCAAAGTCCACGAGCTTGTCGGGATGATTGATCGCGAAGGCGGCGTTCCCACCCTTGTGCCCCGTGTCGGTCGATGCCGTGGCGTACCCCTCCTGAAGCGCGGACGCCATCGCCGCATAACTGATCACGCCGGCCCATCCCCCGTTTCCGACGGCCTGGAACTTACCGTTCCAGGTGTCGGACGGCAGCCACACTTCCATCTCGATCTCTGAATCGGGCGATGGCTTCAGGATCGCGTGGATACGGCAATGCGCGGGGAGCACGAGCGCCGGCGCCGCGGGCGCACCACCTCGCCCGCCTCTGCCGCCTGCGGGGGCCGCTGCGGGTTCCGGTCCGCGTCCCGCCACCGGGCCGCCAGGCGGGCCGGCGGGAGCCGGAGGCGTGTACGGACCAGCAGGCACCATCTCCGAGATCGTGATCGTCGTGTTCGACAGCGCGACCGCCTTCAGGCTCTCGCAGGGCGTCACGGCGTAGAGACCGCCCGCCAGCATCAGCGCAGAAATGATCATCGTCTCACCCTCCCAATCGGCCCGAGGAAACGGGGCCACGAAGACCTGCGTGTCTTCGAGTTTTCGTGAGAAGCAACGGCGAGCTCGGCGGTTGATCCTCGTTGTTCATCGGAAGCTCATATACGCGATCTTGTTGCCCGCCGACTGCGCGAACCAGAGCTTGTCGCCCAGGCGACCGACAGGCGCGCGATCGCTGCCGGCCGTCAGACCGGTCGGACCGCCGTTGCCGGGGACGTCGAATTCGGTGATCGCTCCGTCCGGGGTCACACGTCCCAGCTTGCCGCTCTTCGTATACCAGATGTTGCGATCGGGACCGACGGCGATGTTGACCGGCGATCCGCTCTGACTCGGCATCGGGAACTCGGTAATCGTCCCGTCGAGTGTGATGCGGCCGATGCGGTTACCGTCGACCTGACGATTATCCGCACGGCCGTTCAGTTCGACGAACCACATGTGGCCGTCGGCCCCTGCGGTGATGTCGCCTGGTCCACGGTCGGGGCCGAGCAGGGCGAACTCGGTCACCATGCCCTCGAGCGTCATCCGTCCAATCTTTCCGGTGTTGAACTCGGAAAACCAGATATTGCCGTCGGGACCGGCGGCCAGCGCGCGCGGACCGCTGTTCGGCGTGGGGATCGCGAATTCGGTAATCACGCCCTGTGGCGTGATCCGGCCTATTTTTCCGCCCATGAACTCGCCGAACCAGACGTTGCCGTCGCGGCCCCTCGCGGTCGCCCGCGGCTGACTGTTCGGCGTGGGTATCTCGAACTCGGCAATGACGCCCGCCGGCGTGATGCGTCCCATGCGGTTCCCGAGATGTTCGGAGAACCACATGTTGCCGTCCGACCCCAGCGTGATGATCCGGGGCGCGCTCCCCGCGTGAGGCAGCTCGAATTCTTTCAAGCCGGCGCCATCGGGAGCCATCCGGCCGATGCGATTGCCGTTCGCTTCGGTGAACCAGAGAGTCCCGTCCGGAGCGATGGCAATCGTCGTCGGACCACTCCCCGAATTGGGCAGCGGAAACTCCGTGATCCTGCCGTCGGCCTGCGGCGTCGACCCCGCGCCACCCGGCGCATTCTGCGGGTAGACGGCGGTCCCGACAGTGAGCAACATCACTAGAACAATCAAGTATTTACGGAGCATATCAAGCTCGGGCGGGTGGAACCTGAGCCTCGTGCAAGCGTGGTAGAATTTGGCCGGATTGAAGATGAATGTCAAGCTGCGTGGGGTGTCCCTCCTCGCGGCCGCGCTTTTCGTGTCGACGCTGGGGTCTGCGGTTCGTGGAGCCCAGGTCGCCCCACGTCCATCACCGCCGCTGGCGGTGTCGCACACACCAGCCACGGAGCGGGCGCTCGTCGACAAGTACTGTGTCACCTGCCACAACGACCGGGCCAGGACCAGCGGGTTGAGCCTCCAGAGCCTCAACCTCGACAATATCCCCGACAGCGCTGAAACGTGGGAAAAGGTCGTACGAAAACTGCGTGGCGGCATGATGCCTCCGTTGGGCGCGCCGCGGCCCGACCGGAGCAGCATCGAAGGGTTGGTCTCGTTTCTCGAGACCTCAATCGACCGCGCGGCGCTCGCCAGACCCAATCCCGGCCGCTCCCCTCTTCATCGTTTGAACCGCTCCGAGTACGCCAACGCGATTCGGGATCTGCTCGCGCTCGACATCGACGCATCGGCGTACCTGCCAGCGGACGATGAGGCGAACGGGTTCGACAATATCGCAGACGTGTTGAAGGTATCGCCGTCGCTGCTCGAACAGTACCTGACGGCCTCCCGCAAGATCGCGAGCCTCGCGGTCGGCGATCCGAAAACCAACGCGGTGAGCGCCGTGTACCGGGTGCCCCCGGACCGCGCTCAAGGCGATCACGTGGAGGGGTTGCCGCTCGGTACGCGGGGCGGCATCGTCGTCCGTCACACCTTTCCGCTCGACGCCGACTACGACTTCCGCGTCAACCTGCTCCAGAACATCGTCGGCTATGTGCCCGGGCTCGAGTGGCCTCACCAGCTGGAGATTGCCGTCGACGGCGAACGCGTCTTCCTGGCGCCGGTCGGCGGCGCCGACGACAACGAGTTGTCGGACACGAACCTGGCCGCCGCGAAGGATGCGCTCGACCGGCGGTTGAAAGCCCGCGTGCATGTGAAGGCGGGCCCGCGCGTGGTGAGCGTCGCGTTTCTCCGGAAGAGCGCCGCGGAATCGGTCGAACCGCTGCAGCCGTTCACGCGCGATCTCGACATGCAGAACATGAACGGGATCCCGGTCATCGAGCACGTGCAGATTTCGGGGCCGTTCAACGCGACCGGTCCCGGCGACACGCCGAGCCGCCGCAGGATCTTCGTCTGCCGGCCGGCGAATCCCCGGGAAGAACCGGCGTGTGCGAAAGCCATTCTGTCGACGCTGGCGCGCCGCGCATACCGAAAGCCCATCGATACCGAGATCGATACGCTGCTGAGTTTCTACGAGTCGGGCCGCAAGAAAGACAACTTCGACACCGGTATCGAGAGCGCGCTGCGATTCATCCTGACGAGCCCGAAGTTCCTCTTCCGCGACGAACCCGATCCTGCCAATGTGGCGGCGGGCACCGTGTACCCGGTCAGCGATCTCGAGCTGGCGTCGCGCATGTCGTTTTTCATCTGGAGCAGCGTGCCGGACGACCAGCTGCTCACCATCGCCGCGCAGGGCAGGTTGAAGGATCCGGCGGTTCTCGAGCGTCAAGTCAAACGGATGCTGGCGGATCCAAAGTCCAAGGCACTCGTCGACAATTTCGCGGCCCAGTGGCTGTTTGTCCGTAACCTTCAGAGCGTTCTGCCGGACACGCAGACGTTCCCGAATTTCGACGACAACCTGCGGCAGGCCTTCCGGAAAGAGACGGAGCTCTTTTTCGAGAGCGTCATGCGCGAGGACCGCAACATCCTCGACCTGCTGACCGCGGACTACACCTTCGTGAACGAGCGCCTCGCACGGCATTACGGCATTCCGAACGTGTACGGCACCCGGTTCCGGCGCGTCACGCTCGCCGACGAACGCCGCCGCGGCTTGCTAGGCGAGGGCACCGTGCTCGCCGTCACGTCGTATCCCAACCGGACGTCGCCGGTGCTTCGCGGCAAGTGGATTCTCGAGAACATTCTCGGCACGCCGCCGCCACCGCCGCCGCCCAACGTGCCCACGCTCAAGGAAAACGGCGAAGGCGGCAAAATCATGTCGGTCCGCGAACGGCTCGAAGAGCACCGGAAGAATCCCTCGTGCGCCACCTGCCACCGCGTGATGGATCCGCTCGGCTTCTCGCTCGACAATTTCGACGCTACCGGCGAGTGGCGGTCCAAGGAAGCGCCGGGGCTGCCCGTTGATGCGGCAGGTCAGCTGGCGGACGGCACGCCGGTCGACGGCCCGGTCGCGCTGCGCAAGGCGCTGCTCATGCACCCCGAACAGTTCGCGCGCACACTGACAGAAAAGCTGTTGACCTACGGGCTCGGGCGCGGATTGGAGTACTACGACATGCCGGTAATTCGTGCCATCGCGAGCGACGCAGCGCGACAGAATTACCGGTTCTCGGCGCTCATCACCGGGATCGTCAAGAGCACCGCCTTTCGAATGAAGAAAGCTCAGGAGTTGAGAGACGATTAAGTTCGAAGTTCGAAGTCTGAAGTCTGAAGTCGACGGTTCGCACTTTCGAGGTAGCTTTTATGTTTGTCACCAAGAAGTCGTTGCCGCGCCGCACGTTCCTTCGGGGCGTAGGTGCCACCCTGGCGCTGCCGCTGCTCGACGCGATGGTGCCGGCGCGAACCCTGCTGGCAAAAACGGCGGCGACGCCCGCGCCACGCCTCGGGTTCGTCTACCTGCCGCACGGCGCGAACATGGACAAATGGACGCCGACGGCGGAGGGCGCGAATTTCGAGTTCTCGCCGATCCTCAAGCCGCTCGAGCCGTTCCGGCGCCATCTCGACGTCGTCAGCGGGCTCGGCCATCGCGCCGCCGACAGCACGGCCGTGCATTCGCTGAGCCCGACGACGTGGCTGAGCGGCGTGCGGCCGAAACCGACGCAGGGCGTGGACGCGTACGCGGGGATCACGGCCGACCAGATCGCGGCGCAGAGAATCGGCCAGGAGACGCTGCTGCCGTCGATCGAGCTGGCGACCGAGGATCAGTCAGGCCTCATCGGCGCCTGCGATCGCGACTACGGCTGCATTTACATGAACACCCTCTCGTGGCGAACGCCGACGACGCCGATGCCGATGGAGATCAATCCGCGAAAGGTCTTCGAGCGGATGTTCGGCCAGGGTGGCTCCGCTTCGGATCGCCTCGCCCGCACGGAAGAAGATCGCAGCGTGCTCGATGCGATTACGCGGCAGATCGGTGGCCTTCAGCGCACGCTCGGCGCGAAAGATCGGACGAGCGTGAACGACTATCTGGAGAGCGTGCGGGAAATCGAGCGCCGCATCCAGATCGCCGAGAAGCAACAGCAGACCGACCTCGAATTGCCGCCGGCGCCGGTCGGCATCCCCTTTCAGTTCGAAGAGCACATCAAACTGATGTACGACCTGCTCGCCCTGGCGTACCAGGCAGACATCACCCGCGTGGCGACGTTCATGGTGGCACGCGAGGAAAGCAACAAGACCTATCCGCAGCTCGACGTCCACGAGGGGCATCACGCCACATCGCACCATCAGAACCGGCCGGAAAAGCTCGAGAAGCTCTTCAGGATTCAGCAGTACCACGTCAGTCTGTTCGGCGACTTCCTCAAGAAGCTGCAGTCGGTTCAGGATGGCGACGGGACGTTGCTCGATCATTCGCTGATTCTGTACGGCAGCAACATGAGCAACAGCAACGCCCACAACCACTTCCCTCTTCCGAATCTCGTGGTGGGAGGCGCAACCGGACGCCACACCGGCGGCCGTCATCTGAAGTACCCGGACCACACGCCGATGACGAACCTGATTCTGAGCATGCTGGACAAAGTCGGCGTGCCGATGGACACG
>Ga0068858_100007841_pt1 | contig 10302 bp, 9 predicted proteins | sample KBSSwiS12_FD_66589 | JGI IMG/M metagenome (GOLD analysis project Ga0068858, IMG submission 66589) | Switchgrass rhizosphere microbial communities from Kellogg Biological Station, Michigan, USA - KBS Switchgrass S1-2 | ecosystem: Host-associated > Plants > Roots > Rhizosphere > Soil ... | reverse complement strand
CTGTACGCCGGCGCTTCGGGGGGACACGGAGGCTCAGCGGCGTCGGCGCCCATGCAAGCGAGCACGGCGCCGAGGAAATGCTTCGTCGAGCGCATGCGGCAGCGCGCGAACGCCATCACCGGCGCCTCATTTGTCGATGACCTCGTCGGCCATCACCATGACCGACGCCGGCAGCTGCCAGCCGCGCTCGCGCGCCACCTTCTGGTTCACGACGAGCTCGAAGCGCTTCGGCTGGAGGATGGGCAGGTTTCCGGGCTTCTCGCCGCGCAGGATGCGGTCGGTGTACTCGGCCGCCCCGCGCTGCAGCTCGACGTGGTCCGGCCCATACGACATGAGGCCGCCGCTCTCCGGAAAGCCCCGTTCGCCCCACATGGCCGGTAGCTTGAGCTGCCTTTCGCGCGCGACGAGCTGCGGGATGGAGCTGGAAATCAGCGTGTCGCCGGTGTTGAGGAGCGCTTGCGTCCCATCGACCTCCACCATCTCGAGCGCGGTCGCGAGCTCCTCGCGCGTGCGCACCTGCACCGAGCGCACCACCATGCCGAGCTTCTTCGCCGTTGCCTGCGCGCTCGCTACCTCGACGGCATTGTCCGGACGCTGCGGATTCCACAGTATCGTGGCTACCTTCACCGCGGGAAAGCTCGCCTTGAGCAGCTGCACCCGCTTGGCGCTCGCCTCGTCCAGGATGCCGCTCATGCCCGTGATATTGCCGCCCGGGTGCTGGTAGTTCGAAACGAGGCCCGCGGCGACGAGATCGCCCGCAGCCGTGACGACGATCGGGATGGTCGAGGTGGCCTTCCTGGCGACGGCGGCTTCCGGCGTGCACATGGCGACGATCACGTCGACCTTCGTGCGCGCGAGGTCGTCCATGATCGACGCAAGGCGCTTCGGATCGCCGTTGGCGTCGTGCTCCTCGAACCGCAGGTTCTGGCCATCCTTCCAGCCGAGCTCCTCGAGGCGGGCCTTGAAGGGCTTCTGGAAGGGCGCCGAGGGGCCCGTCTTGAACATCCAGACGTACGCAACGCGCATCGGCCGCGACTGGGCCAGCGTCTGCCCGGCGGCGAGCGCCAGGATCGCAAGGCAGCCAGCGAGGAGGCTCTTGTTCTTCATTTGGGGCCGACTCTAACGCGAGCCTTACGAAGCCGCCAACGTAAATATTCACCCGGCTCGCCCAATGAAAAAGCGGGCCCGGACGCACGTCCGGACCCGCCGATGGCGATGATCCCCGGCCGGCGGGAGATGCGCCGGCGAAGACCCCCTCGCCCCTTGCGGGGAAAGGGCTTTTACGCGAGGAAGGGCGTCAGTCCGCCTGCTTCCTCAGGAATGCCGGGATGTCCAGCATGTCCACGCCCGAATGCCTCATCGCCTCGATGGTCACGTCGCGGCGGCGACGGATCGCGGTGGGCTGGTCGAGCTCTTCGTAGTTCACCGCGGCGCCCTGCGCATCGTCCGTCCCGGTGCGCGAGACCACCTGCATCACCGGCTGCCGTTGCGCGGCCGCGCCTCCCAGGCCCGTCGCCACGATCGTCACGCGCAGCGCGTCGCCGATCGCCTCGTCGATGACGCTGCCGTAGATCACGGTCGCGTCCTCGGCGGTGAACGAGCGGATGGTGTTCATCACCTCGTGCACCTCCTTCAGCTTCATGGTGTGCGAGGCGGTGATGTTGATCAGCACGCCGCGGGCGCCGGACAGGTGGATGTCCTCGAGCAGCGGCGAGTGCACCGCTTGTTCCGCCGCCATCTGCGCGCGCTCCGGACCCGACGCGGTCGCCGAACCCATCATCGCCACGCCGTTCTCGCTCATGACGGTGCGCACGTCGGCGAAGTCCACGTTCACCATGCCGGGGCAGTTGATCACCTCGGCGATGCCCGCGACGGCGCCGTTCAGCACGTCGTTGGAGGCGCGGAACGCGTCTTCGTACGTGACATCCTCGCCCAGGACCTGCATCAGGCGGTCATTCGGGATGATGATGAGCGAGTCGACGTGCTGCTTGAGCTGCTCGATGCCGACCGCCGCCACCTTCTGGCGCTTGCCCTCGAAGCTGAAGGGCTTGGTCACCACCGCGACCGTGAGGATGCCCAGCTCGCGCGCGATCTCCGCGACCACCGGAGCCGCACCCGTGCCGGTGCCCCCGCCCATGCCCGCCGTGATGAAGAGCATGTCCGCGCCCTGCACCATCTCGGTGATGCGCTCGCGGTCTTCCTCGGCGGCGAGCCGTCCCACCTCGGGATTGGCGCCGGCGCCCAGGCCCTTGGTCGTGCCGGTGCCCAGCTGCAGCGTCGTCTTCGCGAGGTTGCGCTTGAGCGCCTGGGCGTCGGTGTTCATCGAGATGAACTCCACGCCCTGCACGCCGTTGTTGATCATGTGGTCGACCGCGTTCCCGCCGCAGCCGCCCACCCCTACCACCTTGATCACCGCTTCGGGTGTCTGGCTTTCCAACAGCTCGATCATGATGCGTCTCCTTTGTTGTTGATACCCACGACTTCAGAAATTGCCCTTGAACCAGCTCTTCATCTTCTCGAGGATTTCCTTGAAACCCGCCCCTTGCATCTTGGCGTGGCGATCGCGCTTCACCTGGTCCAGCCCCGCCATCAACAGCCCCATCGCGGTCGAGTAGCGCGGGTTGCGCACCACCTCGGCCAGCGGCCCGTTGTAGTTGGGAAGCCCCACGCGCACCGGCATGTGGAAGACTTCCTCGCCCAGCTCCACCATTCCCTTCATCAGCGAAGATCCACCCGTGATCACGATTCCCGAGGAGAGCAGCTCCTCCAGTCCGGACGAGCGCAGCTCCCGCTGGATGAGGGAATAGAGCTCCTCGACGCGCGGCTCGATCACCTCGGCGAGCGTCTGCCGCGACAACTCGCGCGGCCCGCGGTCGCCGACGCCCGGCACCTCGATCATTTCCGTCGAGGAAGCGAGCTGCCGCAGCGCCACGCCCTGGGCCATCTTCAGCTCCTCGGCGTCCTTGGTCGGCGTGCGCAGCGCCATGGCGATGTCGTTGGTGATCTGGTCGCCGGCGATCGGGATGACCGAGGTGTGCCGGATGGCGCCGTCGGTGAATACCGCGATGTCGGTGGTCCCGCCGCCGATGTCGACGAGGCACACGCCCAGGTCGCGCTCGTCGTCGAGCAACACCGCGTCGGCGCTCGCGAGCGGCTGGAGCATGAGGTCGCTCACCTCGAGCCCGCAGCGCCGGACGCATTTCATGATGTTCTGCGCGGCCGACACCGCGCCGGTCACGATGTGCACCTTCACCTCGAGCCTCATGCCGCTCATCCCGGTGGGCATGCGCACCCCACCCTGCCCGTCGATGATGAATTCCTGCTCGAGGATGTGGAGCACCTGCTGCTCCATCGGGATGTTCACCGCGCGCGCGGTCTCGATCACGCGGTCGATGTCGTACTGCGACACCTCCTTGTCCTTGATCGCCACCATGCCGTGCGAGTTGAAGCTCTTGATGTGGCTGCCGGCGATGCCCGTGATCACTTCCTTGATCTTGGCGTCGGCCATGAGCTCGGCCTCCTCGAGCGAGCGCTGGATCGCGTTCACCGTGGACTCGATGTTCACGACCACGCCCTTCTTGAGGCCGCGCGAGGGGTGGCTGCCCATGCCGATGAGCGCCAGCGTGTCCTCGGGCGTCACCTCGGCCACGAGGGTCACGATCTTCGACGTGCCGATGTCGAGGGCGACGAGGAGGTTGCGCGCGTCGCGCGAGCGGGTGGCGATCATTTCGTCTTTCTCAATGCGAATCCGTTCGAGTAGCGCAGGTCCGCGTAGCGGGTGGCGCGCGCGTCTTCCGGCAGGCGCTTCCAGGCCGACACGAACCGTTCCACGCGCTCCTTCCATTCCCCGCGCCCCAGCTCGAGGGTGAGGCCGCTTTCAAGCAGCGCCTCCCAGGCGCCACGCGGCGTGAGGTGCAATTCGGTCACCCGCCCCACCGCGGCCAGCGCGGAGGCGAGCGCCGGGAATTCACCGGCCATGCGCGGCGCGGAGCCCTCGGGGCCGCGCAGGCGCGGAAGGTCCGCCGCATCGGAAGCCTCGAACACCGTGCCCTCGCGGCTCACGAGGCGCTTGTCGTCCCAGCGCGCCACGGCCTCGTGGGCGGTGAACGTGATCTCGATCGCATCGGGGTAGAGGCGCCTCACGCTCGCGTCGCGAACCCACGGCACCAGCCGCGCCGCGTCGCGCACGCCCTCGAGGCTCGGCCGGTCCGCCGTGAGCACCGCCTGCGTGAGCGTGTCGAGGTCCGCCTGCGGGAGGCGCTCGGTCTCGCCCGCGAACACCACGCGCGTGACCGGGTGCGAGAGCACCATGCGATAGCCGTAGAGGCCCGCGGTCGCAAGCAGCGCGATCGCGGCTAGGCCCGCAAGCCCCTGCAGGATGCGGATGCCGGGCTTGGCCTTGGGCTTCGCAGGGGTGCTCATGCGTGCCCTCCCGTCTCCAGCGCCGCCGCCTCGAGGATCTTCACGCACAGGTCCGGATACGCGAGCCCCGCCGCCTTCGCGGCCATCGGCACCAGGCTGTGTCCCGTCATGCCCGGCGACGTGTTCATCTCGAGGAACGAATAGGTGCCGTCGGGGCGCAGCATCACGTCGGCGCGACCCCAGCCACGGCAGCCCAACACGCGGAAGCTCTTGAGCGTCACCGCGCGGATCTCGTCCTCCACCTCGGGGCGGATGCCCGCGGGGCAGTGATACTTCACGTCGTCGGTGAAGTACTTGTTCTGGTAGTCGTAGTTGCCGTCGGGCGCCTCGATGCGGATGAGCGGCAGCGCCGTCTCGCCCAGCACGCTCGCCGTGAGCTCCTGCCCCGCGACGAATTCCTCCACCACCACGAGGTCGTCGAACTTCGCGGCCATCTCGTAGGCGGGCAGCGCCTCCTTCGCCGAGCGCACCTTGGTGAGGCCGATGGTCGAGCCCTCGCGCGCCGGCTTGACTATGAGGGGTAGTTTGAGACGCGATACCACCTTGTCCCAGTCGGTGTCGCGGCGCGCCATCACGTACCTGGGCGTGGGAATCCCCGCCGCGGTCCACACCAGCTTGGTGCGCCACTTGTCCATGGCGAGCGCGGAGGCCATCACGCCGCTGCCGGTGTACGGAATGCGCAGGACCTCGAGCGCGCCCTGCACCGTGCCGTCCTCGCCGAAGCGGCCATGCAGCGCGATGAACGCGCGCGCGAAGCCGTCGCGCTTCAATTCGAAGATCTCGCGCTCGGCGGGATCGAAGGCATGCGCGTCCACGCCCTTCGAGCGCAGCGCGGCGAGCACCGCCTTGCCGGAGATGAGCGAGATCTCGCGCTCGGCGGACGGGCCGCCCATGAGCACCGCGACCTTCCCGAGCGCGCTCATTTGGCCTTCCCCACGATGCGCACCTCGCGAACGAGGTCCACGCCGGTGCGCAGCCGCACCGTCGTCTGCACCAGGTCCACCAGCGACTCGATGTCCTGGGCGCTCGCCCCGCCGGTGTTCACGATGAAGTTCGCGTGCTTGGGCGAGACCTGCGCGCCGCCGATGTTCACGCCCTTCAGCGCGCACGACTCGATGAGGCGCGCGGCGAAGTCGCCGGGCGGGTTGCGGAAGACGCTGCCCGCGTTCGGCACGTTGAGCGGCTGCGACTCCACGCGCTGCGACAGGAGCTTCTTCATGCGGCGCATCGCGGGCGCTTCCTCGCCGCGCTCGAACACGAAGACACCGGAGATGAACCACTCCTCGAGGGATTCCTTGAGCGCCACGTGCCGGTAGCCCACGTTGTATTCGTTGGGCGTGCGCAGGCGCACGTTGCCGTTGCGGTCCACGGTCTCGGCCGCGATCACGTGGTTCCAGGTCTCGCCGCCGTAACAACCCGCGTTCATCGCGAGCGCGCCGCCGATGGTCCCGGGCACGCCGCACATCCATTCCGCGCCCGCCCCGCCGTGCTTCGCGACGTGCCGCGCGAGATGCGGCGCCGGCACCCCGGCCGCGACGTGGAAGGTGGGCCGCAGCTGGCTGCCGCCCTCCTGGCGAATTCCCGTGAGCGCATGGTGCGTGAAGACGACGCTTCCCTCGAAGCCGCCGTCGCGCACCAGCAGGTTGCTGCCGAGCCCCACGAAGAGGATCGGCTCGTCCGCGGGCCGCGAGCGCAGGAACATGCACAGGTCGGGCACGCTCGCCGGCTGGTAGAAGACCTTCGCCACCCCGCCCGCCCGCCAGCTCACGTGCCTCGCCATGGGCTCGTCGAGCCGCATCCGGCCCTTGAGGTTCGCGAGGAGGTTGGCGGTTTCGCTCATGTCCATGCTCAGCCCGGCGGCACCGCGAGCTCGGGCGCGAGGTGGCCGATGGATCCCGCGCCCATGGTGATGACGACGTCGCCGTCGCGAAGGCGGCCGAGCACGGCGTCGCGCATCTCGCCGGAGGTCTCCACGAACACCGGTTCGACCTTGCCCGCCACGCGCACGGCGCGCGCGAGCGAACGGCCGTCGGCCGCGACGATCGGCGCCTCGCCCGCGGGATAGACGTCGGCGAGCACCAGCTCGTCTGCCGTCGAGAGCACCCTCACGAAGTCCTCGAACAGGTCGCGCGTGCGCGTGAAGCGATGCGGCTGGAACGCGAGCACGATGCGGCGGCCGGGGAAGGCGCCGCGCGCCGCCGCGAGGGTCGCCGCCATCTCCGCCGGATGGTGGCCGTAGTCGTCGACCAGCGTGAAAGTCCCGCCGGCTGCCAGCGCGATGTCGCCGTAGCGCTGGAAGCGGCGTCCCACGCCCTGGAATTCCGACAGCGCCTTCGCGATCGCCGCGTCGGGGGCGCCCACCTCGCGTCCCACCGCGATCACGGCGAGCGCGTTGAGCACGTTGTGCAGGCCCGGGAGGTTCAGCATCACGTCGAGGGGCTTCGCGTTCCTGTCGACCGAGACGGCGGTGAAGCGCATGCGCCCCTGGTCCCAGCGGATGTCCTGCGCGCGCAGGTCCGCGTCGGACTCGATGCCGTAGGTGAGCATCGGCCGCGTCACCGCCGACATGATGGCGCGCACGTTCGGGTCGTCCTTGCACACCACCGCGAGCCCGTAGAACGGCAGGTGGCCGAGGAACTCGACGAACGTGCCCTTCAGCTTCTCGAAGTCCTGGCCGTAGGTTTCCATGTGGTCCGCGTCGATGTTCGTCACGACGGAGATCACCGGCTGGAGGTAGAGGAACGAGGCGTCGGATTCGTCGGCCTCGGCGACCAGGAACTCGCCCTTGCCGAGGCGCGCGTTGGCGCCGATGGAGTTGAGCCGCCCGCCGATCACGAGCGTGGGATCGAGCCCCGCCTCGGCGAGCACCGCCGCCACGAGCGACGTCGTGGTCGTCTTGCCATGCGTGCCGGCGATGGCGATGCCCTGCTTGAAGCGCATGAGCTCGGCCAGCATCATCGCGCGCGGCACCACCGGGATGCGCGACTCGCGCGCCTGCACGACCTCGGGGTTGTCCGCCTTGACCGCGGAGGACACGACGACGGCGTCGGCCTGCGCGACGTTGCCGGCCGCATGCCCGATCACGATCTTCACGCCCAGCTGGCGCAAGCGGCGCACCGCCGGATTCTCGGCGAGATCGGAGCCCGTGACCGTGTAGCCCAGGTTCGTGAACACCTCGGCGATGCCCGACATGCCGGAGCCGCCGATGCCCACGAAGTGGATGCGCTTCACCTTATGCCGCATGGGCAAGCTCCACGCACAGGTCGGCGCACTTCCGGGTGGCGTCGGGTTTGCCGAGGGCGCGCGCCTGGCGCGCCATTTCGGCGAGTCGATCTCGATCAAGGCCAAGCAATATCTCCGCGAGTTGTTCGGGTTTCGTCTCGAGCTGGTCCAGCGTGATCCCGGCGCTGCGGTCGGACAGGAAGCGCGCGTTCGCGGTCTGCTCGTCGACCACGAACCACGGCAGCGGGAAAAGGATGGAGGCCACACCCGCCGCCGCGATCTCGGCGACGGTCACGGCGCCGGAGCGGCAGACGAGGACGTCGCACCACGCGTAGCGCCGCGCCATGTCGTCGATGAACGGGACCACCTCGGCGTCGACGTGGGCGTGGCGATATTCGTACTGGAGCCGCTCGTGCAGCTTCTGGCCCGACTGGTGCACCACCTGCGGGCGCTTGTCGGCGGGCATCGATGCGAGCGCGGCCAGCACGAGGTCGTTCATCGTCTGCGCGCCGAGGCTTCCGCCGACGACCAGCAGCTTGAGCGGCCCCGAGTGTGCGACGAAGCGCTCGCCCGGAGGCGGCACCTTCTCGATGTCTTCGCGCACCGGCGTGCCCAGCCATTCGACGCGCTTGGGCTTCGGGATGCGGTTCGCCCACTGCGTGGCGACTTTCCGGTCGAAGGCGCCCTCCATGCCGACGATCACGCGGTCGGCGACCATCGCGAGGATGCGGTTGGTGATGCCGGCGACCGCGCCCGGCTCGTGCACGACGAGCGGCCGGTTCCACAGCACGGCCATCATGCCGCCGGGAAACGCCACGTAGCCGCCCAGCGAGAGCACCACGTCCGGCCGGATGCGGAAGATCGCGATCGTCGACTGCATGAAGCTGACGAGGATGCGCAGCGGCAGGAAGATCCACGCGGCGATCCCCTTGCCGCGCACGCCGCTGATGTTGATGTTGACCATCGGGTAGCCCGCGTCGCCGACGATCTGGTTCTCCATCCCCCAGGGCGTGCCCATCCAGTGCACGTTCCAGCCGCGCAGCTCGAGCTCCCTCGCGATCGCGAGGCCCGGGAAGATGTGGCCGCCGGTGCCGGCCGCCATGATGAGGATGGTGCGCTGGTCGCTCACCCGCGACCTCCCTGCATCAGGTAGCGGTTCTCGTAGTCGATTCGCATGAGGATCGCGATGGCGATGCAGTTCACGACGATCCCGGTGCCGCCGAACGAGAGCAGCGGCAGGGTGAGGCCCTTGGTCGGGAGCAGCCCCATGTTCACGCCCATGTTGATGAACGCCTGCACCGAGAGCCACACGCCGATGCCCTGCGCCACCAGCGCCGCGTAGTAGCGCTCGAGGCTCGCGGCCTGGCGCCCCACCGCGAATGCGCGGTGCACGAGGAAGAGGAAAAGCGTGATCACGGTCGCGACACCGAAGAACCCGAGCTCCTCGGCGATCACGGCGAGCAGGAAGTCGGTGTGCGCTTCCGGGAGGTAGAAGAGCTTCTCGACGCTGGCACCCAGTCCCACGCCGACCCACTCGCCCCGCCCGAACGCGATGAGGGAGTGCGACAGCTGGTAGCCCTTGCCGTACGCGTCGGACCACGGATCCATGAAGCCCAGGATCCGTTGCAGGCGGTAGGGCGACGAGAGGATGAGCCCCACGAACGCGAGCGCCAGCAGCACCGCGAGGCTCGCGAAGAGCCGCCAGTTGAGGCCGCCGAGGAAGAGGATCGTCATCGCGATCGTGGTCACGACGACCAGCGCGCCGAAGTCGGGCTCGCGCAGCAACAGGAACGCGATGATCGTCATCACCCCGAACATCGGCAGGAAGCCCTTCCTGAAGTCGTGCATGAAGGCGGCTTTCCGCACCGTGTAGTCGGCGGCGTACAGGACCACGAAGAGCTTCATCACCTCCGAGGGCTGGAAGGTCGCGACGCCGAGCGGGATCCAGCGGCGGCTGCCGTTCACCTCGCGCCCGAGGCCCGGGATGAGCACGGCCGCGAGCGTCGCGACCCCCGCGAGGAAGAGCCAGGGGCTCGCCTTCTGCCACAGCCACAGCGGCACGCGGAAGAACGCCAGTCCCACCGCGACACCCACCGCGAGGTAGATGCCGTGGCGCACGAGGAAGTAGCTCGGGCGGAAGCCGGTGAAGCGCTCCGCGTCCGCCATCGCGATCGAGGCCGAGTACACCATCACGAGGCCGATCGACAGCAGCAGGATCGCCGACCACAGCAGCACCTGGTCGAGGCTCGAGTCGCGGCGGCCGGGGTTGTAGAGCATCAGTTGCCTTCGGGGGGACAGGGCACATCCGGCTTCGAGCTGTGACCTGTCCCCAGAGCCCTGGCCGCCGCCGCGAAGACATCGCCGCGATGACCGTAATTCCTGAACATGTCGAAGCTCGCGCACGCGGGCGAGAGCAGCACCGCGTCACCGGCTTTCGCCGCCTTGTGCGCCGCCTCGACGGCATCGACCATGGTGTCGGCGTGGAGGATCGGCACGCCCGAGCCCGCGAGCGCCTTCTCGATCGAGGGCGCATCGCGGCCGATCAGCACGACCGCACGCGCGCGAGCGCTCACCGCGGGCGCGAGCGGCCCGAAATCCTGTCCCTTGCCGTCGCCGCCGGCGATCAGCACCACCGGGATGCGGAAACCGTCGAGGGCT
>Ga0068858_100007837_pt1 | contig 10304 bp, 10 predicted proteins | sample KBSSwiS12_FD_66589 | JGI IMG/M metagenome (GOLD analysis project Ga0068858, IMG submission 66589) | Switchgrass rhizosphere microbial communities from Kellogg Biological Station, Michigan, USA - KBS Switchgrass S1-2 | ecosystem: Host-associated > Plants > Roots > Rhizosphere > Soil ... | reverse complement strand
TCAATCTGAGCCAGGATCAAACTCTTCAGTTCGATCTTGAATGTTGCTCAATGAATTGAAGTGAACTTCACTTCATGAGCGTTTAAGGTCCATGAGACCTCGGTCTTTCGACCAAGGCACCCGGCCTCGAACGCCCACACTTATCGGCTGTTAGTTTTTAAAGAGCTGGCGCCTTGCGACGCGGCTGGAGTTGCTCAGAAAGCAGCTCTCAGCGAAGACCGCGATTCTGGCATGTTTTTGAAAGACCTGTCAAGCCGGTCTGACTAAATCTGCCAAGGCCGCGGTGGCCTCAAAGTTCGCTCGCGCCGCTTTGCAGCAGCACGAGGGGCGCGACTATAGCGCAGTTGCGGAGACCGCTGCCGGACAGAGCGGACCGCCTTGCGGAACGGGCGCTCTTTCCTGGGCGATGAGGCCTGCTGTAGCGACGCATTCGCGCTCCGGATCGTCGGCCGCGAGGATGCGCGGCAGCGACGCGCACCAGCGTCCCGCATCGGTCGCGAGGATGCGTTCCTTGACGGCGACGATCTGCGACGGATGCATCGAGAAGCTGCGCAGGCCCATCGCCAGCAGCAACTCGCTGAAGGCGGTGTCGCCGGCCATCTCGCCGCAGACGCTGACGCCCTTGCCCGCGGCGCGCGCGCCGGCGATCGTCTGCGCCACCAGCTGCAGCACCGCCGGATGCCAGGGGTTGTAGAGATGAGCGACGGCCTCGTCGGCGCGGTCGATTGCCAGCGTGTACTGGATCAGGTCGTTGGTGCCGATCGAGACGAAATCGAAATGGCGCAGGAAGGCCGGCAGCATCAGCGCCGCGGCCGGCACCTCGACCATCGCGCCGATCTCCACCGGCCCGTAGCTGCGCCCGGCGTCGTCGAGTTGCTGGCGGGCCCGCGCCAGGGCATCGAGCGTCTGCCGCACCTCGCTCAGGTGCGCGACCATCGGCAGGAGGATCCGCACCTTGCCGTGCGCCGCAGCGCGGAGGATGGCGCGCAGCTGCTGGCGAAACATCGCCGGCTCCGAGAGGCTCCAGCGGATCGCGCGCAGGCCGAGCGCCGGGTTGAGGGCGTGCTCGTGGCGCAGCTCGTTGGCCGACATCCGGTCGAGCGCCTTGTCGGCGCCGACGTCGACGGTGCGGATCGTCACCGGCAGCCCGCGCATCGCCTCGACCGCGGTGCGGTAAGCCTCGAACTGCTCGTCCTCGCCGGGCAGGTCGCCGTCGCGGTTCATGAACAGGAACTCGCTGCGGAAGAGGCCGATCCCGGCGGCGCCGGCCTCGAGCGCCGCCGCGGCATCGCCGGGCTGCTCGATGTTGGCGAGGAGCTCCACCGGCTCGCCGTCGAGCGTGACCGCAGGCAGGTGGCGAAGCCGCGACAACCCGGCTCGGCTCGCCTCGCGGCTGCGCTTGAGCGCCCGGTACTCGGCGATCACCGACGCCGGAGGATCGACGATCACCGTGCCCACGTCGCCGTCGATCACCAGCCAGTCGTCCTGACGGATCAGCCGGCTGGCCTCGCGCGCCCCGACCACCGCCGGGATGTCCATGCTGCGGGCGACGATCGCGGTGTGCGAGGTCTTGCCGCCGACGTCGGTGACGAAGCCGAGGAAGAGCCCGCCCTTCCACTGCAGCATGTCGGCCGGCGAGATGTCGTTGGCCACCAGCACCAGCGGATCGGCGTCGGCGTCCGCCTGGGCGCGGGCGTCCCGCGTCACCAGCGGCGAGGCGCCGTCGCCGCCGCTCGCCAGCACGCCGAGCAGGCGCTCGACCACCTGCTCGAGGTCGGCCTTGCGCTCGCGCAGGTATTCGTCCTCCATCTCGTCGAACTGGCGCGCCAGCACCTCGAGCTGGGCCGAGAGCGCCCATTCGGCGTTGTAGTGGCGCTCGCGGATCCAGTGCTTGGTCGCACCGGTTAGCGTTTCGTCGTGGAGCAGCATCAGGTGCACGTCGAGCAAGGCCGAGAGCTCGGCCGGCGCTTCCGCCGGCAGGTCGAGCTTCATTGCCGTGAGGCCGTCGGCGACCGCGTCGCGCGCCGCGCGCAGGCGATCGATCTCGGCCTCGACCTGGTCGTCGCCCACGTAGTAGTGCGCGACGTCGATCCGGCTCGAGGCGACGAGCACCGCCCGCCCGATCGCGATGCCTCGGGAAACCGGCAGGCCGAAGAGCTGGAAGGTCATGTGCGACCGATCCTAGCAGCGCGCCGCCGCGCTGCCACTACTGTCCTTCGCCGAACTTGTCGTCGATCAAGGCGACGATCGCGGCCATGGCCTGCGCCTCGTCCTCGCCTTCGGTCTCGATCTCGATCTCGGTGCCGATGCCCGCGGCCAGCATCATCACGCCCATGATGCTCTTGGCGTTGACACGGCGGCCGTTCCTGGCGAGAAAGATCTCGCTGCGGAAGCCGCCGGCCAGCTTGGTGAGCTTGGCCGACGCCCGGGCGTGCAAGCCGAGCTTGTTATTGATCCTGGTGGTCGCCTTGATCACTGCCTCGCGCTTTCAGGGTCTGGTTCTGGGGTCGGGAAGTGGCCACCGGCATCACACCCTGGGTCGCGCCCGCCACCGCCCGCGTGACGGCCGCATCGATCGTGTCGCCGCTGTAGCAGAGCGAGCGCCAGATCATCGGCACGTTGACGCCGGCGACGACCTTGACCTGCACCCCGTCGGCGAGCCGCTGGGCGATATTGCAGGGCGTGGCGCCGAACACGTCGGTGAGGATCAGCGCCTCGGGATTGCGCACCTGCTCGAGCAGGACCCGCGCCTGCGCCTCGATCTCCTCGACCGGCAGCTCGGGCAGGACGTCGAGCGCGGCGAGCTGCCTGGCGCAGTCGGGGAAGGCATGCTCGGCAACGGCCTTCAGCGACGACGCGAGCGGCGCGTGGGCAATGATCAGGAGTCCGGGCATGTCGTCGCATTATCGGCAGTTGCCTGCATAACGAGGGCCCGGCCCCTTCGGTGGACGTTCACGGCGTGAGCTTGATCGCGCCGAAGAAGCTCCGGACGGCGTCTTCGGGCAAGGTCTCGCCGATCGCCGCCGCCTGGTAGATGCGAACGCCATGGACGAAGAAGGCGGCATGGAGGGTGACCGGGCGGCCGTCCGGCAGCCGCCCCTGCACATGGAGCAGCGCGCTCGACGGATTCGGCGTGGCCCCCGGCGGCGCGAACGGCTCGGCCAGCGCCGTGCCGCCGATGTTGGCGGCGACGCCCGCCTTCAGGGCGGCCAGGAGCGGCTCGACCCGGATCGGCTCGGCGCCGTCGACGACGGCGAGCGAGAAGGTCGAGCCGGCCGCATCGCAGGAATGCTGCTGAATCCGCAGGTCGACACCGGCGATGCGCACGCTGCGCTCGTGCTTGTCCAGACGGCAGGGAAAGAGCGCGGTCACGCCGGTACCCTCGGGGTGCACCTCGCGCCAGTCGAGCGCGGGCGAGCAGGCGACGAGCGCGGCCGGCAGCCAAAGGATCGGCAGGGCCCGGTTGCGCCAGCCGGATGCGAGGCTCATCGCATCGATTATCCCGATGCCCTCGCACAGGGTGCGACGCCCACAATCCGCCGATGGCCGACGCTCGCGACTCCTCCCCTCCGCCCGCCGGCCCGCCGACACCGCAGGCACTCGCCGGCGTGCGCGTGCTCGACCTGTCGCGGGTGCTCGCCGGACCGTGGTGCACGCAGGTCCTCGCCGACCTCGGCGCCGACGTGATCAAGGTCGAGCGCCCACCCGGCGACGGCCATCCGGGCGGCGACGACACCCGCGGCTGGGGCCCGCCCTTCCTCAAGGACCGCGAAGGCCGCGAAACGGCCGAGGCGGCCTATTACCTCGGCACCAACCGCAACAAGCGCTCGATCACCATCGACCTGGCCCGGCCCGAAGGCGCGGCGCTGGTGCGGACAATGGCGATGCGCGCCGATGTCCTGGTCGAGAACTTCAAGGTCGGCGACATGGCCCGCCACGGCCTCGACGCGACCTCCCTGCTCGCGCTCAACCCGCGCCTCGTCTACTGCTCGATCACCGGCTTCGGCCAGACCGGCCCGTACCGCGACCGCGCCGGCTACGACTACGCGATCCAGGGCATGGGCGGGCTGATGAGCGTCACCGGACCGTCGCGCGCCGAGATCGCCGACGACGCCCCCGGCGGCGGGCCGCAGAAGGTCGGCGTCGCCGTGGCCGACCTGTTCACCGGCATGTACGCCGTGACCGCGATCCTGGCGGCGCTGCGTCATCGCGATGCCACGGGCCAGGGCCAGGCGATCGACATGGCGCTGCTCGACACCCAGGTGGCGATGCTCGCCAACCTCGGCGCCGGCTACCTCGCCACCGGCGTGGCGCCGCAGCGCGCCGGCAACGCCCACCAGAACATCGTTCCCTACCAGGTGTTCGAGGTCGCCGACGGGCACATGATCCTGGCGGTCGGCAACGACGCCCAGTTCGCCCGCTTCTGCGCCATCGCCGGCTGCGCCGAACTGGCGCGCGATCCGCGCTTCGCCCGCAACGCCGATCGGGTTCGCCACCGGGCAATACTGGTGCCGCTGCTGGCGGCGACGCTGAAGCGCCGGCCGCGGCGCGAATGGCTCGAGGCGCTGGAGGCGGCCAAGGTGCCGTGCGGGCCGATCAACGATCTCGCCGACGTGTTCGCCGACCCGCACGTGCAGGCCCGCGGCATGACGATCGACGTGCCGCATCCGCTGGCCGGCTCGGTCCGCCTGGTCTCGAGCCCGATGAAGCTGTCGGTCACGCCGGTCCGCCTCGATCGGGCGCCGCCGCTGCTCGGTGCCGATACCGAGCCGGTCCTGGCCGAGTTCGGCCTGGATGCCGAGGCGATCGCGGGGCTGAAGCGGGCCGGCGCGATCTGAAGTCCGGAAGAGCGGAATTCGTCCGCGGCAAACCTTTAGGCCGGAAAGAGTGAACAAGTTGTCACATTTGCCGACTTTCCGTGACCGCTCGTCCGCGCCATCCTGTCGGGGTCTGGCGCCGTGGGGAGCGGAGGCCGACACTTCCCTGCGAAACGCGACCCGATGGAACCCGGCCCGGCCGCCAGCGCCCTGCCTCTCTCCGGGTCCGACTCGAAGCGTTCCGGCCCTGCCGGAGTGCGTGCCCAAAAGAACCTATAGCTCCTGCTCTCGATGCCCACAGCCCTGCGTTCCGTTCCCGTGCGAAATCTCCAGTCCGACCCCGTGCCTCCCGCGGCCGACGAGCGATGGCATGAGCTCGTCTCCCAGGTGGGCGCCGAGATCGCGGCGCCGCTGACCGCGGCGCTCGAGCGGATCCACGTCCTCACCGCCACCGGCAAGATCGACCGCGCGGGCCTGCGCGCCCTGCGCGACGAGGTCGAGCAGGCGCGCCAGGTCGGCATGATCGGCCAGCAGCTCACCCGCTTCGCCTCGGGCCGCGTGCGCCAGTCGCACGAGGTGCTGCAGCTCGAGGAAGTGATGCAGAGCGTGCTCGCCCTGCGCGCCCGCGAGACCCAGGCGCGCGGCATCGCCCTGAAGCCGCAGCTCAAGTCGGCGCGCGTCGTCGTCGACGGCTCGCTCCTGTTCAGCCTGCTCAACGCCACCCTCGACTGGGCACTCGCCAACGCCCATGCGCACATCGACTTCACCATCGACTTCAAGACCTGGCCGGTGCATGCGCGGCTGACCTGCCGGTTCGCGCATCGCCCCGCCGACATGAACGACGACCAGAGCGTCACCACGTCGGCGCCGCCTCGGCTCGATTCGCTGAGCTGGCGGCTGATCGAGCAGACCGCGTGGACCATGGGCCTGGTGGTCGACCGCAAGGACGTCGCCGGCATCACCACCCTGGTGCTCGAGTTCCCGAAGACCGCGAACGAGGAAATGGAAGGCCTTTCGGCGCAGGAGATCGACGACGGCTCGGCCCAGTCCGGCAACTCCAAGGCGCTGGCCGGCAGCCACGTGCTCGTGGTCGCCTCGCGGCGGGAGATGCGGGTGATGATCCGCGACGCGCTGCGCAACATGAGCATGCTGGTCGACTTCGTCAGCTCGGTCGACGAGGCGGTGAGCTTCTGCAAGGAAGGCCTGCCGCACGCGATCATCGTCGAGTCGATCCAGCGCGGCGGCCGCTTCACCTCGTTCCGCGAGGAGATCCTCGACGAGGTGCCGGATTTCGTCTTCATCGAGATCCTGGAGCAGGGCTCGACCTTCGAGATGTCGGGCACCAACGGCGCCACCATGGCGAGGATCGGCCGCGACGTCGTCGCCAGCTCGCTGCCGGCGGCGCTGATGTTCGAGCTGTCGCGAAGCCTGTAGCGCCGGGCCCGGCCCCAGGCCGGCAGGGCTACGTCCCGAACACCTTCGCCAGCAGCGCGCTGCCCGTGCCGATCGGGTCGCGACGGATCTTCTTCTCTTCCTCGGCGATCATGAAGTAGAGGCCGTCGAGCGCCTTGCCGGTGACGTAGCGTTCGATGCTGGCGTCCTCGCCCTTCATCAGACCCATGGCGGCGGCCTTGCCCGCCAGGGCGTTGTACTGCGCCGCGAGGCCGACCTTCTCGGTCTCACGCGTCACGATCGGCAGGAACTTCTCGCCGAGCGGCTGGCGCGTCTTCACCGCGAAGAACTTCGTCACCGAGTCGTCGCCGCCCGAGACGATCCGCCGGGCATCGTCGACGCTCATCGACTTGACCGCCGACACGAGCAACGTCTTCGCCTCCGGCACCGCCGCCTCGGCGGCGCGGTTCATTGCCGTGACCAGGTCGTCGACCTGCTTCTGCTGGCCGGTCAGCCGGGCCAGCTTCGACACGTCCTTCAGATAGCCCGGCAAGGGGATCTTGACCTTGGGATTGCCGAGGAAGCCGTCGGTGCGGCCCAGCTGATCGACGGCCGCCCCGGCGCCGCGCTCGAGCGCGGCGCGGATTCCCGAGGCGGCATCGGCGTCGCTGACGCCGGCCGCCTCGCCTTCGCCCGCGAGCAGCGAGCCCACCACCACGAGCATCGCCCTCGTGAATCGCCTTCTCCGCATCGCCGCACCTTCCGTTCGGGCCTGAGCGCGCCCGTGCCGATCGATTCTGCGCCGCGACCGGATCAGCGCGCTCGCACCCCGGCAATCGCCGCGCCGACGATCAGCACCGCCGCCAGGCCGATCCAGACGGTCAGCGGCCGACCCGAGGTGGCGACCAACAGCAGCGTCGAAGCCAGCGGCGTCAGGTAGCTGAGGATGCCGATGCGGCGCGCGTCGCCGCGCTTCAGCGCCGCGTCCCAGAGGAAGAAGGCGGCGCCGAGCGGCCCCACGCCGACGGCGACGATCAGGCCCCAGTCACGCAGCGACAACGCGACCTGCGGCTCGAAGACGAGGTGGCAAAGCAGCGCCAGCCCGCCCGACACGAGCCCGAACAGGCCGACCACGGCGGTCGGGAAATGGGCGACCCGGCGCGTCAGGAGCGAATAGCTGGCCCAGATGAAGGCCGAGCCGAAGGCCGGCAGGTAGCCCCAGGCGAAGCCGCCGGTGAGGCCTCGCCCGCCCAGGATCGCCAGGGCCGCGCCGACGAAGCCGGCGATCGCCGCGCCGACATGCACCGGCCGCAGCTTCATGCCCTGCAGGAATAGCGGCGCGAGCACGACGATGAGGAGCGGCCAGAGGTAGTTGACGAGGTTGGCCTCGACCGGCGGGGCGTTGCGCAGGGCGACGAAGAGCAGGAAATGGAAGCCGAAGAGGCCATAGACGCCGAGCGCCAGGGTCGACGCCGGCACCCGCCATTGCCGCGCCAGCGGCCAGGCCGGCACGCTGCCGATCACGAGCGCCAGCCCGGTGAGGAGGAAGGGCGGCACGTGCGCGAGGGCGACGCCGAGCGACGCCAGGGTCGCCCAGAGCGCGATCGCGCCGAACGCGAGCAGGGTCGCGCTCATCGCCGCGCCTCCCCGCTCAGCGCCAGAACCGCCACAGCAGCCAGGCGGCCGCGACGATCGCCGCGACGCGGGCCAGTTGCGGCCCGCGCTCGACCCAGGTCGACCATTCGATCGGCTTGCCGTGCCCGCGGCGTTGCCGCGCCTCTTCTTCCATGCCGGCCACCCACTCGCGGCGCCGCGGCAGATCGGCCTGAATCGCCTCGAGCCGGCGCTTCACCACCTCGGCCGGCGGCTTCGCGGCGTTCGCCTTCAGCACCGGGGCAAGCCTTTCGACCGCAGCGTAGGCCTCGCGCAGGTTCGGGATGGCGAGCGTGGCGCCGCACTGCGCGCAGCTCATCGTTTCGCCCGGCGGCAGGGCGGCGCCACAGGCGGCGCATTGCATCGCCTGCTGCTTCGCGGCGGAGCGCGGAAGCTCGTGCGAGCCAAGCATCGCCTCGGGATCGAGCGCCCGCGCCAGCCGGGCGACGTCGAGCAGGCTGGGCACCGAGCGGCAGTACGGGCAGCGTTCGTCGTCCTTGCCGATCGCTGCGCCGCAGTTGACGCAATCGATCCGGCCCCGGTCGCGCAGCAGCTTGGCCCGGTCGAGCCGGGACATCGGCCTGAGCAGCCCCTTCTCCTCGAGGAATTCGGCGAACGACTGGTAGGCGCCGTCGCGCTTCAGGCACTGCAATTGCACCGAGCGGCCCCAGCGAGACTGGTTATGCACCGTCTTCACCTTCCCGGAGCAGCGCGGGCAACGGGTGGCCGAGCTGAGGGGCTGGTACGGCAGGTCGTAGGCCGCGGCCATCATGCCGATCAGCTCGAGCAGGCCGGGGCCGTTCAGGCGCGCGGTCTCGGTGCCGTCGAACCAGACCAGGTCGCAGCTGGCGCAGACATCGAGCTCGACGTTCGCGCCGTAGTGGCCGGCGAGGCCGAGGCGCTGCATCGGCGCGCTGCAGTTGCCGCAGGCTAGCGGCGGCTCCTTCGTCGGACCGGAAGCGAGCGCGGCCGGCATCCGCCGGCGTCAGGCGGTGGCGGCGAGGCCCGCCGCGTGCGCCTGCTGGTCGGCGTGGTAGCTCGAGCGCACCAGGGCGCCGACGGCGGCATGGGAGAAGCCCATCGCCGCGGCTTCGCGCTCGAACATGCGGAAGGTGTCGGGATGGACGTAGCGGCGCACCGGCAGGTGGTGGCCGCTCGGCGCCAGGTATTGGCCGATCGTCAGCATGTCGATGCCGTGGGCGCGCATGTCGCGCATCACCTGCAGGATCTCCTCGTCGGTCTCGCCTAGGCCGACCATGACGCCGCTCTTGGTCGGCACGTGCGGCGCGAACTCCTTGAAGCGCTTGAGGAGGTTGAGCGAGAACGCGTAGTCCGACCCGGGGCGCGCCTCCTTGTAGAGGCGCGGCGCGGTCTCGAGGTTGTGGTTCATCACGTCCGGCGGCGCCGCCTTCAGGATGTCGAGCGCGCGGTCCATGCGGCCGCGGAAATCGGGCGTGAGGATCTCGATCTGCGTCCCGGGCGAGAGCTCGCGCGTCTTCTCGATGCAGGCGACGAAGTGGCCGGCGCCGCCGTCGCGCAGGTCGTCGCGGTCGACGCTGGTGATGACCACGTACTTCAGCTTGAGCGCGGCGATCGTCTTGGCCAGGTTGAGTGGCTCGTCGGCGTCGAGCGGGTCGGGGCGGCCGTGGCCGACGTCGCAGAACGGGCAGCGTCGGGTGCACTTGTCGCCCATGATCATGAAGGTCGCGGTGCCCTTGCCGAAGCACTCGCCGATGTTCGGGCAGGAGGCTTCCTCGCAGACCGTGTGCAGCTTGTGCTCGCGCAGGATCTGCTTGATCTCGTAGAAGCGGGTGGTCGGCGAGCCGGCCCTGACGCGGATCCAGTCGGGCTTCTTCAGCGTCTCCGCGGCCACGACCTTGATCGGGATGCGCGACGTCTTGGCTTCGGCCTTCTGCTTGGCGGTCGGGTCGTAGGTCGGCGTCGGGATCATCGGGGGCCCAGGTAGGCGGCGAGCTTGGCGCCGAGGGTCGTCGCCACCTCGTCCCACGAGGCGCGCACGCCGATTGTAGAAAGGTCGGTCACGGCCAGCCCGGCATGGCCGCAGGGGTCGATGCGCTCGAAGGGGCGCAGGTCCATGGCCGCGTTCAGCGCCACGCCGTGATAAGTGCAGTGTCTGCTCACTTTCACGCCGATCGAAGCGATCTTGGCGAGGCCGTCGAACTTTGCTGCCGGGTCGGCGGGTGGCACGTAGGCGGCATGGCCGAAGGGATCGTCCGGCCGGACGTAGATGCCGGGCTCGCCGCGCACCCGGTGGCCGGTGACGCCGTGGCTCTCCAGCGTCTTCAGGAGCGCCTGCTCGAGCCGGAACACGTATTCCTTGACGTAGATGCCGTGCCGGCGCAGGTCGACCAGCGGATAGGCGACCACCTGCCCCGGCCCGTGGTACGTGACCTGGCCGCCGCGGTCGCTCGCCGCCACCGG
>Ga0068858_100007836_pt1 | contig 10305 bp, 9 predicted proteins | sample KBSSwiS12_FD_66589 | JGI IMG/M metagenome (GOLD analysis project Ga0068858, IMG submission 66589) | Switchgrass rhizosphere microbial communities from Kellogg Biological Station, Michigan, USA - KBS Switchgrass S1-2 | ecosystem: Host-associated > Plants > Roots > Rhizosphere > Soil ... | reverse complement strand
CGGCCTTTGTTCCCTGGAGCGCATGCCTGATGAGGAAGCGGCCCCGCTCTGGCGAAACGCTATGTCAGGCGACACCATTCAAGGCAAAGTCCGATGGGACGTGCATATGCCGCCCCGCCGTGCGACCGACCTCATCGACGCGGTCGAACCAATGGGCATCGACTGGTCGATCGACTGGGGAGGCGGTCGCCTGTGGATCGGGACGGACTCGTCCGACACCGAGGTGCGCGATCAGGCGCAGAGGCTGGGCGGCGAGGCACGGCTGGCGCATGCCCCCGCCGACATGCGCGCACGGATACCCGCGTTCCAGCCGCGCGCGCCGTCTGTCGCGAGGCTGGAACAGCGTGTGCGCCGCGCATTCGATCCCGCCGATGTCTTGGTGAGCGGTCGTTTTATGGAGGATGCGGATGCAGACCAGTTTTCCGCCTGAGGCATTGACCGATCCGGCGATGCAGTCGTCGGAGCAGGTTATCCGCAAGTGCGTGCATTGCGGGTTCTGCACGGCAACATGCCCGACTTACGTGCTGCTGGGCGACGAACTCGACTCGCCGCGCGGTCGCATCTACCTGATGAAGGACATGCTGGAGAACCGGCGCGTTCCGAGTCCGGAGGTGGTCAAGCATATCGACCGCTGCCTGTCCTGCCTGTCCTGCATGACCACCTGCCCCTCAGGTGTGAATTACATGCACCTGGCGGATCATGCGCGCACCTATATCAACGACAATTACAAGCGGCCCGCCAGCGACAGATTCTTCCGGCACCTGCTTGCCCTGGTGCTGCCCTACCCCGACCGGTTTCGCTGGTCGCTGATCTTGGCACCGCTCGCCAAACCCCTGAAACCGATCTTCCGCATGGTCCCGGCACTAAAGCCGATGGCGGCCATGCTCGATCTCGCACCTACCGACCTGCGGGCACCCGCTCCGTTGCACTCGACGTCTCTCCCGGCGGCCAAGGGCCGCGTCGCGCTGCTGCAAGGCTGCGCAGAGCCGGTCTTGAGACCCGAATTCCGCGAGGCGACCGTTCGCCTGCTCAATCGCTGCGGCCACAATGTGGTATTTGCACGCGGCGAGGGCTGCTGTGGTGCGCTGGTCCATCATATGGGACAGGAAAAGGACGCGCTGACCGCCGCGCGGCGCAATGTCGACGCGTGGACCGCCGAGATCGAAGGCAAAGGACTGGACGGCATCATCGTAACCGCCTCGGGCTGCGGCACGATGATCAAGGACTATGGCTTTTTGCTGCGGAACGATCCGGCCTATGCAGACAAGGCCGCCCGGGTCAGCGCGCTGGCGATGGACGTTTGCGAATATCTAGCGCGCATAGACCTGCCCGACGGCGATGGAAGAGGGCTGACAGTCGCCTACCACTCGGCCTGCTCGCTGCAGCACGGCCAAAAGGTAACCGAAGTGCCGAAACGCCTGCTCTCGCGCGTCGGTTACACCGTGCGCACGCCCGCCGAAGCCCATCTTTGCTGCGGTTCGGCCGGGACCTACAACATCCTGCAGTCTGAAATTGCCGATACACTCGGCCAGCGTAAAGCGGGCAACATCGACAAGCTGCAGGCGGATGTGATCGCCACCGGCAATATCGGCTGCGCGACCCAAATCGCGCGTTTCTCTACCACCGCCGTCGTGCACACCGTCGAATTGATCGACTGGGCAACCGGCGGCCCCCGCCCGGTGGGAATTCCAACGACGTTCAGGGAGTAAGGACAACGACCCGCATTTCACTCGATCAGGCGCAAACCATTGTGTCGGCAGCGCTGAAGGAAGGCCGCTCGCTTGGCCTCAAGCCGCTTAGCGTCGCGGTTCTCGATGCGGGCGGTCACATGACTGCCTTCGCTCGCGAGGATGGTTCGTCCAATCTGCGCCCGCAGATCGCGACGGCCAAGGCGTCCGGCGCGCTGGCGCTCGGCGTGTCGTCACGCGTCATCGGCGAGATGGCGATCGATCGTCCGACGTTCATCAACGCCGCTGCCGGCCTGAACCCCGCTGGAATAGTCCCTGCAGCCGGCGGCCTCTCATTCGCGATGACGCTGGCAGTATCGCGGGAGCCGTAGGCGTAACCGGCGATACGAGCGACAATGACGAAAAGGCCGCAATGGCGGGCATCGTCGCTGCGGGACTAGCGCCGTAAGAATAACTGATAAACAGCGCGGGAAGCGTTCGCTTCTCGATCAAGACCCCGGGTGAACGATGCGAGCCTCGCATCGTTCACTCACGTAGGGACTGCTTCCCATCGATGATCAATGATGTTCTTCGAACGCCTTCGATACCTGGAATTCGTTGTCGATCGCATCCTTGTACGTCATGCCAAAATTATCGTCGATCAGCGCGTTGTAGGCCATAATGATCTTGCGGTCGTGCCTGGCGATGTCGTGGGCAAGTGCCTTGGCTTCATTCAGAAGCTCGCCCGGCTCGACCAGCCTGTTCACCAGGCCCCAGCGTTCGGCGGTCGCAGCGTCGATCAGTCGGCTCGACAAAGCCATCTCCTTTGCCCTGCTGACGCCGATCAGGTGCGGCAGAAGGGAACTGAGCAAGGCGCCGGGGAGCAAACCCACGCGGGAATGAACGTCACCGAAGCGCGCGGTGGTAGAGGCGACCCGGATGTCGCAGCACAGGGCGAGTTCCAGTCCGCCCGCCACTGCCACGCCATTGATCGCCCCGATTACGATGCCCTTGAATGCGGCCAGGCCAAAGCGCGTGTGCCCGAATCCGATGGTGGCGTCACTCGGCGCGGTGATTCCTTCGCCCGACGCCATCTCCTTCATGTCGAGGCCGGCGCAAAAGGCGCGCTCGCCCGCGCCGGTGAGCACCGCGACCAGAACCTCTTCACCAAATCCCGCGAAGGCTCTTTCCAGTTCCTCGAAAACCGCGCGCGACAGGGAGTTCATGGCTTCTGGTCGGTTGATCGTGACGACAGCGACCGGCCCTTCGATGGAGACGGTCAGCACGGATTGGTGTTGCGTGGGTTCGGACATCGCAAATTCTCCAGCATGAGGCGATAGACGAGGCAGCGAGCGCTGCAACAGGCTATCCTTCAGCGGTGCCGACGGGCAGGGAGAAGCGCAACGGCGAGCTGAACCAAGCGTCATAAATCGGATATGTAATGCAATGTCGCGGTGCGCACGTATGGCACCCGCGTCGAAACGGTTGGCGAATGGCACTGTCCCGACGTTCAGTGTCCCGCGAAAAAGGCTGTCGGTCGTCCCATTACGTCGCTCCAGTCTCGCGGCACCTTGCCATCCAGATCGGATATTCCATATTTTCGGCCCAAGGCAGCACCGATCAGGGTTTGCCCCGAGAGCGCCTTACGTTCAGGATCATCAAGCAGTTGCAAAATGACGAGCCCGGAGAATTCCGGCGTCTCCATTTCAGGTACGATCGAACGTATTTCAGGCGGGAAGTCCTCCTCCGCCATTCCCTTGAGCTGGTCGGTCCGTATGAAACCCGGCCAGAGCGATATGATCGAGAGCTCGGTGTCCCGTGCGTCGATAGCCATGTCATGCACCATCTTGTCCGTGCCGGCTTTGGCAGCGCCGTAGGCGGGACCGAAATGGTAACTCACCGCACCATAAAAGGAAATGTTGACGATCAGCGTGGGGCCGGTCTCTATCATGAGGGGCGCCGCAAAATAGCTGGCCGTGTAGTTGGACCGGAGACCGATATCGATCATATCGACCAGCTTCAGATCCTTCTGCCAGAACGGGCCGGGGCGGACCAGTTCCGCCGCGTCCACAGCCGCCGCATTGTTGACCAACAGATCCAGTCGGCCCTGCTCTCGCCGGATACGATCAAACAGCGCCTGCACCTGGGAATCATTCCCGTGGTCGCAGCGCACGCCGATCCCTCGTCCACCGGCTGCGTCGACTTCGAGCACGGCCGCCTGCAGGTCGTCGGCATTACGTCCGGTGAGATAGACGGTTCCCCCGCTGCTCGCGAGGGCGCGCGCAATACCTCGCCCTAGACCACGGGTTGCTCCCGTCACGACCGCGACACGATTTGCCATCGCCTTCTCCCTGACACCTATCTAACCGCGGCAGTCATCCCCACGAGCGTCATAGGAAAACAGGTTCTCGTACGACCTGTCCGGCGCAGAACGCAAAAGCAATATCGCGAAACCTCTATAGTGTCCCCACGGCAAGCACGACCCGACCGGCGCTCTCGCCTTTCGCGGCCTCGGCCATTGCAAGGGGAAAATCCTCAAAAGGATAAGTTCGACCGATAGCGGGACGCAGTGAACCCTCGCTTGCTAGGTCCAGTAGGCGCCGCATGTTCGCGGCCGCCTCCTGCGGTTCGGACTGATAGAATTCACGAATATTGACGCCGATCAGGCTGGCGCCCTTCAGCAGTGGCAAGTTTGTCCGCAGACTGGCGATGCCACCGGGAAAGCCGATGACGAGGTGCCTGCCCTTCCAGGCGAGATTGCGAAAGGCGGCCTCGGTTGCCGTGCCGCCGACGGGGTCGAACACAACATCGACCGCCTTGCCACCGTTCGCGACCTTCACCTCGTTCCGCCAATCGGCTGCGCGGGCATCAACAGCCGCATCCGCGCCCCCCTGCGCAGCGAGCGCACGCTTCTCCGGAGTAGACGCCGACGCTATCACATAGGCTCCCAGGCATTTCGCGACCTGAACAGCGGCATAGCCTGTCGCACCACCCGCACCCAGCACGAGTACGGACTCCCCCGGCTTCACCTGCGCGCGATCGACCAAGGCATGCCAAGCAGTAGAAAAGCTGGCCGGGAATACGGCGGCTTCGATCAGATCGATGCCGGAGGGGATCACGATGACGTCGTTGCGAGGCAAAATACATTCCTCGGCGAACTGGCCATGCCAGCCACCGCAAACCACCCGATCGCCGACCGCGACATCCACGATGCCCGACGCCGTCTCTATCACAATCCCGGCCGCTTCGCTGCCAGGAATGAAAGGCACCGGCGGCTTGACCTGATACTCGCCCGCAGCGGTCAGGACATCGACGTAGCTGACTCCGATGGCCTGCACCGCAACGCGGACCTCACCGTCGGCAAGCGGCCGCCGCGGCAGGTCACGCAAGCTGTAACGATCAGCGGGGCCGAGTTCGTCGGCCATGATAGCACGATACATGGGTAGCCTCGTTGCTTTGGTGGCAGGATGCCCGTGGCCGGGAAGCGACATCAGCGAAGGCCGCCGTCAACGCGAATGAGCGCGCCGGTCGTGAAACTCGACGCCGGACTCGCAAGCATCAGGGCAGCTGTGACGATCTCTTCGGGCCGCCCCGGTCGGCCGAGAGCGCTGGGTGCGGCCTCCCGCATCTCCGCAGTCCAGGCTTTGGCGATGTCCGTGAGGAATGGGCCTGGGCTGATCGTGTTCACGCGGACCTTGGGTGCATATTCTGCGGCAAGTGACACCGTCATGGCATTCAGTGCGGCCTTCGCCGCACCATAAGGCACAATCGCCGGCATCGGCATGAGCGAACCGGAAGAACTGATGTTGATGATGCAGCCGCCATCGCCCTGGCTCATAAGCTGCGCCGACTGACTAGCCAAACGGAAGGGGCCTTTAAAATTGAGGTTCAACACCGCGTCGAACAGCGTCTCGCTCACTTCATGGCTGGGGCAGGCCGGGCTCATACCCGCATTGTTGATCAAGATATCGACTCGCCCGAAGGTCGCATAGACGGCATCGAGCAAGGCATCGCACTCCGGCCAGCGTCCAGCGTGCATAGCAAAGGCCATCGCGCGGCGGCCGAACCTCCGGCAATCGTTCGCCACCAGTTCACAGGCGTCGAGCTTGCGGCTAGCGATAACGACATCGGCGCCGCGTTCGGCGAATGCCAGCGCCATCTGACGCCCAAGTCCGCGCGAGCCGCCCGTGACGATAACAATTCGCCCGTTGAAGTCGAAAAGTGGGTCAGTGCTCAACGAGTGACTATCCTATCCGATGTGACAATAGGTTCGTGGATCGGCATCACGGGACGAGACAAATTCGGGTCGTGCAGCATTTCCAGGTGACATTCGCAATTTCGGTCCGCAGAGCCACAGGCCGGGCTGGCGGGCAGCCACACCCGAAGGTATCGAAGCCGCCACCCCCCTAAAGAGAACCGTCGCCGTTACGCTCCTGACCATGAGGAGGCTTCCCGAATTAAGCAGCCGGACCGCAAGGTCCCGTCGGCCTGCAGGACCGCTACGCGTCCCTGCCCTTTGATCATATGGACTAGCCGACGTGACCTGCGACCCCGGTGCCGCGTTCAGCGAACCAAGACGGTCTTCAGATGAAGGAACTCGTCGATGCCCGCCTTGCCGCCCTCCTTGCCATAGCCGCTTAGGCCGAGTCCGCCAAAGGGCGCGTTATACGTCAGCGGCGCGCCGCCGTTGACACCGACAGTGCCCGATCGCAATTGACCGATAAGGCGCCGGACGCGCCGGGCGTCACCGCTTTGGATATAAGCGGAAAGACCGTAGCCGGTCCCGTTCGCCAGAGCGACCGCCTCCTCTTCCGATTTGAACCGCATGACAGAAATGACCGGCCCGAAAATCTCCTTCTGAGCCACAGAGCTGTTAGGATCGACATCGGCCAACACCGTGGGAGCCAGAAACCAGCCGCCGCCGAGTTCGCCGTCCAGTCGCTTGCCTCCCGTGACAATGCGGCCTGCGCCCGTGCTGGCAGCCTCATCGACGATCCCGAGAATTCGCTCACTCGCGGCGCGGCTGATGACCGGCCCCACAATCGAGTCATCAGCCAGCGGGTCCCCGACGTTCAGGGACGAGACGGTGGCTTCCAGCCGCGCGACGAAGTCGGAATACACTCCGTCCTCCACCAGAACGCGGGTCGGTAAAGCACAGCCCTGCCCGGCGTTGGCGAGGCCGGTCAGCGTGGTGTAGGCGCAGGCCGCCTCAAGGTCCGCATCGCCAAATACGAGATTGGCTGACTTACCGCCCAATTCCAGCACGGCCGGCGTCAGGTTGCGCGCGGCGGCCTCAAGGATTCGGTGTGCGGTGGCAGCGCCGCCGGTGAACGTGATCTTCGCGATCCCAGGGTGACCGGTCAGAGCGGTTCCCGCCTCCCCACCGCCATGCACAAGATTTATCACGCCGTCGGGAACGCCGGCCTGCCGCGCCAACTCCATGAACACCTGAGAGGAAAATGGTGCGATTTCAGCCGGTTTGAGAACAACGGTATTGCCGGCCGCAAGTGCGGGGATCACCTTCATGCCCAGCGATATGATCGGCCCGTTCCACGTCACGATGACGGCGACAGCGCCAAGCGGTTCGGGAATCGTGTAGACGAAGCCAGACTCCTCGTCGTGCGTGACGACCTGGCCTTCCAGTTTGTCCGCCCACCCGGCATAATAATTGGTGAACTTATTCGACAATAACGCGAGAAAGCGCGTGAAGGTAATCACGCCGCCGAATTCCAGGGCCGAGAGACGCGCAAGACGCTCGTTATTTTCGTCGATCAGCTCGGCCAGTCGCTGCAGTATTTGCCGACGCACCTCGGGAGAGGTTCCCCGCCAGTCTGGAAAGGCGGCATTCGCAGCTTTGACCGCTGCATCGACTTCTTGCGCTCCGGCCAGCGGGACGAGGGCTTGGACTTGTCCGGTCGCTGGATTGATATGTTCGAAAGACCCAGCCGAGCCGCCAGCGTGGGCGACCCCTGCAATAATATGGGTGAGGACAGGAATTTCGGCGGCAGCATCGCGATGACGGTTCAGCAAAGACATTGATGTAAACTCCAGAATTATCGAGCGAGTGCAGTTAATAATTCACCAGACCAAGTGTAACTTTTCCAGAGAAAAGATATTACCCACCCAGGTCGGCATTCCATCATTCACGTCTCTGGCAAGACGAATTGTGGGGACAGCGTCAAACCAGCTTTCCATCGCAATTCTGAGTTCACGGCGCGCTAGTGGAGCACCAAGACAATGGTGCAGGCCGTAGCCAAAACTCAGATGGCGTTTGTTGTCCCGGTGGATATCAACCACATCGGGATTGTCGAAAGCGTCGGGGTCACGATTGGCGAGTTCGGTACCCAGGGTGATCATGTCGCCTTTCTGGATATGCACGCCCCCGATCTCAATATCCTCCAGCGCCGTTCTCGAGCTACTGACGACCGAGTAGACCCTGAGCAGTTCCTCAATCGCTGCCGGGATCAACGACCTGTCGGTTCGCAGTCGGTCCTGCAACTCTGCGTTCATGCCCAGATAGCGGAAGTGCCAGCCGAGTGATGCCGACACGGTGTCCATGCCCCCCGCAAACACGTTGAATGACAGCGCTAATTTTTCCTCATCGTTGATCGGCCTGCCCGCGATCCGAGCGGTAGCGATATGGGAAATGATATCTTCTCGTGGGGCCGCCTCGGCGATCCTGATCTGCTCCCCCAGATAACGCTTGATCTCGCCGAGCGCCCGTCCTTTTTCGGCCGGGTCCGGATGGTACGTGATCGTCGTGGCCAAGTCATTCAAAACGTCGATATCTTCGGCGGGCAGCCCCATAAGGCGGAGAAAAACGCCGACAGGAAAACGACGCGCGTAATCGGCCATGAACTCGCATTCGCCGCGCGGCAGCAAAGTCTGCACCAGTTCATCGGACAACGTCCGAATGGAAGGCAGCAATTGATCGAGTGGACCATTCAGGAAGAACGGGCTCAGCACGCCCCGATAACCCGAATGCTCCGGCGGATCGGCTTCCGTCGGAACCATTCGCATGGCTTCGCCGAGCAGTGCGCTCACACCCGTTTGATTCTGAACGGACAACTGCTTTGTGAGGGAATATAGTTCCTTTATCTGGCGAAATCTGGTGAAAATCCAGGTTCCCGCGCCACTGGCGTGACTGTTCGGAGCATAGAAAACTTCATTACCGTCGCGCAGTTGCTCGATGAGGTGATACGGCTCTGTGTTCAGCGGCAACGCTCCCCAAAGCGGGAAATTCTTGGTGACCTTTTCGCGCGTTATGGCACCCATTGTAATTCTCCCGTGAGGTAACCAGTGAATACAATTCTTCCGGATCGGACAGCGCCTTTGACAATCGTCAGACGAACCGGAATTTTTCACTGCTTGATCATAGAAAAGACGATATTCCACCACCTTCGACGCGCAGAGCCGCACCGGTTGTCGCGGACGCCTGAGGCGAGGCGACATATACGACCATGTTGGCCACTTCCTCGGGTTTCGCCAACCGTTCCAGCAACTGGGTAGGCCGATGATGCGCCGCCGCCTGCCGTTGCATTTCGAGAGAGCTTATCCCCTGCTTACGAGCGTTTGCTTCAATCTCCTCTTCGACGATTTCCGTCATTGTCATGCCGACTATGATCGAGTTGGAGGTGACCGCCGTCCCCCGCGCCTGCTCCGCTAGCCCGCGCGCAACCGCAATCAACGCGCTCTTGCTCATCCCGTAATGCATACGGTCGCGTGGAGTTGTTACGCCCGACTCGCTTGCGATGGAGATCACGCGGCCCCAATTTTTCGCCAGCATGCCTGGCATATAGTGCCGCGCGAGGCGGACGGCGCTCATGACGTTTATCTCGAACATCCGGAACCACTGGTCGTCCGTGATGTCGAAAAAGTCGACCCGTTCGTACATGCCCAGGTTGTTGACGAGGATGTCGGCATCCCCGGCAAGCTCGATAAAACGGTCGACACCCGCTTTTGAACCGAGATCCGCCGACACGCCCTGCACGTCAGAGCCGGGGAAGAGCCGCCTCAATTCCGTCACGGCGGCGTCGGTAATCTCTTGCCGCCGTCCATTGACAACTACCTGAGCACCAGCATTCAACATACCCTTGGCAATCGCGAGGCCGATTCCGCTGGTCGACGCCGTCACTATCGCCCGATGGCCTGTCAAATCTATGTTCATCCGTCTCTCCACTCATCTATTTATAAAACCACGGACATGGTCCGCATCCGCAGCCCCTCAGCGTAAACAGCCCTATTCAACTACCGTTCGCCTAGATTGCGGCCATGAACCCTAGTGCGCGCCTGATCATGTCGGGCACCATCGTCTTCATCGCGCCGTGGGACGCAAGCGTGGAGCGGCCATTTACATATTGAAAGTACCAGCCCTCCATGATTGCCGCGAGCTTGAACAGGGCAAGTGCGACGTAATAATTGATGCCGGAGACATCCAGGCCGGTCGCTGTGGCGTACCGCTCCGCCACGGCGGCGCGACTGGGCATATCGGTCCAGTCCATGTAGCTGGCGTGAGTCGGCGGCTCCCCCTCCTCCTGCCAGCCCGCAAGCATCCAGCCGAGGTCGAGCAGCGGATCGCCGATCGTGGCGGTCTCCCAGTCGATGACGGCAGCGAGTTTCGGCGGAGCATCCGGCGCGA
>Ga0068858_100007832_pt1 | contig 10308 bp, 6 predicted proteins | sample KBSSwiS12_FD_66589 | JGI IMG/M metagenome (GOLD analysis project Ga0068858, IMG submission 66589) | Switchgrass rhizosphere microbial communities from Kellogg Biological Station, Michigan, USA - KBS Switchgrass S1-2 | ecosystem: Host-associated > Plants > Roots > Rhizosphere > Soil ... | reverse complement strand
CTGCTGTCGTACCGCCAGGCGTTTCCAGGCGGCTTGACCGACGGCATTCTGCACCGGCTCCTGAACCAATCGCCGGAGCCGCTCGAACGCCTGTGTCCGGGACTCGATCCCGAGATAGCGCGAATCGTCGCCCGCTCGCTCGAGAAAGATCCGCGGGACCGCTATCAGGATCTGGGCTCGATGTTGAACGACGTTCGGTCCAGTCGTGCCGCTCTGCCGGCCGTCGAGCATGGTCTGGAGGACACCACGGTCACGACGGTGAGCGTGCCGCGCCTGCCTGTCAGGACGCCCGTGCCGACCCCTGAGCTGTCGCGGCGGGCAGTGGACCGTGACGAGCTCGTTCAGAGGCGCGCGAAGCGGATCGAGGCGCACGTGGAATCGGCGGAACGCCTGTTCGCGACCGGTGACTACGACGCGGGGATCACCGAGTGCGAGCAGGCGCTGATGCTCGACGGCGATGACGCCAGAGCGCTCGAGCTCCTGGATCGCGCGCGGGTCGTGCTCGACGAGCGCCAGGCGGCCGAAGTCCTGGCGGAAGCCGCGAACGAAATCAAGCGCGGCGCGCTCGCTTCCGCGCTCGCAAAAATCGATCGCGCCGCCGCGCTCCACCCCTCGTCCCCGCGCGTCGCGGAGCTCCGGAAAGCTGTGGAGGATGCCCTGGCCGCGCGCGAACGCGCACGGCAGCGGGCTGAAGCCATCCGCGTGGCGATGGAGCGGGCGCACGAGAAATTCGATCAGGGATTGTTCCAGGAGGCGATCGCGGCGGCCGACGAGGTGTTGACGCTCGATCCCGAGCTGTCGGAAGCCAAGGGCGTGAAATCGGAATCCCTGGATGCGATCGCTGCGCACGAGCGCGAGCTGCTGGATCGACGCGCCCGCGAGGCAGTACGTGACGCCCGTCGGCTGTTCGTCGCCGACGAGCACACGGCGGCGATCGACCTGCTGACGCGGTTTGAACCGTCCCACCCGCTCATTGCGCAGACGATCGAGCAACTGCGGGCGGAATCGGCGCGGATCGTGGCGCAGCGCCAGCTCGAAGCCGAGCAGCGGGCCAGGCGCGAACGCATCGCCGCGGAGCTGAAGAACGTGCGCGTCGACCTGGGCGCTGGGGAGTTCGCCTCCGCGCTGGACCGGCTGCGCGTACTGCAGGAGGCTGAAGGCAGTTTGCCAGAGACTGTCAGCCTCTACCGCGAGGCAGAAGCCGGACTCGCGGCTCAAGAGCAGGCGGCCAGGACGGCGAAGGAACTCGCCGCGCACATTGCGCGAGCGGCCGGGCTGCTTGCACGACAGGATCCCTCCGGCGCGCTCGCCAGCGTCGACGCCGCCCTGGCCCTTGATCCGGCTCACAAGGCGGCCAGAGCGCTGCGGGCGAAGATTGACGATCGGCTGCACGCCGCCGCCGAGCTTCGCGAGGCGGAAGAGCGCCGAATCAGAGAACGCGACCAGGCGGTCGCGGCCGCGATCGCCAAGGCGAACCAGGCGACCTCGCATCAGGCCGCCATCGCCGCTCTCGGCGAGGCGCTCGATCTGGTTCCGGATCATGCCGAGGCCACGGCACTCCTCGAAGGGCGCCAGCACGCGCTCGCCCGCGAACAGGCGGAACGGCGGCGGCTGCTGGAGATGGAGACCGCGCGGCAGGGACAGCTTGAACAGATGCTCGTCGCAGCCCGGGAAGCGCTTGGTCGCGGCGACCTCCCTGGCGCACGTGAAGCGGCCGTCCAGATTCGCGAACTGGATCCCGGCAATCGTGCCGCCGGCTCGCTGCTCGACGACATCGAGCTTGCCGAAGAGCAGCGCCGTACAGAGGCCCCGGTGGTCTCCGAGGTTCCAGTCGACGTCGGAGATGTTCCGCCGGCTTCTGGAGTCGACGGACGCGAGCAGATCGGTCGTCCGACTGCGATCGAGCCCTTCGAGACGAAGCCGCGCCCGGCCGCCGGAACCGAGACGCCTCAACCGACGGCCACACGGGCACCCGCCCGGCGTCCCCCGGCGAAATCACGAAGCGCGTATCCGATACTTGGTGGAGTGGCCGCACTTGTCGTCGTCGCGGCGATCGCGTATGTCTTCTGGGGCCGAAGCCCGGCGCCGCCCGCGCGGACAGGTGCGCCGGGAAGTGAACCGCTGGTGCCGCCTATTAGTTCGCCAACAGACCAGCAGGCGGCTCCGCGACAGGGCACGGAGGTGCCACCGGTCCCGTCACCGCCGCCAGTCGACCTGGCGGGCACCGAGAATGCGCGCGTTGAGCAGCAAGTCGATGATTTGCGGAAGCTCGCCCGGGAGCAACTGGCGCGTGGAGACCGTCAGCAGGCGCTGGCCACGATGAGAACCGCCTTGAAGCTCCGGCCCAACGATGCGCAGTTGAACACTCTCTTGAGCAGTGCGCTCACGAATGCGCGCGCGACGCTTCGTCAGGCGCATGACGCTGCCACGGGTGCCGGCGAGGCGGCCGTCAGATCGTCGAACTACAGGGAAGGGATTCGGCGGGAGGGGGAGATCGCGGGACTCGCCAGAAGCGGAAAGAGTGACGAAGCTATTCGTGTGGCCTGGCTGGCCACCGATCTCTTCGACAAGGCGGCGACTGAGGCGAAGAGATCCAGCCCTCCCGCGGCAGCGCCGTCAGCGCCTCCAGCCACTGCACCGTCCGCTCCCGTCGAACCGCGGCCCACCCCCGAACGTCCGGAACAGACGCCGCCTCCGGTTGTTACCGCTCCTCCCCCGGCGCCTGCGCCGCCGCCCGTGGTGCGTCAGCCCCCGACACCTCCCGCGGAGACCACGCCGCCCGCTCGCCCGTCGCCAGCACCGGTGGCTGGAACATCGCCGCCAGTCGTTTCCGACGAACAGGCCATACGCGCAATTCTCCAGGCTTATGTGGATGGTTACTCGCGCCGTGACGCGGGCGCCGTGAAACGCGTGTTTCCGGCCGTGAAGGATCAGGCCCTGGAGAAGGACTTCTCCGCGATGCGGGCTCAGCAGGTCCAGATCGAGGGTGAACGTATTGAGATCACGGGCGCGACGGCGACCGTGTCGTGCTCCTGGACCACAAATTTCGTTCCCAAGGTCGGGGCCCCCGGGCGAGGCACGGCGAAGGTGACGCTGCGCTTGCAGAAGTCTGGCGGCACGTGGGTCATCGTCGACCGCCGATGAGTTAGCAGACGCGGCCCCCGCGATCAAGTCACCGGGAGATCTTGCCGATCTCTGCCGGTTTCCAGATAATTGACCGCTCTACGCTTTCGAGGAGTTGACGATGTTGAGACGTTTTGTCACCGCCGCAGCGGTGTATGCGCTGTGTTTGTCACCCGAGGCTGTTGCCGCGCAAACGACGCTTTCTGGTCAGATGCATGATTTTTTCGTCCAGAGCGTCGTGCTCTCCACCACTCCTGGCGGCGGCGGTGTCGTCGCCCACACGCCGCTGTTCACGACCGATCCGACGGTCAAAGCCACCACGGACCTGATCGATCAGATCAGTCAGCAGATTGGCTCGCAGGTGTCCATTCTTCCGCTGGGATCCTCATCGGGGGGGTTCACCTACGGATACAATGCCGCGCTCGGCACGTTCAGTCGCACAACCGAAACGTTCGGCCCCGCGTTCGCCGAGCGTGCGGTGACCATCGGCAAGGGCAAGTTTGCGTTCGGGATGAACTATGAGCATTCGAACTACAACTCCCTCGATGGCAAGGACATCGGGAACGGCGATATCAAGTTCAATCTTCTCCATCAGAAACTGACGCCTCCAAGCTTCGTCGAGGGGGACGTGATTCAGTCGTCGATTCTCATGAAGCTGAAGAGCGACACCGCCGTGTTCCTCGTGAACTTCGGCGTCACGGACAAGCTCGACGTCGGTTTCGCCGTTCCGGTGGTTCACGTCTCCATGGATCTCACGTATCACGCGACAATTCTCGACTTCGCGACGCATACGGTGTCTCCGAACACGCATCTGTTTGCGAATGGCACGAAGACTGCGGACTTCAATACCACTGGTAGCGCATCCGGAGTCGGGGACGTCGTCGTCCGAGGCAAGTACAAGTTGTTTGATTCCGGCAGGGGCGGGATCGCGGCGGGCGTGGATCTCCGGCTTCCGTCGGGCGACGAGGCAAACATGCTCGGATCGGGCGCGACCCAGACGCAGCTGTTCTTCATCGGGTCGGGCGTCTCCGGCAGCGCATCACCCCACATCAACATTGGTTACACGTTCTCGACAGGTGGCAACAGCCCGAGCAATCAAGTCAATTACGTCGGCGGCACGGAAGTGCGGGTGAACCCGAAGATGACGGTGATGGGCGATCTCATCGGCCGGACGCTTCGCAACTCGCTTCGGCTGAGCGACGTCTCGGTGCCGCACACGTACCAGCAGGGAGCCGCCGCGCCAATCGAGCAAACGACCCTGCAGACGATTGCTCTTTCGCCGGGAAGCCTGACATCCGCCCTCGCCGCCGTCGGCGTCAAAGTCAATCCGTGGCGGAATCTTCTGATCTCCGCGCACCTGCTGTTCCCGCTGAACGACTCGGGCCTCCGGAGCGGCGTCACGCCGGTCGTCGGATTCGACTATTCGTTCTGAGCGTTCCCGGCCCGGACGGAGCGGAGCGGTCATCGGCCCCTCTCGAAGGCAGCGCCTCAGTACGTCGAACGCTCTTTTGGAGGTGTGCCGCACCTTGCTAGAATGACCGGCGAGGAGGCTGCATGTCGAAGGGCACATCGATGAAGAAAGAGCAGAAGAAGCCGAAGAAGAAGCGGTGACTGTGAGTGAGCCGCGAGCAGCGACTTCCCGCCGCTCGCGGCCTCCCCACGAGAACCCACCGTGGCATGCAACGATTCTGAAACAGGACTGACCCGCCGCGAATTCGCTACCCTCCTGGCCGGTGCATTGCTGGCCGCTCCCGCTGAACGTGCCAGAAGTCAGGTTCGACCCGCGGCTCTGGCCACTTCAGGCGCGATCCTCGATATTGCCGAGTGGAGCTACTTCTGGTACGGCGTCGAGTACGCGACTCTGGCGCGGGGCACAGTGGTCAACGGCGCGCAGATGTACGTGGAGCACTGGATTCCGGCGCAGGTGCGCCATCCCTATCCGGTCGTGCTGATCCACGGCGGCTACGGACAAGGCACCGATTGGCTCAGCACGCCCGACGGACGCCGCGGCTGGGCCTCTCATCTCATCGAGCAGGGCTACAAGGTCTACGTCGTCGATCGGCCCGGTCAGGGCCGGAATCCCTATCAGCCGTTCGTTCATGGATTGATCGACGCCCAGGCCCCCACGTTCGAACGCGTGGCCGGCCTCGTCGGGACGGCGACCGGATCGTCGAGTCTTCATACCCAGTGGCCAGGCAGCGGCAACGCGAGCGACCCGGCGATCGTCCAGGTGGTGGCGTCCATGAATCAGCCCATGGGCAACAACGCCGTCACGCAGGGCGTGTGGCGGACGCGTGGGACGATGCTGCTGGATGACATCGGGCCGTCGATCCTGGTGACGCACGGAGACGGTGCGGTGTTCGCCTGGGTCACGGCGCAGGAGCGGCCTGGGCTTGTCAAAGCGATCGTCGCCGTCGAACAGCCGGCGCAATCGCTCCAGGGAATCACGCGGCCGCAGATGGCGAAGCTCGCCACCATCCCGGTTGCGATCGTGACCGCCGAGGCTTCGCCGTCGGCGACGAGCGATCCCACGATCGCCGCTACCCTCCGCGAGGCAGGCTGCACGGTGGAGCACATTCGCCTGGCCGAGCGCGGCATCCGCGGCAACGGACCGATGGTGACGATGGAGAGAAACAACCGCGAGGCGCTGCAGGTGGTCCTCGACTGGTTGAAACAGGGGCCAGAGGCCCCGAAAGGCGCCCCAGCCGTGATCACCGGCGGCGTCGATCCCAATCGCAACAGCGAATCGACCGCCTTGAAGCTCGCCGACCAGGGTGGTTTCTTCGTGGGCGTCGGGCGGAAGCAAATGCCCTACGGCACCATCGCGCAGGGCCAGATGTTCGTGCAGTACATGATTCCGGCGGAAAAGCGCTATCCGTATCCGGTCATCATGGTGCACGGCGGCGGCGCGCAGGGCACGCACATGATGGGCCTCGGCCGGCGTCCAGGTTGGGTGCACTACTTCGTGCAGGCCGGCTACAGCGTGTACTGGGTGGACCGTCCCAGCTATGGCCGCTCTCCGTATCATCAGGACGCCCTCGGGCCGAGCCACCTCCCCAATGTGCCGCCGCTCGAAGGCCTGATCGACGCCACGAACGTGTTCAAGACGGCGCAATGGCCCGGTCCTGGAGGGATGCGTGATCCGTTCATCGGCCAGTTCATGGCGTGCGAGTCGGGGAACACCGCCGACGAAGCCTTCCACAGCGAGCTGGTGTGGCAAGGGGGCATGGAACTGGTGGACCGCATCGGTCCATGCATTCTGCACGGCCACGCATTCGGCGGGTTCTTCAACTGGGGCGTCGCCGACCGCCGTCCCGCGCTGGTGAAGGGAATGCTGTGCATGGAGATCAACGGCAACCCCTTCGAGCGGCAGCTTCGCTGGGGTCTGACCGCTGCGCCAGTCACCTACGATCCGCCGGTCAGCGATCCCGGGCAGTTCACCCTGGTCGACCACACGCCGCCGCCGGATTCACCGCGCCCGATCGCGTCACCGTACAAGCTGCAGGCGGAACCGGCGCGCAAGTGGAAGAACCTGCAGGGCATCCCCATCGGGTGGATCACCAGCGAATTCGGCGCCGGCGGATCCCCTGTGGCCAACGTCGCGTTCTTGAAGCAGGTCGGCTGCTCGGTCGAGCTGCTGCGGCTGCGGGACCACGGCATCCTCGGCAACGGCAACCTGATGCTGATGGAGAAGAACAATCACGAAGTCTTCGGCGTGATTCGCGATTGGCTCGATAAGAACGTCGCCCCTCCCCGTTGATGAAGCGCTGCTGCCGGGAATCCGGCAGTCGGCAGCGACGCGCGCGCAATTGTCCGGAAGGTCGCCTGGCCCGCCTCTTGCCTGTGCTCCAGCATGTTCATCCGTTCTGGTGTCACGACTTCACCCATGACCGAGCGTCACGCCCCGCGCGACTATTCCCAGACACCGCTCAACATCTACTGGGAAATGACGCAGGCCTGCGGGCTTGCATGCCGGCACTGCCGCGCCGAAGCCATGCCGGTGGCGAATCCTGAGGAGCTCACATTCGCCGAGGGTCTTCGATTCCTGCGACAGATCCCCGAGTTCGGCGAGCCGCTGCCGCACCTGATTCTCACGGGCGGCGACCCGCTGATGCGCGCCAACCTGCACGAGCTCGTCGACGAAGCGCGAAGGCTCGGCATCCCGGTTTCAATCACCCCGGCCGCGACCGCGTTGCTCACGCGTGAAGCACTGGCCGCGTTGAAGCAGCATGGAGTGGAAGGGTTGGGGCTGAGCCTCGACGGCTCGACGGCCGCACGTCATGATTCGATCCGCGGCGTACCCGGCACGTTCGACCGCACGATTCAGGCGGCGCACTGGGCGAAAGAGCTGCAGCTGCCGCTGCAGGTCAACACGCTGGTGTCCGCGGAAACGGCCTCCGACCTGCCCGCCATCTACGAACTGTTGAAGACGCTCGCTGTCGCGCGATGGAGCTTGTTCTTCTTGATTTCGGTGGGACGGGGAAAAATTCTGCAGCCGCTGTCGCCCGAGGAGGGTGACGCGCTCATGCAGTGGGTGTACGACACGTCACGCGCGTCATCCTTTGTCGTGGCCACCACCGAGGCGCCCTCGTACCGCAGAGTGGCGCTCGAGCGGATGCGCAGCGAGGGTCTCACGGGAGACGAGATCAAGCGGAGCGCCGCATATCGCGGCTGTGGCATTCGCGATGGCCACGGGATCGTGTTCGTGTCGCACACCGGCGACATCTGCCCGGCGGGGTTCCTGCCGGTGGTGGCCGGGAACGTGCGGTCCGACCGTCTGGCCGACGTGTACCGGCACGCCCCGCTGTTTGGAGCTCTCCATGACCCCCGGCAGTTTCGAGGGCGATGCGGCGCCTGCCAGTACCATACGTTGTGTGGAGGCTCGCGGGCCAGGGCGTTCGAAGCGACGGGCGACCCGCTGGCGACCGACCCCTTCTGCACCTACCACCCTCCACGCGCCTGAGGAATCTGCCGCACCCATCTCATTCCGTCCAGCTGAAGACCCTTCAGAGCGCCACCAGCCCTTCCCCCGTTTAGCTCGAAAGTTCGCGGTGATCGGGCTTTTTCCGCACTTGAAGCTCGAGCCGCGATGCACCCCGTCTGCGAAAGCTCCGCATCGCACGGCTCCATTCCTGGCGTCTGCATTGCAGTGGCTGGCCGTGACGGGCAGGCCGAAAGATGCCACGCTCGCAAATCGAACTCGAGCCGAGCGCGAACCAAGCGGCCTGCAACTCGAAAGGTTCCGTTGAAGTATGCCGAACGAAGCATCGCCGCTCCGGGTGCTGATCGTCGACGACGAGTCGTTGATCTGCTGGTCGCTGGCCGAAATGCTGGGCGAGTGCGGCGAAGTCGTGACTCAAGCCAGCGACGGCGAGGCGGCGGTTCGTGCCCTCGCCAACGCGCCCGAACCCGATGTCGTGATGCTCGATTACCAATTGCCCGATTCCCACGATCTACGTCTGCTGTCGCGGGTCAGACGCCTGGCGCCGCATAGCCGCGTGATTCTGATGAGCGCGTTTTGCACGCCGGAGATCGCCAGCAGGGCGCTCGCGCTGGGCGCGTGCCGCGTGGTCAGCAAGCCCATCGACATGCAGGATGTTCCGGCGCTGGTTCGCGACGCGGCCGCCTCAAATCCGCATTAGTGGCATAGGCTCGAAACGCACCTTTCCTTTGTGAGTCGCGGCTGTCTTCTGCGAGACCAGGTGGCTGCCGGAATCTGGATTCTGAACGCGTTATTGCGGCAGACGAGTACAATGCAGGCCGGCATTGACACGGCGGGTGACCCGGTCGCGAGTTGTCCGTCGCAGAGCCGCTGGGTCGTTTTCCGTCGGAGAAGGGGGAGCCATGCCGAGAGTCACTGTTTCAGAGCAGATTGCGGCGCCGGTAGAGAAGGTCTTCGCAGTATTCACCGATATCGAGCGAGCAAGCGAGCACGTGTCGGGAATCAAGGACGTCAAGATGCTCACGCCTGGCAGCTTCTCGCTCGGGACGCGGTGGCGCGAGACACGTGAAGTGTTGGGGCACCCCGATACCGCGGAGATGGAGGTCACGTCCTTCGAGAAGGATCGGACCTACACCATCACACACCACAAGCTCGGCGCGCGTATCGACACGATGTTCTCGTTCGAGCCGTCTAACGGCGGCACGAAGGTGACCATCGAATTCGATCTCGAAAGCCCGGGCATGCCCCCCGGGATGCTGGCGCCCGTGGGTTGGGCCATCGCCGGCAAGGTGCGGGACGTGCTGGCGCACGACCTCGCCGATCTCAAGGAGTCGTCGGAGCACGGGAAAGGCTGAGACACTCCCGTTGTCACGAAGTGCTGTTCATCCCCGGAATGCAGCGCGGCCAACAGGCTATTTCCGCAGCAAGACGTAGACCGCGCCGGTTCCACCATCGGCCCGCGGGGCATCGGCATAAGCGAGCACCGCCGGATGCCGACTGAGGCAGTCCCGCACGGCCGCCTTGAGGATCGAGATATTCCCCGCCGAGTGCAGCCCCCGGCCGTGGACGATGCAGACGCAGCGATGGCGGTGGCGACCTTCGTCGATGAACCGCTTCACGCGCGCGACTGCTTCCGCCGCGGTCAAGCCATGCAGGTCGAGCCGACTGCCTGCAGCGTGTTCTCCTCGTCTCAGCCTTCGGAGTTCTCGCCGATCAACGCCTGGGGCGGCGAAGTCAGCCTCCGGACGATGACTGTCTTGCCCGGCGGATGACAACGTGGACGGCACAGCCGCGCGCGGTGCGCTGATGTGCGGAGCGGCGCGAACACGCCCGCGCGGATCCGGTGCGAGGCGGACCACGTCCGCCATCGCGCGCTCGAAGTGCTCGACGTCGGTCTCGGAGGCGCCGATCTCGCCTGTCTTATCCGCGGTGCTGCGTTTCTCTCGACGCCTCTTCACAACGCGATTGTATGTCCCCCGGAAACAACCGGCACGGGCGCCGAACCTGAGGTTGTGGGTTCACCACGGGCTGTTGAGGCTCGATAGATGGGATTTCCCGTGATCTTGTCTCGTGCCGACATGCTGAGTAAAGTGACGCAGCGTCATGAGCACGTCGCCATTTCCGGAATAAGACGAGGACCGCATGCAGAAGATCGTCATCGCGATAGCTGTTGCCGTGGCTTTTCTGCCACTCCAGATCCGCGCCCAGAAGACCGTCCCGGATGTCGCGGCTGTGATCGGCGC
>Ga0068858_100007829_pt1 | contig 10312 bp, 5 predicted proteins | sample KBSSwiS12_FD_66589 | JGI IMG/M metagenome (GOLD analysis project Ga0068858, IMG submission 66589) | Switchgrass rhizosphere microbial communities from Kellogg Biological Station, Michigan, USA - KBS Switchgrass S1-2 | ecosystem: Host-associated > Plants > Roots > Rhizosphere > Soil ... | reverse complement strand
GGAGGTCGACGCGGGCGCCGCGCTTCAGAAGCAGTTCGATCACGGGACGAATCTTGTCGCCGGAGAACTGAATCAATCGCGCGTGGCGAGGTAACACATGTGGATTGTTCAGAATGGCCGTGACGGCAGGCAGGGCGGCCATGTCCTGTCGCGTCGCTTCCACCGGGATCAGTTCTCCAGCAGTGGCCGATCTGGAGACCGCGTCCCTCAGTGCGGCGATCGCCTTTTTCGGATCGTCTGCCCACACCAGGTGCTGGAACTGAGGGGGCAGCTTACGAATGTTGATACTCGTATCCGCCAGCCAGGGTACGACCTCCTTCCCGGCGCCCCAGAACGCACCGAGTTCTGCAAGACACCATTGAGATCTGATGGAGTGCGCGGTGCCAACGAACAGACAGGCGTCGCAAACGTCGATACCCTGCTTGAGCTGCTGGTCCAGGCGGAGACCGGGGATCATTTCGGCGGGATTCCAGCGCTTGATGCCGGCCACATCGAGCAGCCTGGCGACGGTGTCATGCCAGCGCCGGTCTTCAGAACTGTGGCTGATGAACACCGCCATGACCTGAACTCCCCGAGAATGCCTTGCGGCTCAGAGATCGAAGACTCCCGACACTGACAATCGCACGATTGCCGTCCATCGGTCGGAGGGATCAGCCGCTGCGCTCTACTTCGATCGTCTCATTGTCGGGATCCGTTCTCAAGCATGTTCCGCCGCGACCGCCCGACGCGAGGGAGAAGACGCGGGCAGCGCGTCGCGGACGCGCCGGGAATCAAGAGCGAAGCACCCACTCGGCGGGCAGACTCCGCAGGCGCGTCGAAATAAGTGGTGCGTCGAAACAGGACTTGACACGTATGAATTAGTACTAAATGATTAGTTGACATGCGCACGGTCCACCCGACGCTCACGCCGCAGGAGCTCGCGATCATGAAGGTCGTCTGGCGCAGCAGGAAGACGACGGTTCGCGACGTCTACGAGGCGCTCCGGGAAACGCGGCCCGTCGCCTACACGACGGTGATGACGATGATGAAGATCCTGGAGGACAAGGGCTATCTCAAAAAGACGCTGGTCGACCGCGCGCACGTCTATCAATCGACGAAGCCCCGCCAGCAGGTCCTCGGCGCGATGGTGCGCGACTTCCTGGATCGCGTCTTCGACGGTGCGCCTGCGACTCTCCTGCTCCACCTCGCGAAAAACAACAAGCTGACCGGGAAACAACGCCGCATCGTCAAGCAGCTCCTCGAGGAGATTGACGAATGATCGACGGGAATCTTCTCTCGAACCTCGTGTCGTACAGCGCACAGATCGCCTGCGTGGCCGGAGTCGGCGGCGTGGTGCTGTTGGCGCTCGGTGTCGATGGCGCCGGCGTTCGCTATGCCTTATGGCGCAGCCTGCTCGCGGTCTGTGTCGCCCTGCCGTGGGTCCAGGGGCGGGCCACCCGCCTCGTCCACGCCGGGGATGTCGGACCGGTCGCCGCGGCGTTTTCTCCTTCAGTCGATCTGTCCGGGATATCGACGGCAGGGACGGTCCGCGGAGGGGTCCCCTGGCTCGCGCTTTTCGGCTTGCTGCTCGTCGGCGGCATCCTCGTGCGTCTGCTGTGGCTGGGCATCGGCCTCGTGCGCCTCCGGCGTCTGCGGATGGCGGGAGAAGTCGCCACTGCGTGCGAGGAATACGAGGAGCTCCAGCGCGTCCTCGGCACGCGTGCGCAGGTCAGATTCGTCCGAGGACTGGCGCAGCCCGTGACCTTCGGCGCACGGCGGGCGATCGTGCTGCTGCCGGATACGCTCCGCGACCATTCTCCGGAGATCCAACGCGCGGTGCTCTGTCATGAACTGATTCACGTGCAGCGCCGTGACTGGAGCTGGGTGCTCGTCGAGGAGGTGGTGCGCGCCGTGTTCTGGTTCCACCCGGCGATCTGGTGGTTGATCTCGCGCGTGCAGCTCACGCGCGAGGAGGTGGTCGACGAACTGACGGTGATGGCGACGGCGGCGCGGCGTGTGTACATCGAGGCCCTTCTGGCGTTCGGGGATCAGGCGCCGCTCGCGCCGGTCGCGGCGTTCGGCCGGACGCGTCACCTGTTCCGGCGCGTGGTGCTGCTTTCGAAGGAGGCGGGTATGTCTTCGAAGCGTGTGATGTTTTCGTGCGCCTGCGTGGCGCTGGTGGTGATGGCCGGCAGCTGGTACGCGGTCGCCGCCTTCCCCCTGATCAGTCGCGCCCAGGCCCCATCGTCCTCGCTCGTGCGGGCAGTCGATCGACTTCGAGAGGCGCAGGCCGCGGTCGCGCAGGCGATCAACAACGGTCCGGGACCGCTCGAAGCGCGCGCCAAGCCGATTACACCGGAGAATCCGATTCCACGTCGTGTCTACGCCGTCATGCCGTTGTACCCGGTGGATGCACCGGCCGACCGGCCGAACGTTTCGATATCGCTCCGCGTCACGCTCGACGGATCGGGGCGGGTCGCGGAAGTGCGCGCTCTCGGCGGCGCCATCGGCGGTCGTGTGGCCGGGGCCGTCCAGGGAGGTGGCCCCGGACGCGGAAGCGCGCCGCCGCCGCCGGCGGTTGCGTCCTCCGCCGCTGGAACCGGGGCTTTCACCAGCGCCTTCTCGAAGGCCGCGAATGACGCCATCCGGCGGTGGGTCTACGAGCCTCCGGCAGACGGGCCGATCGCGTTCGACGTGACGATCAGCTTCAGCCCCGATTCCGAGGCTCAACTTCTGTCCCACGGCGCACCATTCAGAGCTGTCCCGGCCGGCCGGCGCGGAGCCGGGCCGCCACCACCACCACCACCACCGCCGCCGCCACCCCCTCCGCCGCCTCCTTCACAGGACGTTTTGTCAGCGTCTCCGACGTGGGTGAACGACGCGGTTCGCGTCGGCGGAAACATCGCGGTTCCCACCCGGGTCAAGAACGTGAGACCGGTCTATCCTCCGGCCGCATCGGCGGCACGTGTCCAGGGTGTGGTGATCCTCGATGCGCGCGTCGGGCCGGACGGTCGTGTCACCAACGCCCGCGTGCTGCGGTCGATCCCGCTGCTCGACCAGGCGGCGCTGGACGCGGTCCTTCAATGGGAGTACACGCCAACCCTTTTGAATGGCAGCGCAGTACCCGTGCTGATGACGGTCACCGTCAATTTCACACTTCAGTAGAGCGAGAGATTCCCGGAGCCTGACTCCCGGAGCCTTCGCCGGCAGGTTTTTCCAGAGACTCTTCAGGGCTGTTGTGTGGGCGGACCTGAAGGCACTACACGTTTGTGAAAAACGATCTGCGTCGTGGGTTATTGCAGTGGCGCGGGCAGATCGGAGCTGCCCATGAGGTACTGGTCGACGCCACGCGCCGCGCTGCGGCCTTCCGCAATCGCCCACACGATCAGCGACTGACCGCGCTGCATGTCGCCGGCGGTGAAGATCCCGTCGACGCTCGTCATCCATCGCTCGTCGCGCCAGACGTTGCCGCGGTCGGTCATTCTGACGCCGAGCTCGTCGAGCATGCCGCCGCGCTCCGGGCCAAGGAATCCCATCGCGAGCAGCACGAGATCGGCATCGAGCGTGAACTCGCTTTCGGGGACCGGGGTGATCTCGAGTCGGCCGTTCCGGTTCGCGATCTCGACCTTCTTGCCGTGCAGCTTCTTGACGCGGCCCCCGTCCCCGGTGAAGCGCTCGGTGGACACCGCATACAGCCGTTCACCGCCCTCTTCGTGCGCCGACGACACGCGAAAAATGTTCGGCCACAGCGGCCACGGGTTGCTCTCGACGCGCGTGTCGGGCGGTCGCGAGAGCAGCTCGAGCTGATGCACCGATCGCGCACCCTGGCGGTGGGCGGTGCCGAGGCAGTCGGCGCCGGTGTCGCCGCCGCCGATGATGATGACGTGCTGGTCCTTCGCGGTGATGAAGCGCTCGTCGGGCACGCGGTCGCCTTCGTTGCGCCGGTTCTGCAACGGCAGATACTCCATCGCGTAGTGAATCCCGCCGAGCTCCCGTCCCGGCACCTTCAAATCGCGCGCCGCTGTCGCGCCGCCGGCGAGCACGATCGCCTCGAAGCCGCGGCGCAGATCCTCGACCGGGACGTTCACGCCCACGTTCGTCCCGGTACGGAACCTGACGCCTTCTTCCTGCATGATGGCGAGGCGGCGATCCAGAAACCGCTTCTCCATCTTGAACTCGGGAATGCCGTAGCGCATCAGCCCGCCGATGCGATCGGCGCGTTCGAACACCGTCACCCAATGTCCTGCCCGATTGAGCTGATCGGCCGCGGCGAGTCCAGCCGGTCCCGACCCCACGATCGCGACGCGCTTGCCGGTGCGCGCCTCCGGCGGCCGCGGCGTCACCCAGCCCTCGTCGAAGGCCCGCTCGATGATCGAGACTTCGATCGATTTGATCGTGACCGGATCGTCGTTGATGCCGAGGACGCACGCCCCTTCGCACGGGGCGGGGCACAGGCGTCCCGTGAACTCGGGGAAATTGTTCGTCGCGTGGAGGCGATCGATCGCTGCGCGCCACCGATCGCGGTAGACGAGATCGTTCCAGTCGGGGATCAGGTTCCCGAGCGGGCACCCCTTGTGACAGAACGGGATGCCGCAGTCCATGCACCGCGCCGCCTGTCCCTCGAGCACCGCCTGGGGATACGGCAGATACACTTCGCGCCAGTCGTGGATCCGCTCGCCCACGGGACGCGTCGGGTGCTTCTTCCGCTGAATCTCCAGAAACCCTGTGACTTTACCCATAAATATCTTGGAACCACGAAGGACACAAACCTTGGAACACACAAACCTCCTGGCCTTTGTGGTTCCAGGTCGTCCGCGATGTCAGGCGCCCACGAGTTCGGCGAATGCCGGCACGCGCCCCTCGGCGGCCGCCCGTTTCTGCGCCGTCAACACCCGCTTGTAATCGCGCGGCATCACTTTGACGAACAGCCGCGCCGCGTTCGACCAGTCGTGCAGGATCCGGGACGCGCACTGGCTCCCGGTGTGATGCAGGTGCCGCGTCACGAGGCTCTTCACGAGCTCCAGATCCTCGAGGTCGGTCAGCGGCTCGAGGTCCACGAGCTCCCCGTTGCAGCGCATCGGGAAGCTGCGGCTCGTGTCGAACACGAACGAGGTGCCGCCGCTCATGCCGGCGGCGAAATTCCGCCCGGTGCGGCCCAGCACGACGACCGTGCCGCCCGTCATGTACTCGCAGCCGTGATCGCCGACGCCTTCGACCACCGCCAGCGCACCGCTGTTCCTGACCGCGAATCGTTCGCCGGCCCGCCCGCAGATGTACGCCTCACCGCTCGTCGCCCCGTACAGGGCCACGTTCCCGATGATGATGTTGTCTTCCGCCACGAAGGTCGACCGCTGCGACGGATACACCGCCAGCGTGCCGCCTGACAACCCTTTGCCGCAGTAGTCGTTCGAATCGCCTTCGAGCATCAGCGTGATGCCGCTAGGCACGAACGCGCCGAAGCTCTGGCCGGCCGAGCCGGTGAAATGGATGCGAATGGTGTTCGCCGGCAGGCCTGCGGCGCCGTACCGACGCGTCACCTCGTAGCCGAGCATCGTGCCTACCGTACGGTGCACGTTCCGGATTGGCAGGTCGATCGACACCGGGGTGCGATCGGCGAGCGCGCCGGCGCATCGCGCGACGAGTTCGTTGTCGAGCGCGTCGGCCAGGCCATGGTCCTGCGCGCGCACGCAGCGCGGCATCGTGTCGAAGGCGCCCTCCGCCTGATGGAGAATCGCGGAGTAGTCGAGGCCCCTGGCCTTCCAGTGATCCACGGCCGGCGCGTAGTTCAGCCGATCGACCCGGCCGATCATCTCGTCCATCGTCCGGAAGCCGAGCTGCGCCATGTATTCGCGGACTTCCTCGGCGATGAAGCGGAAGAAGTTCTCGACGAACTCGGGCTTCCCGTTGAAGTTCTTCCGCAGTTCCGGATCCTGCGTCGCGATGCCCACCGGACACGTATTGAGGTGGCAGACGCGCATCATGATGCAGCCCGACACCACGAGCGGCGCGGTGGCGAACCCGAACTCCTCGGCGCCCATCAGCGCTGCAATCACGACATCGCGGCCGGTCTTCAACTGTCCGTCCACCTGCACGACGATGCGATCGCGCAGGCCGTTCATCATGAGAACCTGCTGCGTCTCGGCGAGACCGAGCTCCCAGGGGACTCCGCCGTGCTTGATCGAGGTCAACGGTGACGCGCCGGTGCCGCCGTCGTGTCCCGAGATCAGCACGACATCCGCGTGGGCTTTGGCGACGCCGGCCGCAACCGTGCCGACGCCTGAGAGCGCGACCAGCTTGACGTGAATCCGCGCCTGCGGGTTCGAGTTCTTCAGGTCGTGGATCAGTTGCGCGAGATCCTCGATCGAGTAGATGTCGTGGTGCGGCGGCGGCGAGATCAGCCCGACGCCCGGCGTCGCGTGCCGCACCGCGGCAATCCACGGGTAGACCTTGCCGCCGGGCAGCTGACCGCCTTCGCCCGGTTTGGCGCCCTGCGCCATCTTGATCTGCAGATCGGTGCAATTCACCAGGTACTGGCTCGTGACGCCGAACCGGGCCGAGGCGACCTGACGGATCGCACTGCGGCGCCAGTCGCCGTTGGCGTCCGGAATATCGCGCGCGGCATCCTCGCCGCCTTCGCCGGTGTTCGACTTGCCGCCAAGGCGGTTCATTGCGATCGCCAGGTTTTCGTGCGCTTCCTGGCTGATCGATCCGTACGACATCGCGCCCGTGGCAAAGCGCTTCACGATCGCCTCGACCGGTTCGACTTCGTCGATCGGAACCGGTTGCGCGGCCGCCTTCAGCTCGAGCAGCCCGCGGAGCGTCGCGTGCTGACGGCTCTGGTCGTCCACCAGCGTGGAGTACTCCTTGAAGATCGAGTACTGGCCGCTGCGCGTCGAATGCTGCAGCTTGAAGACCGTATCCGGATTGAAGAGATGATATTCGCCGTCGCGCCGCCACTGATATTCGCCGCCCCAATCGAGGTCGTGCAATCCCTGGCGCTTCGGAAACGCGAGGGCATGCCGCTTCAGCACTTCTTCCGCCACGACGTCGAGGCCGACGCCGCCGATTCGCGACGCGGTCCAGGTGAAATAGCGATCGACGAACGCTTTGTCGAGCCCGACCGCCTCGAAGATCTGCGCGCCGCAGTAGCTCTGCAGCGTTGAGATCCCCATCTTGGACATCACCTTGAGGATGCCCTTGTTGAGCGCCTTGATGTAGTTCCTGACGGCCTTCTCGTGCGTGATGCCGACGAGCAGCCGCTGCCGGATCATGTCGTCTAGGGTTTCGAACGCGAGATAGGGGTTGACGACCCCGGCGCCGTAGCCGAGCAGCAGCGCGCAGTGATGCACTTCGCGCGCGTCGCCCGATTCGACCACCAGCGCGCAGCGCGTTCTCGTCCCTTCGAGGACGAGGTGATGGTGAACGCCGGCGGTGGCGAGGAGGCTCGGAATCGCCGCCCGGTCGCGGTCCGCGCCGCGGTCCGACAGGATGATGATCGTATAGCCGGCGGCCACGGCGGCGCTCGCCCGCGCTTTCAGTTCCTCGAGCGCGCGCTCGAGGCCGCGTCCCCCTTTCTGGGGATCGAACAGCATCGGCAGCGAGATCGATTTGAACTCCGGCGCATAGATGTGCCGCACCTTGGCGAGCTGATCGTTGTCGATGACCGGGTACTTGATCTTGATCTGCCGCGCCGATTCGGGGCGCGGATCGAGCAGATTGCCCTCGGGGCCGATCGTCGATCCCATCGCCGTCACCAGTTCCTCGCGAATGGCGTCGAGCGGCGGGTTGGTCACCTGCGCGAAGAGCTGCTTGAAGTAGTCGTAGAGCAGCCGCGGGCGGTCGGACAGTACGGCAAGCGACGTGTCGGTGCCCATCGACCCGATCGGCTCCTCGCCGTTGGCCGCCATCGGCGCGAGCAGGAGCCGCAGATCCTCGTGCGTGTAGCCGAAGGTCTGCTGGCGTTGCAGGACGGTTTCGTGCGCCGGCGGCGGCAGGTACGGGGCCTCCGGCAGATCCTCGATGTCCACGAGGTTCTCGGCCAGCCAGGTCTCGTACGGGTGCGCCGCGGCGAGATCGCTCTTGATCTCATCGTCCGAGACGATCCGTCCCTGAACGGTGTCCACGAGGAAGATGCGGCCGGGATGCAACCGCTCTTTGAGCAGGACGTTCTCGGGCGGGATATCGAGCACGCCGACTTCCGACGCCATGATCACCAGATCGTCCTTCGTGACGTAGTAGCGCGATGGACGCAGACCGTTGCGGTCGAGCACCGCACCAACGACCGATCCGTCGGTGAAGGCAATCGACGCCGGGCCGTCCCACGGCTCCATCAGCGACGAGTGGTATTCGTAGAACGCCTTCAGCTCGGGGCGCATGCTCTCGTGGCCCGACCACGGCTCCGGAATCATCATCAGGATGGCGTGCGCAAGCGACCGCCCCGTCATCACCAGGAATTCCAGGACGTTGTCGAAGGTCGCCGTGTCGCTGCCGCCTTCGCGGATGATCGGGAGAATCTTCTTCAGATCGTCGCCGAGCTCAGCCGATTGCAGGAGGCCCTCGCGCGCGCGCATCCAGTTGATGTTGCCGCGCAACGTGTTGATCTCGCCGTTGTGCGCGATGTAGCGGTAGGGGTGCGCGAGCGGCCACGACGGAAACGTGTTGGTGCTGAAGCGCTGGTGCACGAGGGCGAGCGCCGACTCGACATCGGGATCCTGCAGGTCGGGATAGGTGCCCTCGATCTGATCCGCGATCAGCATCCCCTTGTAGATCATCGTCTGCGACGAGAGGCTGGGGAGGTAGAACGCGTGACGCTCGGTCATGCCCAGGCCGTCGGCCTCGTGCTCCACGCGCTTGCGGATCACGTACAGCTTGCGCTCGAGCGGCGTGACCCGGCTGGCCACGCTGGCGTTCGAGCTCTTTTCCTTCGTCGCGCGATCGTGCGTCGTGTCCGCCTTGGGGTGGACCTGCTCCGCCGTCGAACGGACGTGATCGCCGGCGCCGATGAAAATCTGCTCGATCACCGGCTTGGTCGCCAGCGCCGACGCGCCAATTCCCGCATCCGTCGTCGGGACCATGCGCCACGCGAGGACCTGCTGGCCTTCCTCCAGGGCGATCCGCTCGATGAGCGATTTGGCCTGCTCCCGTTCGGCGGCCAGTCGCGGAAGGAACACAAGGCCGGTGCCGTACTGACCGGCTGGCGGCAGGGCGACGCCCATCGCCGCCGTGATCTTCCGCACGAACTTGTCGGGCGTCTGGATCAGAATGCCGGCGCCGTCGCCGGTGTTCGCCTCGCAACCGCATGCGCCGCGGTGCAGCAGGTTGATGAGGATCTCCAGCCCCTTGCGCACGACGTCGTGCGAACGGCGCCCCTTGATGTCGACGATGAATCCGACGCCGCAGGCGTCGTGCTCGTTGCGCGGATCGTACAGACCGATCGCGTCAGGGCCTTTCGGCACTCCAATGGGAGGGGGGTGATTGGGCTGGTCGGACATGGCGCGCGCCTCGGTGCAACAGCGTGAACAGTCTTTATGCCCGAGGCTGACCCAGAAGTAAAATACAATGATCACATATAAAGCATCGAATTGGTAGATGGGTCAGGTGGGTCAGGTACGTCGGGTGGGCCAGGTCGGTCGGGTGAGTCAGGTCGCTCGAGTGGTCAAGTAGGTCGCGTGGGTCAGGTCGCTCGAGTGGGTCAGGGTCGGGCAGATCAAGAAGGTCGGCTGGAGCGCGTGAGTCGGCCAGGCAAATGGGTCGGACGCAGGTGGGCGAGGTCGCCGGTGGCTGTGGATCGCTCAGGGCGCGATGATGTCGAGCTTCGGGAAGTACGTCCTGTAGCGTCGAGCATCGCGAGTGAGCAGCGTCATGCCGGCGACGGCGGCGTGCGCGCCGATGAAGAAATCGGGGAGCGGACGGGTTCTTGTGCCTCCCCGGCGCCGGTATCGAGAGAACGCCTTGGCTGCCAGAAACGCGGCCTCCCAGGGGACGGGAACCCGCGCATAGAACTCCGGAGGCAGCGCGTCGTTCAGCGCTTCGATGGTGTCGTAGCCGGCCGCCACCTCCGCGTAGATGATCGGATTGATCGCGACCGCGCCTCGCTCCGCGGCCTCGGTCAGCCTCCACTGGGACCAGTCGAGCCACTCCGCGTCCTCGCTCGCGACGTCGATGATGACGTTCGAGTCGACGAGCGTGGCACTCAATCCTTGCCCCGCGTCATGGCCATGATCTGGTCGGTCGTCAGTCCGGGCTTCCAGGCGCTGCCCCGGAGACGCGCGACGAGCATCTGACCGCGGGTCTGCTTGCCCCGGGCCTTGCGAATCCGCACGCTGTCGCCGAC
>Ga0068858_100007821_pt1 | contig 10317 bp, 7 predicted proteins | sample KBSSwiS12_FD_66589 | JGI IMG/M metagenome (GOLD analysis project Ga0068858, IMG submission 66589) | Switchgrass rhizosphere microbial communities from Kellogg Biological Station, Michigan, USA - KBS Switchgrass S1-2 | ecosystem: Host-associated > Plants > Roots > Rhizosphere > Soil ... | reverse complement strand
GCGTTCCGAAAGCGAATACGACGCCTTCGGTGCGGCTCACTCTTCGACATCGATATCGGCAGGTTTGGGCATGGCTGTGGCACGCGATCTTGCCGGCCAGCAACACAACGTGATCTGCGTAATCGGTGATGGTGCTATTTCAGCCGGGATGGCCTACGAAGCCATGAACAATGCCGGCGCGATGAACCGCCGCTTGATCGTGATCCTGAACGACAACGAGATGTCGATCGCGCCTCCGGTTGGCGCCATGTCAAATTATCTCACGCGCCTGCTGTCGAGTCCGACCTATATGTCGCTGCGTGACATCGGCAAGCAGGTCGCCAACCACTTGCCGAGATTTTTCAAGGAAAAGGCCTACCTCGCGGAAGAACTTGCGCGGGGCTTTGTGACCGGTGGCACGTTGTTCGAAGAGCTTGGTTTCTATTACGTCGGCATCGTCGACGGCCACGATCTCGGGCAGCTCTTGCCTGTCCTGGAAAATGTGCGAAATGCCGACAATGGACCGTTCCTGGTCCACGTCCGTACGCAGAAGGGCAAAGGCTACGCGCCGGCGGAAGCCTCGAAGGACAAATATCACGGCGTCGTCAAATTCGACGTCGCTACCGGCAAACAGCAGAAAGGCGTTTCGAACGCACCGTCTTACACCAAGGTGTTTGGCGAGGCGCTCGTGAAAGAAGCCGCCAAAGACGATAAGATCGTCGCCATTACCGCAGCGATGCCGGGCGGAACCGGCGTCGACATTTTTGCGAAGGCATATCCCGACCGCGCCTTCGACGTGGGAATTGCCGAACAGCACGGAGTCACGTTCGCGGCCGGGCTGGCGACACAAGGTTACAAGCCGTTCGTTGCGATCTACTCGACCTTCCTGCAGCGCGCCTATGACCAGGTCGTGCACGATGTGGCGATCCAGCAGCTCCCGGTCCGTTTCATGATGGACCGTGCCGGACTTGTGGGCGCCGATGGCCCGACGCACGCGGGATCCTTCGACCTCGCCTACCTTGGCTGTCTGCCGGGTTTCGTCATCATGGCCGCCGCCGACGAGGCCGAGCTCGTTCACATGGTCGCCACGGCCGCTGCAATCGATGATCGTCCTTCTGCCGTCCGCTACCCGCGCGGCGATGGCGTCGGCGTCGTCATGCCCGAGGAAGGCGTGCCTCTCGAAATCGGGAAAGGCCGCATCATTACGCAAGGCAGTACTGTCGCCCTGCTCTCGCTCGGCACGCGGCTTGCCGAATGTCTAAAGGCAGCCGAAACACTCGCGGCCCACGGCATTTCAACGACCGTGGCCGACGCTCGCTTTGCCAAGCCAATCGACAACGAACTCATACTTCAGCTCGCGCGTGAGCATGAATTGTTGATCACGATCGAGGAAGGCGCCATTGGTGGATTTGCTGCGCACGTGATGCAACTCCTCAGTGAATCGCACGCGCTCGAACGTCCGGGGTTCAAGGTTCGCAGCATGGTGTTGCCGGACACCTTCATCGACCACGACAGCCCGCCCGCCATGTATGCCAAGGCCGGACTGGACGCGAACGGCATCGTCAACAAGGTTTTCGATGTGTTTGGATCACGCCACGCACCGGAATTGCAGCCGGCGGAAATCGAGTCTCTCGCCGAGCGCGCCGAACGTCGGCGGCAGATCAATGCATTGAGCGGGCGCGTTCAGGGAAAAGCATAATGAAGGTCATTTTGGCGAAGCCGCGCGGCTTTTGCGCGGGGGTGGTTCGCGCAATCGAAATTGTCGAGCGCGCACTCGATAAATACGGCCCACCCGTGTACGTGCGGCACGAGATTGTGCACAACAAATGGGTGGTCGATGCGCTCAAGGCGCGCGGCGCTCGTTTCGTCGAAGAGCTTTCAGAAGTCCCTCCGAACGCGATCACGATCTTCAGCGCACACGGTGTGGCAAAGAAGGTCCAGGAGGAAGCCGCCGAGCGCGGACTCCGCGTTCTCAACGCGACTTGTCCCCTCGTATCGAAGGTTCATGCGCAAGGGCGTCACTATCTACGCAACGGGCGCACGGTCATCCTGATCGGACACGCGGGTCATCCGGAAGTCGAGGGGACCCTCGGGCAGATTCCGGGGCCCGTTATCCTCGTGCAGACCGAGGCGGACGTAAACACGCTCGACCTGGCTGAGGACACTCCGATCGCTTACGTGACGCAAACGACCCTCAGTGTCGACGACACCAAGGGGATTATTGCGGCGCTGTATCGTCGGTTTAAAGACGTCGTCGGGCCCGGTACCCAGGACATCTGCTATGCGACACAGAACCGCCAAACTGCGCTGCTGGAGCTAACCCGGCTTGTCGATGTGATTTTCGTGGTCGGAGCTAAGAATAGTTCTAATTCAAATCGGCTGCGCGAAATTGGGGTCGAAGCCGGCGTTCCCAGCCACCTGATAGCAAATGGCAGTGAAATAAAGCAGGAGTGGTTGCATAACGTCGAGGTTGTTGGCATTACGGCTGGTGCCTCGGCGCCTGAGATCATGGTTCGGGACGTGATCAATGCGCTGCAGGCCATCGAGCCGGTCGAGGTTTTCACCCTGCCCGGCCAAGATGAACACATCGAATTCCGGGTGCCTGTAGAACTTCTGGATGTGATCGGTACCCAGCAAATCAGCAAGGATAGTAATCTTGGGCATTCCCCTTCTTCAGAAACTATTTGTCGGTAGCTACGTCGTACGTCAGCGTCTGACCGGTCGAAAGCGCTACCCGCTGGTGCTCATGCTGGAGCCATTGTTTCGGTGCAATCTGGCTTGCGCCGGCTGCGGAAAGATCGATTACCCGGATCCCATCTTGCACCAGAACATGTCCGTCGAGGACGCATTGCATGCGGTCGACGAGTGTGGTGCGCCCGTGGTTTCGATAGCAGGTGGCGAGCCGCTATTGCACAAGCAACTGCCGGAAATCGTGCGAGGCATCGTTGCGCGGAAAAAATTCGTCTATCTGTGCACCAATGCGCTTCTGATGGACAAGAAGCTTTCGCAATACGAGCCGAGCACATTCTTCACGTGGTCAGTGCATCTTGATGGCGACAAGGAGATGCACGATCACTCGGTCTGTCAGCCGGGAACGTATGACCGGGCTGTAACGGCCATCAAACATGCCAAGGAGCGCGGATTCCGCGTCAACATCAACTGCACGTTGTTCAACACCGCGCAGGCGGATCGCGTCGCGGCCTTCTTTGACACCGCCATGAGCCTGGGTGTTGACGGCATCACGGTGTCGCCCGGTTATGCTTACGAGCGCGCACCCGACCAGCAGCACTTCCTCAATCGCGGCAAAACCAAGCAGTTGTTCCGCGATGTTTTCAAACGCGGGCCAAGCAGGACGAAGTGGTCGTTCAGTCAATCAAGCCTGTTCCTCGACTTCCTGGCCGGAAACCAGAGCTATCACTGCACGCCGTGGGGAAATCCGACCCGGACGATCTTTGGCTGGCAGAAGCCCTGCTACCTGCTCGGCGAAGGTTATGCGAAGACCTTTGATGAACTGATGAATGGAACCGACTGGGATTCCTACGGTACCGGGAATTACGAGAAGTGCGCCGACTGCATGGTGCATTCCGGTTATGAAGCGTCCGCAGTGCAGGATGCTGTCGCGCACCCGCTGAAAGCCATGGCCGTTGCGCTACGCGGCATCGGCACCGAAGGTGCGATGAAGCCGGAAATTCCGCTCGATCGACAACGGCCGGCTCAGTACGTCTTTTCGAAGCACGTCGAAACCAAGCTCGACGAAATTCGACAGGCCAAGGAAAAAGAAAAGCCGGAACTTCTTCAGGCGGGATGACGTCGGCCCCCGGACTCGGCTAGAGTTCAATTGGAACTCACGGGCCTGTCGGCCCGTTGTGTACCTGTCATCGTTTGAATTGTGGCAACGGGCTTCGGTGTTCAGCCATGCGCGGGCGCACAATCATCATCGGCGGGATTCTCACCGCAGCAATGCTGCTCCCTGACGTTGGTCGAGCGCAGTTTTCGCCGCAGGGCGTGCTCGGAGGTATTACGCGACCTTTCCGTCACGCATTCGGCGCGCTTGGGCACTATCCACGCGCCCGTCACCAGCGGCGAGCGGCGGCGCGGGCTTCCGCTGCCGAGCCTCGGGCAGCCGCTATGCGGGAAATACCGGGCATCGCCGGGTCCCGCCTTGGATGGGTCGGCCCCCCGTCCTGGCCGACCGCCTACGAGGACATGCTCGGGTTTACATTCTGGCCAAACGAATATGCGCAGCGGCTTCGCGGCCATGGGTTTGATGTGATCGCTGACACGATCACGGGACGCTTCGACCTGCCCCGTTCGCTGGCTCGAACCGCGACCACAGGATCGGCTGTCAAAGACGACTCCGGTAGTGACGGGGCCATGGGCCAATGCGCAGACGCTGGAAATACCGAAAGCAATTGGCCGTCCGCACGCATCGAACAGTCCGTGCAACTGTCGGGTACACAGCGGGCTTCGCTTGAAAGGGCGCAAACGGTCATCGCTCAGTCGATCAAAAATATAAAGGAGGATTGCCGTGCACCTGCCGCGTTTCCTCCTCCCGAACGGTTGAGGGCGTTCGTGCAAACGCTGTGGGCTGTTCGCGATGCCGGCATATCCCTGCGAGGGCCGCTGAAGGAATTCAGCGATGCGCTGACAAAAGCGCAAATGGATAGTTTCGCTGTCCAGCAACAGCAGAAGCCGCCGGCGCGTGATCAGAAAATTTCGAGCGAAGCCATGATGAACAGGCAATATCAGGCCTGTGTCTCGCAAAATGCCGAGCGCGCCGAGCGCATGATCAAGGAAATTGAAATGAGAGTCCGGCCAGACAAGGACCAGGCCGCAAGCTTTGAAAATTTTCACCAGATTTCAACAAACATGGCCAAGATGCTGATCGCGAGTTGCGTGCAGCCGATCCCCGCCGACGCGGGGCTTCGTCTGGATTCAGTCAATGACCAGCTGGCTGCAATGAACTATGCAGCAGCGACGATTCAGATCGCGTTCGATGACTTCTACGGAAGGCTCAGAAGCGAGCAAAAAACGCGCCTCGATTCAATGGGCCGCTGACGTCACATCCCAAATGTTACGGCTGTGGTGTTGCTTGCTTTCAGAGTGCGATAGCGCGCAAGGGCCCATAACGGAAAGAATTTCCGATACCCGTGGTAGCGCAGATAAAAGACGCGCGGAAACCCTGTCGCAGTGTATCGCTCCTCATCCCAAAACCCGTCCGCTGTTTGCGTCCGGGAGAGATAGTGCACGCCGCGCTGCACGGCCGGATGGCCAATTTCACCGACAGCCATCAGCCCGAGGAGCGCCCAGGCGGTTTGTGAAGACGTACTGGCCGCCGGTTCGTGGCCACGATAGCCGAGCTTGTAGCTTGAGCCATCTTCACCCCAACCACCGTCGTCGTTTTGAATGGAAACGAGCCAGTCCACGGCCTTGCGGATTTCGGCTGAGCTGCGATCGACGCCGCAGGCGTTCAGTGCACACAGTGTAGACCATGTGCCGTAAATGTAATTGAGGCCCCAGCGCCCGTACCAACTTCCATCCGCGAGTTGTGTCTCGCGCAGATAGGCGACGCCTCTCGACAAAGCTTCGCTGTCATCCACCGTTTCGCCAAGCTGCGCCAGCATCGACACACACCGGGCCGTGACGTCTTCCGTAGGCGGATCGATAAGAGCGCCGTGGTCGGCGAAAGGAATGTTGTTGAGGTAATGAAAGACATTGTCGACATCGAAGGCCGCCCAGCCACCATTGCGGCTTTGCATGCCCTTAATCCACTCAACACCTCGATCAATGGCCACATCGTAACGCGAACCGGCCCCTGCCCTGCGCGCACGATCCATCGCCATTACCACAACGGCTGTGTCGTCGAGGTCGGGATAGTGGGGATTTGCATACTGAAACGCCCAACCACCGGGGCGCACATCCGGGCGCCGGGTGATCCAGTCCCCGGCGATGTCGAGCACCTGGCGCGGACGAAGCCAATCAAGCGCCCGGACAGCCGTGGCAACCGCCTCTTCGTTGGCGATTTCCAGTAATGCATGGCATGCGAGGCCAGTGTCCCACACTGGCGAAACGCAAGGCTGGCAATAGGCTTCATCGGCACCAACCACGAGCAGTTTCTCGATGGAGCCGCGCGCGACAGCGGCCTTCTCATTTTGGTCAAGGACATCGAACATCATCGCGGCATTGGCCATCGCGGGAAAAATCGCACCGAGGCCGTCCTCGCCGTTGAGCCTTTCCGTGACGAAATCGACGGCCCGATCGATCGCCCGCTGCCGCAGGTTCTGCGGAAATACTTTAGCGGCTGGCCGCAAGATCACATCGATACAGCGAAAAAGTGCAAACCATAGCCAGCTCTGATGCGATGCCTTGGCTGCTGGTCCGATTGAATGTGGCGGTTCAACAAACAGTTCGTCGATCTTGATTCCGAGGGGATTTTTGGCGCGTGGACGCAGGGCCTGCAAAACAAGCAGAGGGACCAGCACTGTACGCGCCCAATAGGACACTTTCGACAGGTGGAACGGAAACCACTGCGGCAGCAGCATGATTTCGACCGGCATTTCCGGCACGCTGCGCCAATCCAGAATGCCGTAGAGAGACAGGAGCACGCGGGTGAAGACATTGGAATTGACTGCACCGCCCCGAGCGAGAATCGCCTCGCGCGCGCGGCGCATGTGCGGCGCATCCGGACTGTCACCGATCATTTTGAGCGCGAAATAGGCCTTCACGCTCGCGCTCATGTCGAAGTCACCGTCGTGATAGAGCGGCCAGCCGCCGTGCACTCCCTGGATGCGCCGCAGATAGACGGCGATTTTCTGCTCCAGCCCAGCATCTCTTTCCTCGCCGCGATAATGACGCAGCAAAACATACTCGGCCGGGATCGTCGCATCGGCCTCAAGCTCGAACACCCAATGTCCATCTTTTTGTTGGCTTTTCAGAAGCGCGTGCGCCGCCCTTCCGATCGCGGGGTCAACCCCGGATGGCCCTGATGACACCTGCAACTCGTCTGCAACGCTCGTCATGCGGCCGCTCGCAAGCGGTGTTTGACAAGATCCGCGGCGCGGTAGCCTGAACGAACCGCTCCTTCGATCGTCGCAGGCAGGCCCGTTTGCGTCCAATCGCCGGCAAGAAACAGATTGTTCCAGGCTGTTTCCGCAGCCGGCCGCCGCGCATTCTGTTCCGGTGTCGCCGCGAATGTCGCCCGACGCTCGCGGACAATCTGCCACGGCGGCAGAGTGTCCGGGAGCCTGGCCACCTTGGCAATGTCATTCCAGATGATCTGAGCAAGTTCAGTTCGCGGCATGTCGAATAGACGGCCACCATCGCTGATCGTGGCCGATATTCGTCCCGGCAACGGGAATATCCATTCGCAGGTCCCATTGATGACACCGAGCATCGGCGGCAGATGGGATGGCGGATCGATGCGGAAATGCGCGTTAACAATTCCCCGGAACGAGTCGGGCGCAATCAGCGAAGGCACCAGGTTCGTTGCGACATAAGGTGGGATTGCCAGAACGACAGCGTCGTTCTCACCCAGTTCGACCGTGCGCTTGGCAAATTTGAGCTGCGACACGCGACCGTTGCCAAACAGCAGTTCGACGAGCTCATCTTCAAATGAGATCGTCACGCCCAGCCCGCGCAGGTGCGTAATCGCCGGCTCGACAAAAACACTGCCCAACCCCTCATAGGCCAACAGCGGCCGGCACGCCTGGCCGCCGAGAGCAAGCGTTTCGCGCACAACGGCGCCGGCAAGCTTCGCGGAACCTTGTTGCGGCGCGATATTCAGTGCAGCCAGCAAAAGTGGGCCCACAAAACGATCATAAATCGGGCCACCACATTTCATGATGTCACCGATAGGTTTGTCTGCCGTGGCCCATGCCAAACGCGCAAGCGGCAGATAGTCGACGACGGCGGTCTGAGGAACCCGCCGGTCCTTGTCGAACACCCACCAAGGGAACCGGCTGTCACCGAACCGCAAAGTCCATTGTTCGCCATTCGCGATATCGACAAAGGCGAATTGCGCCTCGTCGGGCCCCCGCAAGCCCGATCGTGAACCGATCGCTTCGGTCAAAGAAATGGCCGAGTTATTTCCCGACAACAGCAAATGCGTCCCGTTGTCTATGACCATGCCTGTCGACTGGTCGTAATAAGAGCGACATCGGCCGCCAGCCACTGCGGTCGCTTCATGGACGGCAACGGCCCAATGCGAACGCGACAGGCGTTCGGCGGCAGCCAGCCCCGCCAAACCTGCACCAATGATGTGGATCGTACCCGCGTCAGACAAATGCATGCCGCAAAGCAACCCACAGCAAATACGACTTGTTCACGCGAACCCGCGTCCGTGGCAGCGCCCAGCCGCGCGATACCATGCCTTCGAGCATCTGGCGATAGACCGCACCCATGATTTTCGGTGCGCGCACCGCGCTGCGCGGAGAGCGGGACATGATTTCATCGGCTTTGGTGAAATGCCCGCGGGCGCGCTCCACAAGGTAGGCACAGGCAGTGCCGAGCCGCGAGTCCGCGGCAACGATTTTTGGATCATTGCTCTCGATGCCGGCCAGCGTCAGTGCTTCTCTCGGGAGATACAAGCGTCCGAGATCGGCGTCTTCATCGATATCACGCAAGATATTGGTCAGCTGAAGTGCGCGGCCGAGATGGTGGGCCAAGGCTTTCCCGTCGCTGTCATCCATACCGAAAACGCGGACACTTAGCCGCCCTACCGCGCAGGCCACGCGATCGCAATAAAGATCAAGTTCGCTGAGCGTTGGAGCCCGAATATCCGCGCGCGCATCCATTTCCACGCCATCGATTACCGCCAGGAAATCGTCCTTGCGAAGACCGAACCGTGAAATCGCCCGCGCCAGATTTTCAAGACCGGGCGGAATGCTTCCCGAATAGAGCGATTCAATGTCCTTCCGCCACACGGAAAGGAGCTCGAGGCGTCGCGGGCGCGGTCGATCCTCATCGGCAATGTCATCGACCTCCCGGCAAAACGAATATATTTCGAACATCGCCGCTCTTTTTTCGCGGCCGAGGATGCGCATCGCCAGATAAAAAGAGCTGCCTCCCGCGCGGCTTGCAGCCGGCGAGGCTTCCGTTCCCAATTCTGGACTTTGCACGTTCATGGGGTCTGGTATCGCTGCGCTGGCGTCATTGTTCGTAACATGCGACGCAGTATAGCGCGCCCGCCGCCGTTTACAGCCGTTGCAAGCGCTTCCGCTTTGGTGAGATGGACCCGTTCGGCCAGCGGATCACGAACCATCAGTATCGTCAGCAATCGACTTGCGAGGGACTGAATGACCGAAATCTCCAATGCGAGCCGGGTATCGCCAACCTTTGGCTCAAGCCCTCGGCTTTCCTCCAACAAAGTTGAAGTGCGAGTGACCAACCCGCGCAGACAATCCCGCAAGGCCGGGCTCGCCCGATCGTCCTTCAGTGCTTCGACTGTCGCGCCACTGGCCGACAATGCATCGAGAGGGATGTAGACCCGGTCGAGCGCCGAATAGTCTTTCGCGCAATCCTGGATGTGGTTGATGATCTGAAGCGCGGCACACAACGCATCCGAGGAGGGCCAAGTGTCCCGCGCCTCCCCGTGCACGTCGAGTACGAAACGCCCGACCGGCATGGCGGAGCGCGAACAGTAGTCAATCAGTTCATCCCAGTTGGCATAGCGAAGCTTTGTCGCATCCTGACGGAATGCACTCAGCAAATCCTGGGCGTGACGCGGCGACAATCCACGCTCGTTGAGAACCGTGCGAAGCCGTAATCCCTCCGGCTCGTCGCCGCCGGTGCCCAGCAAGCTGGATTCGAGACGATCGAGACGGTCAATCTTCTGCGCACTTGTGAGTTGCGGATGATCGGCAATATCATCGGCAACGCGAACAAACTCATAAAACGCCAAAATGGCAGGCCGGTATTGCCGCTTGATCAAGCGGGATGCGACGGGAAAATTCTCGTCGTTCGATCCCTTACCGGATCGCAACTCGCCACTGTGCGTCATTGCAGGCTCGTCGCATCAGCATGAATGCGCCCCTTCCACTGACCGCCCCGTCCCCGCATGTGGTCATACGCGGAAATGATCGTGTAATACAGGTAGAGCGCGGCAATTCCCGGCAAGGCAAGACTCCAGAGGGGCGATAGCCGATAAAATCGCAGTATCGGTATGTATGAAATAGTCATCGCCAGCCAGACAACGATCCCCAAAAACCGCGGCAAGCCTGTGGCAAAGATTGCCAGCAGCGGCGGCGCAATGAAAGTCAGGACCATCATCGCGATCGTTGCGGCTAAAAGCAGCGGCGAGTAACGAAGTTGTGCGTAGGCGGACCGCGCAATCATTCGCCT
>Ga0068858_100007820_pt1 | contig 10318 bp, 10 predicted proteins | sample KBSSwiS12_FD_66589 | JGI IMG/M metagenome (GOLD analysis project Ga0068858, IMG submission 66589) | Switchgrass rhizosphere microbial communities from Kellogg Biological Station, Michigan, USA - KBS Switchgrass S1-2 | ecosystem: Host-associated > Plants > Roots > Rhizosphere > Soil ... | reverse complement strand
TCGCCGCGGTCGACGGCGTCGACGGCATCTTCGTCGGCCCTTCCGACCTCGCCGCAGCGTTCGGGCATCTCGGCAAGCCCGACCACCCGAGCGTGCAGGAAGCGATCGCCGAGATCTTCGCCAAGGCCAAGGCGGCGGGCAAGCCGAGCGGCATCCTCGCGCCGGTCGAGGCCGACGCGCGGCGTTATCTTTCGATGGGAGCGACGTTCGTCGCCGTCGGCAGCGACCTCGGCTTGTTCAGGAACGCAACGCAGCAACTCCGCGATCGCTTCGGGCGTAGCGGTTGAGCCAGCCGAGCATCTCGTCGATCTCGTTCGACTTGTCGAACACCTTGGCGGCGCCGAGCTGCGCGCACTTGGCGCGGATTTCCGGAGTCGCGTGGTTGCTGAGGACGACGCGCACCGGCGCTTCGTCCATCTCGCCCATCCCCTTCAGGACGCCGAGGCCGGAGCCGTTCTTCAGGAAGATGTCGACGATCGCGAGGTCGCAGGCGTGGCTGCGGTCGCTCAGCCAGGTGAGCGCCGAGCGCTCGTCCTCGGCGGTGCCGACGACCTCGATCGGGGCGTTCTCGTGCAAGGCATCGATCAGGTTCTCGCGGATGACCGAGCTGTCCTCCACGATGTAGATCCTGATGTTGTCCATCCCAGCCTCCCGCCGCGCACGCCCGCCGAGCGATTGTCGTGGCAAGGAGCAGACCGGCTGATCGGTGGCGGACCGGGCGCGCTGTCGGCCGACGCTGCAGTCGGCTGTCGGACACCTCCGACGCGCCGGCTCAGCCCGGGCGACCTTCGTAGAGATCGCGGCCGCGGGCGAGCGCCCGGATCTTGGCGTCGGCGATTCCGCGCTTGAGCATCCAGAAGCCGCAGTCCGGGTGGACGTAGCGGACGCGGCCGGCACCGAGCGTCTGCTCGGCGCGCTCGATCGCGCGTGCGACCGCGTCCGCCGACTCGACCTCGGTCGCCTTGATGTCGATGACACCCAGCCCGAAGCCGATCTCGGGCCTCAGCCCCTTGAAGACCGCGAGCTCCTCGGGCGGCCGGTGCGCGCACTCGAGGACGACGTGGTCGGCGTGCAGCGCGTTGAGATACGCGAGCAGCCGCTCCCACGTGCCGTGCTGGACGCTCTGGCCGCCGTAGTTGCCGAAGCACAGGTGCACCGCCGGCGTCGTCGCCACCGCGTCGAGGACGCGGTTGATCGCCGACGCGGCCCACTCCCACTCTTCGGGATGGCCGGGCAGGTTCGCCTCGTCGAGCTGGACGACGTCGGCGTCGAGGTGGCGGACCTGCTCGGCGAGGACGTCGGCGAGCGCGTGCGCGAGCTCGGCGGTGTCGGGGTAGTGGCGGTTCAGCAGCGTCTTGGCGAGCATGTGCGGGCCGGTGACCGTGAACTTGAACCGGTGCGTCGCGAGCGCCTTGGCGCGCTGGCACGCGAGCGGCAGGTCGAGCGCGCCGCTGCCGACGGCGCCGTCGACGACGCCCGGCGGCCGGGTGCGAAAGCGCATCCCGGGCAGCGACCGGTACGCCGTCACCTCGTCGAACGTGAGCTCGTGGCGGACGCCGTGCATCGGCCGCACGAAGTACTCGATCATCCCGTTGGTCTCGGGATGGTTGACGTCGAAGCGGTACAGCTCGCCGTCGCAGACCACGTCGACCCCCGCCTGCTCCTGTGTCGCGATGACGACGCGCGTCGCGTCGACGAGGGCCTGCTCCGACGGCGCCGCGACGAGCCAGTCGGGGATCGGGTACGAGCCGACGACGGTCGTCAGGATGCGCGGCGCGGTCACTTCGTCATCTTGATCGAGCGGTCGAGGAACTCGTTCGTGTACGCGGTCTTGACGTCGTACGGCGTCTCCAGGCCGATGTAGGTCTTGACGAGGTCGTAGTCGGCGGCCATGCGGGCGTCGTCGAGAACGCCGAGCGCGACGGTCTTCGAGAACTTGTCGCTCATCAGCACCTCGACCAGGCGCCAGTTCTGCAGCTCGTTGTCGAACTGCAGCGCCCCGTTGGCCTCGACGAGCGCCTGCACGCACGGGTTCGGGTTGGCGACGCACGCCGCGAACGCCTTCTGCGTCACCCTGACGAACGCGGCGACGACCGGCTTGTTCTTCTTCAGGAAGTCGCCGTTGACGATGACGGTGTTGCCGTAGGTGTTGAGGCCGGCGTCCTTCCAGGCGACGAAGCCCATGTCGTCGCCGAGCTCCTTCTGGAAGATGTGGTGGATGTTGTAGAACGACGTCGTCGCGTCGATCGACTTCGCCTTCAGCGCCGCGAGCTTCGAGTTGGCGTCGATGTTGACCCAGGTCACCGAGTTCGCGTCCATGCCGTTGGCCTTGGCGAGCGCCGGCCAGATCGTGCGGGCGCCGTCGCCGGCGGGATTGCCGATCTTCTTGCCGGCGAGGTCCTTCACCGACTTGATCCCCGAGCTCTTCAGCCAGTAGAGACCCTGCGGCGAATTGGCGTAGACGTTGAAGACGCCGACCGTGTCGGCGCCCTTGCCGCGCAGCGTCAGCGCGTTCGGCATGTCCGCCAGGCCGATCGGGTTGGCGCCGGCGGCGACCTTCTGCACCGCGACCGCCGAGCCCTTGCCGGGCTCGAGGTTGAGGTCGATGCCGGCGTCCTTGTACCAGCCCATCTTCTTCGCGTAGTAGTACGGCGCGTGATCGCCGCCGGGGACCCAGTTGAGGATGAAGTCGAGCTTCGTCTGGGCGTGCGCGGGCGCCGCGGCGAGGGCGGACGCGGCGACGCCGGCGAGAAGGGCGATGCGTCGGGCGAGCTGCATGTCGTCTCCTGGAGGTGGTCGTCTGCGAGTCGCGGGGCAGTCTAGCAACCGGCCCTTCCGGGAAAGAGAGCATTGACCCCGAGAGGCGCGCCGCGATCATCTGCCGCGCCAGCCCGCCGCGACGATGTCTTCCCTCGACGACCGCTCGACCCGAACGCTGACCGCGGTCGCGTCGCACCTCGCGCTGCTTCTCGTCTGGTACCTGTTCGTCAAGTTCGGCAACGTTCCGAAGTTCGTCATGCCGGCGCCCGACGAGACGGTGAAGACGCTGTTCGCCGGCAACTACAACTGGTGGACCAACGCCGCGGTGACGGCGACCGAGATCTTCGGCGGCTACGCGATCGCGCTCGTCACCGGCGTGCTGCTCGCGCTCGCCTTCACGTGGTCGAAGCCGCTCGAGGCGGCGATGATGCCGCTCCTCGTCAGCCTCAACATGATCCCGAAGGTCGCGCTCGGCCCGCTGATCATCGTCTGGTTCAAGTACGGCGTCGTGCCGAACATGCTGATCGCGTTCTCGATCTGCGTCTTTCCGATCCTGCTGACGACGGTGCGCGGGCTGCGCGAGGTCGAGCCCGACCTGCTCGATCTCGTGCGCACGCTGCGCGGCTCGCGCTGGCAGGTCTTCACCAAGATCCAGCTGCCCGGCGCCCTGCCGTACATCTTCTCGGGCATGAAGGTCGCCGCGATCCTCGCCGTCGCCGGCGCGATCGTCGGCGAGTTCCTCGGCTCCGACAAAGGCCTCGGCTACCTGATGCTGCAGGTGCAGGTGACGCTCGACACCGCGGCGATGTTCATGGCGGTGATCCTCATCACGCTGATCGGCATGGCGCTCTACGGCGCGGTGCTCGCGCTCGAGCGCGCGCTCGTCGTCCCCGACGCGCGCGTCGGCTAGCCCGTGGCGGCCGAGCCGTTCATCCATCTCGCGAGCGTCGCCAAGACGTACGGCAAGGGCGCGCGCGCGCACCAGGCGATCTCGGACGCGACGTTCGACGTCATGCCCGGCGAGCTGGCGTGCCTCGTCGGCCCCTCGGGATGCGGCAAGAGCACGCTGCTGAAGATCCTCGCCGGCCTCCATCCGCACGACGCCGGCACCGTGAAGATCGGCTCGGCGAGCGTCCCGTTCGACCCGAGCCGCGACATCGGCATGGTGTTCCAGGCGCCGCTGCTGCTGAAGTGGCGGACGATCCTCGACAACGTGCTGCTGCCGGCCGAGATCCTCGGCCTGCCGGCGAAGGAGAGCCGCGAGCGGGCGCGCGCGCTGCTCGCGCTCGTCGGCCTCGCCGGCGCCGAGGAGAAGCGCCCGTACGAGCTCTCGGGCGGCATGCAGCAGCGCGCCTCGATCGCGCGCGCGCTCGTCCACGATCCCAAGCTCGTGCTCATGGACGAGCCGTTCGGCGCGCTCGACGCGCTGACGCGCGAGAAGATGAACCTCGAGCTGCTGCGGATCTGGAAGGAGGCCGGCAAGACGATCCTCTTCGTCACCCACGGCATCTCGGAGGCGGTCTTTCTCGGCACGCGCGTCGTCGTCTTCACCGCCGGTCCGGCGCGGATGGCCGACGACTTCGCGATCGAGCTGCCGCACCCGCGCACGCTCGACCTGAAGACGCACGAAGCGTTCGGCGTCTACACGCGGCGAATCTACAAGCTGCTCGGGATGGAATGACGAACACCGCCGACGCGAAGCCGCTGCGGTCGCCGCTCGTCCGGCTCGTGATCGCGCTCGCCTTCGTCGTCCCGGTGCTCGTCGCCCAGATCGCCGTGTGGCGGCTGAGGCCGTTCATCGGAGCGCTCGCGACCGCCGCGCTGTCGGCCGCGATGGCGTCGCTCGTCGGCTGGGCGGCGTACCGCGCCTATGTGCGCCGGTTCGAGCGCCGCGAGCCGAGCGAGCTCGCCGCAGGCGGCGCCGGCCGCGAGGTCGGCGCCGGCTTCGCGATCGGCTGCGCGCTCTTCACGGCGACGATCTGCGCGATCGCGCTGTTCGGCGCGTACCGCGCGACCGGCTTCGGCGAGGCGATCGCGGTCGTGGTCGCGCTGCTCATGGCGATCGGGGCCGGCGCGATCGAGGAGATCGTCTTTCGCGGCGTCGTCTTCCGCCTGCTCGAGGAGTGGGGCGGCACCACGGTCGGACTCGCCGCGTCGGCACTGCTGTTCGGCGGCCTGCACTGCCTCAACCCGCAGGCGACGCTGCTCGGCGTCGCCGCGATCGTGCTGCTCGGCGGGATCATGCTCGCCGCGGCGTACGTGCTGACGCGGCGCCTGTGGCTGCCGATCGGCATCCACGCCGGCTGGAACTTCGCCGAAGGCGGCATCTTCGGTGTGCCGACGTCGGGCTTCGCGACCAAGGGACTCCTCGTCGGCGAGCTCGGCGGACCGGTGTGGCTCTCGGGCGGCAGCTTCGGCCCCGAATCGTCGATCGTCGCCGTCGTCGTCTGTCTCGCCGCTGCCGCCGTGCTGCTGCGACGCGCAGCACAGCGCGATCGCTTCGTCGCGGCGCGCTGGAAGCGCCGCCAGCCACCGGAAAACGCCTGACTGCGCGTCCGCTGACGCGGATCTCCAGCCCGTGTGGCGGACAGCGGGCCTACGTGACGCGCATCTTCAGCGCATGGTCGTATGGCAGCGCCGGCGTCGCGAACTCGACGCCGTTGCGCACGTAGTGCAGCGCGCACGCCCGCCGCCAGCGCGTGCTGTGGTTCGGCCCCGACTGGTGGAACGTGTTGCCGTGGTGAAAGCTCACGCCGCCCTTTCGCACCGGTGCCGGCGTCATCGGCTGCTTGTCGAGGATCGAAGCCGGCAGCTGCAGGTTGAACGGCTCGCTCTCGGGCGCGACGTGGCCGTACACCGGCCCCTGTTGCGTGCCTTCGCCGAAATAGAGACAGCCGTTCTCGAGCGTCGCGTCGTCGAGCGCGATCCACGCGGTGACGACGCCTTCGAGATCGCTCGGGCCGAAGTAGAAGTTGTCCTGGTGCGCCGGCTTCGGGCCGCCGCCTTCGGGCGCCTTGAAGAAGATCTGGCTGAAATAGACCGAGACGCCCGTCGCGCCGAGCAGCTGCTCGACGAGCGCGACCAGGCGCGCGTCGCGGGCCAGCGCCTGCACGGCGTCACGGTGCGCGTGCGGGTTGTCGAGCTTGCGGAGCACCGTCTTCGCCTGCACGCCACCGTCGACGTACCACGCGCGCTGCTCCTTCGGCAGCCCGGCGAGGAACGTCTCGCCCCACGCCTCGATGTCGGCGACGACCGCGTCCATCTCGGCCGCATTGAACACGCCGTTGACCGTGAGGTGGCCCTGGTGGCGATAGAAGCCGACGTCGATCGCATCCACGGCGGGTCCTTCAGCGCGAGCGCGGCCAGTCGGCTTTCGGCATCCGCGCGGTGGTCGAGAGGTCGGGGACGACGGCGCTGCCGAACGCCGGGCAGTCGAGCGAGCCGAGCGCAAGCCGGCCGCCTTCGATCCTGACGCGGACGCGCCGGTCCTCCTCGCGGTACAGGTCGCCGTGCACCTCGAGGAACGCGAGGCTGTCGGCGAACGGCCGGCCAGCGAAGCCGTCGGCGACGTGGTGACCGGTGCGCTCGACGTCGGCGAGGCCGAGCAGCGCGGCGATCGCGAGGTCCTGCTGCAGCGCCAGGCCGGCCTGCGTCGCCAGGTCCTCGCCCGAGACGAAGAAGCCGCCCTCGTCCGATTCGGCGTTCCAGACGCGACAGCGCGCGAGCTGGACGATCGACTTGTAGAAGCCCTTGCACGCCTTCGTCGCGACGCCGCAGTAGCCGAGCGCGCGGGCGCGCGGGAAGGCGTCGAGGTCGCCGTCGGACGCGTCGATCGTGACCGGCCGCAGCCGCGCCAGCGGCGCGACGCTGCGGGCGAGCGCGACCTCGCGGCGCAGCGGCTGCTCGATGAAGAGCGTCGCCGCGCACAGCTTCTGCAGCGCCGGCTCGTCCTCGACCGCGCGCCACAGCTCGAGTGCCGACTCGACGTCGTCGAACGCCTCGTTGCCGTCGATCGTGACGTGCAGGCCGGCGACGCCGTCGACGACGCTCGCGACCCGCAGCAGCCGGTCGACGTCGGCGCGGACGTCGCCTTCGAGCGCGACCTTGAAGCAGCGCGGCCGGTACCACGCGACGATCTCCTCGAGCGTCTCGGGCAGGCCGTCGTCGGCGCGCGGCCGGCGCGCCTGGTCGGCGGCGCTGATCGGATCACCGACGCCGACGGTGTGCCGCGCCTCGATGCTCGCGACCGGCGCGAGGCCGGCGAGGAAAGCGTTGAAGTCGAACGCGCCGAGGTCGGCGATCGCCGGATGCGGCGCCATCCCGGGCAGGTTGCTGCGCATCGCGGTCCAGAAGCTGACGCCGAGCAGGCGACAGACGGCGTCGAGCACGGCGCGGTCGATCAGCGCGTTGCCGAAGCTCGCGACGAGCGGCGGCAGCTCGGCGCCGCGGCCGGCGCGCAGCTGGTAGCGGTGGTGGTCGGCGAAGAGGTCGAACGCCGTCGACGGCGGCGCTTCGCGGTACGCGTCGGCCGCGATCTCGACCGACTTGCGCAACTGCTCGACGTTGTCGGCGTCGCTCAGCTCGGGGTTGCGGTCGAACCACTTCGCGGCGAGCAGCTCGGCGGCATAGCCGAAGCCCTCGCGACCGTCGTCGAGCCGCAGCTGGACGCGAACGACTGCCTGCCGCGGATCGCTGCGCGCGTCGCCGCCCGCGCCGCGCGGCGCGCGCAGGCGGATCGGCTGTTCGAACGCCTCGACGCCGAGCACCTGGACCTTCGGTGCGTACGCGGGGATCGGCGAGCCGTAGGCCATGCGCCGATTCTGCAATCGAAACGGCGCGGCGCGACAGCGGCGCGCCGTGGCGCCCGCCGTCAGAGGATGCGCGAGAAGCGATCGCGCGCGCGGTCGCCGAGGAGGTAGCGGTCGAAGACCATCGCGACCGCGCGCACGACGTACCAGCCGGCCGTCGTCACCCGGATCGCGCCCGCGTCGCGCTCGACGAGGCCGGCGTCGACGAGCGGCTCGAGCTCGGCGAGCTCGGCGGCGAAACGCCCGGCGACGTCGACGCCGTGGCTGCGCTCGATCGCGGCGAAGTCGAGGCGGCCCTGGCACATGATGGCCATGATGACGTCGCGGCGCAGCAGGTCGTCGGCGTCGAGCGCGAGGCCGCGGACCACCGGCAGCCTGCCGGCGGCAAGCGCCTCGTGGTACTCGGGCAGCGTCTTCGCGTTCTGGTGGTAGCTCGCGCCGATGCGCCCGATCGCCGAGACGCCGAGCGCGACGAGGTCGCAGTCGGGCTGCGTGCTGTAGCCCTGGAAGTTGCGCTGCAGCCGGCCCTCGCGCTTGGCGATCGCGAGCGCGTCGCCGGGCAGCGCGAAGTGGTCCATGCCGACGTGCGTGTAGCCGCGGGCGAGAAAGCCGCGCACCGCGCTGCCGAGCATCGCGACGCGACGCGCGCCGTCGGGCAGCTCGGCGGCGACGATCCTGCGCTGCGGCTTGAAGCGCTGCGGCAGATGCGCGTACGCGTAGAGCGCGATGCGGTCCGGGCGCAGCTCGCCGATCTGCTCGACGGTGCGCGCGAAGCTCGCGGCGGTCTGCAGCGGCAGGCCGTAGATCAGGTCGGCGTTGATCGAATCGAAGCGGAGCTTGCGCGCGCCGGCGACGAGGTCGCGCACGCTCTCGAACGGCTGCACGCGGTGCACCGCCTTCTGGACGTCGGGGTCGAAGTCCTGGACGCCGAAGCTGACGCGGTTGAAGCCGAGCGCGCGCAGGTGGGCGAGGCGCTGCGGCGTCACCGTGCGCGGATCGATCTCGATCGACATCTCGACGCCGGCGACGATGTCGAACGCGCGGTGCAGCGAGAGCATCAGCCGCTCGAGCTCGCCGTCGGAGAGGAAGGTCGGCGTGCCGCCGCCGAAGTGCAGCTGCGAGACCCGCTGGTCGCGGCCGAGCGAGCGCGTGACGAGGTCGATCTCGGCGTCGAGCGCGTCGAGGTATTCGGCGGCGCGCTCGTGGTGCTTCGTGACGACCTTGTTGCACGCGCAGTAGTAGCAGACCGACTCGCAGAACGGGATGTGGACGTAGACCGAGAGCGGCCCGAGCGCGCGTCCGGCGGCAGCGCGCTCGCGCAGCGCCTCGTCGACGGCGGCGGCGGTGAAGCCCTCGTGGAAGCGGTCGGCGGTCGGGTATGACGTGTAGCGCGGCCCGGGCGTGTCGAAGCGGCGCAGCAACTGCTCCGACAGGACGGCCGGCGCGCGGTCGCTGGCGAGGGCGGGGACCATGCCCCGATGGTGCCGAAGGCGCCCGTCGGCACGGTTGACGTGGCGCAATCCGCGACCCGCGCGCGCGCGCGGCAGCGCGGCCGCGATCAGCCGAGCCAGCGCTCGACGTGAGCGCGCACGAACGCGTCGTCGCCGAGATCGCCGTGCTCGGCGAGCACGCGGTCGATCTCGCTGGACTGCCCGGGCCCGAGGCCCTCGTGCGGATCCAGGCACCAGATGCCCTCGAGCAGGCCCTGCCGGCGCAGCACTTCGTGGCAGCCTGCGATGCAGCCGGCAAAGTCGTTGGCGACGTCGAAGAAGGCGCTGTTGCAGTCGGTGACGCGGCTGTCGAGCGCGAGCAGGTCGGCGTCGATGCCGCCGCCGGCGTCCTGCGCCGCCGCAGCCGCCTTGCAGCGTTCGAGCAGCTCGACCGCGCTCTTCGTCCACACCGACCAGTGGCCGAGCAGGCCGCCGCGAAAGCGCGCGCGCACCCGCTCGCCGCCGCGGACGACGTCGAACGGCGTGACGAGGTCGAGGACGATGTGGTCGTCGTTGCCGGTGTAGAGCGCGATGCGCCGCTCGGCGCGCGCGGCGACGAGGCCGCGGACGACGTCGAGCGTGCGGTAGCGATGGAACGGCGCGACCTTGATCGCGACGACGTCGTCGATCGCGGCGAAGCGCTGCCAGAACGCCGCCGGCAGCTCGACGCCGCCGACTGCGGGCTGCAGGTAGAAGCCGATCAGCGGCAGCTCGGCGGCGACCGCCTCGCAGTGCGCGATGCGCTCGTCGTCGCTCGCGTTCTTCATCGCCGCGAGGCTGAGCAGCACGGCGTCGTAGCCGAGCGAGCGCGCGGTGCGCGCCTCGGCGACCGCCTGGCGCGTCGGGCCGACGGCGCCGGCGACGAGCACCGGTCGCGTCGCCGTCGCCCCGAGCGCCGGCGTCGCGCCCGGCCCGCCGGCGAGCGGCCGCCACTCGCGCGCCGTCTCCGCAGCGAGCGCGAGCACGTCTTCGAACAGGCCCGCCTCGCGGATCGCGAACTGCGTCGTGTGGACACCGACGGCGAGGCCGCCGGCGCCGGCGTCGAGGTAGTAGCGCGAGAGCGCGCGCTGGCGGCGGCGGTCGAGGCGGCGCGACGCGTCGAGCGCGAGCGGATGCGCCGGGATCGCGATGCCGGCGAACAGGCGTGCGCGCAGCGCCTCGCGCGAGAGTCGTTCGAACGCCGCGGCCATGGCGCTCGGCTCAGCCGAACTCGGGGCCGGCGACGGCGAAGACGCGTTCGCTCGCGTGCAGCGCGCGCAC
>Ga0068858_100007818_pt1 | contig 10320 bp, 12 predicted proteins | sample KBSSwiS12_FD_66589 | JGI IMG/M metagenome (GOLD analysis project Ga0068858, IMG submission 66589) | Switchgrass rhizosphere microbial communities from Kellogg Biological Station, Michigan, USA - KBS Switchgrass S1-2 | ecosystem: Host-associated > Plants > Roots > Rhizosphere > Soil ... | reverse complement strand
ATCCAGCTGTCAGGAAACGACACGCGCGCGATGTTTGTGGAAAATGTTCTCCCTGGAAACTATCACCTGCTGGTGGGCCGGGATCAGGCCTTGTTTGCGCCGCTGGCCGCCCGTTTCTGGTTCGGGTTGGGCGCGGCGATAGCGGTTCTCTCCATCGCGGGCGTGTTCGGCGGTTTGATGATCAGGCGCGCTGTCCTCGTGCGCGTGGATGGTATTCATCACACGGTCCAGGCGATCGTACGGGGCGATTGGAGTCATCGTCTGCCCACGAAGGCCGGCAGCGACGAGCTGAACACGCTGTCAATGACCATCAATGCCATGCTCGATCAGATCGAGCAGTTGTTGCATGGCGTGCGCGACGTTTCCAACTCCATAGCGCATGATCTGCGCACCCCCCTTGCCGAGCTTCGCTCGCGTCTGGAAGAGCTTTCCCTCACACGCCCCGAGGCTGAGGAAACCTTCGCGGAGATCGACGGCGCCGTGGTCGATGTTGATCGCGTCATTCGGATCTTCAACGCGCTGTTGCGTCTGGCTGAGATTGATACGGGCATGCGCCGATCCGGTTTTGTGCCGGTCAACGCGGCTGATGTAGCACGACAGGCGGTGGACTTCTATCTGCCGGCCGCGGAGCTCAAAGGTGTTTCGTTGTCGTACCGCGGCAGCGGACCTGCGCATATCTCCGGCGATCCGGTCCTGCTTGCGCAAGCGATTGGCAACCTCATCGACAATGCGCTCAAGTACACGAACGCAGGTGGCGCCATTACGGTTGAGGTCAGCGAGCTCGCGGACACCCGGATCCAGATCACCGTAGCGGATGACGGCCCCGGCATTCCTGATGCAGAAAAGCCCAAGGTCTCGGCGCGCTTCTATCGTGGCGATGCGAGCCGCGGCACGCCCGGGGTTGGATTGGGACTGACACTCGTGGCCTCGGTTGCCAAAGTCCACGGTGGCGTTTTGGAGCTGGGGGACAATAATCCGGGTTTGCGGGCGACAATGGTTATTTCGGCTCACACGGCGGGAGTATTGCCGCCCGTAGTCGCTGCGGTGGGTACGGCGGGAGCAGTACAGTCCGTGGTAGCTGCGGCGGGTACTGCGGGCACATCAGCCGCTGGCGTTGAAGACGCTGGTGCCGCCGGGGCTGAGGCAGCCGCGGAGGGCCAGGCTGTCGCCGAGGCGGACGCGGCAGATCACAACTTGCGGATGCGCTCCGTCAGCTGACTCTGCAGGTCGCCGAGCCTGCGCTCGACGCTGCGGATCGTTCCCGTGATACGCGAGGTGTTGAGCACAATCACCGCATCGCACTGCGGGCATTTCATGTCGCGATGCAGACGGATCCAACCGATGGTTTTCGGCGTTTGTGCGCCGCATTTATCGCAGGCTATCGGCAGCTCATAGTTGCTGACTATCTCACCGATTGTTTCCGTTCCCACGATCGTCCTCGCAAGCCTGTCTGATGATTTTTACACCACTCCAGCGCGTTTGATAAGAGCGTGACACCCCCGTTGTCTGTTGTTGCGGGCGCGATCATGACGCGCGTCACGGTTTGCAACGCGGTAGAATGATTCGGTGCGATGGTAAACAACGGAGGACAATCATGATGCGGGTGTTGCAAGCAGCGCTGTTGATGACGGGCTCGGTGACGGCCATGGCCGGAGCGCCGCAGATTCCAACGGAACTAACTCCCCCTGCGGGCGCGAAGCTGGTTTTGAAGGCACATGCCACGGGGTCGCAGATCTATACGTGCAAAACGGGAACGGATGGTGCGTTCCAGTGGACGCTGAAAGGGCCGGACGCCGATCTGCATGACAGCAAGGGCGCCGTGATTGGCCACCACTTCGCCGGCCCCACCTGGAAGCACAAGGACGGCAGCGAGGTGACAGGCAAGGCAAGCGCACATGTTGACTCACCGGCGGCTGATTCGATTCCGTGGCTGTTGCTGACAGCGACGGGTCACACCGGTGAGGGAAAGTTCGCCAAGGTGACCGCCATTCAGCGAATCAACACCCAGGGTGGCAAGCCGTCTGCGGCTTCGCCTTGTGATGCGTCCAAGGACGGCACTGAGACGAAGAGTGCCTATTCGGCGGATTATTATTTTTACGGCGAGAAGTGATGTTCGGCCTGGGCCCGCACGCGTGCGGCTGCATGCCCGCGACGGGGGGGCGCGTTCTGCGCCCCCCCGTCATCGATTGCGTCGCGCTAAGCGCCGGCTCGCGCGTTATGCGCCGGCGGCGCGTTGCAGGCGCGGCAGGGTGCCTGCGCGGAATGCCCGGTTGACGCCCGATACGAGCGCCAGCAGAGACGCCGTGATGATGTTGGAATGGCGACCCACGCCAAACATCACGTTGCCGGGGCCCGTCGACACTTCGACGTAGGCCACAGCGACCGCGTCGCTTCCCGATCCGCAGGCGTGCTCGTGGTACCCCACCACATCGATCGGCAAGTTGAGCGCGCACACAGCCGCGTCAATCGGTCCCGTGCCGTTGCCGTGAAGGGTGAGCGCGGTACCTTCATCCTGGATCTGCAGCGTGATTCGCTCTCGGTCAGCGCCGTCGCCCGACGTCGATAGCTGATGCGAGCGATACCCAATCGGCCCCGTCGACGCGAGATACTCGCGCTCGAACAAAGCCCACAGCTCCTGCGACATCAATTCCTTGCCTGAAGTATCCGCGGCCTCCTGCACGACGCGGCTGAACTCGATCTGCAATCGCCGCGGCAACACGAGTTGATAGTCGCGTTCGAGAAGATACGCAACGCCGCCTTTCCCTGACTGACTGTTGACTCGAATTACCGACTCATATGTACGGCCTACGTCTTCCGGATCAATCGGCAGGTAAGGCACGTCCCAGAGGCCATTCTTGTCGAGCGCAGCCAAGCCCTTTTTGATCGCATCCTGATGCGATCCCGAGAACGCTGTGAACACCAGGTCGCCAACATATGGATGACGTGGGTGGATGGGAAGCTGATTGCAATGCTCCGCCGTTCGTGCCACAGCATTGATGTCAGAGAAATCCAGCTTCGGGTCGATGCCCTGCGTGTACATGTTGAGGGCAAGCGTCACGATGTCTACGTTGCCCGTGCGTTCGCCATTACCGAAAAGCGTGCCTTCGACTCTTTCCGCGCCGGCCATCATTGCCAGCTCCGCGGCAGCTACACCGGTGCCCCGATCGTTGTGTGGGTGAAGGCTGATGATGACGCTGTCGCGACGTGCAACATGCCGCGAGAACCATTCGATCTGGTCGGCATAGATGTTGGGCGTCGCCATCTCCACGGTAGCCGGCAGATTGAGAATCACCTTGTGATCCGGCGTCGGCTTCCAGACGTTCGTCACCGCGTCGCAGATCTCAACTGCGAAATCCAGTTCCGTGCCGGTGAAGCTCTCAGGGCTGTACTGGAATATCCACTGCGTTTCGGGACGCCGGGCTGCCAGATCACGAATAACCTCCGCGCCTTTGACAGCAATGTCCACGATGCCTGCTTTGTCGAGCCGGAATACGACACGGCGCTGCGTCGTCGACGTCGAGTTGTACAGATGGACGATGGCCCGCCGGGCACCCTCGAGGCTTTCGAAAGTCCGTGCGATGAGCTCGGGACGCGCCTGAGTGAGGACCTGGACCGTGACGTCCGCAGGGATGAGATTTTCCTGGATCAACTGCCGCACAAAGTTGAAATCGGTCTGGGAAGCGGCGGGGAAGCCGATTTCAATCTCCTTGAACCCGATCCGCACGAGGTGCTGGAACATCCGCAACTTCCGGGCCGGATCCATAGGCTCGATCAACGCCTGGTTGCCGTCCCGAAGGTCCACGCTGCACCAGGTGGGCGGCTCGGTGATGACCCGGCCCGGCCACGTGCGGTCAGGGAGGTTTATGGGGTTGAAGGAGCGGTACTTGTCGGAAGGGTTACGTAACATGGTGCGGGTCTCGGGTCGGGTCGCGATCCATTAAACAACCGGAGAAGCCGGTAAAGGGCTTCTTTCTGGGGTTCGGTTTGAGTCCGGTCTTGTTGGCGCCGACCGTTAGCGCATGGGGTTTTATTGCGCCTGGGGGCGCAGAAGGAGAAGCGCGAGCGTAAGCGACGGCCGCTGGCCGGGCTCGAAAGACGGGATGGTCGCGCTGAAAGACATGATCCGACCCTAACATTGGGGCGGGGGACGGTGCAAGTGACGTGTGTGTGACGGGGTCACTGTATGATCACGCACTGCCTGAAAATGAGGGATTTCCATGGCCCGATACCGCTTCAATTCGCCGGTTGCCCGCCTCCTGCTGCTCGGCTCGGCCTTGCCGATGCTCGCCATCGGCGCAGAGCAAAACAGCATCCACGACCTCGTTATCCACCACGGTGTGGTTTACGACGGATCCGGCCAACCGGGCAAGCCCGGCGAAGTCGCCGTTGATGGGGACCGCATCAGCTACGTGGGGCCTGAAAAAGGGCTGAAGGGGCGGAAGGAAATCGACGCCAAGGGGCAGGCAATTGCCCCCGGCTTCGTAAATATGCTGGCCCATCCCGAGGAGTCCTTTTTCGCCGATGGCCGGGCGCTCAGCGATTTGACCCAGGGCGTCACTCTCGAGGTCATGGGCGAGTTCTCCATGGGGCCGCTCAACGACGACATGCGGCGCAAGGAGACCGAGCGCCAGGGCGACATCAAGTACCCGATGAACTGGTCCACGTTGGGCGAATACCTCAACACCATCGAGCACAAGGGTATCTCCCCGAACGTTGCGGCCTTTGTGGGCGCCCCGACCGTCCGTACCTATGTGCTGGGTGAAAAGGACGTCGATCCAACGCCCCGGCAGTTGGATCAGATGAAGGGGCTCGTGCGCCAGGCCATGGAAGAGGGCGCGCTCGGCGTGACCACCATGCTCATTTATGCGCCAGCCAACTTTGCCAAGACACCGGAACTGATCGCTCTGGCACAGGAGTCAGCTCGTTGCGGTGGGATTTACACCGCGCATATGCGTAGCGAGGGTGATCGAATCGAAGCAGCGGTGCAGGAAACCATCGACATCGCCAAGGCGAGTGGCGCACCCGCTGAAATCTATCACCTCAAAATGGCCGGCAAGGACAACTGGGGCAAGCTCGACAAGGTAGTCAGCATGGTTGATGCCTCCCGTGCGGCGGGTGTGCGCATTTCCGCGAACATGTACACGTACACCGCAGGTGCCACTGGTTTGAACGCGGCAATGCCGCTGTGGGTTCAGGATGGTGGACTCGAGGACTGGATCGCGCGTCTGAAGGACCCCGCTACACGAGCAAAGGTCATCGCAGAGATGCGCGTTGCGCATCCCAAAACGTGGGAAAACCTGTACGGTGCAGCCGGCGCACAGGGCGTGTTGTTACTGGCGTTCAAAAACCCGAAGTTGAAGCCACTTACGGGTAAGACGCTTGCCGCGGTTGCGAAGGAGCGAGGCGTGACGCCCGAGGATGCCGCTATCGATCTGGTCATCGAGGACGGCAGCCGAGTCGGCGTTGCGTATTTTCTGATGAGCGAGGACAACGTCCGCCGTCAGGTTGCTCTACCGTGGGTAAGCTTCGGGTCGGATGAGCAGGGCGATGCGCCAGAAGGCGTCTTCCTGCTGTCCGCCAACCATCCTCGGGCCTACGGAAATTTCGCGCGCGTGTTTGCGCAATACGTGCGCAAGGACCATGTTCTCACTGTCGAGGAGGCAGTACGTAAGCTGAGTGCGCTACCTGCGGATAACCTTTCGTTGAAAGATCGTGGACGCCTGCAAACGGGTTACTTCGCTGACGTGGTCGTGTTTGATCCAAACACCATCCAGGACCATGCCACGTACGAGAAGCCGCACCAGTTGAGCACTGGGGTGAGCTACGTTGTTGTGAATGGAAAGATGGCACTCGAGGATGGCAAGGCTACGGGCGCCTCCACGGGCCGCATTGTCAGAGGCCGGGCGTGGAAGGGTGGCGGTGGCGCGTGCCGCGCGTCGGCGAAGGATTGGACGTGGAGTAGCGGGACGGCTGCCGGCAAATAGGCTGCCACTCGCGCGGAGTGCCGGTTATGGCAACGCCAAGGAGGGCGATCGGCGCGGCAGAGGGCGGCCGATATTACCGTCCGGAGCTGGATCTGCTGCGCTTCGTCGCGTTTTCGCTCGTGTTTTTGAGCCACGTCGTTCCGGGCGACGAAACGTTCTTCACCGGTTTGCATATCCCGCGGCCGGTCGCTGATGTCATCATCGCGTTCGCCGCGGGCGGCTCCTGGGGCGTCGATCTGTTCTTTGCGCTCAGCTCGTATCTCATCACGACCATTCTGTTGCGTGAGCGGCAACAGGTTGGTGATGTTGATGTCGCATCGTTCTACCTGCGCCGGGTCTTGAGAATCTGGCCGTTATATTTCACGTTGCTGCTCGTTGTGCTTCCTCTCGCTCGCCGAGCTTTCCCGGCCGATGGCATGTCGGGGAAGTATCTCGTCGCTTTCGTGCTCTTTGTTGGGAATTGGGCGTGCGTGTGGTGGGGGTATCCACACACTATTGCGGGACAACTCTGGTCGGTTTCGATTGAGGAGCAGTTCTATCTGAGCTGGCCGTGGGTTCTGCGTCGGTGGGCGGATCATCTCCTCGTTGCTGCTTGCGTTCTGTTGGCCGTCGCATTCGCGGCGCGCGCCTGGCTGGTGCTTCACGGCGCGGTTCATCCGCAAATCTGGTGCAATACGCTGGCGCGCCTCGACCCGATCGCCTGCGGCGCTCTGCTGGCGCTATACACCCAACGACGCCAAATCGAGCTGCCGATCAGCACCCGGGTGGTATTGGGGGTGGCCGGTTTCTCAGTCCTGGCAGTGCTGGGGCAATTCGGCGATTTCACCGGCACCAGGGCATTAGTCACTTATCCCGCGGGAACCCTGGCCTGCATGGCGTTACTCATTGCAACACTCGGCGTATCCATCTCAGCCCACAGTTTGTGCGTGTACCTGGGCCGGATCAGCTACGGCCTTTATGTCTTTCACTTGATGTTTATCGATGTCTTCGGCGTCACCTCCGCCCACGACCCGCTTCCGCGTGCCGTTCGCATCTGCGGTGCCTTGGCCGCCACAACCTTCGTAGCCGCCTGCTCCTACAGATTCCTCGAGCAGCCATTCCTGCGATTGAAAGCCCGGTTCTCTCCCGTTCCGACGGCTCAGTTGACGTAATAACTGCGCAAACACGTAGCCTATTCGAATAGACCTGACGCGACCCGCTGTCCAGGATTCAGCCGATGAATCTTGAAGGTACGGGATATCCGTAGTAGTCTCATGCTCGAGTTCGAGTGGGATGATGCGAAAGCTTTGGCCAACAGGCGCGCTCACGGCGTCGCGTTTCATGAGGCGGTGAAGGCGTTCAGGGATCCGTTTGCCGTAGAACACATCGACTCACGCGAGGATTATGGCGAAGAGCGCGTGAACCTGATTGGCATGTGCGATGCCTTGTTGGTTCACGTTACGTACACGCAACGGAAGGAACGGATTCGACTGATTTCAGCCCGTCGGGCGCAAAAGCATGAGCAAGACCACTACTATCGCGAGAATTCGTACTGACGGAAGGGTCACAAAAGTACTGCCGAATGGCCGAGAGAAGCCGTTTCGGCCAACACGCATGCGGACGATGACCCGGGTACAGGTTAGGAATGCAGCCGCTGCTGATCTGGATGGTCGTCCGATGACCGCTGACGAGCTGCGCAAGGCGGACCGAGTACCGCGAGTGAAGACACTGCGTCGCGCACTTGGGCTCACACAGGAACAGTTTGCTACTCGCTACCATATCCCTGTTGGCACGTTGCGGGACTGGGAGCAAGGACGCTCAGAGCCTGACCAGCCAGCGAAGGCGTATCTTCACGTTATCGCGCGTGATCCTGACCATGTATACCGCCTATTGTGTCCGGAGCGCGACTGAGCGCCGCACAGTTGCGTGATTCGTTGGTACGGCGCTTGGCGAAGCTCGGCGTGGAACATCAGCCGCTGGCCGGGCGTGACGATGGATTCGCCTCGTTGTGTTATGCCGGCAAGGCGTTCGCGCATTTTCACAATGACACCGAAATCGACATCAAGCTCACCAGGGCTCTCATTGAGCGTGAAGGCCTGGTTCATCCAGCTGACTCAAAGGTTCACCCGGGTCGCAGCCGCAGCTCGCATTGGATTGAAGTGAGATTCACGACATCCAGGCAGGTGGATCGAGTCGTCGAGTTGGTGAAGCTCGCGATCGAGCAGCTCTGACGGCGGTACGCGCCGACCGTGCGTGCGTGGCCCGCGCATGAGTCAGCGTCGGTGTCCGCGTGGCCTCCGTGTGGGTTAGCGTCCGATTGTTACGCTGATTTGAACGTCGAATTGTGCGTCTGATTGAAGCGTCGGTGGCGCAGAAAATAGCCGTGAATTTCTGTGTAAACACGCAGGCAAAGCTCGTATCATTCGCCTGTCAGTCGCTTTAAGATCATTCACAACCAAACTGTGAATGAAGACGATGGCGATACACGCAGAAGCAGTTGAGATTCTCGTTCGGAAGAGCCGGTTTGAACCCGAAGTCGCTCTGGGCGTCGCTGAGGCAATAGAGGTTTCAATCAACTTGGCACAACTGGTGACAGTACCTGTTCTGGATGCGCGCTTGCGCGAGCTCAAGACGGAACTCAAGACGGAAATCCAGGCACTGCGCCTGGAATTCAAGACCGATCTCGGAAAGGTGAGCACTGAGATTCAAAAGGTGAACGCCAACCTGATGCGGTGGGTCCTTTTGACCATGTTGGGAAGCACGGCGCTCAGCATAGCAGGCAGGTCACTTTTGGGCATGCTCTCAAACTAGGCCTTCACGCGCCGAAGGGTCGCCGCGGCGAGCCGTTTCGTTCGACGCGCAGGCCGGTTCGAAACATTCTCCGGGACGGGTGGGGCGGCTGCGGATAAGTTGGGGCTCCTTGGAATAGGAACACCCGTATGCGCGCATCTTTAGCTCTGCTCTTGCTCTCCACTCCGGCATTTGCCAACCCTTCGCAGGACGTTGCTGACATCCGGAAGGTTATGGATAGCTTCCACGAGGCCGTGGTGTCTCATGATGGCTCGCGCCTGGGCACGCTGTTCATTCCCGAAGGAAGCACCTGGCTCAATGTACTGAAGTCGCCCGCGACGGTGCGCGTCGGCAGTTACCAGGATTTCGCCAAGTTCGTGTCCACCACGAAATCCCAGCTCGATCCGAAACATTCGCATATCCAGATCCACACTGACGGAACCATTGCGTCGGTGTACTTCGACTTCGTGTTCCTGATTGATGGGCGGGAGGAGAACAAGGGCAGCGAGACCTGGCAGCTGGTCAAGGGGGGAGACGGGTGGCGGATTGCCGCCATCACGTACTCGTCGGCGCCTCGACTATAGTATGGGTTGTGAAGAGACTATTCAGGTTTACGCTGGCCGCGGGCTTCTGGACGGCGGTGGCGCTGGTCTTTGCGCTGCCGGGCCTGTCCGAGCGGCCTGACTGGAGCGTATTGCTCGCATCCCTGGCGCACTGGTGGTCGTGGGGCGCCCTGGCCCCCGCGATCACGGCAATTGATGATCGGTTGCCCGTTTCGACCCAACACCGGCTGGCAGCTCACTTAGGTGTCGGTGTCACCTGCGTCGTCGTGTACGCATACCTCTCGGCTTACGTGGCGGCTATGTTGGGAGCGGCCGCCTGGCCAGGCATAGGCAATACAACGATACTCGCGGCCGCATGGCACGAGATGTTCTGGAGTCTGCTGGTTTACGGTCTGATCGTCGGCGCATGGGAAGCCTATCGTTACCAACAACGTTACCTCTCCGCTGAGTTGCAGATGGAGCGCATGGAGAGAAGTTTCACGGCTGCCAGGCTCAACAGTCTGCGGACCCAACTGGATCCCCACTTCCTGTTCAACGCGCTCAACACCATCTCGGCCCAGGTGGAGCGCGAGCCGCGGCTCGCCAGAAGTATGATTGAGCACCTGGGTGACCTGTTGCGATTGTCCCTGGCTTCTCACGGCAAGCCGACGATTCCGCTGCAGGAGGAAGTGGCGTTCCTGGATCATTACCTGGCGATACAGAAGATCCGGTTCGGCGACAGCTTGCGCATTGAGATTGATATTGCGCCGGAGGTGGCCCATGCGTTGGTGCCGAGCATGTTCCTGCAACCCCTGGTGGAAAATGCCATTCGGCATGGGCTTTCCCCTCGCGCCGGTGGCGGTACCATCGTGCTGCAGGCCCAACGTAAGGACGACAAGCTGTATGTCGGCGTGCTCGATGATGGCGTTGGATTGCCGAAGGGCGAGGAGCCCGGCGGTCGGGGAGGTCTCGGTTTGTCCGTGACGAGGGAAAGAATTGCCGGAATGCATCCGACGGGGTCCAGC
>Ga0068858_100007806_pt1 | contig 10331 bp, 5 predicted proteins | sample KBSSwiS12_FD_66589 | JGI IMG/M metagenome (GOLD analysis project Ga0068858, IMG submission 66589) | Switchgrass rhizosphere microbial communities from Kellogg Biological Station, Michigan, USA - KBS Switchgrass S1-2 | ecosystem: Host-associated > Plants > Roots > Rhizosphere > Soil ... | reverse complement strand
CGTAGGTGAGGCCGATGGAGGTGGCGCCCGCGAGGTCAGCGCTGAGGCGGTCGGTGCGGGTGAGTGCGCGGTTGATCAGATGGACACCGTTGGCGAACAGATCGGGGAACGCATCTTCCGCTCGCTCGGCAGTGAGGCTGAAGACGGGGTCGAAGTGCCCGAGCTGCTGGGTCACGCCTTCCTTGGCGATCTTCGGCTCATAGCGCTGGACCTGGATGGCGAAGTTCTTGGCCAGCGCCGCCTGCACCGCCGACTCGAGGTTTAACCTCAAGACCGTAGGACGGAGGGCATTCTCCTCGGCCAGGGAGGCGAAGGGGATGAGCAACAGAAGGAAAAGGCGCGCGAGGCGGGGCATCGGGGAGTCGGGGGATATCGGGAAAGGGATTTTTGAGGGAGATCGCCGGGGGAGGCGTCAGTTCGCATAAACGAAACCCTGCGTCCAAATGAATATTAAACGCCATCAGTAATAAACCGTATGGGGGCCGATTTGGCAAAAGCGGTGGAAAAGGGGGAATGTTCCTGGTTTAACTTCGTTTATCTCGCGGACTCGGCTCTAGTTTCTGGTATGCCCCCTTTTTCACCGTGGGCGTCTCGCTTCACCCGGCTCTGGATCCCCCTGCGGCAACCCCTGTGCGTCTGGGACGCGCTGCCAGAAACCAAATCCCCCCGTTTGACACCTCCCCGAGCCAAAACTACTCTGGGCAACTTCCGGGACTATGCTTACCGATTCACCCATCACCAATCAACCCGTCGGCAAGACGTTCAGTTTCGCCATCAGCACGCTGGGTGTGGGGGCGATCCTGCAGCTGTTGATCATCGGTTATGCCTTCGTCAATCGAGCACGCCTGGGAGTGCCAATGGTGCCGATCGCGACGGTGGCTCCGGCCAACAACCGGCTGAGCCCCCTGCCGACGGCGGTTCAAGTGCCACGGGAATCGCTGGACCTGAGCTCGAATCCCATCGCGGAAACGACGCAAGCGGTGACGGTGAGCACGCCGGCCAGCGCCACGCCCAGGCCAACCCCGGTGACCAATAAAACCGCGGCCAGCGAACCGGCGAACCGCTTCGAAGAGCTGATCCTCCAAGGCAAGCAACTGCGCGAGCGGGGCGACATGAGCACGGCCATCACCAAGTTTCGCGAGGCGGTGGCGCTGGACGCGAAGAGCCCGATTCCGCTCAGCGAGCTGGCGACCACCTATGACAAGATGGGCCTCGCGGACAAAGCCGCCGAGAACTGGCGGAAAGTCTACGAAATGGGCCCGGCGGCGGATGTCTACTACCAGGTGGCCGAGGCCAAGCTGAAGGTCTCGCAAACGAACGCGCTGCGGACGGCGGAGAAGACGACCGCCGCAGCGGCGCCCCAAACTCCCGAGGTGCCGGTCGACAATTCCACCGCCATCGATGGCATCGCGGCCGGCTCCACGCTGGGCCTGCTCCAGGTCACCGCGGAGGATCAGCGCGACGACAATTCGGCGAAACGCTTCATCCTGCACATTCCGATTAAGGCGCGGCCCAAGGCCCACGTCGAGGTGCGCGACCTCGTGATCCACGTGCTTTTCTACGATATTGTGGATGGCCAGAACGTGGTGCAGACCAGCGCGAATGTGAACTCCCGGTGGGCGACGCCGCCGGCGGACTGGGCCGACTCGGACACCGAGGAGCTGGCTGTGGAATACCAGCTCCCGAAGCCGGAAGCGCGGGCGCCGAAGCGTGAGAGCCGGAAATACTTTGGCTATATCGTGCGCATCTATTACAAGCAGCAGCTTCAAGCCTCGACGGCCGAGCCGGAGCGGCTGGCCCAGCAATACCCTCCACCCCCCACCCTTCCGAAAGAAAACGAGAAATGAGAATCCTGCTGGTCGATGACGATACGGGCGTAATCCAGTCCCTGCTCGCCATCCTCAAGACCATGCCCGGTCACGACGTAAAGGTCGCGACGAACGGCGGAAAAGCCCTGGAAAATGCCGCGTCCATGGGTGGCGTGGACCTGCTCATCACTGACGTGGTGATGGACCCGATGGATGGCTTCACGCTGCGCGACCACATCGTCTCGCGTTACCCGGAAGCGCGCACCATTCTGATCAGCGGTTACGATCTCAGCGACTACCCGGAGCAGACGCAAAATCATCAATTGCTCACCAAGCCGATCGGGTCGGAAGAATTGCTCGCCGCGATCGCCCGGGAAATGGTGGCCGAGCCAGAGCCGGAGCCGGCGGCACGGCCCCCGGCGGCGGTCGCCGTGCCTGTGGCCACCCCACAATCCGTGGTCGATCAGCCGACAATGCGGATCGAGCTCCCAGCGGGAATCCGGGGCCCCCAGCCCACGGCGCCCAAGACCGTCACCGTGCCCCAACCGAGCGCCGTTCCCGCGGCCACCGCTTCACCGGCCACCGTTCGCGTGGCCAACACGGCGAAAATGCAACCCGTCCCCGCGCCTTCCGCACCTCAGGCGAATGTGCGGCCAGTGGCCAGGCCGGCGACGACCGCCCCGGCGGCAACCCCCACCGCGGTCCCGAAAGCGAATCCTACGGCGCAGCCCAGCGCGGTGCGCACCGTGAAGGCCACAGCCGTGCCGGCCGCCATGGCCGCACCGAAAGCCTCCAGCGCCGCGCCAAAGGCAAATCCGCCCTCCGCCGTCCCCGTGGCACGCGTCACTGCGGCGCCGCCTCCCGCCCCTCCCGCAGCGCCGGACCCTGAACCCGTTGCCCCCGATGACTTGGGCGAACTCGCCGGTCAGCCTTTCGGCGCTTATCTGATCGACCGCAAGATCGCGGATGGACGCTGGGGGACCGTTTATTTCGCGGTGCAATTGTCCATCAATCGCCCCGTGGGCATCGAAATCCTCGATGCGGCCAAAGCCAGCGACGAGTTGACGCGCGAGCGCTTCATCGCCGACGCGCGGGCCAAGGCGCAGGTCCAGCATCCTTCCATCCTCGCCGTGTACGAGGCGGGTGAAGCAGACGGACGTTACTTTTACGCACATGAATACGTGGATGGCAGCACGCTCGCCACGCTGAAGCTCAGCGGTGACCGGCTGGATGAACCGGCGGCGTTGAAGGTGCTGCGCGTGGCCGCGGAAGGACTCGCCTACCTGACCTCGCACCATATCCCGCACCAGACACCCGATGCCTCGAGCATTTCCGTCGGAAACAACGGCCAGGCCCACCTCGCGAACCTCGCCGCCCAAGCCACCGATGACCAGCTCACCCCGGAGCAGGAAATCCAGGCCCTCGGGCGGATCATGCTCAGCGTGCTGCCGGCGATCCAGTCGCTCTCGCAGGGCCTGCGCGATTTGCTCAAGGGCATGGTGCAGACCGGACCCGAGGCGCTGACCACGTGGGGCCAGGTGCTGCAAGGAATCAAGGCGATCGAGCCGAAGGTGATCCCCATCGAAGCCGCAAAGATCACCGCCCAGGATCGGGCGGCCATCGCGGCTGTGGAACTGGCGCGCAAGCAGCAGAAGCGCGCCCTTTATTTCAGTATCGGCAGCGTGATCAGCCTGCTCATCCTCGTCGGCGTGCTGGTCTACTGGCTCTACGCGAGCAACGAGCGCACCCTCGACGAGCAGATCGACATTCCGGCGGGTGAATTCCTGTTCGCCAACGGGGAAACGAAGAACCTGCCCGAGTTCTGGATCGATAAATACGAAGTGACCTACGGCCAGTACGGCAAGTTCGTGAAATTCCTCGAGGAGCATCCGACCTCGGAATACGACGATCCCCGCCAGCCGCGCATCAAGACCGCAGCGATGCACAAGCCCGAGCACTGGGACATCTACTACCTCAACGCCGTGGCCGGAAAATCCGCGCACTCAGTGAAGATCGACCTGAACTGCCCGGTGATGGAGGTCGATTTCTGGGACGCCTATGCCTACGCCAAGTGGAGGGGCCGCGAACTGCCGACAGAGGAACAATGGGAAAAAGCCGCGCGCGGGATCAAAGGCTTCACCTATCCGTGGGGAGAGGACTTTGATCCGAAAAAGGTGAATTCCGGCGCGGACTTTGACCAGGCGCACCCGGATGCCAAGGGCGCGATCGACGGCTTCAACTATTGGAACCCTGTGGACAAGATCAAGGGGGACAAGAGCCCCTTTGGCGTGATGGGCATGGCCGGAAACGTCCGCGAATGGACCAACACCTGGGATCCGGTAAAGCGGCGCCCGGTGGTGAAGGGGGGCAGCTACCTCTCAAAGGACGTGCGCCTCGACCAGCGGGCCGAAATGGATCCGGCCACCATCAACGAATCTCTCGGTTTCCGCACGATCAGCCACACCCCACCCGTCAAGAAATGAAGTACCTTCGCCTGCTCCTTTTTCTCTGCCTGGCCACGGCCGCGCACGCCCAGATCACGGTCAGTTGCTCGCTCAAGCAGCGCTTTTACCTGCTCTACGAGCCGGTCATCGCCACCGTCAATGTGACCAACCTCACCGGCCGCGATATTACCCTGTCGGACACCCCGCAGTACCAGTGGTTCGGTTTCCGCATCACCGGCGAGGGCGACCGGATGATCCCGCCGCGGAGCGTCAATTATCACCTGCCTCCGGTGACCGTGAAGGCCGGCGAAACCATCAAGCGCAGCGTCAATCTCAATGAGCTTTACGAGATGGGCGAGTCAGGCACGTTTCGCGTCCAGTCCTCGATCTATTTCGATGGCCTCGACAAGTTCTTCGTCTCCCGGCCCACCCATATGGATGTCAGCGAAGGTCATCTCATCTGGCGCAAGGTCGCCGGCATTCCCGAGGGCCAGCCCGCCGCCGGGCAGATGCGCGTTTTCTCCCTGCTTTCGCACGAGGTCGGCGAGTCGAACAACCTCTACGTGCGGGTCGAAGGCCAGGAGGATGGCATGGTCTATTGCACGTTCCCAATCGGCCGCCTGCTCGATAACGTCCCGCCGCAGGCGGAATTCGATTCCAACGACAACCTCTACGTTTTGCACCTCATCGGCATGCGCTCCTACGTGTTGACCAAGGTATCGCCCGCCGGCGAATTTGGCGGGCAGACCAACTACTCCGCGCCGAAAACCCGGCCGACCCTGCGGCGGACCGCCGAGGGCGCGCTCCAGATCATCGGCGGCAAGCGCGAAGGGTCAGTGGCGGTGAATTCCATCCCCGCCGTGATCCCGAAGATTTCAGACCGCCCGCCGGGCTTCCCGAAGAATTGAGCGCGGGCCCACCCCGCCTCGCGCCATGCATCTGCTGAAGCGACCCCGCCGCCTGCGTTCCACCCCCGCCCTGCGCAATCTCGTGCGCGAGAACGCGCTCCGGGTGGAGGATCTCATCCTGCCGCTCTTCGTCAGCGAGAAGGTCACCGGTCGCGTGCCCGTGGCCAGCATGCCGGGGGTGTTCCAGCTGTCGGAAAAGGAATTGGTCGCCGAGGCCCTCGCGGCGCACGCGGAAGGCATCTCCGCCGTGCTGCTTTTCGGCATTCCTGAGAAAAAGGATGAAAGTGCCTCTCAGGCATACGCGGAAGATGGCGTGGTGCAGCGGGCGGTGCGCGCGCTCAAGGCCGCACGGTCGGAACTGCTCGTCATCACCGATGTGTGCCTATGCGAGTTCATGAGCCACGGACATTGCGGCATCACCCATTTTCACGGGGACCAGGCAGACGTGGACAACGACGCCTCAGTCGAATTGCTCGTCCGCACGGCCGTCTCCCACGCCCGCGCCGGGGCCGATATCGTGGCGCCGAGCGACATGATGGATGGCCGCGTCGGAGCCATTCGCGCCGGGCTCGATGCCGCCGGTTTCCAGAACACGATTCTCATGAGCTACGCGGCGAAGTTTGCCTCGGCGCACTATGGCCCCTTTCGCGATGCCGCCGAGAGCGCGCCCGCCGCCGGCGACCGCCGCACCTACCAGATGGACGCCGCCAACGCGCGCGAGGCCTTGCGCGAAACCGCCCTCGATATCGAGGAAGGCGCCGACATCGTGATGGTCAAGCCGGGCCTGCCGTATCTCGACATCGTCTGGCGGGTGAAAGAGCAGTTCGGCCTCCCTACCGCCGTCTACAACGTGAGCGGGGAGTACGCCATGGTCAAAGCCGCCGCACAGGCCGGCTGGCTCGACGAACGCGCCACCGTCCTCGAGCAAATGCTCGCCTTCAAGCGCGCCGGTGCCGACCTGATCATCACCTACTGGGCCCGGCAGGTGGCCGGGTGGCTGGCAAAGTAGACGGGACAGAATTGGGCAATTTTGGCCGAAAAGAGCGAATTTTTCGCTACACAGTCCATACAGCCCACGCAGTCTTAGGTGTTGGGCACCACTATAGGGCATAATGGGTGGATGAGTTCTCATCTCGATGCGCCGCGTGCAGGCAAAGTAGCTCGAAGCTCCAGCTTCGAGGCATATGAGGATTTCGAAGCTGGAGCTTCGAGCTACTTTCCCGCCTCGAATCCTCAAATCCCGTCGTTTTAAGCCCAGTTAAGGTCAATTAAGCCGATTTAAGGTGCGCGTTTTTTAAATTTCTCCCTTTATGCGGCCGAAAACCCCTCCCGACAAATGACAGCCGGGATTGAACGCAGAGGGCGCAGAGGAAAGAGAGAGTGCGGAAGAGAGAAAGGTCTCTTGCCTCTGCGGCCCTCTGCGTTCTCCGCGCCCTCTGCGTTAAACTCTGTCATCGCTTCATCGGACTCTACCATGGGAGGTTCGACGTTGGATGTTGGATGTTCTGCCTTTCCCTAATTTTCACCATTCCCCATTTGCGCATCCCCGGACACGCTGTTAGAACCTTCGCACTTTTGCCCCGGTGAAGCCGGGGCGCCCCTGCCATGCCCAAAGATCCCACGCTCCACAAAATCCTCGTCATCGGTTCCGGCCCCATCGTCATCGGACAAGGCTGCGAGTTCGATTACTCTGGCGTGCAGGCGTGCAAAGCCCTGAAGGAAGAGGGCTACGAGGTCATCCTTGTGAACTCCAATCCGGCCACGATCATGACCGATCCGGAGTTCGCGCATCGCACCTACATCGAGCCAATCACCCCTGAGGTGGTGGAAAAAATCATCGAGGCGGAGAAGCCCGACGCCCTCCTGCCCACCCTCGGCGGCCAGACGGCGCTGAACTGCTCGATGAAGCTCCACGAGCTCGGCGTGCTGAAGAAGCACAACGTGAAGATGATCGGCGCCAAGCCCGAGGCGATCAACAAGGGCGAAGACCGCCAGCTTTTCAAGGAAGCGATGATCAAGATCGGCCTCGATCTGCCCCGCTCCGGCACCGCGCACACCATCGAGGAAGGCCGCAAGGTCATGGCGGAGATCGGCACCATGCCGCTCATCATCCGCCCCGCGTTCACGCTGGGCGGCAGCGGCGGCGGCATCGCTTACAACAAGGAGGAATTTGAAACCATCGTCGCCCGCGGCCTCGATCTCTCGCCGGTGAGCGAAGTGCTCATCGAGGAGTCGCTCCTCGGCTGGAAGGAATTCGAGATGGAGGTCATGCGCGACCGGGCGGACAACTGCGTGATCATCTGCTCCATCGAAAACGTCGACCCGATGGGCGTGCACACCGGCGACTCGATCACCGTGGCCCCGATCCAGACGCTGACCGACCGCGAGTACCAGATGATGCGCGACGCCAGCTTCGCCGTCATCCGCGAGATCGGCGTCGAGACCGGCGGCTCGAACATCCAATTTGCCATCGAGCCGAACACCGGCCGCATGATCGTCATTGAGATGAACCCGCGAGTCTCGCGCAGCTCAGCACTCGCCTCAAAGGCCACCGGCTTCCCCATCGCCAAGATCGCCGCCAAGCTGGCCGTGGGTTACACCCTCGACGAGGTGAAGAACGACATCACCCGTGAAACCCCCGCGAGCTTCGAACCGACCATCGATTACGTCGTGGTCAAAGTCCCGCGTTTCACCTTCGAGAAATTCCCGCAGGCCGACCCCGTGCTGACCACGCAGATGAAGAGCGTCGGCGAAGCGATGGCCATCGGCCGGACCTTCAAGGAAGCCCTCCAAAAGGCGCTGCGCAGTTTGGAGATCAAGCGCTTCGGGTTGATCGGCGACGGTGCGGACAAGACCGACGTCGACGACGATACGTTGCGTACAAAGCTCATCGTCCCGAATGCTGAACGCATCTTCTATCTCGGTCTCGCTTTCGCACGTGGTTGGACGGTCGATGACATTTTCGAACTCACAAAAATTGATCGGTGGTTTCTGGAAAACATCCGCGAAATCGTCGAAATGCGGCAGTTTCTCACAGAGCCAGATCAGAGCGTTTTTCTCGCGAAAGAGCCAGGGCTCCGCGGACTCTTCGTCGACGACCCAAAAGCTCATATTCGCGACCAACAGGTTCGCGTCTATAAGCGGGCGAAGCGGCTGGGTTTTTCTGACCGCCAGCTCGTGACGATTTTCAACGAATCAATTCAGAAGCACGCCAACCTGCCCCCGGACAAACAGAAGGTGATGGTCGAGCAAGAGATTCGTGAAGCTCGAAAGAAACTCAGCATCCAACCCACCTACCGCCTCGTCGACACCTGCGCCGCGGAGTTCGAGGCTTACACGCCTTATTACTACTCCACCTACGGCGACGAAAATGAGCGTCGCGAGAGCGGGAAGCAGAAGGTCATCATTCTCGGCGGCGGTCCGAACCGCATTGGGCAGGGCATCGAATTCGACTACTGCTGCGTGCACGCTTCGTTTGCGCTGCGGGAACTCGGTTTCGAGACCATCATGGTCAACTCGAACCCTGAGACCGTCTCCACCGACTACGACACCAGCGACAAGCTCTACTTCGAGCCGCTGACGCTGGAGGACGTGCTCAACATCTGCGAGCAGGAGAGCGAGAACCTCTTCGGCGTGATCGTGCAATTCGGCGGACAGACGCCGCTCAACCTGGCCAAGGGGCTGGAGGAAGCCGGCGTGCCGATCATCGGCACCTCGCCGAAATCCATCGAGATCGCGGAGGACCGCAAGCTCTTCGGCGCCATGCTCGACAAGCTCGGCATCCGCCAGACCGCCGGCGGCACCGCGGTGACCGAGGAAGAAGCGATCACCGCCGCCAACGCCGTGAGCTATCCCGTGCTGGTGCGCCCCAGCTTCGTGCTCGGCGGACGCGGCATGCAGCTCGTGCATACCGAAGCGGATTTGCGCAAGTATGTGCGCGAGGCGATCGAGGCCAGTCCTGGCGCCACGCCAAACACGGCGGCCAATCCCATCCTCGTCGATCACTTCCTCGAGGACGCGCTGGAGGTGGATGTCGATTGCATCAGCGACGGCGAGACGGTCGTCATCGGTGCGATCATGGAGCACATCGAGGAAGCCGGCATTCACAGCGGCGACAGCGCGTGCGCCATCCCGCCCTTCACGCTCAAGGAAGAAGTGAAAGCCGAGATCACCAAGGCGACCAAGGCCATGGCCAAGGAGCTCAAGGTGAAAGGCCTGATGAATGTGCAGTTCGCGGTGAAAGACGACGTGGTCTACGTGCTCGAAGTGAACCCGCGCGCCAGCCGCACGGCGCCCTTTGTCAGCAAGGCCATCGGCGTTCCGCTGCCCAAGCTTGCGGCGAAGATCATGGCCGGCAAAACCTTGCAGGAACTCGGCTTCACCAAGGAGATCGTGCCCACGCATTACAGCGTGAAGGAAGCGGTCTTCCCCTTCATCCGCTTCCCCGGCATCGACATCATGCTCGGGCCGGAAATGAAATCGACCGGTGAGGTGATGGGCATCGACCAAAATCTCGGCCTGGCCTACGCCAAGGCCCAGATGGCCGCCCAGCCCGCGCTGCCCAGCAAGGGCAACATCTTCATCAGCCTCGCCGACCGGCAGAAGCCGAAATCCATCGAGATCGCGCGCGGTTTCGCCGACCTCGGTTTTCACCTCTACGCGACGAGCGGCACCGCCGCGGCGCTCAAGGCCGCGGGCATCCCGGTGAAGAAACTCTTCAAGCTCAGCGAGGGTCGTCCGCATGCCCTCGACATGATCAAGAACGGCGAGCTCGCCCTGGTCATCAACACCCCGAGCGGCAAGATCTCCCGCGAAGACGAAGTGAAGATCCGCAGCACCGCCACAGCCAATCGCATCCCCGTGATCACCACCCTGCGCGCCGCCAAGGCAAGCCTGGATGGCATCCGCGCGCTGAAAGAACACGGACTCAACGTCAAGCCGCTGCAGGACTGGCACGGGCGCTGAGAAGAGGAGACAATCAGACAGGGAGACAATGGGACAATCGGAGGGCGCTATCTCCCGGTCTCATTGTCCGATTGTCTCATTGTTTTTCCTCCCTCCGCGCCTCCGCGTTTTACCCCCTACCGTGCGATCACTGACCGGCGTGTGCCTTTGACCGACGCGCCGGGTGGCTTTTGCGGTGCTTCAAGTGCGCCACGTTTTCGCCGCCT
>Ga0068858_100007802_pt1 | contig 10332 bp, 11 predicted proteins | sample KBSSwiS12_FD_66589 | JGI IMG/M metagenome (GOLD analysis project Ga0068858, IMG submission 66589) | Switchgrass rhizosphere microbial communities from Kellogg Biological Station, Michigan, USA - KBS Switchgrass S1-2 | ecosystem: Host-associated > Plants > Roots > Rhizosphere > Soil ... | reverse complement strand
GAATATCGAGAAAGGCGTCGCAAAGCTTCTTAAGAACTATCCGCCGAAGAATACCAAGTAACCTTTTGGCCCAAAACTGTTACCTATGTGTCCGGGTCGGACACAGTCTGACAGTGGCGTCCCCAGAGGGATTCGAACCCTCGTTACCGCCGTGAAAGGGCGATGTCCTAGGCCGACTAGACGATGGGGACCCGATAGGAAGGACTGCAACTACTTTAGCATTGACGTCACTGCTCGCGCACCAATTGCGGGCGCTGCAAGCGGGGGATTGTGGGGCGCGGCTAGAGCGTCTTGAGGTAGGCGACGATGTTGTCCTTGTCATCGGCGCTGATGGCGTCGCCGAAGGGGGGCATGGCGCCGCTGCCTTCGGTGATGAGGGCTTTGACGTTCTCCTCATTCACAGGTTTGCCGTTCACCAGTTTTTCGCGTTTGAACAGACCCTTGAGGCCGGGGCCGATCTTGACTTCGGTGGAGTCGGCGTTGTGGCAGACGGAGCAGTTCTCGAACGCGGCTTCGCCTTTCTTGGCGTCGGCGGCGGACAGGGGGAGACCGGCCGCTAGCAGCAGGCCTAGACTCGCTAGGGTCAGGATTCCTTTTTTCATAGTCACTAGTCTACAATCTTGACGTATGGCGATCCAAGTGGGTGACAAGGCTCCGGACATTAAAAGTCCTGAATTTTCGCTGGCGGGGTTGAAGGGGCAGCGGGTGGTAGTGTTTTTCTTCCCTAAGGCCGATACGCCGGGGTGCACGAAAGAGGCTTGCGAGTTTCGCGACGCTCAGAAAAAGTTCACGAAGAGCAATGCGGCGATTGTGGGGATTTCGCCGGACAAGGCGGCGGCGCATGAGAAGTTTGCGGCGAAGTATGGTCTGCCGTTTACGCTGGTGCCGGATCCGGAGCATTCGATCGCGGAGGCTTACGGGGTGTGGAAGGAAAAGAGCATGTACGGAAGGAAGTACATGGGGATTGAACGGACTACCTTCGTGATTGACGAGAAGGGGAAGATTGCGAAGATCTTTCCGAAGGTCAAGCCTGAGGGGCATGCGGCTCAGGTGCTGGAGGCGCTGGCTAAGTGACGTGGAAGGCAGACCTGGAGGTCCGCCGTACTTTAATTCACCAGCTTGAAGCGTTGGACGCGGCGGCCGAAGTTGGTTTCGGCTACGTAGAGGTTGCCCTTCGAATCCACTGCCATGGTGTGGCCGTGGGTGAAGTTGCCTAGCTGGTGGCCGGGGCGGCCGAAGGTGGATAGGATCTGGCCGCTTTCGTGATCGAGCACATGGACGGTTTCGTTGCGGCCGTTCATTACGTACATGTATTTCTGCTGGGGGTCGCGGGAGAATTCTACCCACCAGGCGGTGCCGCGGGGGTCGGGGAGTGTGGGCGTGCCGGTCTTGATCCAGATGTTGCGTTTGAAGTTGCCGGACTTGTCGAAGACTTGGATGCGGTCGCCTTGGCGGTCGCATACGTAGAGCAGGCCGGCGTTGCTCATGTTGATGCAGTGAACTACTTCGGAGAAGACTCCGGGTACGCCGTTTTGGGTTTCTTCGGTGGTGGCTTGGCGGCCCCACTGGCGTTGGAATTTGCCATTTTTATCGAAGACCGCGACGCGGCGGTTGCCGTAGCCGTCGGCTACGTAGATGTCGCCATTGGTGGGATCGACTACGATGCCGGCGGGGTTATACAGGCGGTCGGGGGCGGCGTTGAGGGGCTTGCCTTTGCCGGTGCCATCTACGGAATCGAACAGGCCGCGGGTGCCGATTTGGATGAGAAGCTTTCCTTCGTGGCTGTATTTCTGGATGATGCCGTCGCCGTTGGCTCCGACCCACACGTTGTTGTCGCGGTCGAAGGTGCAGCCGTGGATGGAGTTCGGGGAGACCTTCGGATCGCCCCAGGAGTTCACCAGCGTGCCCGCGGCGTCGAACATCAGGATGGGCGGGGCTTGCTGGGAGGTTTCTTTTTCTTCGTCGGTGATGTCGCGGCGGTTGACTACTACGACGTGATCGTGGGAGTCGGTACAGACGCCGCCTAGCTGGCCGGTGATCCAGCCGGTGGGCAGGGGCTTGGGCCAGGAGGGATCGACTTCGAACTTGGGCGGGTTCTGGGCGGCTAGGGTTAGGGCGCAGGCAAGTAGTGATGCGGCGAGTCTCATGGGGCTCCTATTCAAACTTTTTTCCGCCGAGGTAGACGGCTTCGATGTTGCGCATGTTGGCGATGTTGTCGAGCGGATTATTGGCGATCACTAGCAGGTCGGCAGCTTTGCCTTGGGCTAGGGTTCCGAAATCTTTATCGATGCGTAGAGTTTCGGATGCGCCTTTGGAGAAGGCTTGGATGACTTGCATCGGTTTGAGGCCGGCTTGGACCATCAACTCCATCTGGTGATGCTCGGCGAATCCTTGGATGAAGAAGCGGTTGGCTTCGCCGCCGCTATCGGTGCCGAGGGCGATGCGCACGCCGGCGTCGGAGAGTTTCTTGAGGTTGATTTTGTCGAGGGCGAAGGCGCGCTGGAGTTTGGGGATGTTGGGGAGTTTCGACTGCTCCTCCACTTTGGCGGCCAGGCGGGCGGGTTGATCGCCGCGAAGGCCTTTCAGGAAAAACGGGTCGGTGAGCCATGCGGGCGACTGGCCGTAGATGAACATGGATTCTTCGCGCGCCAGGGTCGGGACTACTGAGACGTTGCGCTGCTTGAGGGTGGCGAGGAAGGCGTCGTCGAGTTCGCGGTCGCGTACGTCGTGGACCAGGATGTTGACGCCTAGATCGACCATGCGCTTGGCGTCTTCGTATTCGACCACGTGCGCCATGGTGATCTTGCCGTGTTTGCGGGCTTGCTCGAAGACGGCTGCGCAGAATTCGGGGGTGAGCTTGGGGTAGCGGCCGTCTTGGCCATCCACCCAGACTTTTACGAAGTCAGTGCCTTGGGCGACGATCTGGTCGACTTTGGCGCGGGCCTCTTCAGGAGTTTTATATTCCGAACCCGGTTGCGGCGGCGACATGAAGCGGTACTTGACCGTGAGGATGCGCGCGCCGCGCAGGTTGCCACGCTTTTGCTCCTCCTTGAATTGGGCGATGTCGTCGGGGTCGATCGACATGCTGGTGGTCGTCGTAACGCCGTAGAGCGCGTACTGGCGGAGTTGGGGATCGCGGTTTTCGCCGACGTGGCCGTGGGCGTTGATGATGCCTGGAAGGATGTATTTGCCGCGCAGGTCGATCACTGTGGCGCCGGCGGGTGGCTGCACTTTGGGGCCCAGGTCGCGGATGCGGCCGTTTTCCATCAATAGTGTTACGTCGCGCTGCGGGGGCGCGCCGGTGCCGTCAATCAGAGTTGCGTGAGTGAGCGCGGTGACTTGCGCTGTGGCGATTGCGGTTAGGAACAGTGCGAGGGCGAGGGTCTTTTTCATGTCACCAGATTCCGATCAGCTTCCACCAGCCGAAGCCTGCGGTGGTCCAGATTATCAGGTTTACTACGCTGACGACTGCGCCGACTTTCCACCAGGTTTTGAGAGTCACGTAACCGTCAGCATAAAAGATGGGACCGGGTGTGGTGCCGAAATGCGTTAGGCACGCTGATAGGTTGGCGAAGCACGCGAAGCCGTAGACTACGATGCCGGGGGGCGCTCCTTTCGCTAGTAGCACAGCCAGGAAGGGCGGGAACATGGAGACCATGTGCGCGGTAATGCTGGCGAATCCATAATGCGCGTAGTAGTAGATCACGAGCGCTACGGCGAAGAGGCCGGCCCAGCCGAGTCCGTTGAAGCGGTGGGCGATCATGTCTGCGAAGGCGCGGGTGACGCCGGAATCATTGAGGGCTTGGCCTAGGCGGAACAGGCCTCCGAACCAGATGAAGACGTCCCAGGCGGCGCGTTCGCTCTTGACGTCTTCCCAGGAGAGGACTCCGGTGAGGAGCAGGAGCGCGCCGCCAAGTAATGCTACGGCGGTGATATCGACTTTGGTCCAAGAGGAGGAGATCCATAGTCCGCAGACTAGCGTGAATACCAGGCCGACGATGACTTCGCTGCGATTCATCGACCCCATTTTTTTGAGTTCGCCTTTGGCGAAGGCAGCGGCTTCCGGGGTGTGCTTCAACTCGGGTGGGTTGAGTTTCATTACTACCCAGGGGACTGCTAATAGGGAGAGCGCTCCGGGGACGATGGCGGCTACGAACCAACTCAGCCATGTCACCTTGTATCCGTAATCGGCGGCGAAGCGGGCGGCTAGCGGGTTGCTGGCTTGGCCGGTGTAGAACATGGCGGTGCTGACGCACACCGATTGGTAGACGGCTGTGTACAGGTACGATCCTAGGCGGTTCGCGGTGGCTCCGGGGGTCGAGCCGTATATTTCAGCTATGGAGCGGCCGATGGGGAGGATCACTCCCCCGGCGCGGGCGCCGTTGGCGGGGATCATCGCTGCGAGAACGAAATCGGACAGACCTAGCGAGTAGCACACGCCTAGCGAGGTTTTACCGAACCAGCGGACGAAGTTTAGGGCGATGCGGCGGGCTAGGCCGGTGTTGATCAGGCCGCGCGAGAGGAAGAAGGCGGTCATCACCAGCCACACGGTGCGGTCGGCGTAACCGCCGAGGGCTTGTTCGATGGGGAGGACGCCGGTGAGCGCGGAGAGCGTGATGGCTATCAGCACCAGCGCGGCGGCGGGGATGGGTTCGATGACGGAACCGACGATGGTCGCGAGGAACAAGCCGGCTAGGCGCGGGCCTCCGGGCTTGATGGTTGACGACCAGGGGATCGCGTACACCACCACCAGATACACCGCGAGCAGCAGCGCGAATCCGCGCGCCGCCCGCTGGGGGTCGTAGGCGTTCCGAGCCGGGATTGGTGGGGTGGCGGGCGCGGCCACGTTCATATATGAGATATTAGCGTTCCGATTCGGCCTCTGCTTCGGCGGCTCCGGCGGGGCCGGCGGCCAGGGCGTCGGCGATCAGTTGTTGGGCGCGCTCGGCGTCCTCTTCGGCGACGCGGATTTCTTCCGCGAGACTGGGCAGCGGGTTATCACCCACCAGCACGGTGTTGATGCCGTTCGATTCGAGCAGTTGCTGCACGGTGATGACTTCCATTTCGTCGGTGCCGCCGCCGGCCAGGCGAAAGACCGTGACCAGGCCGGGTTCATTCGGGGGATTGTTTGCGGATTCCATTCCCTGAGCATACTCCGTAGAATAGAAGCATGGCGAGAAATAATGGCGACACTTTAGTTTGGTTCCTGGTCGGCGCGGCGGTTGGCGCGAGTGTGGCGCTGCTGTACGCTCCGCAATCGGGTGACAGGACGCGGCGTTTGCTGGGGCGGAAGCTGGCCGATAGCCGCGACGCGCTGTCTGAGCAAGGCAGCGATTTGCTCGACAAGAGCCGAGAGTTATTCGAAAAAGGCCGTAAGGTGGCCGACGATGCCGCGGAGCTTTTCGAAAAAGGCCGCAGCATGGTTAGAGGCTGATTCGGGCGAGCGGATCGATTGAAACCGTTTGTCAACGAGCCTTACGCGGATTTTTCGAAGCCCGACGTGTGGGCGCAGGCGGAAGCTGCGCTGACCCTTGTGCGCTCGCAACTTGGGCGCGAGTACGATCTGTGGATGGCAGGCGCGGCGCATGCGACTGGCGACCTATTGGTTAGTGTCAATCCGTCGAAGCCCAGCGAGATTGTTGGGCGGCATCACAAGGCGACGGCGGAGCTGGCGAATCGCGCCATTGAGGACGTGCATGCGTACGCGCCGGTGTGGGGGCGGACGCTGGCAGTGGAACGCGCGCGCCTGGCGACCACGGCCGCGGCGATGATCCGCGAGCGCAGATTCGAGTTTGACGCTTGGCTGGTGATGGAGGCTGGCAAGACTTGGCCGGAGGCGGAGGCCGAAGTCGGCGAGGCGATCGACTTCTGCGAATATTACGCGCGGCAGATGGTGCGCTTCGCTGAGCCTGAATCGGTGGTGCAGATGCCGGGCGAGCGTGACGATCTGGTGTACCTGCCGCTGGGCGCGGGCGTCATCATTCCGCCGTGGAATTTCCCGCTGGCGATTCTGGCGGGCATGACGGTGGCGGCGCTGGTGGCTGGAAACACGGTGGTGATCAAGCCGTCGAGCGAAACGCCGACCATCGCGGCGAAGTTTGTTGAGGTGTTGCATGCGGCTGGATTCCCGGCACGCAGTCTGGCGCTGTGCACGGGCAGCGGGGCTGTGATCGGCGATTTACTCGTGGAGCATCCGAAGACGCGTTTCGTGTCGTTCACAGGGTCGCGGGAAGTGGGCCTGCGGATCAACGAACTCGCTGCAAAGCCGCGCAAAGGGCAGATTTGGATTAAGCGTGTGGTGGCTGAGATGGGCGGCAAAGACGCGATCATTGTGGATCGTGAGGCGGATCTCGATAGCGCCGTGGCGGGGGTGGTGCAGTCGGCATTCGGGTATCAGGGGCAGAAGTGCTCGGCGTGTTCGCGGGCGATTGTGGACGATCCGGTCTACGATGAATTCGTAGAGAAGTTGAAGGCCAAGGTGGCGGCGATTACGGTTGGGCCTCCGGAAGAGCGCGCGAACTATATGGGGCCGGTAATCAGCGCGGGGGCGCGCAAAACTATTCTCGATTACATTGAGGTGGGGCGCGGTGAAGGGCGCTTGATCGCGGGCGGCGCGGCCTTGCCGGGCGACGGTTATTTCGTGCAGCCGACCGTGTTCGCGGGCGTCGATTCGAAGGCGCGTGTTTTTCAGGAAGAGATTTTTGGTCCGGTGCTGACGATTTCGCGCGCTCGCGATTTCAGCCATGCGTTGGAGTTGGCTAACGATACCGAGTACGGACTCACCGGCGCGGTGTATTCGCGGAATCCGGAGACGGTGCAACGTGCGCGGCAGGAATTTTTTGTGGGCAACCTGTATATCAATCGCAAATGCACCGGCGCCATGGTGGGGGCGCATCCGTTTGGTGGATTTAATATGTCGGGCACCGATTCTAAGGCGGGCGGTCCGGATTACCTGCTGCAGTTTCTGCAAGCGAAGTCCATCGCGGAAAAACTTTAAACTGTGCATACACAAGTCGGCATTATTGGCGCCGGCCCGGCCGGGTTACTGCTGGGGCACCTGCTGCATTTGAAGGGCATCGATTCGATCATCGTCGAGAATCGCAGCCGGGAATATGTGATCGAGCGGGTGCGGGCGGGCGTGCTGGAGCAGGGCACTGTGGATCTGATGATCCATATGGGTGTGGGCGAACGGTTAAAGCGGGAAGGGCTGCCGCATCAGGGGCTGTACTTCAGCTTCGCGGGAGAGCGGCACCATATCAATCTGGCGGAACTCAGCGGCGGCAAAACCATCACGGTGTACGGGCAGAACGAAGTGGTGAAGGACTTGATCGACGCGCGCGTCGCCACGGGCAGGCCGCTGCACTTCGAGGTGGGGCACGTCACCATTCACGACATGGACTCGGAGCGGCCCAAGATCCGCTACGAGAAGGACGGGCGCGCGGAAGAAATCACTTGCGATTTCATTGCCGGTTGCGACGGTTTCCACGGGATTTGCCGGCCGTCGATTCCGGAAGGCTCGATCACACATTACGAGCGCGAATATCCGTTTGGCTGGCTGGGCATTCTGGCGGAAGCGGCGCCATCGTGCGAAGAATTGGTCTACACCTATAACCACCGCGGGTTTGCACTGTTCAGCATGCGCTCGCCCAAGGTCACGCGCTTGTATTTTCAGGTGCCGCCGGATGAGGACATCGACAAGTGGTCGGACGACGCCATCTGGGATGAGATGTTGAAGCGCATGTCGACAAAGGACGGGTGGAAGCCGAATATCGGGCCCATTTTTCAAAAAGGTGTCACGCCGATGCGCAGTTTTGTGGCGGAGCCGATGCGTTACGGACATTTGTTCCTGGCTGGGGACTCCGCGCACATCGTGCCTCCCACCGGTGCTAAGGGGCTGAATTTGGCGGCGACGGATGTGATGGTGCTGGCTAGCGGGCTCGCGGCGTTTTACGCGCGCGGGGATCGGCATCTGCTCAATAACTACTCAGATATCTGTTTGCGGCGGGTGTGGAAGGCGCAGAGGTTTTCCTGGTGGATGACGCAAACGCTGCATCGTTTTCCGGGCGAGAGCGAGTTTGATTACCGGCGTCAATTGGCGGATCTGGATTACATAACGGGGTCGCAGGCGGCGATGACTAGCTTGGCGGAGAACTATGTGGGGCTGCCGCTGGATGTGGATGTGCGTCTGGAGTTGTAGTCCAAGAGTTCCATGAACTCGCGGGGCGAGAGGGTCTCGATTTTTCGATACATGTTCAGATCCAGCAGATGGCGATCGCCAGTGACGACACAGGCGGCGTCTCCTTCGACGGCGCATTCGAGGTAACGGTCATCCACGGGATCTGCCGCCACCACTTGCAGGTGCAACTCGCCCGGAGTGAGAATCGTGAGCGCTTCCAGGCTCTCCATGAAGGCGCGGATCTCCGTTTCGGACCAGCGGTGACGCCGGGTAAGTTTGGGATAGCGTAAAACGCGGGCGATCTCGCTGAGGATGGCCTGGGATGCGACTAAATGGAACTGTCCGGCACGCCAAGCTCGCAGGATTTTTCGCGGCGCGCCTTCAGTCAGGATGCCGCTGACGAAGACGTTGGCATCAAGTACCGCACGAATCATGCTTTCTTACGATGAGATTTGGCGCGGACGGCGCGGACGGCTTCGGCTACTTCGCGCTCGACGGCAGCGGGCTTGGCTTGGGGAACGGATTTCCAAACCTTGTCCAGCATGCCGAATAGCCGCTCCTTGTCTTTTTCGCGGGCTTGCAGTTGCCACAAGGGCACTACCGCTGCCATGGGCTTGCCGGCGCGCTCGATGATGTACTGGTCTCCGTTGTAATAGACTTCTTCCAGAACCTCACCGAGGTTTTGCCGGGCTTTGATGGCGGTAAGAGTTTTGATCATGCTAACTGATATGATCATATCAATTATATGAAGCTAGCCGTTTCCCTATTGCTAACCCTGGTGACTGTTCATGCGCAGAACCCGGCGTCGCAAGCGGCTCGACAGTGGCGTCAGCAGCATGAACGTGCCATTGTCGATGAGTTCGTTTCACTGCTGGCGATCCCCAATATTGCCGCTGACCGCGTCAACATTCAACGCAACGCGGAAACCATTGCCGCCATGATGCAAAAGCGCGGAATCGCGGCAAAGCTGGTGTCGGTGCGGGGCGGGAATCCGGTGGTGTTCGGAGAGATCAAGACGCCGGGAGCTACGCGCACTATCGTATTTTACGCGCATTACGATGGGCAGCCGCTGGATCCTAAGGAATGGGTGACGCCTCCGTTCACTCCTACGCTGCGCGATAAGCAGATCGAACGCGACGGGCAAGTGATTCCGCTTCCGGCGGCAGGTAAACCGTTCGATCCGGAGTGGCGCATGTACGCGCGTGGGTCGGCAGATGATAAGGCGCCCATCATCGCGATGCTGGCGGCGGTGGATGCGATTCGCGCGGCGGGGTTGAAGTTGAAATCGAACGTCAAGTTTGCGTTTGAGGGCGAGGAAGAAGCGGGGTCAGTGAATCTGGCGAATACTCTGGAGGCTAACAAAGAGTTGTTTGCAGGGGATGTCTGGCTCTCTTGCGATGGGCCTCTGCACCAAACGCGGCGTCAGTCGATCACGTTCGGCGCGCGCGGGATCAGCACTGTCGATATTACGGTTTACGGTCCGCGAGGGGAGTTGCACAGCGGACACTATGGGAATTGGGCTCCCAACCCGGCCATGATGCTGGTGCAATTGCTGGCGTCGATGAAAGATGCGAGTGGGCGCGTGCTGGTCGATCACTTTTACGATGGCATCGAGCCGTTCAGCGAAACTGAAAAACGCGCGGTGGCTGAAGCGCCCGACGTGGATGCCGACCTGATGCGTGAATTCTGGCTTGGGTCGACCGAAAACGCGCCGAGGAAGTTGGCGGAGCTCATCACGCTGCCGTCCCTGAACATTCGCGGTATGGCGAGTTCCCGCGTGGGCAACCAGGCCTCGAACGTGATCCCCGCGACCGCCACTGTCACTATCGATATGCGCCTAGTGAAGGGCATGGACCCGCGGCAGACGGCCGACCGGCTGATCGACCATGTGCGTAAGCAAGGCTTCTTTGTGGTTGATCAGGAACCCAGCGCCGACGTGCGGCGCGCGCATCCGAAAGTGGCGCTGATCGTCCGCCGCAACGCCGAGAATCCGCATCGCGTGTCGATGGATCTGCCAATCTCGCAAGAGGTAATCCGCACCGTCGAAAGCGCGCGCGGGCCTGCGGTCAAGATTCCGACCTCGGGCGGCACCGGGCCGGATGTCGCGGAACACGTGCTGGGCATGACGGAGATCGGCATACCCATGGGCAACCACG
>Ga0068858_100007797_pt1 | contig 10334 bp, 9 predicted proteins | sample KBSSwiS12_FD_66589 | JGI IMG/M metagenome (GOLD analysis project Ga0068858, IMG submission 66589) | Switchgrass rhizosphere microbial communities from Kellogg Biological Station, Michigan, USA - KBS Switchgrass S1-2 | ecosystem: Host-associated > Plants > Roots > Rhizosphere > Soil ... | reverse complement strand
GCCGCGCGTCATGCCGACCCAATGGCAATCGGGACCCCCGGCGGTGCGGGTGACCTTGTTCTGGAAATCCCACAGGGCGATGACCTGGTCGGCGTTCCACTTCACCCAGTCGCGATAGACTGGATCCTGCCAGTTCACACCCTTGGGCAGATCGCGGCCGGTCTTGTCCTTGAACAGCTTGGTGCAGACCTGGCAATAGCAAAGCTGATAATTGAGCCCGCCGCCGCCATTCACGGCGAAGCCCGCCGGCTTGTAGCGGGCGACGAGTTCCCTCATCTGCGCCGGCACCCACTCATAAAGATAGCCGCCATTCATGCAGGCGCGGTTGGTTCGCTTGCCATGCACGTCCTGGCACATCCATTCCGGATGCATCTTGATGGTTTCCTCGGTCGGCGCATTGGTCATGCGCGCGACATAGACGATGCCGTCTTCGCGGCAGGCCTTGACCAGTTCACCCAGCAGGTCGCGATTGCCCAGGGTGAGCCCTTTGTGGGAGCCCGGAATTTTGGAATCGTAATAGTTCACCACCCCGCCGGAATTGATGATCGTGCCCTGGGTGTTGGTGTCCTTCAGGTACCGGCGCCAGAAGCCGACATCCATATTGCCGTCGTCTTCGGTGATGTTGATCTGGCCCCAGCGCTTGACCCGGCGATACCAGGGCGCCATGGCTTGTGCCGATACGGATTGCGATTGACCTACCGCAGATGCGGCGGCGGCGGCGCTCAAAACCACAAATTCGCGCCTGGTGGTTTTCATGGGTCCCCTGTGATCTTTGTCTTGTTATCTTTATCAGGCTGCCTGCAAAGGAACGGCCGGCCGCGCCAATTACCATTGTGCCGCGGCCGCCCTCTCCCCACAAACCGTTCAATCCCAAGTATAGCGGACACCGACACCGAACACCCGGCCCAGATCATATTCCGGATAGAGGGAAGAACTGTCCGCCAGCGCCTTTAAGGTCGCGTTGTTGGCGATCAGCGGCGGATCGGTGTTGAGCAGATTGTTGATCTTGCCATAGATTTGGACCTTGTCGGTTATCTGATACTGGACGGAAAGATCGAACACCGACCTGCCGTCGAAGTGAAATGGGTTGATGTCCGCCGGCCCCTTGAGAAGGGGCGAATAGCGTCCAGGCCCGGTATAAGCCCACAACAGACGCGTGGTGAGCGGTCCATTTGTGTAAACCAGAGACATCACGGTACGCCAGTTCGGCAGCGAATTACCGCCGGTCAGGAAGCCTGCATTTTCCTGGGTAATGTTATTGGCGGTGGTGGTGATGTGTTCGACATAGGAGGCAAGACCGCCGATGGCGAGCGAGCCTTCCATCTCATCCCAGACGTCATGCAGATCGAAGGCATAGCTGGTCTCGAAATCGACGCCGCTGACATTCAGGGTCTGGGCGTTGAATTGCGAGGACTGCACCACAGTGATCACACCGGCGGCATTGCGGGTGACGCCGGCGCAGAAGACCGCGCTGCCCGCGGCGCAATTGTCTATCACATTCTGCACGCTGAAGGTGGTCAGCGCGTTGCCCATTTCGATCTTGTAATAGTCGATCGAGGTGGTGAAGCCGGGAATGAAGCGCGGCGACAGGACCACACCGGCGGTGAAGGTGTTGGCGGTTTCCGGCTTCAGCTTGGGATTGCCGCCCGCCAGGGTCTGGATGGTGGCGGGGCCCCCAAAGTTCGGATTGGCGGCGCCGTTGATGGTCGGCACGCTGTCACGGATCACCGTGCCGTTGGAAATCAGCGGCGTGCTGTAGAGGTCGTTGACACTGGGCGCCCGGAAGTCGCGCGAAAAAGTCATGCGGTAGTGGAGGTCATCAATCAGGAACCAATTTACCCCCGCCTTCCACACAAAGGCCGCGCCGCTTGAGTCGTAATCGGCGATACGGGCCGCGGTGTCGACTTCAAACTTCTGCATCAGGGGCATGTTCGGGATGGTCAACGGAATCACAGCCTCCACATAGCCTTCGCGCACCTGGTTGGCGCCATAGAAGGCCTGCGCGCTGGCTTGGCGCCAGCCAAGCACTTGGGAGACCGGATCGGAGGTCTGGTTGATGGAGTCGCGGCGATACTCGCCGCCGATGGCAGCGGAAATCGGGCCGGCCCAGGTGCTGAACAGGTCGCCGCGCAGATTGCCGCCGATATTGAGCTGGTTATTGCCGTCCCTCACATAGGAGGTGCCCCTGTAATAGGCGAGCCCCGACTGGCTGATGGTGCCGGGACCGAAAATATTGATCGGCACGCAGCCATCGGTGGGAGCCTTCAGGGTCGAACGGCAGACCGGCTGGCCCACCGGCACACCGGCTACGCCACCCGCGGCGGGGTTCGCAACCGCATCGACGGCATTAAAGTAATTGGTCTGGACGCGGTTGTTGAAAGCCTGATTGTAATAGTTGGCTTGGGTGTAGGCCACATGCATGTCCCAGCCCCAGCCACCGAGCCAGGACAGGGTGCCCTGCGCCCCGGCCGTGTAACGCATATAGGTCGTGAGATTGACGTTGACGGTCGAGCCGTCTTCGAAATTCTCGCGGCCATAAAGGAAGGTAGCAGGAAGTGTGCCGCCATTGCCTGCGACAAGCATGTTCCTGATGTTCAAGGCGGTCGGTGAGGAGGGGTTCCAGTTGGGCGAATTGACCAAGTAATAATTGTCGGTGTTGATCTTCAAGTCGCCCGGATTGTAATTGGGAACATTGGTGCCGGTTTCGGTATCCGAGGAAAACAGCACCGAGGCGAAGAGCTGGATCGACGGCGTCAGGTCGTAGCTCAGATGGGTGTAAAGATTGTAGCGCTCGGATTTCGGCAGCAGCACACCACCCGGTGACGCAGCGGGCTGCGTCACGGTCTGAACACCATCACCATTCTGGCAATAGTTGGTGGAGCCGCAGAGCGCGCCTTGATTGAACGGCGCCAACACGCCGCCCGCCAGGAATTGAAAATATTGGGTCGGCGCCCCGCTTTTCTGCGCGACTTGCATCACACCGCCACTGGTCACATTCGCCAGCGTGCCGCCCGGGGCGATTGTAAAGGTTGGCGCGCCTGCGGCGACCGCCGCCTTGGTGTTGGTGAACTGGGTCCAGCCCTGCCGTCCCCAGGGACGCCGCGCTTCATAGATGATATGCGGCTGATTGTAGTAGGAGGCCGCGAACACAACCTGGCCCTTGCCGCCGGCGAAGCCATGACCGTATGTCAGGCTGCCCGCCAAGGCGTGATCATCGCCATAGTTTGAGCCGGTGGCCTGAAAGTCGATCTTGCCGCCCTCCATTTTGGGCGTCAGAGACACGTTGATGACACCGGTGATGCCGTCCGAGCCATAGGCGGCGGACGCGCCGCCGGTGACGATATCGATATGGCTGATCAGCTGGGCGGGGATCACATTGACGCTGAAGCCGCCGCCGGTGATGTTGGTGTCCGCGACCCGCATTCCGTCCAGCAGCACCAAAGTACGGGAAGAACCGATGCTGCGCAGGTTGAATGTGCTGACGCCGACATTCTGGGAATTGTTGTTGTTCTGGTTCGGCGCCAGGGATGGAATTTCCGCAATGATGTCGGTGACAGTCAGCGCGGCCTTTTGCTCCAATTCCACACTGCCGATGGTGGTTGTGGGCGTGGGCGTCTCGAAGCCCTGGCGGATCACCCGGCTGCCGGTGACGGTCACGGTCTCGGTGGTTTGATCCGTACTTTGCGCCCAGGCCGGCATGGCCAGAATGGCAGCGCTTGCGCTCATCAACAGAATGGAAATTTTCGATTTCAGCATGTGCTTCCCCTGCTCCGAATTGGTTTGCCGCGCTGTACGAGGTTCCCGTCTCGCCAGCGCGTGCGTTGCCTCTGCCGGCGGTTGGCTCCGCCAAATGTTTTCGCCCTCGCAGAGGTACTGGGAATGAAGCTAGTCCTGACCTAAATCCTCCATGAAGGCAGAAATGCGCGAATGGGATGTGCAAAAATGCAAGTAGTGGTATTTGATGGGCCTGAGCGGTAGCGAACGCCGAACTGCATACAATGTGCAGGCGCGGGCCACTCCGTTTCGATGCCGTTGAATAATAAGCCGGCCGGTTCTGGGGGGATCATTTGGAGAATTGGGACGATATCCGCGTATTTCTGGCCGTTGCACGGCAAGGCGGACTGACATCGGCTGCCCAGCATTTGGGCATCAACCACACAACCGTGGCGCGCCGGCTGACAAGCCTGGAAACCTCGCTTCATACCAGGTTGGTCAGTCGCACTCCCACCGGCGTCACGCTGACGCCGGCAGGACAAAAATTCCTGCATCACGCCGAACGTATCGAGCATGAGGCCTTAAGCGCCGAACAGCATGTCTATTCCGCCGACGGCACGGTTTCGGGAAAAGTGCGGCTGGCAACGCGCGAAGGCGTCGGCGCCTGGCTGATATGCCCAAAGGTCGCGGAGCTGAACCGCCGCTATCCCGATCTTAAGCTGGAGCTTGTTTCCGAAGCGCGCACCATCAGTCTTCTCAAGCGGGACGCCGACATAACGATCTCGCTCCAATACCCATCCCAGAGCCGCGTGATTGTCCAGAAATTGGTCGACTATCGTCTTGGACTGTTTGCGTCACCGGGCTATCTGGAGGAATTCGGGCCCATCGACACAGTTGAGGAATTGTATCGCCGCGACGTCATTTGGTATGTCGACGATTTTGTGGATATCGCCGAACAGCGCTATATGCAGCGGATTGTGGCGAATTCTCGCGCCGGTTTCAGGGCCACCAACATTCTCGCACAATATGTCGCTTTGACCTCGGGGATGGGGGTGGGAATCATTCCCGTCTATCAGGCTGGCCAGGATCCCGCCCTCGTTCGGGTTTTGCCCAATGACGTCGAAGAAATGCGAACCTATTGGCTTTCGGTTCATCCCGACGCCCAAGCGCTGCCCAATGTGCGCGCCGTTATCGACTTCATCCTCGATATCATTCGAGAGAAAAAGAACTTGTTCTGATCAGGCCCGGCGTTACAGGCGGCCGAAGCGTTTGACCGCTTCCTGAAGCGAGCGCAGCTTTTCGATATAGCCATACATGGAATGCTCGGTCTGATCCAAGGCCTGCGCCTTCACCAGCACCTCGGCCGCGATGTCTTTGGGCACCACCACAACGCCGTCACCATCCGCCACGATAATGTCGCCTGGGCTGACACGAACGCCGCCGGCGGTCACCGGAACATTTCCCGTGGCGCGATAATGTCCCAGCGAGGTGGACGGCACGATGCTTGCGGCATAGACGGGAAAGCCCATCTTTTTGATATAAGAAACGTCGCGCACGCCGCCATCGATCACCGCTCCGGTATAGCCGCGCGCGTTCATCGCCGTGGCCATCAACCCGCCAATCCCCGCCGTATCCTCGCCATCCTGCAGAACCATCACATAGACCGAATTCGCGGTCCCGTTATCGAGCGCTTCCTGCATCGGCGTCACCGCGGCAGGCGGGCTGCCCTCCACCTTGTCCATTTGGACCGTCACGGCGAAGCCGGCGATTTTGCCGTCGGAGATCGCGTGGATGCGGTGCGACATGAAGGTGCGTTTGTTGTAAAGCTGTTCGATCGCGTCCGAGACACTGCCCGTCTCAACATGGCGATAGGCGTCGATCAGAAGGGCCGGATTTGCGGCATAGGCCTTGGCATCAGGCAGAGGCTGGGCAACCACGCCTCCCACCAGGCAAGTCAGCAGCCCGCCGGCAAGAAAGGACGCGGATTTCCAGGACATAAATTGATTTCGCAAGCTTCCCCTCCAATGCTGACAGGCGGTGGAAGATTAGCGCCCGAAGCCTGAGGGTCAAGCTGAGGAGCGGCCGGTCGCTTGCGTATTTCTTCCTGTCGGATTTCGTCCTATCATCGCGCTTCAAATGGCTGGGGAGCCCTGAATGAAGACCGGAATTTTGGCGGTGGCGGCTGCGTTGGCCGTTGCTTTGTCTGGCTGCGCCTCCATCGTAAAGGGATCGTCCGAAACCATCGCGATCAATACAAATCCCGGGATCAGGGCGAATTGCACGCTTTCCAACGGGCGCGGAACGTGGCGCCTGTCGACGCCAGGCCGGGTCAAGGTCAAGCGAAGCAAGAACGATATGGATGTGACCTGCAAAGCACTGGGCTACCAAGACGCCACGGGCTCTATTTCCTCCGATTTCCAGACTTGGACGCTTGGAAATGTCCTTATCGGAGGCGTAGTCGGGCTGGTCGTGGATTGGTCCACCGGTGCTATCAACAATTACGACCACCAATTCACGATGCCGATTTATCCTTCACAAGGCTACACCACGCCAGGCATGCGCATTCCTGTGCCAACCAGCTGAGGCGAGGAGCGGCGAAAGCGGCATTTCTATTGGAGATGAAGCTCTCCCAGCACCGCATAACCCCGGTACAGTTTTCGGAAGCGGCAAGATTGGTCTATGGATCCGGCCACTTTGTCCAACTGTTCGCAGAGATCCAAGCGCGGCGTGACGGAAAAACAATTCAGCCAGGTGAAGAGTCCTTGCCGGAACCAATTCGGCAACTCCGCTTGATCGCTGAAGTCCACGACATACAAGGCCCCCTTCGGCGCAAGCAGCCTGGCAGAGCCTTGCAGCACGGCCTTCCAGCCGGGAATCATCGACAAAGCGTAAGAAATGACAACGCGGTCGAAGCGATTGACGCCAAAAAGAGATTCTGGATCAAACGATGTGGCGTCGGCCAAGCCCACCTGCACGCGATTGTTCGCCCCCTCGCGCTGAATGCAGCCCCTCGCGGTTTCCAGCATGGCGGCTGAGACATCGATGCCGAAGCACCGCGCCGTCGGATAACGCCTGGCGATCGAGAGCAGGTTTCGCGCGGTGCCGCAGCCGATTTCCAAAACCGTACCCGATAGCGGCACCGCAAGTTCGCGAATGAGCGTGTCACGGCCCAGCAGATAAGGTTTGCGAGTCACGTCATAGAAGTGCCGCTGGAAGCGATATATCGCGTCCATCTTTGCGGACGCGTCGTTCATGCCGGGGCGTCTAGCGTGTAAAGATGAAATCCGCCGTAAATGGAAGAGCGGTCCCGGTCGTTCAGCGCCCTGCTCTGCGCCTCGTGATAGGTCCAGGCGTCCAGAATTTCATCCGGTATGCGGCCAGGCAACAAACGCTCATCGGCGGCGGTGCGAAAGACGACGCGCGCGCCAGGAGCGGCGCTTCGGTTTATTTCCCGCCAAAGATCGGTGAGCTGTTGATCGCTCATCCAATCTTGCGCGTCCAAAAGCACGAAGGCATTCACCGATCTATTGGGGCTGCGCGACAGGAACTGGGTCATCGACTCATGGCGGACGCTGACGCGATTGCAACGCGTCCGGATGGCGTCGAAATGCTTGCTGTCGAGATAGGGAGGAAGTGATCCGCCTTCCGATACGGAATAACCGCGGCCAAACGCCTGGCGGGCAAAATAATTTTCGTTGATCGGGAAGCTGCAGGCGAGCTTTTCCACCCGCTGGCGCAGAACATCGGACATGTCTTGTCCAGCCGCCAGCGCGGTGAATTGCGCAGGCGGAATGCCGAGACCATAAAGCGAGGCCGGATTCTTCAATATCCATCGCAACAGCCAATGATCGAACACCGGCGCAATCTCCTTGTCGAAGATGGCCCGTTGCTCCTCCACCGTATTGGCGCGGGCGACGGCCCTGACATTCACGCCCAAGGTCCGGCCCATCAAATGCGCCGCTCCGATGAAGCGCCCAAGCAGCCCGGTCTGATAAAATCCGCGCGCGAACACGCCGATGCGGCGGCGCCCGAACATGTCCCGCTCTTGCCAATAGCGCAACGATTCATCGTCAAGCTGGCTGGCAAGATACTTGTCGAACACCGTCACGTTCGATTTCAAATTCGCATGCGCAAAGAAATTGGCGAAGTGGGCATAGGACGGCAGCACGCGCGCCGCCAGCAGCTTCAGCCGGTTCAACGCAATGTGCGCATGGTTGAGGTCGAGCGCAGTGATACGGGCGGGATTTGCGATCAGGTAACTAAGGACATTGCAGCCGCCCGAAGCAATGGCGACGACATGATCGTCAGGCTGGATGGCGAGCGCCTCCATATCCACCACCGGATCTTCCCAGATTTGGGGATAGACCATTCCCTGGAAAGCCAGGGTGAACAGACGCTCGCGGATTCCGGAGACCGATAACGCCTTGCTGCGATGGACCGCTTCATCAAGGCGGGCTGCGGTGGCGCGCCTGGGTGCCAAAACCGTCAAAGAACCCTCACGCTACCAACATCAGTTGGTGCGTAGCCGACTCACGTGACGAAGCTGTGACGGTCTGGGCCCGCTTTTATCCGTAGCGCAGCTTAAGCCCCACGACCGTGCCGGCCAGGATCAGGGAAACCGCGTCGGTAACGATGAGCGGCCAGTCATTCAGCACAAGCCCATAAATGAACCACAGCAAGAGGCCGAATACCGTCAATAGAAACATGCTTAAGGAAATATCGTGTGTGGAGCGCGTACGCCATGCCCGGACAACCTGAGGAAGAAAAGCGCCGGTGGTGGACATGCCGGCAACCGTCCCGACCATTGAAATCCACGGCATTTCCATTGCCACGGCCCTCATAGCTTGGCGATTCACGTCACCATAGTTAGCTGCCGGCGCGCCGCAACGCCATGCCTTTTCATTTGTACCGCGGCGCAAGTGGTTAATGTCATAAAACCGAAACTCAAATCAGAGACACAGCGGTCAGGCCACATCAGCGGTTGAACGCATTGACCGATTCAGAAGCCACCGAACGCGTAAAAACGCTGTTCCTCTCTGACATTCATCTCGGAACCCGTGGTTGCCAAGCCGAGCAGCTGCTCGGCTTGCTCAAATATTATGATGCCGAAACGATATTCCTGGTCGGCGACATTATCGACGGATGGCGGCTAAAAAGCGTGTGGCATTGGCCGGCGCTTCATAATGTCGTGGTTCAAAAACTGCTGCGCAAAGTCCGCAAGGGCTCGCGCATCGTCTATGTTCCCGGCAACCATGATGAATTCCTGCGCGACTATGTCGGGGAAAGCTTCGGCGAGATCGACATTGTCGAAGAGGCGACCTATCAGCTGATCGATGGCCGCAAGGCCCTGATCCTTCACGGCGACAAATTCGACACCGTGGTGCGAAACATCAAATGGCTCGCACATCTGGGAGATTGGGCCTACGAGCTTGCGATGTTCATCAATCGCTATCTCAACATCGTGAGACGCCGGCTGGGCATGCCCTATTGGTCATTCTCCGCCGCGTCCAAGGCGGCGGTGAAGCAGGCGGTCAGTTTCATCGGCGCTTTTGAAGACGCCGTCATCGCGGACGCCCGGCATCAAGGCGCGCAAGTGGTTGTCTGCGGGCACATTCACCACGCCGCCATTCGCCAAGTGGGACCGGTCTTGTATGTGAATTGCGGCGACTGGGTTGAATCGCGCACCGCGATTGCCGAGCATCTCGACGGACGTTTGGAGCTCATTCGTTGGGATGAAGTGGCTTCGAGGCCGCAACCGTCCGAGCAGGCGGTAAAAAAACTCGAGCCCGCGGCCTGACGAAAGCGCCTTTTTCGGCTTTGGTGCCCGCGCCGATCAGTTCCGAGCGGTTGCAAGTGTCGCGTCGGCCAACACGTCCATGCTATCGAATATGGGGCGAACAATGCCCTCGGGCGGCCCCATGACGGAAAACTCGGTGCAGGCAATCAAGAACGCATCGGCGTCGCCGAGGGCCGCCGCGATCTTAGCATAGTCCTTCCGGTGTTGAGCATTGAGTTGGCCGGCCTTGACGGCCTTGATGATCGCAAGAAGTTCGCCCTCATGCTGCGGGCCCGGATATATCGCCTCCAGGCCCACGCGCTTAAATTTCTGGTCATAGAGACCGACCAAGCGAACCGCCGGAGAGGCCAGCATGCCGATGCGGCGCGGTTTTGAATCCAGCGCCAGCAGTCTTTGCACCGACAGATCGACCATATCCAGGACGGGAATTTGCACACTGTCCGCAATCGCTCCCAGATAATAATGTGCGGTATTGCAGGGCATCACCAGAAAATCGGCGCCTTGCGCTTGCAGCCCCTTGGCCATTTCGCAAAGCACGGGTGACGGATCTTCGCCGGTTCCTTCGATCAGCGCCGCGATGCGGGAGGGAATTTTGGGATTGTTGTCGACCAGCATCCGCAAGTGATCATTATCATCCTGCGCCGGTGTTTTGGCGATCACACGGCGCATGAAATCGACCGTGGCTTCGGGGCCCATCCCGCCAATGATTCCGACGACCTTCTCACGGGACATGGGGAGCTCAGATATAGCCGGGCAGATCAAATTGGTCGGGATAGCCGAACAATCCCGCGGACCCGCCGGTATGCAGGAACACCACGTCGCT